>ERZ1292625.3552-Hain-H41-01um-R1-3552-length-12527-cov-11_pt1 | contig 12527 bp, 11 predicted proteins | sample MGYA00564400_ERZ1292625 | MGnify/ENA primary metagenome ERZ1292625 (study PRJEB36523, sample SAMEA6512639) | groundwater metagenome | collected 2019-01-08 | study: AquaDiva: Metagenomics assemblies of 32 groundwater samples
GAGACGGTGGCATTGCCGTTAACGTCAAGTTTTTCGCCCGGAGTAGTGGTGGCGATACCAAAGTTGCCGGTATTGATCCAGGAATTATTGCCCGATGTACCGCTTAATTTGATCAGGGCGGAGGCGGTCGCGGTTGCGCCGGTAAGGAGGTCATCAGTGATGTAGGTGGGAGAGAGGGCCTGACTGTTTCTTTGCCACCAGCCTTGGACGCCTGAAGTGGCGGTAGTGGTGATGTTCCCGCTACAGGTGTAGTTGCCGGTGGTGCCATCCAAAGTACAACCGGTATCGGCAGACCCGCCGGAGAGAGCGAGGCTGCCGACGGCGCCGGAAGGGCCGATATTCAGGGCAGTGGTCGCTCCGGAGAGAAGGTTGAAAGTTGTGGCTGTGGTAGTGATATCCCCGCCGTTAATTGCGGCATCGCCGGCGGTAGTGATATCGCCGGTTGCCGGTGCGACGGTGAAGTTAGCTCCGCCGACAGTCAAATTGGCAGTCGTGACGTCCAGGCCATTGGTAGCATCGACATTGCCGGCCAGAGTGATCTGACCGGTACCGGTAGTAATGGCTCGGTTGGTGACGGTATTGAGGGAGAGCGTGCCGGTGCCGGTCATGTCGACGACGGTATCGTTGCCGGCCAGAGTGACGGAGCTACCGTTGATCGTGAGAGTATCAGCCAGAGTGACATCGTTGCCGATGGCAGTCAGAGCAGTCACTCCTCCGGGCGCGAGAATAATATTCCCCGTACCGGCCGCTCCGATGGTCAGTGATTGGTTATTGGTCGTGGCCAAGTTGCCGGCGGCAGTGAGATAAGTGGCGCCCGTAGGGCTGGCCGAGAGACTGGCCGTGGGGGTGCCGGAGGCGACGTTGATCAAAGCAATGCGGGCCGATGTTGTAGCAGTACTTCCCAGTAAGATATCGTCGGTGAGATTTCCCGGTTGAAGGGCGCCGCCGTTTCTTTGCCAGTAGTTATTGCTGGCGACGGAGCAGGAAACCCAAACTGGTGTGCCGGAACCGCCTGAAGTGAGACATTCGCCCCCCGTGCCTTGGGCGGTGACGTTGAGGACGCCGTTGACATCGCCATAGATAACCCCGCCGGCGGTATCGAGAGTCGTGCTGCTGATATCGCCAACGACGGATAATTTGGCGACAGCGCTGGCTGTGGCTGTATCGCCGATGAGGGTGTTGTAGGTTGTTGAATTGGGATACAGGGTCGTGCCGGCGAGGGTCCAGCGACCGACTGAATTGGGGTCGGACCAGGTGGCGTTGCCGCCGTTGTCCGAGGTAAGGATGTATCCGGAGACGGGTCTTTTGGCCATGGTGAATTCATCAGTCCAGGTGCGGCCGCTGACGACCAAGGCTCCTTCGGTGGGGTTGATGGTGTTGATACCGACGGAGCCATTATTGGCGATAACGAAGCGGGGCGTGCCGGAGGATGAAGCGGCAAAAATGGGGCCGGAGTCGTTTTGGTTGATGATCGTGCCGGCCATGCCGCGGGAGTTGCTGTTGGTAATGATTTGGCCGGGCCAGGCGTGGGTGGTGAAAGGTGAGCCGAGAGTCAGTCCGCCCAAAAGGCCAAGATCACCAGTGGTGGAAAGTTGGCCGACGGTGGTTTTACCGGCGAGCGCCTTGAAGATCGGGCCGGAACCGGTTTGTTTGATACTGAAGGCGGGTTTGGCGTAGGTATCGGCGATGATATCGGTTTGACCGGTGGTGGAGATGGTCAGACGGTTGACTTGTTTGGTGCCGGAAGCGAGGTGAAGCAGGGTACCGGTGCGGCTATTATTGGCGACGTAACCCTCGATGAGGGTGCCGGTGGTCAGATTAGCATCGGTGACGTCGAGAAAAATACCTTTGTCGAGCGAACCAATGAGATTGACCGAGCCGCGGCCGTCGGGAGCGACAGTAACGTCGCCGTCGGTACCGGTTGCGGTGGCCAGGGTGACGGCTTGGCCTTTGATAGCGAAGGTACCTGACTGGCTGATCAGGGCGGGGGAGGCGGCGCCAATAATGATGTCACCATCGGTGTTGACGACGGGGACGGTGTTTTCAGTCGCGGAGGCAGAGGCGGGATACCCCTGGAGGGTTTCCGAGTTTAGGGCGTAACCGCTGGTAGCAATCGGTTGACGGGGGGTGAGGATTTGACCGCCGATAGCGACTTCCAGAAAAAGACCGGTATTTTCGGAGAAGACTTCCGGGCCGATTTCGGCCCCGCAAGTACCGTTACCGATTTGGGTGGAAAAGATACCGTCCTGGTCGGGAGCGACGGTACAGGTCGGAACGGAATAGACTTCCGTGCCTGATTCAGCCTGGTTAAAGAGCTTGAAGGTGACGTTGGTGGGATTAGTGATTGGTCGACCGTCTGTGTCGGTCAGACGGCCTTGGAAGGCCAACTGGCGGCTTGGCCGCACCAGAGCGGTGGGATAAGCCTGGCCTGGTTTAGCTTCAGAAAAGATTTGGGCGTAGCTGAAGATGCCCAGGGCGGTGGTAGCGAGGATAAGAATGGCCAGATGGAGGTAGGGGGTGAAGGCGAGAGAATGATAGTCGCGGTACAGTTTTTTGATTGGATTGGTAGTTTGATCTCGTCTGATAGGGTTTTTTGCCAGGGGGGCGAGGGCAAGGGAGGCGATTAGGGGTAACGGCGGCGCAGTCTCGAATGGATTATGGCTAATTAGGCGACAATCGAGGCTAAATTGGACGAATTTTCGTAAGGTAGAAGCGCGGCGGTCAGTGACACTTGTACTGGTATGGGATAGTTTGAGGCCGTCAAAATAGTCATTTAGGACGGTTGGGGTTAATAGGCCCACCTCAGGGGAGTCCATTCGGCCACCCCCGAGGTGGTTCCCCGCGAGACTGTTTTTGGCAATCCAAGAGAGGAAGTGATTAAGGTCAGAAATGTAGTTTTTGACCGTCGCGGCCGACTTTTTTTCGCGGGTTAAGTAAAGGCGGAATTGATTAATGAGATTATGGGCTGACTGCGGGCCAGATTCCAGGTCGTTAGCTTTGGGAAGAGCCAGTTCCAGGCGGTATTCGATCGAGAGAAAGGTGGTAAAACGGCGCAAAGAGGCGCTATAGCGGCGGTAAGTGGCGTCCGGTTTGGTTTCCTTGGCTTGCTGGAGATAGGTTTGGAACGCCTTGGCATCAATATCGCGAATCGTCTTGAAGCCAATCGAGGCCAGGAAAAGGCGGACATCGGAAAGATAGTTCTTGATTGAAATTTGACTTAATTTAGCTTCCTCGAGGAAGGCCTGAAAGTGACGGAGAAGTTCTTGGGCAGAGTTTTGATTCATTTGGCGAGGACAAATAAGGCGATCACTGGGAGGACAAAGATCAAGGTGGCGGTGAGGATCTCGAGACCGACCCTGATTCGGGAATGGTGGTTAAGGCTAGGGGAAGGGGAAGAAAAATCGATGATTTGCATAAGGTTGTTAATAAATAATTTTTAGGTTCAGATTAGACAAAATTAGACGCTCTTATACTAATTTAATAAGCGGGGATAACCCTGTCAAGAGGCACATTTCGACTCGGACAAGTACTGCGGAAAAAACCACTAAGGCTAACATTATCCCAAATCGAAAACCGCTTACCCTGCGGTAATTATTTCTGTTGTGCGGTTAACGTAGCTAGACTTCTGATAGATGTTGCGGTAATATACTTACTCTCTTTCGGTTATCCACCGGATATGCAATTTGATGTGATATGACTATGAAAGATAGATAACGATAGTATATGTATGAATTTGTTGGCCCCAATGGTTGGACTATCGGTTACAGCCGGCTCGCCCTCGCCGTGGTCAGGACGAGGGATTTACCGGTTTTTGGGAGCACTGTGGTGTCTTTGACGCATAAAAATGAAGAGGATGGTGACTAGTAGGATGACAAGCGGGACAATGATTAAAATTAGTCGCGGGGCGACAACGGGAGGAAGTGGGTTATCGACAATAACATTGACACTAAGGTTTTGACTTGACGGCATTTTTGCGGCTGATTTTAATGATGACGGCGAGCAGGATGAGACAAATAATTATACCGGCAAGCAATCTGACCGGGACCAAGACGAGGCTGATCTCAGTCCGACTGGTGCTGTTGTCGCTTCTAATATCGAGGCTGACCTGAAATGAGCCGAGATCGGTCGGGCGGGGTTTAAAGATCAGTTCGGCCGAGGGAGAGCCTTCCAGACGGCGGCTGCCGTAGGCGAGGAGATTGAGGGGCAGGAGGTTTTGAACCCAGACCGGTTTCCCCTGGTGATTGACAGTGAGGCGACCGCTGGTTTTGGTGAAATATTTACCGACGTTGACAGCGGTGGCCGAGAAGTGAATCGGCAAGAAATTGTCGACGAAATAGTAATCGCTATAGCGGAAGAAATAATCGTGGCTGTCGGGGGCGAAGTTTTCAATTTTGACCAGGGCGGGCGGGTGATTGCTGGGGCTGATGGTCAGCAGGAGATTACTGCCGATGGCCGCGCCGATGGCGGTGTTGTTTTGTTTCTGATTGCCCTCTTCCGGGAGGCTGGTACTGACCAGCAGGGTGGCATAAAGATCGCCCGGGGCTGTTTGGTAGGGAATATCGAGCGAGAGAATCAGTTGGCGGCTGTCATTGGCCCCAAGGGCGAAGGGTTCGTTGAGCCGCTGCTGGGAATTTTTGAGTGAAAAGTACTTGAGCCATTCCGGCCGCTGGTTGGGCTTGAGAACGGGTTGGCCGGAGGCGTCGCCGCTCATGGGAATGATGCGGGCGACCAGGGTAACGGGGCTCTGGCCCAGGTTGGTGAGATTGTAGACCAGACTGACGCTCTTGCCGGGAGCGATGACGGCTTCAACAAGAGAGGGGGTGAGCGACAGACCGAGCGCCTGTCCGCGGACGACCGAGGTCGAAAGGAGTAGATAGAAAAGAGTCAGTAAAAGAGTGGAGAGGGCTTTTTTCATAGGTTAGAAGGCGGGCAGGGCAATAAACTGGATGGTATTTTGATAAGTGCCGCTGGTTTGGGAAGGGGGAACGTTGATGCGGAAGGTGAGTTTGGCGGCGGCTTTTTCGCTTCTGCCTTGGCGGGACATGATGACGACCGGATTTTGATTGGCGGCGTTATTGGCGAAGGGTCGAAAGTAGGTGGCGTCGGCAAATTCAGTTTGGTCGGTGTCGGGACCAATCAGATTGTAGCCGAAGCCATAAGCGACACTGCTGGCCCAGGGGCTGGCGTGAGTCGGGGTGCATTTGGCGCTTGGGTCGCAGGTGGTGTCGGGGATAGTGATATTCGGTTTGGCGGTCAGAGGGTGGTCTTCGATGGCGCTGACGCTATAGCCGTGGACCCCGGCGCCATTGACGGTCAGGTCGAGACTGCTGCCGGCGAAGGTGGCCGGCTTGACCGTACCAAAGTCGACGACGCTAGTGGAGATAGTCAGAGAGAAAGGCTCGCTGGTGGGCAGGTACTGGAAGCCGACACGGGTGCGGTAGCCGCTACCGACAAACTCGCCCTGAAGAGTTTGGCCGACGGTGTCGGTCAGGCGGACGTTGGGGCCGGTTTTGGTACCGCCGCCGATGGTGATCGTGCCCATCTTGATGATGTAGTCGCCGCCGGTCATTTCCCCGGCCTGGGCGACTAGCGGAGAAAAGAGACCAAAAAGAAAAGAAAGGATGGTTATTTGATATATTTTGTTAGTGATTCTCATTGGTTTTGACTACTTTAGTTAGGAGATTGTTATACTTTTATATGGTTTAGTTGGTTGCTTGATACAGTTGGTTTTGTGGTCAGAGGGTCTAATAAAAGGCGAAGCTTTATTCTTCCGAAGCTTCGTCAATTTCTTTTTCCAGTATGCCGGCTGACTGGTGGAGAGCGACGAGGTCCTGATGGAGGCTTTTTAACTTTTGCTGGAGAGCGTAGGGGAGTAAATTACTGCTGATGATGAGGCTGGTTGTGTCCAGAAGGTTAATCAGGGTGGGTTTGGCTTTGGTGGAGAGCCAGATTAGGGTTTGGGTTTCTTCGCTTTGGATAATTTGATCGAGCAGTTTGATCTTGCCGGCTGCCACCTGTGTCTCCAGGAACTTCCGGCCGAAGAGGTTGGCGAGCGGGGTGATCAGAAGCAGGGTGGCCAGGTTGATGAGGGTGAGGTTATCAAAGTTAAAGCGGAGGTTGAAGCCAAAAAAGAGGGTCAGCAGAAGGCTGATGACGATGGCGGCGGCGGGCTCAAAGAGGAGGCTGACGGCAAAGAGGAGGAAATAGAGGAGAAAGAAAACCGGCGAGTGGACGCCGCCGGTGGTGATGACCAGGAAGAGAATGAGGATGGTAAAGATGACGGCATCCAGAAGAGCGGCCAGGCGCGCTTTGGGACTGCCGATGAACTTACCGGCGAAGTAAAAAAGAATTATCAGGCCAACGGCTTGGAGGTTGTAGGGAGTCAGGTTTGGATTTTGGGTCCAAAGGAAGGTGAGGCCGACAGAGAGGACCAGAAAGAGGCTGTGAAAGAGTAAACTCGCCATAATCTTCACTGTACTATTGTTAAAAACAAATAACAAATTGTGATAGTTTGTTGTAAAGATGTCACTATATTTCATTAACTGCTAATTTTGTCAGTCTCGACTTCATTAGCACTAGTTAGTTTTATGTCGGTTTGCTTTGATATGAGTTTGTGCTAGAGTTATGGTGCGGTGAGGCAAAAAATTAAGAAACTGCTGAAAAATTTCACTTGGGTTGATTGGTTGCTGGTTGGTCTATTAGGCGCCGGCTTGATCTACTTATCTTTATTTAGTCTGGCGTTATGGCAAAGACCAAAGCAGTCAGTGGAGTATCTGGCGGCCGGGGACGGTTCCGACCAGGATAGCAATAACATTGAAGTTTGGGTAGATATCTCGGGAGCGGTGGTTAGTCCCGGGGTTTATCAATTGGCCAGCGGTGATCGAATCAAGGATGCTTTGGTAGTGGCCGGGGGCCTGACCGGCCTGGCGGACCGGGATTTTGTGTCAACGACGCTTAATTTGGCGGCCAGGGTGAAGGACGGCGACAAAATCTATATTCCGACGCTGGTGCCTCTGGCTCCCGGGCAAAGCAAATCTGTTTTGGGGGTCGTTTCCGGAAGAATAAACCTGAATAAAGCCACGACCGCAGAACTCGAGAGCCTGACCGGAATTGGCGCGGTGCGGGCGAGGGCGATTATTGACAGCCGGCCCTACGCGGCGGTGGATGATCTGGTCGCCAAAAAGGTCATCAGCCAGGCAATATTTGAAAAAATCAAGGATAAAGTAGCCGTCTATTAATGACATGGCGCTTGGTGGTTCTGGCAAGCGTGTTACTCTCACGCTTACTTGGCAATTTGGCGCTGACGAGCCGGTACCGGTTAGGGGAGCCGGTCAGGGTTAGATTTGACCCTTACAAAATCGTACGAACCAGACCAGAGTGTGTCATCAGCAGCGGGGTTTTTTGGTTGAAAAATGAGGATGTTTGCAACTTGCCACAAGCGGGGGCCGTCGATGTTACTGGCAGCTTCCGCGCCAGTTTGATAGATAGACTACTGGGGCGGATTTGGTTAGAAGAATCAAGCCATTATACGATTGAGCCAATCGGGCAGTTGGAAAAATCGTATTGGTTGGCCGGGGCGGAAAGGATAGCTAATTTTCGGGTAAAACTAAGCGAGACGACCTTGGCCCGACTACCGTCCCCCGAAGGTGAGCTGGTCTTGGGAATAGTGATGGGTTACAAAAGTATCCTGCCAAAGCTCTTTTATGAGCAGTTGGTTAACTCGGGAACGGTCCATATTGTCGTGGCCAGCGGCTATAACGTCATGGTCGTAGCCGGATTGGCGCTTTCGGCCATGCTCTTGTTTTGGCGGCGCAGGGTGGCGACACTGGCGGCGATTGGCGTTGTTTGGTTGTATGTCCTGCTAGCCGGAGGCGAAGTTAGTCTGTTGAGGGCGGCTCTGATGGGAAGCGTGGTCTTGATCGGATTGGCCTGGGGCAGGAGCTCCCGGATTATTTGGAGTCTGGTGGCAGTGGCGGGGGTGATGCTGGTCGTTTCGCCGCTTCTAATTGAGAACGTCAGCTTTCAATTGTCAGTAGCGGCGACGTTTGGGGTGGCGGTGGTGGGACCATTTCTGAAAGATAGGTGGGCCAGAGACGATCCGGTTGATGTGACGACAACTTTGGGAGCACTGCTGATGACCGCCCCTTTGATCTGGTGGCATTTTGGCCGGGTGAGTTGGATGTCATTGATCAGTAATAGCCTGATCTTGCCGCTAATACCGCTAGTGATGGCGTTAGGAGGCATAACTATGGTCTTGGCGCTAGCGCTTCCGGCTTTAGCGACCGTTGTTTCTTGGCCGACTTATGCTTTAGCCCATCTGGTGGTGGTATTAATCGGTATTTTTGGATAAAGACTGATGAGAAAAGTTCTTTTTTGGTCAGTAGTAGTAACTTTCCTGCTCTTGGCTTGGGTAATCGGGCAGGCGCCCGACGGCAAATTGCATCTGGTCTTTTGTGATGTGGGCCAGGGGGACGCCGGCCTGATCATTAAGGGCGATTTTCAGATGCTTATTGATACCGGCCCGAAGAACGGCGGAGTAGTGGCTTGTTTGTCGGCCCATATGCCATTTTGGGACAGACAAATTGAAGTTTTTGTGAATAGCCATTCGCAGGCGGACCATATCGGCGCCCTGGCCGAGGTGGAGAAACGCTACCAGATCGGCAGAAAATGGCTGGCGGGTGTCGCCGGTGATCGAATTAGATATGGTGATTTAGCTTTCGATATATTGTGGCCGGCCGCCAGTGGCCGCGTGTTGGGGGCCTCGACCGATCCGAATCAACTGTCGGTGGTGGTAGAGCTAAATTATGGAAAATTCAGGGCCTTGTTTACCGGAGATCTGGGAACGGCGGAAGAGAAGGTACTGGTGGATTCCGGTCGGTTGACGGCAGTGGATGTATTGAAGGTCGCCCATCACGGCAGCAAGTATAGCTCGGCGGCGGAGTTTCTCTCGGCGGTGAGGCCAAAACTGGCAGTTATTTCGGTGGGGAAGAATAATTACGGCCATCCGACGGCTGAGGCCTTGGAGCGGCTGGCAGCGGTTGGGGCCGCGATTTGGCGGACGGACAGGCAGGGAGAACTGGAAATCGTGACTGACAGCCGGTCATTTTGGAGCGACGACTCTCCTAATTTGACATATTAAGGATAACGTAGTAGTATTTGTTTATGCAAATAAAGAGACTTGCGTATAAAAGACTAGAGGAATTGGCACAGCCGGGGGTAGTGGTAATCGTGTATGGTCCAAGACGGGTGGGCAAGACCACGATTTTAGAGATGCTGTCCGCGACTTGGCCAGCCGAAAAGGTAATCAAATTTAGCGGCGACAGCGTGGTAGACCGGGAACGATTGGAGTTTAACGATCAGAGACATTTGCAAAATGTGATTGGCGATGCCAAATATGTGCTTATTGATGAGGCGCAAAGAATTCCCAATATCGGTTTGAGTTTAAAGTTGATCGTAGACTATTTGCCTGATCGCGTGGTGGTGGTTTCCGGTTCAGCCACGTTTGAACTGGCTAAGCAGGCCGAAGAACCACTGACCGGGCGCAAGAGGACTTTGATCCTGTATCCGATCAGTTATGCGGAAATTGTGACCTTCAAGGATAAAGTAGAAGCCCGAGTTCTTTTGGAAAGGTGGCTGATATGGGGTCAATATCCGACCGCCATTACTATTGAAAACGAAAAAGACAGGAGATTGTGGTTGGAGGAGTTAATCAACGGATATTTATACAAAGACATGTTGGATTTAGCGGGGATAAAACACGCGGGGAAAGTGGTGGATTTGCTGAGATTGCTGGCTTATCAAATTGGTCAAGAAGTTTCTGTTTCCGAATTGGGCCAAAATTTGGATATGGCAAAAGAGACGGTGGCCCATTACTTGGACCTGCTGCAGCAAAATTTTGTCCTGTTTAACGTTCGAGGCCTGGCGCGAAATTTACGCAAAGAGATTTCAAAAAACAGTCGTTATTATTTTTGGGATAATGGAGTGCGAAATGCCTTAATCAATAATTTTAATGGGCTCAAACTACGCAATGACACAGGGCAGTTATGGGAAAATTTTCTAGCCGTGGAGAGACTAAAACGAATGGCAAACAGGGGAGAATCGGCCAACTATTACTTTTGGCGGACTTATGACCAAAAAGAGATTGACTGGGTAGAGGAAGAAGGGGGAAAGTTTGAGGGAAGCGAGTTTAAGTTTTCTGGCGGGGCAATTAGAAAGTCGGTGAGCGAAACTTTTCTAGCCACATATCCCGGATCAAGGTTGCGGGTAATAAATAGAGAAAACTTTGAGGATTATTTACTGGTATAGTACCTTGTATGTCTTTCGCGCCCAAAGTGGTCAATCTGTCTGGTTTGAAAGTGATCCTGGTCAAAGACGACCGGGAGAGCGTCGTGGTTCAGACCTTGGTGGGAACCGGTTCGCGCGAAGAAACCGATACCACGGCTGGAAGCGCTCACTTTCTGGAACACTTCGTCTTCAAGGGGACGGCCCAATTTCCCGGAATGTTTGATATTTCTGATGCGATTGATGAGGTTGGTGGAGCGAGGAATGCCTTTACGAGTAATCATGTGGTTGGTTTCTGGGCAAAGACAGCCAAGCATAAATTGGATTTGGCGGTAAAAGTGGTGGGCCAGTTGGTGACCGAACCGTTATTGCCGGCCAAACATTTTGCCAAGGAACGGGGAACGATTTTGGAGGAATTACGAATGTATGAGGACTTGCCGGACAGCAAGGCTTTTGAAGAGAGTTGGAAATTGCTTTTCGGGAAAACAAACCTGGGCAGACCAATTATCGGGACAGAAAAAAGCTTGCAGGAAATGAAGCCGGCTTATCTTCATGACTACATGGACAAGTGGTTTTTGCCGGAAAATATGCTCGTGGGGGTGGTCGGAAACTGGGGTCATGATCGAGAGCTGTTATCTTTGATCAAGCGCGAGTTTGCCGGAATCATCGGCAAGAAAAAAGGGGTGCCGAGTAAAGATGCCTTTGCCTGGAAGGTCCAGGCGAAACCAAAAACGACGTTAATCAGCCGAAAGACCGAGCAGGCGAACTTGTCGATGGGGCTTCCCGGTTTACCGATCGGCCACCCGGGCCGCTGGGCAATGTATTTGGCCAATATTATCCTGGGCGGCGGCGGCCTGTCTCGACTATTTAAGGAAGTCAGAGAAAAACGGGGTTGGGCCTATTCGATCGGCTCGGGGACGGAGAGTTTTACCGATGCCGGGGCGGTCTTGGTGGGTGGCGGTTTACCAAAGAACAAGCTCGCTGATGCCGTTGGTCTGATTGGGGAGATCATGTGGGGCATCGGGGGAAAGGGCAAGTATGGCATTACGGCGGCTGACCTGGCGATCGCCAAGGAGTGCTACAAGGGGCGGGTCAGTTTGGCCTACGACGACCCGAAGAGGGTGATGGATTTTGCCCTCAATGAGATGATGTTTGAGGGGAAAATCTACACGCCGGAGGAAATAAAGGCCAAGGCGGACAAAGTGACTCTCGAGGAGATACGGGACTATTGTCAGATGATATTCAAGCCGGAAAAATTGGCGTTGGCGGTGGTGGGTGATTACGAGAAATTACCATTCAGCGTTTAGCTGCGGGAGAGGAAGTAGGGTCGGGGTGCCGGGAATTGAACCCGGTGTCTCTTCGTCCCGAACGAAGCGTGATACCGATTCACTACACCCCGAACAGCTATATTTTACACTGTGCTAGAATCTGGGGATGGGGAAATCCATTTCGGCTGAAAGCAGGGTTCTGCGAGGGGTAGCGGCGTTGGCGATTGGGGTCTTTGCCACGGCGTGCGCAAAAGAGAAAGCTTCGGCTTGCGGCAACGCCGAGATTTATCCGGAGGGAGATGCCGCCTTGCCAGTCAGTGGTAGTTATCTGGTCGAGGTTCCGCAGGCGCAGGCCTGCGCGGTGGAGGTCTTTGCTGATACCTATCAGGTGGCTTACTTGGAAATTTATTCCGGTGGGGTGGTCGATCTGATAGTATTTGAGAACACTTTTGGTCGGTATAGTGTTGTTTTCAGCAGTCCGGTGCCTAGCAAAGATGCGCCAGTGGAATTTGCCTTTAAGACGATGAAGGGAAAGATGTCCCTAACCGATCAGGGCAACTATCTGGTGGAGTACCAATTGCGGTGACCCGGGGCAGAGTCGAACTGCCGACCTGCTCGTTAGGAGTGAGCGGCTCTATCCATCTGAGCTACCGGGTCAGACAGCTATATTTTACTTCAATTCTATTGGGAAAACCGCCGACCTCCCCGCCGTGGCGGGGTGCTCTATCCATCTGAGCTACCGGGTCAGACAGCTATATTTTACTTCAATTCTATTGGGAAAACCGCCGACCTCCCCGCCGTGGCGGGGTGCTCTATCCATCTGAGCTACCAGGACAATAGGTGTATTTTACTGCAAAAGAGGATGAATACGCGGGCTTGGGACTGTTGAATAACTCCACCATGTCATCCCGACCGAGCGTACGCGCGAGTGGAGGGATCCCTCGACTACGCTCGGGATGACAATAAGGAAGATGTTAT
>ERZ1292625.3553-Hain-H41-01um-R1-3553-length-12526-cov-17_pt1 | contig 12526 bp, 13 predicted proteins | sample MGYA00564400_ERZ1292625 | MGnify/ENA primary metagenome ERZ1292625 (study PRJEB36523, sample SAMEA6512639) | groundwater metagenome | collected 2019-01-08 | study: AquaDiva: Metagenomics assemblies of 32 groundwater samples
AAGATATGAAAGTAAACTCAATAAAAAAAAGATTCAACGAGAAGGCTTTTGCATCAAAAATAGATCGAGATGTTATTACCCGCGGCTGTGAATTACTTGGTGTCGGGATTGATGAGCATATTGCGAATATGATTAAGTTTTTAGGAGCTTTAGAGTAAAGTTTACAAAGAGAAATTAAAGCTGTAGACTCTCATTTGTATGAAATTAAGCACAAGTCAGTAATCGCAAACAACGCCTCCAGTCGTGCCTCGCGATTCCGTGTTAGAGGGGCAAACTGGGAACCCGAGCATCTTCGGATGCCTTGGCGAAAGCCCGTGAACCAATATGGTGTGTGGCTATAAGCATGGGGGCTCGGTGTAGAATAAAACTACGCTGGCCCCCTTTATTTTTGTAAAAGAAAAAAACCGCTGGCACTTGCGCACCGGCGGTTTCGTTGAAGCGGACAAACTTACTAGTCCGCGAATAAACTGATTACATAATCCGTGGCAAAAGCTGAGGCATCCGAAATGATTGCAGTCGGATTGTCATAACCCTCTCGTGACTCATGCACAAGCGCATGCATGAAAGCATTGCTATGTGGTGCATCCGCTTCGCCGTGTACGTTGGTGTAAGTAAGATCCTTTGCACCAAGGCTTTTTGCAACATCTGCCAGCACCGGAATGAACACCTGCGAAGCAGTTTCAAGCACAGTCAGGACTGTTAGCCCAGCTAACCCGACATTGAGCGTGTCAGCGAATAAGAGCCTCAATCTTTTGATGTGCTCTTCGACATAACGCCGATGATCTGGCGTTGGGTAGGCGCCAACCTGCCTCGCAAACTTATAAAGCATGCCGATGTGATCTTGGCCCAACTCACACCGAAGATTGTTTTTCAACGCACGCTGTGCATCCTCATGCCGAGCGTATGCATACGCGATGCCAAGCCATGCCTGGAACTCGCCAGCAACACCAGCAGTGTAACGAGCAATAAGCTGTCTGCAAGAAGCACGTGCGAAAGAATCTTGTTCAGCACTCACGTCATACCAGCCAACTTTCTTGAGATGCCTGTGAATTTTAAATTTGCTACGGTTTACGATACCCGCAACATTTACCGTGGATTGTTTTTTCATCAATGATCAGCTTTCTCTTCTGGGGTTTATATTGTTTACCGAGCTGAATATTTTATATCATGAGAAATTTAGTTTGTAAATATAATTGACAATACAATTATAATATATTATATTATAGTCTGAACTTAACAACCCGAAAAGCATTTATGACAAAGCAACACGGCGGCGCAATCGTCGACCTGGGCAATGTCATCGTTGCCCATTGGTTGAGTAACATCACACCGAAAAACTTCCCCACGTACGACTACGACTCGATACCAGAGGCTCCCGGAGTCTGCGAAAGTTTGAAAAGGCTTAACGAACGATTCGGCGGCAATATCACTGTGGTCTACAACTCCACAGCCATTGCTGACGAAAAAATTCATGCCTGGCTTCGATCCCACAAATTCATCGAGCGTACAGGAATCCCGCTCGAAAGGATTCGTCGCACAATCAACGAGAGCAGGGACAAGACCCCCTTCATGAATCAGTCGTCAGAAACACATTACGGCACAACTGTCGTAGTCGATGACCGGCTTGAGGTCATGAGCCATTTCGTCGGAAAGGTTCCTCAACTATTCCTGTTTCGCTTTCAATTGCAAGAAATCATGGATCTTTGGAAGCGTAAGAAACTTGATGCTGTACTTACAACCGGTGTAACAGATCATGTCAGACAGGTTAAGACCTGGTCCGAAATTGAATACCATCTCAACACGTAGCCCGAGCAAATAACTTTGCGCGGGCTGCTCTTTTTATATGCAAATCCGCATGTTAGGATGTTTTGATGAATACTCAAAAGGCTCTTGGTGTTGATATTGGAAATGTCATTATAAATAATCGACTTAATGATCCTGAAGTTAATAAAGTAACCGAGGCTGTGTATGCAGCCTTCCCTCCTTCTGATGGCGTGTTCGATGCTTTAAAAACTCTTAACGAATATTTCGAAGGAAAAGTTTATTTGGTTTCAAAATGCACAGAATGGGCGCAAACGCAGATATTGCTTTGGCTCAAATCGCATGATCTTTATGCAAAAACAGGCATCAAAGAAGAAAATGTTCATTTCGTACGACAGCGACACGAAAAGGATGCTGTGTGCAGAAAACTGGGCATCACGCATTTCATAGATGACCGATTGGAAGTCTTAAGTCACATGATAGAATCGACTCCGAATCTGATACTCTTCCAGCCAGATGCGAATGAAGTGAAAGAGTTTAAGGAATTTTTATCCAAAGTAACTGTAGTAAATAGCTGGGAGGAAGTGGTTAATAAAATTATTTAAATTGGTAAAGAAAAACCACCAGCACTTGCGCACCGGCGGTTTCGTGAAATACCTTGAGATCAAACAATCGTGCGGGCAACGAGAATACCCCACACGAGTGCAAACCAATAAAAGAGCGAAAGCCCAGGGATGAATTTGCCGTTGAAGTTTTCTTCACCGTAGTATGCCAAACAGCTTATCACCACGTATAATCCACAAATCACAAATCTTATGCTATGCGGATCCCGGAATGAATCAGCAATTTGCGGAAGTCCGGCAATCATACAGGCAACACCATTTACAATGACAGCAGGCTTAAAAACTTTTTTCGCTTTGGGATCTTGATCGGATTGCTTGGTGTCACCCCGCAATTCACACCACACATAAATTATTATGCATAGTATTGTAAGGGCGATGACAAACCACTCAAATTTACCGAAGATAGCCTTACCGCTTCTAAGGCTGGCGTAAAGGCCAACCGAAAAATCAGAAAAGAAATACCCAAGCATCATCGTGTGGCCGCCCTCTTTTGCACGGATCAGAACCAAGCTACAAATGAGTGAAAGTGCTGACCAAAGAAAGTAGCTAGCTGGGTTAAAAATATCACCTTTGTGAATCTGGTACATGACCGGAACACAAACGAGCAAGGCACCCCACCCGCTCAACTTAACACATATTTTTTTCATAGGAATAATCAGGATTGGATTGTGGTAGTGAGCGAGGTTACTACATTTCACCTCAACTAGAAATTTATTTTTCGGAGAACTACATACACTGTTTATCACAGTTTTTATAGAAAGTCAATATTGGTTAATCTTATAGGTAAGATTATTTCTTAACCCATCTCAAGGTCATAAAACTAGGATATACATCAACTATTTTTTCAGCTGCTGGATCAAACTGCTCATCATAAGCAAGAAGAGTAAAATTATTCAACATAAATGGAGAGAAGTATTCCTGGAGGGTATGCGTTGGTTCTCTGAATGTCAGGGCACCGTCAAAGCATACTGATTCAACAATTTCTTTTTTAAAGTAATCCTTACCCGCTTTCTTCTTCTCATAAAATTGTCGTATGGGATGGGTGACTAAGAATACAAACTCACCGCCTGATTTAAGGACTCTGTGTACTTCATTAAAAATCGGTTCAAGATCTGCAGAGGTCATAAGGGCGTATTTTGAGAATACAAAATCAAATACTTCATCCCTAAAAGGTATCTTTTCAAAAAGTCCCTCTTGGAAATCGATGCCGGGATATTTTTTCTTTCCTTTTTCAATAAGCTCTTTTGATGCATCTATACCCGCAACAGATTTTGCACCACCCTCAAGATAAAAGGCACAATCTGTACCTTCACCGCATGCAATATCTAAAACATCCTTTCCTTTAATTTCTGGGAGCATCTTTCTAAAGGCGCCTCTGCTTACCCTGTTCCCCTCCTCTTGCACAGATTCAAAAGTATCTGCAAGAGGGTTGTATTGGTGACTTAGATCGTTGGGGTTCATATTCTTCTTATTTTAACCAATCCAATTTGATAATAGAAGCATTCGAATAAGCTGGGTAATCATAAAATAGATCAGGGTCAGTGCCTTGCTTGAGCGTTTCGATCATTCTCCCAACTCCAGCATGAGCAACCATAAGAATATTCTCATCAGACTTCTTGTGTTCATCTAGAAATGATTTAACCCTATCACGAAAATTATTTGCATCTTCAGCGTTTTCGGCTGCCACAAGCATCTTTGAAGAAATTTCGTGCATTGGAGTACCAGTCAAAGTACCCATATCATATTCTGTAATGCGCGAATCAATTGCAATCTCTTTGTTATATCCAATTATTTCCGAGACCGTTTTTGCAGTATCAAAAGCACGTACAAGCGGTGAGCTGATGATTTTGTCCACCTTGAGATTTTCTTCTTTTATTTTTAATCCTTCAGTCCTAGCCTGCTCTCTACCTTTTTCTGTAAGCGGAGAATCGTCTTTCTGCCCAGCAAACAAATGCTTCATATTTGCCTCGCTTTCACCGTGTCGAATGAAATAGATCATAATTGAAGTATAACAATACATTTGGATAAAGAAAAACTGCTGGCTTGTGACCAGCAGTTTCGTGAAAGTATTGTCATTTCTTCTGGAAAACCATGAAAATGACGACCGATGCGAGACCAAGTACTGTAGCAACGATTTGAGGAACACTGACTTCAAACGTACCTTTCTTCCAATGAAGGAATGTTTCGTACGCCGTCGTTATAAGCACTGTCACCACTGTCACGACGATCACTGCATACCCTGTAAGCGGCGCTCGTGCAAACGCTTTGAACTGGATGACATTGCCAAAGAAGAACAGGATGGCTGCTGCCAGAAGCAACACCATTTGAATCAAACCGACTCCCTTCAGCCCAGCAAGCTGTCCCGATAAGGAACCCATGATGAGCCACGTCGTTCCGAAAACGGCGAGGGTCGCTGGCAGAGGAATCTTTGCAGAGGTTAGGGCATTCGTGAAGAGCACCCCGACCCCCATGAGGCCGCCTGCGATGACGGCATACAATGCCCACACATTTTTATCAAACATAGTCTTTAGAGTTTGTGGGTTCGTGCCATCTCGATGAAGAGACGAGCGAGATATCCAGGATTCTTGATGCGCACAAGCTCATCTTGAAACCGAACACTCCTCTGTAGCGACCATTTGGCAGCAAGCTGGATGTCGATCACCTCTTGATTGAAGGATATCGGTATTTCCGACCGATTTCCTCGCTTGTCGCAGCCAGGAAGCAGAATCTTTTTCCGTGCCTCGCGAAGCTTCAGGTCAAAGGCGGCGAAAATATCGCTACCCGTGGCAATCATCTTTACGAGGTCCTGACGCTTGTCGCCGGTTTTAATGGCGTTGAGTTCCGTCAGAAGGTTGATCTGGGATTCCCAGTGCGTCCATTTCGTAAGTTCGCGATGGGGGCGGCTATCGGTTTGCACTGCAGTTTCCGCCAACCGATCGAGCTCAGCAGAAAGAGGAATGAAAACGCTTTTGAGGTTTTGACGCTGGAGCTCTTCAAAGAAAATCTCCCACACCAGTGCCCCGAAGCAACTTCCGATCCATGGCGCTTCTAAGTCGATGGGACAGAGTATTACCTCATCCTCCGACATGGAAGCGATCTTCCGAACTTCTTCAATGAGTTCCGCAAGACAATCCCTCCCTTCCGGATGCGTGCCGAGAAGCGGATAACGCTGGAAAAGAAAGAATGCCTTTAAGAATCCACCGAAGCATTCATCGCGCAGCATGAGTCCAACTTTCCCCTGATACTTTATCGAATTCGACTTCGGAAAAGGATCCGCCATGACATCACCCGGGTTCAACACAGACAGTTCAGCACCTGCTGAATACAAGATGCTGTTGCCCGCGAGCACCAACGTAAACGGAGTCGGGATTTGTTCCGGCTTCGGCGAATAGAATTCGCTGAAGAATGTAACTGGCACAGGTCCTTTGAACCCATACTTCATTTCCGGACGCCACCCATCTCCCACCAAAGGAATGAGGGTGTGTGAGAATGGAGCTTGGCCCCACTCGATTGACCCAGGGATTTTTACTTCATCCTTGAGCCAGGGTTTGACCATCAGGTCCAACCCTTGGAAGAACACAGTCCCAGGAATCCCGAACTTGCGGAACACCTGAAGACCGTATCTTTCCCGATCCATTTCCTCCATCCGTTCTGTCAGATGGTTTGCGTGGAGCGTATTTCCAGGGAGTATCAAACATATTTTTGCCATAACTAGTAACCTCCTGCAGGAAGCCCTGCATTTTGATTGTTTCAACGTGCCAAAATTGGCCTGTGACATTCATATCACATTTTTTATGAAAAGTCAATTAAATTCCAAATACTTCCCTTCACTAATAACTTCAACTTTTCCGTCCGCAACCTTAAGTGCTGTCTGATCGTCAAGAGAATAAATCTTCTTAGATAAATCTTTTGCCGCTTCTCTGATTTTCTCTTCCATTCGATTAGGAAAATCAGGTGAATTGAGATGTGGAAGAAAATAAAAATCGACATAATTCAAGCCGTCCATGTTCTCTTTTTCAATATCATCTCCATATATGATTTTAGAAAGCCTCAATATAAGGTCAGGTGTAGTTACCATACTTCCCGCACTTGAACCTGCATATACTTTTGTCTTGAGCATTTCAGGAAGTAGTTTCGCAAGTCCTGATTTGTTTATCCAATTCATAAGATGATAGCTATTCCCTCCATTAAAAAATAGGACATCTGCTTCCTCAAGCTGTGGTCGCCAAATATTTTCAGAAACCGCTGAAATATCTACAATGCTGATGGATTTGAAACCTTGTTTCTGGATATTAACCAGATCATCAATAAACCAATTCTTGTCTCCAGTTTCAGGATTGGATGCGGTTGGAATGAAAGCGATAGAAGTGTCTTCAGGCTTCTTGCCAACCAATTCGAATAAGGCGTTTGAGATTGACTTGTTAGTGAGTCCAGATGAAGTGAGTAGAAGTTTCATATTTTATCTTTGAACAAAACCTTGCTCTGTAATCTCATAAACAAACCACTTAAGTTGATTTCCTTCTCGGGCCCCGAATGTGACGTGTGTATCACTCACAGCAAACTGCGGCTCTGATACATATCTGAAAAGCTTATCTACTTTTTTCCCGTTAATCTCAACAAAAAATCGTTCTTCTTTTGCCTGCTCAGATGCATCAAGATCAAATCCATAACGCACCCAATTTTTTCCTGAAGAATCAAAAGTTTTTAAAGACGTCAGTCCGTCATCTTCTTCTGATTGCATATTAATTGCTGACTGACTCTGAAAATCATCTGCTTCGTATGGTATTTCTTTTTTTGTATCTATCTGAATTGCATTTTTTACTTTTTTATCTACAGCAAACGAAACTTTAGTGTTGTCTAGGCTGAATTCAGGCGCCCAAGCTACCCCACTATATGCAGTGAGAGTTTTTACGATAACGCCATCAACAACAATTATCTCCTTTTCATTATTCCGTGCCCTATATGCGTAATGTTTGCCATCTGGGCTAAAAACACTATTGAAAATGGCATCAAATTCAGGATCTTCTTTCACTTCCTTTGTGTTTGTATTAATAATTGCAACCTTTGGTTTTGAAGCACCTTCTGTCGTAATCATGATTCTTGAATCATCTGAATTGAATACTGGCGAATGTGCTGTATATCCAGATCGTTGCTCTTTATCCTCTCCAGCAATATATAGTGGCTTACCATCATAGATCAGGACTCTTTGTCTTTCTTTTGTATAAACTACATAGGAATAGTGGCTTCCATCAGCAGAAAAACCAATACTTGTTCCGCTTAAAGGAAAACCAACCAATTGAGATACTCCATTAACAACAAAATCAACTGTGGGCACATTATCCTTTTTATCCACAATCTTTAGACCAGCGTAATTAACACGGGTGCCATCCTTAGATTTTGACAAATGAAGAAGTTGAAAAAAATCACCGATTGCCTCGTTATTGCTCATAAGCACAATAGTACTTGTACTATTGTGCTTTGCTGGATACATGACTGTATTTCCAACTCCATCAAAAACAAAATTTTCCTCTTCATGATATCCGAATCGCGTACTGAAATCTTCAGGAATACTTGCTAATAGGTGGGTTGTAAGGGGTTGATTTATGGTAGACGACGAATCTTGGCTTGTTTTATTTTTGGTACTTTGATTACCGGAAATCGCGTTATATGAAAAGAACCCTGCGACAAGAACTAAAAAGATAACAAGCAACCACAAGAATTTATTATTAGGTTTTTTAACAAAATTATCTTGTGGATTTGAATTTAATATTGACACTTCTTCATTTGGGATATTCTCCATATTAAAATCATATCACACTAGTCCAGCACAAAATATGTCTGATATACACAATAACAACTTACTGATTTTGTGACCCTACAGGGAATCGAACCCTGCTTTGAGCCTTGAGAAGGCTCCGTCCTAGCCGATAGACGATAGGGCCATGAAGCGATTGCTCGCTTATTTCTTATTTAACCATTCTTCCTCCTGTCGCACAAGCAGTTCTCGCGCTTTCGAAGGATCCTCAAGCAAAGCAGCTGAAATCCTCTCCATACGGATCGACTGCGAACCCTTTATAAAAACAATATCACCAACCCCAACAATCCCCTTCAAATATTCAGCAGCATCTTCAGATGAATCAAAGGAAACTGCCTTCTCACTCATTTGTTTTGCCCGAGGTCCAACTGTTACAAGGACATCGCATGACTGCATTGCCTGAACACCGGCTTTTCGATGCTCGTCAGGAGAAAAACTTCCAAGCTCCATCATATCTCCAAGCACTGCAATCCTTTTTCCAGAAACCTGAAGCGCAGCGAGAGTAGAAAGTCCCTCCTGAAGCGCAATCGGCGAAGAGTTATATGTGTCATCGATAATAACGCAGCCATTGATGCCTTTCAAAATATTCATTCGTCCGCGCGGAGCGACATGGTGCTCAAATGAATCGACAATTTTGCCGACAGACATATTCCGCGCGAGTCCGACTGCTGCACCTGCAATCAAAGGATAAATCTGTTGGTTACCGAGAATTCCCTTTAACTTAATTGGAACGCTGTTGCCCTGAAGATTGAGCTTAAACGACATGCCGTCTGGCAGTGCCTTTTCATCATAGATAATTGAGCTATCTGAAGCAGTAACTGTCGCAAGAGAAGTCATTCCAAACGTCATGACTTTCTGTGTAACTCCAGTTGCCATTGCACTTACCTTTGGATCATCCGCAAGAAGAATAAGCGTACCCTCTTTTTTGAGCGCCTTTATCAAATATGATTTTTCTTTTACGAGATCTTCGATTGATGGGAAAAATTCAACGTGTACTGGCACATCTCCAATCTTCGTAATGACGACAGCATCAGCTTTTAGCCATTTAGAAATCGACTCTATATCGCCTGGATGATCTGCGCCAACCTCGAGGACAAGTGTTGAAGGATAATCTGACTTAAAAAAGATAAGCTCAAGTCCCTCGAAGATATTCTTCATCCAAAGAAAAGGATCATTCCATCCGTTCTGACAGCCGAGAATAGTTAAAGGAACTCCGAGCTCGCTGTTGAAACTCTTCTCGCTTCGTCGGACATAGCCAGCCGAAGAAAGTACTGTGAAAATCGCATCCTTGGTGGATGTCTTGCCGACACTACCTGTTACGGCAATAATGGATGGCTTATATTTCTTCAATACCATCTTGGATTCCCAGATGAGTATCAATGAGATGATTTTTTTAAGAAAATTTTTCATAAGAATAGATTATCTGTCAGGCGGAATTTCGTAATAATTGATAAGAAGCTTGGCGAGCTGGATGAAAGGATCAGTGAGCGTTTCAGAGGCAAATTCAGCTCCCTTTGGGTGTACGTGATAGAGAAAAACAATGAATTTCGGGTTATACGCTGGGAAGTAGCCAAAGAACGAGTGTAGATACCGGTCATCATAATACCCTCCATTTACCGGATCCGCAATCTGTGCGGTACCCGTCTTGGCTGCGATACTATAGTGTTCCATTTTGACCTCTCCCTTCTTAAGAGCTGTGTCGACTACCTCAATGAGCATATTCGTCACATCATCAACAGTCTCTTTCTTAAGGACTCGCGTCGGTTCAGGAAATTGAGCTTCTTGAGACGTTCCATCAGTATACTCAATAGTCTTTGCAACATGGGGAGTAATGAGCATTCCGCCGTTTGCGAGGACTGAAAGACCTCGAATGGTCTGGATCGGGGTCATAGCGATTCCCTGACCATAGGACGCGGTCGCAACCTCAACGTCTCTTTGTGTTACAAGATTTTTGACCAAACCCTTCTGCTCATTCGGCTGATCGATGCCAGTCTTTTCTCCAAAGCCGAATTTCAAAAAGTATTCAGAGAAATTCTCTGATCCCATTTTTGAAACGATGTACGCCACCCCGACGTTGAGCGATTGACTCAAGATTTCCTGCATCGGAATCACTCCTCGAGCCTTGCCGTCATAGTTTGAAATCTTCCTTCCGCTTAGTGTTAGAAAGCCCTCGTCCTTGTATGTAGACTTCGCAGTAATAACTCCGCTATCGATACCTGATGCCATAGTAAGTGGCTTGATGATGGATCCCATCTCATAAACATCTTCTACAAGTGAGTTCGAAAAAATTCCAACATCCTTTATATTCGAAAGGTCATTTGGATTGAATGTAGGTAATTGCGCCATTGCATAAATCTCCCCTGTTTTCGGATCCATAATGATTCCTCCAATGGAATCCGACTGCCACTTCTTTTTCGTATCGATGAGCGTCTTTTCGAGATAGGATTCTACGGTTGGTTCTATCGTCGTCTGTATATCCCCTTCTTCGCCACCCTCAAAGACACTTTTCTTTATTCCAGAAAAAAGTTCAGCAAAAAAATTTACATTTGATGAGAGTGTTGTACGTGTCAAAAGATTTTCGTAGTAACTTTCAAGTCCATATCGTCCTGCTAATTTATTCTGTTTGTCGAGTCCGATGATTCCGATAGTCTGAGCTGCGAGAGAATCTCCAGGATAGATTCTCCAATTCTCTTTTTGCACATCTACGCCAGGAATTTTCAATGCAGCAATCGACTGACCGATTGTCCTATCAATCTTTTTTTGAATTTCCTCGTATGAATCACCCGTTTTTGAAGCTTTGTCAATAAAAGAAGCTTTATCAATCTTTAGGTACTGAGATAAAGCTTCATAAACGTTTATAGGATCCTTTATGAGCTTGGGGTTGATAGAGAGTGTATAACCGTCCTTGATAGTGGCTGCGGCTACTTTTATGCCATCCTTTGAGGTAAAAAATATTGAGCCACGGTCAAAGTTCGAAATGGCCGGCCGGACGTATTGCCGGTCAGCCTTTTCGCTATAGGTCTCTCCTTGCGCGATCTGTATCCAATATAATTTTCCAACAATGATGAGAGCACAACAACATATGCCTATGACAATGAGGCGGATTCTGAATATTGAATTAGAGTTCATTATGATTGGCCATTGCTGTAAGAGATTTCTTTGAGATAAATGAACTTACCTCTGAATCCTTAAAGCCCTTCGCATGCGCCAATTCTATATTAATTGAATTCTTGACTGAGAAATATTTCGACTCAAGGTCGCTGACTGCTGTCGATGCAAGTCTGCTCTCTTTCACAAGATTCTCCCTCTCTACAACATTAGCAATCGCTGAATGCAAAAGATATGCATATGATGATGCAAGAGCAATGATACCTACGACAAGAAAGATGAAAACTTTCTCCTTGTACCTCATCATGCTGTTTATGTTGTGTGCGATTGCTTGAGTCATACTGTTAGTTTTAGTTATTAATTTTTGATTGTTTTTCTAGAATCCTCAATTTCGCGCTGCGTGACCTCGGATTTTCCATAATTTCCTTCTCTGTCGGTACGATTGGCTTTTTCGTGATAATCAGAGCCTCGCCTGCGTCCGCCTTTTCCTTATTAAAATTTTTTACAATCCGATCCTCGAGGCTGTGGAATGAAATCACTGCGATCCTTCCTCCTTCCTCAAGTCTCTCGAATCCTTTGACCAATCCTTTTTTCAAAGTATTAAGTTCATCGTTGACTGCAATCCTCAATGCCTGAAATGTTCTTGTCGCCGGGTGAATCCTTCCTCTCCTATAAAATCCCGGCACAGACTGCTGGATGATTTCTACGAGCTCCCCTGTCGTCTCTATCGCTTTCTTTTCCCGATAGTTGATGATGGCTCGAGCGATCCTCCTTGAATACTTTTCCTCGCCATAACCATAAATGACATCTGCGATATTTTGCTCTTCCCATGTATTTACGATCTGGTGGGCTGTGAGATCGCCTTCCTGAGGATTCTTCTTGAATGTCATGAGAAGCTTCTCATCATTCTTAAAGGTAAATCCTCTGCCTGATGTCTCAAACTGATCTGATGAAAGGCCGAGATCAAGCATGAAGCGGTTTATCTTGTCCTTTCCAAGCTCGCTTGCGAGTTCGTTAAGGACTTTGTCTATATCTCCATAACTCGCCTCTCTCAAAATGATCTTGGGAACATGCACTTTACCGTTCGCCATGCTTTTATATGAGCTCAAGCGCTGCTCTGACCTTCCAAGAGCTTCCGTGTCCCTATCCAAACCAACGACAGTTATGTCTCCATGCATCTTTTCAAGTGCACAAGCCATATGTCCTGCACTTCCAAGCG
>ERZ1292625.3554-Hain-H41-01um-R1-3554-length-12525-cov-5_pt1 | contig 12525 bp, 10 predicted proteins | sample MGYA00564400_ERZ1292625 | MGnify/ENA primary metagenome ERZ1292625 (study PRJEB36523, sample SAMEA6512639) | groundwater metagenome | collected 2019-01-08 | study: AquaDiva: Metagenomics assemblies of 32 groundwater samples
GTAAAAATTTTTAAAAATATGGTATTTTAGTTCTATGTAATTTAACAATTTTGAGTTAGAATTGGAGGTGATGAGCATGAATTCAAAACTTAACTTAATCTTTGTTTTTGCCGTGCTTATGTTTGGTTTGGTTTTTTTAAATAGTAAGATCGAAGCTCAAGAATCGCTAATTTCAAACACGATATCGGTTCAAAACCATACCTTATTGTCCTTGATTCAATCTCAACCTTGGACTTTGGTTGAAAAACTGAATGAAAAGGAAAATGAGTTGTTGGCTATGCCACTTTGGCTGGGAACCAAAACGATTAATTTTTATGAAAACAGAATTTCAGGGAACGGCAGTATTACAAGAAAAAAATTAAAAGAAGAGGAACGCGATATCGCCTTAAAAATATTAAACATCCAATCCGGAGAAATCAGGATAATCAAAATAAGGATTATCATAACCAGCAAAAATGGTTTAAGTATTATAAACCCCTTGGGATATAAGATTGAACTTGCAACTCGGTCAAGCGGGATTCAATGGAATAAGTGGAATTCTATGTATAAAATTACTGAACCGGAAAGCTGGATAGTTATTAAAAATAAATATCCGGAATGGGAAACAAAAAATGGTAAAAAAGTGGTGGAGGAAAGAATCTATGCTCCTTATGGTCTGGGTTTACACCAACAAGAAGTTATAGAAGCCGGACGAGAATATTTGCGTTTGATAGCTCGGAAAACGTTTGAAGAATTGGCGGCCAATGAGGTTTATTCCCGGGCTGTTCCAGGCCAATTAGTTGCTGATATTTCCGGTCTTAATCAAGCGATGTTTAGCAGGCTGCCCCTTATCGAGGGTATGGATTTTTCTGAATTTTTGGCAGATCCGCAGACAAGTTATGAGAGAGTTTTGGTCTTGATAGGTTCCAATAAAGACAAGGCCTACTACTGGACTGAAAGCAGTGCCGGAGCCAGAGGATGGTTGCAATATACCCCCAAAACATACAAAGAGATAAGGAAACTTTATCCTGCCGCCAAATTGTTGGCTGACCATAAAACAGGAGCTAGCAATCATATAAATTCAATGAAAGCAGCTATTCTTCTTCATGACTATAATTTGGCCGGGCTAGTTAAAAAATTTGGCGGGAAGATATTGGCCGATCCGCGGTTGGAAGAATATTTAGCCGCAGCTTATAATGGCAACCCGGACTGGGTTCATAATTCGTTAAAAGCAACTATTTCCAGAGGACTGTCTGATTGGGTGAACACCTTAAGCGCCACCAGGAAGGATTCTTTAGGCGGATTGAGAAATGAAACAAAGGGTTATATAGAAAAAATAAGATACTTACAGGAAAAAGGATTGCCTTAAATTAGTTTAGCAATTTCTTTCCAAGACCTAACTCTGGCATAGCCGGAGTTTTTAAATACATCAATAGAGTCAAACAAGAACTTATTCTCTACGCTTACCAACTTATCCAGTATCGTTTGTTGGTCGTCAAAATAATGCGTAATTCTTAATTCTTTGGCTTTTACGTTCTTATCCTCCGGCGTTAAAACAAAAAAAGCATTTGTCTTGTTGAAATATTTGGGCCATAGGCCGTGATGTTTTAAAATTTTAGCGGCAAACAGGGGATTTTTTCGTCTGGACACTAAAAAATAAGGAGTCTTGGACTTAATCATTTTTGCCAGTATGGTTTTAACTCCGGGCATCGGAGAACATAGGAACATAAATTTAGGATCGTCATTCAAGTGATATTGGAATTTTTCATATCCGATGATTTTGCTGCTTGCTTGTAATTTTTTCATTATTTAATATACTAAATCAAGTTTTGCTATTTAACCATAACCCCTCCATCAATTGGGGGCTTTTTTATTTTAAGAAAACATATTAGAATGCATTGCTAATCAATGGAAGGATTATAGAATGTTCTAAAAAAAGCATTTGCATAAAATAGAACATTCTCAATAATATACTATGAAGCGCCAATCTAAAAAGGTGTTAGTTTATGTTGCCATGTCCGGAGGGGTGGATTCTTCTGTTGCTGCCGCTTTGTTGAAGAAGCGAGGATTTGATGTTGTCGGAGTATTTATGAAGCCCTGGTCGCCCGACAATGGGGGTCTTTGTATGTGGCAGCAAGATAGGGAAGATGCAATGAGGGCGGCATCGGTACTGGGCATACCGTTCAAAACGTGGGATTTTTCTGAACAATACAAGAAGTCTGTCACGAACTATATGATAAGAGAATACAAATCAGGAAGAACCCCGAATCCTGACGTGATGTGCAACAAAGAAATAAAATTCGGCCTATTTTTTGATAAAGCCATGAAAGAGAGGGCCAATTATATTGCCACGGGACATTATGTACGCTTGAAGCGCAATGAACATGGAACAATGAATAGTGAACATGCTCATTGCTCATTGCTCATTGCTCATGATTCAAACAAAGACCAGTCATATTTTTTGTGGACCTTAAAAGAAAAACAGTTGAAGAAATGCCTGTTTCCGATAGGGGATTACCTCAAGCCGGAAGTCAGAAAAATGGCTAAAAAATTCGGACTGCCGAATCATGACAAGAAAGACAGCCAGGGGGTCTGTTTTATTGGTCCTTTGGATATGAAGGATTTTCTTAAAACCAAGATTAAACCAAAGCAGGGCAAAATTATTCATGGGGACGGAAAAATTCTTGGTATTCATGATGGAGTTTATTACTACACCATCGGCCAAAGGCATGGTTTAGATATAAATATCGGAGGAGGGCCGTATTATGTTATTTCAAAAGATATCAAAAGGAACATTATTTATGTCGGGGAAGAAAAGGGCCTTTATTCCGAAAAGCTCAAAATTGCAAATATAAGCTGGGTGAATAGTGAACCAAAACTTCCGGCACAATTTGATGTTCGTCTGCGTTACCGGGCCGGATTAAAAAAGGCCATTCTAAAAAAGAACGGCGAACTTGAATTAAAAACCCCCGAAAGAGCTATCACTTCCGGCCAGTCGGCGGTATTTTACAGAAAAGGCGAACTCCTCGGAGGAGGGATTATAGAATAATTTCCAGTTTTCAATTTACAATTTCCAATAAATTGCCAATGATTCAACGATACAAACGGGTTTGAAAATTGAGTAATTGTAAATTCAGTGAAAATTGATAATTGGTAATTGAAAATTAAATTTACTTAAGTAATTTTAGGAGACTCTCCCCGGTCATTTCGGCTGGTTTCTCTATGCCCATTAATTCAAGAATTGTCGGTGCGATGTCAGCCAACAATCCCGAAGATTGCTTCATTGTTGAAGCAATGTCATCGTCCGACCTGTGTCGCTCAAACTCTTCGCCTATTAAATAAAACAGCACCGGATTGTCATTGTGCTTGGTCTCGCTTTCGCCGGAGGATTTATATGTCAATGACTCCGCGTTTCCATGGTCGGCCGTTACTATCATAGTCCCGCCTCTTTCCAATACCGCCGATTTTATTTTACCTAAAACATTATCTATGGCCTTAATTCCCCTTACGGCAGCTTCAAGATTTCCAAAATGGGATAAAATATCCCCGTTGGCAAAATTAATTACAAAGAAATCATACCTGTCCAGTTCCGATAAAACTTTTTCGGCTATATCTCCGGTTTTCATTTCCGGATTTTCCAAAGGATTTTTTAATGACTTGGACAAAAAATCCGTCTCGCCGTCAAAGGGCATATTTTTCAGACAGTTAAAAAAGTATGTGACGTGGGCGTATTTTTCCGTTTCGGCGATGTGATACTGTTTTTTACTATTTTTACTTAATACTTCGGCAAGGCCGTCTTTTATTTCCGGAATGGGGAATGCCACATGAAGGCTGGCGTTTTCAATATACTGGGTCAGAGAAGCCACATAGAGGTTATTTAATTCTTTTTTCCCGAATATATTAAATTCTTTGCCTACAAAGGCCTCAACAATTTGCCGCATGCTGTCTTCTCTAAAATTAAAGAATATCAAAGCATCGTTTTCCCGGATTACTCCGGTATTGTCAATCACCGTGGGAGGGATTTTGGAGTCGTTAAAGCCGTTCAGATAGTATTCGTCGAGCTTTTTGTAAATATCAGGGGCTTTTTCTCCGGCGCCGGCTGTTAAAAGTTCATAGGCCATTTTGGTTAAATCCCAATCCTGACTTCTATCCATGGCAAAGTCCCTGCCTATGATTGTTGAAATTTTTCCTATGCCGATTTGGGACAAATAGTCCTCTACTTTTTTAATAAGTATAGGAGCCTCTTTCAATCCGGAATCCTTTCCGTCGGTAAAAAGATGAATTTTTAGGTTTATAATATTACTTTTCTTTGCCAAATCTACCAAGGCAAAAAGATGGGCGAGGTATGAATGGACAGAACCCGAAGTAAGAAGGCCCGCCAAATGAAGAGTTGAGTTGTTCTCATGGACATGCCCAATGGCCTTGGTCAGGACTTCATTTGAAAAAAAACTATCATTATCTATGGCCTTATTTATCCTTGATAGATATTGAAAAATAACTCTTCCGGCGCCGATTGTGAGATGTCCGACTTCGCTGTTCCCTGATTCTCCCCAAGTCATACCCGCGGCTTTTCCAGAGGCCTGAAGAAGAAGGGAGGGGTAATTTTGCTGAATGGAATCAATGTTGGGCGTCTTCGCGTTTAAAATAGCATTGCCAAGTTTTTGTTTGGAATATCCCCAGCCGTCTAAAATTGTGAGAACGACAGGTCGCATTGAATTAGTATAACAAAAAAATTTGCGACAGCCCACCTGAACCACTCACGCAACCTCTATGCATGACTGCGGGGTGCACCTTTTAAAAATTTTACTAATTTTAAAAAGGCACACCCCCTTCGCCGGTTGGTTTGATAAATAGATGATGATTGGCAATAGAAGTTCAAACTATTTCTGAAAACAAAAAAACGGCAAAATATGCCGCTACAAAAGTAATCCTAATAGATTCCACTTGAACGGAATTCTGGAGGATTTTGTGACATATCCCAACCAGGATTTGTTCGAAATCTTACGCCTCCCAAAACCCACTTCAAACCATACAAGATTCCGATTACACAAAGAACAAACTTGATTGCTCCCATCCTAATTTCTCCTTATCTTGCTGAACCTGATTTACTTTAACATACCAAGATAATCTTGTCAATATAATTAGACCACATCCACATAGCAAAGCCCCGGCATTTTATTTCAGCTTTCCGAACAGGCGGGCTTGGTGTCCACGTCAGAGTTCGTGAGAAAAGCTATTCAAGGTTCAGGCTTTCCGTCAGATGAGCTAAGTTATGCTAAATACAAAGCATGATACGGCAGGCTGGACCCGCCGTGGTGAGGAATAGTGGAGATTATCGCCGGAATAATCGAAACGGGGCTGAAATAAGATGCTGGGGCGGAGCGCGGTTTGCATAAAATCGAAGCCTCTGCTATAATATAAATGTAGTTTATTTAATTTTAATCCATAGTTCAGTAGCGGTCATACGACCACCGCTCCGCTATGCGGGTTGCGGAGAGAGCTCACAAAAGTGAACATGCACTACTACTTAACTTTAAAACAATATGATTTCAGGTTTAAGCCCGCTAATAGCGGCAGTTTCGGCGTTACTTCCAGGATTGGTTATCGGTTATCTCATCAGACATTTAGTTGCCAGTAGAAAAGTTACCCTTGCTGAATCAAGGGCGGAGGCGGTACTCGCGGATTCTAAGTCAAAATCCCAGGACATACTTCTTGAAGCAAAAAACAATGCTTTTAAAATACTCGAGGAAGCCAAGAAAGAAGAAAAGGAAAGAAATTCACAACTTTCAAGGATAGAAAACATCTTAACCAAAAAGGAAAATGAGCTTGAACAAAAAGGAAAAGAGCTTTCTTCCGAAAAAGAAGTTCTTAAACACAAAGTCGTTGAATTGGCAACGCTTAAGGGTGAACTTGAACAATCCCAAGAAAAGCAGTTAAAAGAACTGGAAAGAATATCAGAATTGGACAGGGAAAGGGCCAAAATTGAACTAATTGCCAAGACAGAAGAAGAATACAAAGATGATTTATATATAATGATGAGAAGACTTGAAAATGAAAATAGAGAAGAGCTTGAAAAAAAGGCTAGAGAAATAGTCACAACGGCAATTCAAAGATACGCCGCTTCTCAAATCGCGGATGCAATGACGACGGTGGTAAGTTTGCCTTCCGATGAGGTAAAAGGCAAAATAATCGGTAAAGAGGGGAGAAACATTAAAGCAATTGAAAGATTGACCGGTGTAGATATTATCATTGATGATACTCCGGAAGCTCTTGTCGTGTCCGGGTTTGATCCGGTTAGGCGTCAGATAGCTAAGTTAGCGATTGATAAGCTGATAGCTGACGGCAGAATACATCCGGCCAAGATTGAGGAGATGGTGGAAAAAGCCAAAAATGAGATTAACGAAAAGATAAAAGAAGCAGGAGAAGCGGCACTCTTTGAAACCGGAGTAGGGCCGGTAGATCCAAAGCTAACATATTTGCTGGGCCGCTTAGCATTTAGAACAAGTTACGGACAGAATGTTCTGCTTCACTCCGTTGAAATGACTCATATCGCCGGAATGCTTGCCGCTGAATTAGGAGCAGATGTTTCTGTCGCAAAAAAGGGAGCTTTGTTTCATGACATAGGAAAAGCCGTGGATCATGAAGTCCAGGGAACCCACGTAGAAATAGGCAGAAAACTGCTTTCAAAATTCGGAATTGACCCCAAGGTTATTATGGCAATGGAGGCCCATCACGATGAATATCCGTATGCCATATTGGAAGCAAGAATAGTCACGGCCGCCGACGCTATCTCGGGAGCAAGGCCGGGAGCAAGGAAAGACACCGTTGAGATATATCTTAAGCGGCTTGAGGACTTGGAAAGAATCGCCGGTTCGTTTGACGGCGTTGAAAAGTCATATGCCATTCAGGCGGGCAGGGAATTGAGAATTTTTGTCACTCCGACTAAAATTGATGACTTAAGCGCGCTCAAAATGGCAAAGGATATCGCCAAGAAGATAGAAGAAGAAATGAAATACCCGGGAGAAATAAGGGTAAATGTTATACGCGAAACACGCGCCATAGAATACGCCAGATAAAAGTTGACACAACCTCTACGCATGACTGCGGGGTGCACCTTTTAAAAATTTTACTAAATTTTAAAAAGGCACACACCCTCCGCCGATTGCTTAATATTCAGCTTACGATTGGCAATAGAAGGTCAAACTCATCTGTACACAGAATTATGCATTTGCATAATTCTGTGTACATTAAATAAAGTGAAGCCCCGCGCGTTGCGGGGCTTGCCGGTCAATATAAAAACAAGGGTTTTCCACACCCCTATTGATTTTTCTGCATAAAACCTTGATAATTGAAAAAAGTACAGGAATTCTAAGGGTCGATTAGAATCAACGAGTTTTATTATAAATAATTAGAATTATAAAAATATGCCAGTTAAGAAATCAGAACTAGCTTCCCGGTTGGCTGAAAAAATGGGAATGACTAAAAAGCAGGGCACCGAATGGTTAGATGCTTTTGTTGATGAGGTCACCAAGGTCATGAGATCCGGCGACAAAGTCAACATAACCGGATTTGGTGTCTTCAAGGTTTCCGACAGGAAAGCTAGAGAGGGCCGAAATCCGAGAACCGGCGAGATAATTCAAATCGCCGCTTCCAAAAAGCCAAGATTTACCCCGGGTAAATTATTGAAAGAAGCCATCAAATAATAGGTGACGTGTCGGATCCAATATGTCAAAAACTAATTCCGCTAATGGCGGGATTAGTTTTTGACAACTGTAAACTTTAAGAATATAAATAAAGCATACCTGTTCTTTAATAAGAGGGTTCTATGCAAGAATGGGCGCTCTGTCTGCCGGGTACTTTTCCAAGATTAGGGCCTCATGCCGGAGCTTTACATGCCCTCCGCAATGCCCTGTCACAAGGATTATTGGAAAAAGATCCATCCTTCATGTCTACCAGTTCAGTTTCTTTTATTTCAGCATCCGTATATGTCCAAAGATCGGAAGAAGAACACGTAAAATTTGAGGAAAAGCTGATCAATTTAAGAAAAAGAGATTTCGTAAGCTTGCATCCGGATTTGAAAAAAAGAGCCGCGGTCGATTTCTTGTCTATCGCAGGATTATTGATTGCCGCTCACGAAACCGGCAAGATAAAAAATCCATGGCTAAGGCACGCGGCCTTGTTGGCGTTAGGGTTTCCAGTCTATAAAATAGCCGAGAAAAGCATAAAAGATATTTTTTCTGTTGAGTCCTTCCTTGTTTATGATAATCTTCGGGAACTTTTGCTTAAGACCCTGAAATTTGACCTGATCTTCAACTCGCCGATAAAAATAGAGGTGCCGGCCGTAAATTTAAATACGGCAGGCTGGACGCTTAATCAAATACTTTCTGATCCGCCTCTTTACTTGAACGGTTGGCAAAATCAGGGCTGGGTTTCTGTTACTAATTTTCGGCCAGAAGATGTTAGTCTGGAAATAGAGGTTAGAAATCTAAGATATGTTGATGGAGGAATCAACGGACTTCGAGTATTCGGTCATTTTGGACCTGGAAAACATAACGGCGAAGGTCAAATAGTTGATACTGCGGCCTTAAGTAACCTCCCAGTTCATTTCGCCGTTAGTGAGGGCTATTCCAATATAGTAGTCTTTCACTATAACTCCATGGCGGAAGGTCCACTCGATAGATCGTTTAGAAACTGGGTTGAATTGCTAAGCCGTTGTTTTGACATAACGGTGTCGGGAAATACAAGAAGAATTATTCTTGGCTATTTGAGAGTTAATAATGATCTTGAACAATTGGCCAAGCAGAGAGAGAGTTTGAAAAAACTGGAAGAACTGCTCTATTATCAATATTTAGACGCTAAAAGCCAACAGACGATAAGGCAACATATTCAGGATACCGAAGAAGCTATGCGAAACTTGTCTTATGCCCACAAGAAAATAATTAAATTCTTGTTCGTCGGCTCTGATCCAATACCGGATGCTCATTTCAGTGATTTTACTCAAGACCAGATGATTCAAGGAATAAACATAGGTTGGAAAGCCGGCTGGGACGCTGTTCCCAAGATAAGTAAAATGATCGCATAGAATTAAACTAAAGCTCCAAAACGGGGGCTTTTAAAATTTATTGTAAACTGAAAATATTTATGGTTTAATAACGGCAGAACTTTAATAGTCAGGGGTTTTATTGTGTACGACGAAATCAACAATACCGGTTTGATTGTGATTGGAGCCGGATAGCATGCGATTTGAGTTAAGTGACGGAAAAATTCAAGCAGTAAGCGCTGAAACGTCAAACGGAGACAGGATAAAGATCTCCGGCAATAAAAAACCTTTGATTGTCGTCAATGCCGCCGGGCCGTGGATACAGGATGTCGTCGCGTCTCTTGGTATTAACCTTAACATTGAACTGCGTCTTGGTGTTCAGATGGCGGTACCCGGACATTATTTCCAATCGGGAATTATAACTTTTGATAAAAACGGCGCTTATTGCATCTGCCTCCCGAGAGACGGCTATGTTCAGGTCGGGCCGACGAATACCGTATTTACCGGTCAACCCGATTCTATTGACATGTGTTCCGAAGATCTGAATCAGCTTCTCCGTGTTTTTAAATCCCTGATTAAACTCGATGCGACAGTAGAAGGGCATGGTTTTCTGAAAGCCGGCTTCGCTAATTTATATACGCTTTTCCCGGGAAAAATGTCGCTAGGCCTTTTGGCCGCCGATGAAATGCTGTGGATTTTGGCGAAAGACGGCTGGTACAGGTCAGAACGCTTTAACTTAACATTACGATGCGCCCTTGATGGAAACAGGGGTTATTTAATTTGTTTGAAAAAAACCATAATTTCCATTATACTTTTCTATAATCGCGGGTATCGTATATCGGTAATACATCAGTTTTCCAAACTGATAAGGCGGGTTCGACTCCCGCTACCCGCTCCGCCCCGCCGCCAGCCGCCGCAAAGCGTGCTGATTCCCCGTGATGCCTGCCGAAAAAGCGTTTAAGTGATTTGCAAAATGCTGTGTTTTTGTTATTATGACAACAGAAATACAATCTTTGACAATAAAATAAGGAGGGTCGAGATGCCGATTTTGTACTATGTGCCGATTATTCATTCAGTCGAAGATTATGGTTCCTTGGGACCCGCAATCAAGAAATCATTTGCGAGGCAAGCGGGAGAAGATTTTTTTGCTCATCTTCAGAAAAATATCAAGGAATATTGGCAGATTGTAGAAGAGAGAATTGAAAAAATGATTTCTGATGTGGCCGGCTTTATAATTTACCATGACGGTTTTCCGGTTGGCGACCGAAAGAAGGTTCTCGCCCTTTTCGGTTTTATGTGCCAAGATCACCCGGAGAGTGCCAATTTCCGACTCATAAAAAAACTTGTAGCCAAAGGAGCGGTGCTGGAGGGTACGGAAGATATAAGTTTAGTCGTTGAACATCTGCAACTATATCAACGCGCGGCGGAAGCTGCTACCACCGAGGAACAAAAGAAAATTCTCGCCAGTCAAGCTACCCGTTCGTTGGAAATCATGAGGTTGCGGGATAAATTTATCGCAAGAAGAATCAACGATACGCTTCCGGAATCCGGAAAAGGAATTTTATTCATCGGCCGGGACCACGATGTAATTACTGAACTCGAGAAATTACCCAGAAAATTTACCGTTATCTATCTGTAAGCCCCGTGAAAAATTTCTCATGAGGTAAAGCAGGAAAAAACCCACGGGGTAAACCGTGGGATTTTTGTTAGCGTTTTCTTTTGCTATTTTCTTGAATGGCGCTCACCAAATCATCGTGAGTCACTGTCATATTTTTCTTCGTTTTGGTTCTTGCAGAGATATATTTTTCAAGAACTCTCTTTTTAGCAACGGTGCATGCCCACTCAATTTCTGCTCCGCTGAATCCATCGGTCAATTCCGCCAACTTATCTATGTTGACATTACCAAGCGGCACTTCACTGAGATATATGTCAAAAATTTTCTTCCTTGCAGTTTCATCCGGCAACGGCACTTCAAAGTGCAAGTCTAGCCTGCCTGGCCGCAAGAGCGCAGGATCAATAAGATCTGCTCGGTTAGTCGCAGCCATTATGAAGATGTCTTGAGTTGCGCTTACTCCATCAATTTCTGCAAGAAGCTGGCTTACTGCTCTGTCAGTTACCTCATTACCCATTGACCTGCCCCGCACAGGAGCGATGGCTTCTATCTCATCAAAGAATATAATGCAGGGTTTTGCCAAGCGAGCTTTCCAAAAAAGATCGCGAATTGCCTCCTCGGTGCTGCCCATCCATTTACTAATCAAAGCGGGCCCGTTCACGGCCAAGAAATTGCATTCGCTTTCGCGAGCCATGGCTTTGGCAATCATGGTTTTCCCGCAACCAGGCGGCCCGGAAAGAAGGAGGCCTTTGGGCTGGCGTAATTTCAGTTTTTGCATTTCATTTTTATACTGAAGCGGCCACACAAACACTTGCTGAAGTTCTCTTTTAATGTCATCGAGTCCCCCGACATCCTCCCATCCTATCTTAGAAATCTCGACGTGATTTTCGCGAAGCAGAGAAGGAATGGTATCATCAACAACTTGGCAAAACTCCGTTTGGGTGATAACGAGATCCCCGATAATTTCTTTCTGGGCAATTCCTGTCTGAATTTTCTCTACTGCACGTCTAAGTAGCCGCTGATTCACGCTCGCGCACACGCCCGCAATGTCCGCACCGCTAAATCCATGCGCTCTTTGAGCAAGAGACTGAAGATCGACATCATGAGCAAGCGGCATGCCTTTTGTATGAATCGCGAAAATCTCCTCACGACCCTTGGCATCGGGCGGAAAAATCTGTATTTCCACATCAAAGCGTCCGGGACGGCGCAGAGCATTATCCAACATATGAGGTCTATTGGTTGTTGCGATAACAACCACGTCGTCTTTGTATTTAGCGCCATCGAGCAATGAGCACAGCGTCCCCACAATACTCACATTGGTCTCGTTAACCATCTGTTCTCGTTTGCCGCCGATTGCGTCTATTTCATCAATAATGAGGATGCCGTTTGGCCGCACTGACTGATAGGCGCTTATGAGGTTTCCTTCTGATGCTCCCTGCCGCCATCCCTTGATTTCTGATCCCTGAATTAAACAAACCTTCCTTTTGGTCTCATTGGCAACTGCTTGAGCAATAAGCGTTTTCCCGCAACCCGGCGGTCCGGAAAGAAGCACTCCGCGTACATGTTTACGTCCCAAATGTTTCCATAACTCCGGGAACTTGCGCGACCCGTTGACTAAAAGATCAAGCTCGGCAATAACTTCACCTAGGGCTCCGATATTTTGATAAGTGATACCAGACGCGGGCGCAATATTTCCGGCCTGACCCTCGTGTAATTCTCTGCTTCTTGGAGTATGTTCGGCAAGAGATCCTACGCTATATCCGCTGTCAACCGATTTTCTTTCTAGTGGATGATCATCATCAGACACATTGACTTTTTGTCCGCAGTTTGGACACGGTATGTTTCTCCCATACGGAAGTTCCACTTCTTTTTCGCAATGAGGACATACTTCTCT
>ERZ1292625.3556-Hain-H41-01um-R1-3556-length-12522-cov-7_pt1 | contig 12522 bp, 12 predicted proteins | sample MGYA00564400_ERZ1292625 | MGnify/ENA primary metagenome ERZ1292625 (study PRJEB36523, sample SAMEA6512639) | groundwater metagenome | collected 2019-01-08 | study: AquaDiva: Metagenomics assemblies of 32 groundwater samples
TTAAATGCACAGGCCGCTGCCATTGCACAAGTAAAACCGGGAAATCTATGGAGTGAACCTCATCAAGCAGCACTGCAAGTTTTAGTGCAAGGCTTTATCGATTTAGGTCTATGTCATGGCAGTCTCGATGCCGTGCTAGAATCTGAGGACTATAAACGTTTTTACATGCACCGCACTGGGCATTGGCTAGGAATGGATGTACATGATGCGGGTCAGTATAAGCAACGCGGCGCATGGCGCGCATTACAGCCGGGCATGGTATTGACGGTAGAACCCGGATGTTACATTCGAGCAGATGACAACGTTGCGGAACATTTCTGGAATATTGGTATTCGAATAGAGGATGATGTTGTTGTGACTGCAAGCAACCATAATATATTAACCGCAGCAGCACCTAAAACCATCGCTGACATAGAGGAGTTAATGCAATGAACCGCGATCCAAGAAGAATTATCATCCACAGAATACTGAGTAATAATACCCATGATTCTGGAACCAACACAACCGGGCGTACCCCCATTTTTTCTGCTAATCACTGGATTACTTATGCGCTACTGATCCCTGTCGTCATCGTGATGACCATGGTCGGTTTCTTCTTTTTTGCCGCATTCCTAGCTTTGCTTGCCGTGGCGGCTACTTTCATAGGCGCACGATTCTGGTGGTTACGTAGAAGATATAACCAATTCAATCGTTCTAAAGAACATGCTGACGAAGATTGGAGCGATGCTGCATCATCCGCTCACTCTAAGCAATCCAGCATGATTGAAGACGCGCAAATTATTGAAGAAATTAAAATAAATTCGTCAAGCCGGAACAATCACCGGTAATTCGGCCCATCCCATCACGACTGTAAAATTTATTGTGCTTATAGCCATTAATTTATACAGAAACTTGATATGTGAATACCTTTTATCCAACCTATCTTAACGCAAATACACTGCTTGCCGCCCTTTCAGCACCACGCGGCTAGCCTCAGTAAGACGTAAGGTACCATAACCTTCGCTGTCGGTCGTCAATAATCCCAATGCGACCAGTTGACGGAATATCGACCGCCAGGTTTTTCCGGGCAAGTCTTCGCCAATCGCAAAAGTACTTAAGGTATCGTGTTGCCACTCTTTGACGTGCGCGGTTAAATTGCCACGCAAAACATCCACCAAATGTCCGACACCAAACATCTGCCCGGTGCGATAAACACATGAAAGCGCCTTCTGTACGGCAATCGTCGCGTCCCACACTTGCGGAGGATTCAAACAAACATCGCAATTTCCACACGACTCGGTTACCGTATTCTCACCAAAATAATGCAGCATTTGTAAACGCCGGCATGTGGTGGCCTCGCATAGCGTTAACATCGCTTGCAATTTCTGCACCGCAACTTGCTTAAATTTGAATTGTGCTTGGGATTCTTCGATCATACGGCGACGATGGATGACATCATTCAATCCATATGCCATCCAAGCGTTGGCCATGTGACCATCGCGACCCGCCCGTCCCGTTTCCTGATAATAACCTTCTATGCTTTTTGGCAAATCCAGATGCGCGACAAAACGTACGTTTGGTTTGTCGATCCCCATCCCGAAAGCGATGGTCGCCACCATGACTACCCCCTCTTCCTGCAAAAACTTTTCTTGGTTTAATTGGCGTTGCAACATTTCCATTCCGGCATGATAGGCGACTGCGTTCATACCTTGATCGACCAGCCATGCAGTAATCTCCTCAACCTTTTTACGTGAGGCACAGTATACAATTCCAGCTTCATTCGCATGTTGAGATTGGATAAAATTCAACAATTGCATACGACTGTTGGATTTATCGACTACCTGATAACGAATATTGGGGCGATCAAAACTATCGATAAAAACCCTGGTATCTTTCAATCCCAGCCGCTCGATGATTTCTTGGCGCGTGTCCAGATCAGCCGTGGCAGTCAAAGCAATACGCGGAACCAAAGGGAAACGTTGATGCAACACACATAGCTGGTTATATTCAGGACGAAAATCATGCCCCCACTGCGAAACACAATGGGCTTCATCAATGGCAAACAATGCAATGGGCGTCTGTTCAATGAGACGCAAAAACCGAGGTGTCAGCAAACGTTCTGGCGCGATGTACAATAAGTCATATTGCTGTGCTAACAACTGTTGTTCTATTCGTGCGGCTTCTTCGAATAGCAGCGATGAATTCAATGCCACAGCACGCACACCCATTTCATTCAGCGCAGCAACCTGATTTTGCATTAACGCGATGAGGGGAGAAACAACAATCGCAACACCCGAACGCAACAAAGCCGGAATCTGATAACACAGTGATTTTCCACCACCAGTCGGCATGAGAACCAGGCAATCGCCACCTGCGGCAACATAGTCGATTACCTCCGCTTGTTGTCCACGAAAGGACGAATAACCAAAAATCTTATTGAGAATACTAAGCGCTTTGGACATTCGGGCAAAATTCAAACACTATTGTTCTTCCAATTCAACGATGCAACGGTTTAATGACAACCCAGAACCACACAACTTACGGCTCATCTGTTTGCGATCTTACAATACTCTATTTGCTACAGTCCCATTTTATGCAATAAAAAGACGGCTTTTACAATGTTATTGTGCAGAATAATACGCATGCAAATCATTTACGCTGGCGTGCTGGTATAATCATACGTTTTTAATTCTTTGTTGAATGCATTGCACAATGCTCTTTGGAGAGAAAAATGGCTGTAGCTGATGTTTTGAAATTAATTCAAGACAATGACGTTAAGTTTGTTGATCTGCGTTTTACCGACACGAATGGTAAGGAACACCATATTACCGTACCCGCACACACGTTTGATGTCGATAAGTTTGAGGATGGTCATCCGTTTGATGGTTCTTCGATCGGTGGCTGGAAAGGTATTCAAGCTTCTGATATGCTGCTGATGCCGGATCCGGATACGGCCAACATGGATCCATTCATGGACGAACCTACCCTATTCATCACCTGTGATGTGGTTGAACCCGCTGATGGAAAAGGTTACAACCGCGATCCTCGTTCACTCGCCAAACGCGCAGAAACCTATTTAAAATCAACTGGCATCGGTGATGTAGCTTACTTTGGCCCAGAACCAGAATTTTTTATTTTTGATTCGGTCCGTTGGAACATCAACATGTCGGGATGCTCGGTAAAAATCGAATCCGAAGAAGCGGCCTGGAGTTCCGGCAACAAATACGATAATGCCAATACAGGCCACCGCCCAGTTGTAAAAGGTGGTTACCTTCCCGTGCCGCCTGTCGATTCGCTGCAAGATATCCGCTCTGCCATGTGCCTTGCCTTAGAGGAAATGGGTATTGGCGTGGAAGTTCATCATCATGAAGTCGCTACTGCAGGACAATGCGAAATTGGCACGAACTTCAATACGTTGGTCAAACGCGCCGACTGGAGTCAAATACTGAAGTATGTCGTACACAATGTAGCGCATTCGTATGGTAAAACCGCTACATTTATGCCTAAACCGATTGTCGGTGATAATGGCTCCGGTATGCACGTACATCAATCTATTTGGAAAGATGGCAAAAATCTTTTCTCGGGAAATGGTTATGCAGGTCTGTCCGAATTGGCACTTTACTATATTGGCGGCATTCTGAAACATGCCAAAGCGCTTAACGCTATTACCAATCCCGGCACCAACTCTTATAAACGCTTAGTTCCCGGTTTTGAAGCACCTGTCAATTTAGCCTATTCAGCCAGCAACCGTTCGGCTGCTATTCGCATCCCACATACCAGCAGCCCTAAAGGACGGCGTGTTGAAGTACGCTTTCCCGATCCAATGGCCAATCCTTATTTAGCTTTCACCGCGCTCATGATGGCCGGATTGGATGGCATTCAAAATAAAATACACCCTGGTGATCCGATGGATAAAAACCTATATGACTTACCACCTGAGGAAGCTGCAAAAGTGCCAAATGTTTGTGCTTCATTAGACGAGGCACTGGATTGTTTAGACAAAGATCGCGATTTCCTAACGCGGGGCGGTGTTTTTTCCAATGATATGATTGATGCTTACATCCAACTTAAAATGGCAGAAGTCACACGCTTGCGTATGACCACACACCCAGTTGAATTTGAACTGTATTATAGTTTGTAATACGTTATTAACATTTTTAAAGTTGTAATATCAGGAAGTTTCCTTTTGCTACTTTTTACTTTACATTCAAGAAAAAATTGATATATTGACGTTGTAGGTATACTAACTCATAGAATCTTCATTAAACGATATGAGAATCAGAAATTTATCTGTCATTTTCGTAACAGTGCTTTTGGGATTCACACCCGTTACAGTCGCTGGAAAAGAAATTTACAAGCTGGTCGACAAAGACGGCAATATTACTTTTACCAATCGTCCGACGCGTCATGCGCAAAAAATCAATCTGGCTTCTTTTTCTGGGAATGCCAACGCTCATACTGCAAATACCGTAACCCAAAAACCAATCAGCGCACCTAGCATTAAAAGCAATGCCCAGAAAGAACGTGATGGAACGCGGCGACAAATCCTGGAAAAAGAGTTGCATAGTGAAAACAAACTGCTTTCCGATACCAAGCAATCGTTATCGCAAATCAGTCAGAGCGATGATAACCTTCAAGACGGTAAAATCGCACAGCTTAAAAGCAAGCTATTTCTGCATCAACGAAACATTTCTGCTTTAAAAAAAGAACTTTCCAGATTATAACTTTTAAATGCCGTTCACAATCCAATAGGTTCCATGCTAAAAAACAAACTCCCCCTTTTCTGTCTATCGATTAATTTCATTTTACTGATTAACACGGCACAAGCTGGTATTTACAAACACGTTGATCAGAACGGCAAAGTCACTTATTCCAACATTCCTTCCACTAATGCGCAACGGCTTGATCTACCACCCATTGTAGTCATGCCACCCTCGACAAACTCCAGCGGCATCGATGAACGCATCATGCAACGTAGGGAATCAATGAAATTTGAAGAACAACGTAGTCAATTGCAAAGCAAAATCGCTGAAGAAGAAAAACGCTTGAACGAAGTCAAGGACGAATACAAGGATGGCGTTCCCGATCGGTTAGGTAGTGAACGTAATTACCAACGATATCTCGATCGAGTCGAACACCTCCGGCAAGAAATACAGGCCCGAGAAAAGAATCTCAGCGCATTGCGTAGTGAAATGCAGAGCTTAACCGAAAAAAAACAAGAACCTACAAGAACTACCCCTTAACAGCAATTTCAATAGTGACTGGCGCATGATCCGAAGGTCGCTCTAGTTTTCGCGGTTGCTTATCAATAGTACAAGCTACGCAATTTTTAGCCAGTGCATCACTGATTAAAATATGATCGATCCGCAATCCCCGATTCAGACGAAAAGCCATCATGCGATAATCCCACCACGTATAGGCTTTTTCAGCTTGATCAAACAAACGAAAACTATCCTGCAATCCAATGCTCAGCAAATGCTTAAAAGCATCGCGCTCTGGTCCACTGCATAACACCTTGTCACGCCAAGCTTCGGGGTCATGGACATCGCGATCTTCCGGTGCAATATTAAAATCACCCAATACGATCAATTGATTATATTGACACAATTCTTGTTCCAACCAGCCTTTAAGCGCATCTAACCATTGTAATTTATATTGATACTTCTGTGACTCCACCGATTCACCGTTGGGCACATAGACGCAAACAACCCGCAAATCACCATACGTGGCGGCAATGACTCGCCTTTGTTCATCGCAAAACTGTGGAATATCAGAAACTTTATCACTCCCCGCTTGCCGGCTTAAAATCGCTACGCCGTTATAGGTCTTTTGTCCACTAAACAAACAGTGATAGCCGAGTGCGCGGATTTCGTCGTGTGGAAAATTGTCATCGATTAACTTTGTTTCTTGCAAGCATAAGATATCTGGCTGACAACTGGTTAGCCAATCCATGACATGCGGCAATCTCACTTTAAGTGAATTGACGTTCCAAGTTGCAATTTTCATAAATTTTAAAGAAACTCCGATTCAATTATTAATCTGTATCTTGAGGTATGCTGCCTGGATTGCTCTTATTTCATTGCATTATTTTTCATTTCCAACACTGACATAGTGGTTGACAATCTCCAGTCCCTTCGATAGTCTTTTTTCACATGGATTAACATGTATACTGGTGCGCGCTCAAAGAAAGGCTAGAAAGATTGGTGTTACTGCTGTAGTTGTTTAATGTTGTTGCAACACACATATCATCCAGCACTTTCGCTTTCTTTCGTCATTCTGAGTATATTTTAAAATGCATAACAAAAAATCGAAAAGATACTGCATTATTCATTCAAAAAGGAGAAATAATTATGGAACTCAAAGGATCTAGAACTGAAGCCAATTTAAAAGCCGCATTTGCGGGCGAATCGCAAGCCAATCGCCGCTACCTATATTTTGCTGCTAAAGCTGATGTGGAAGGACAAAATGATGTCGCCGCTGTATTCCGCTCTACTGCCGAAGGTGAAACTGGGCATGCTCATGGCCATTTGGAATATCTTGAAACTTGTGGAGATCCAGCGACAGGATTGAGTTTTGGTCCAACACGCGATAATCTAAAAACCGCCATTGCCGGTGAAACACATGAATATACCGATATGTATCCTGGCATGACTAAAATCGCTCGTGAAGAAGGCTTTGATGAAATTGCCGATTGGTTTGAAACCTTAGCCAAAGCTGAACGTTCGCATGCCAATCGCTTTCAACGTGCGTTGGATGGTTTGACCGATTAATTACTAATCCCAGTAATTGTTAACTACACGTAAGATTCGTTGAAATACCCTTTCGACGAATCTTACAGTTAGAAAATACTTCTGCCTAAAAAATCATTACTATGGCATCTCGCGAAGGTAGTTTAGAAGCCCCTAAGCGTCACCCATTAGACTGGAAAAATGCAAATTTCTACGATCCAGAAAAATTGCAACAGGAAATGGAACGTGTGTTTAATGTTTGCCACGGCTGTCGCCGATGCGTCAACCTTTGTACAGCTTTTCCACGCCTCTTTGATTTGATTGATGAAGGCTCAACGGGCGAAATCGATGGTGTTGATAAACATCGTTTTCAGGAAGTAGTCGATCGCTGCTACCTGTGCGACATGTGTTTTATGACCAAATGCCCGTATGTACCACCGCATGAATGGAACATAGATTTTCCGCATCTCATGCTACGTGCCAAAGCGGTTAAATATCAGCAATCCGGTGCTGGTTTTCGCGACAAGTTATTATCCAGTACCGACTTATTGGGCAAAATCAATGCCAATCCAGTTGTCGCACCAATCGTTAACACGTTAAACAATGCGCCGCTTGCTCGTAAGGTATTGGATAGCACATTAGGCATACATGCTGACAGAAAACTTCCCGAATACACGGCCCATCAATTTCGTTCCCATGCACAACCGGATGCTAATTTCACAGTAAAAGATGGGAACAAAACACCTGGAAAAGTAGCGATTTATGCAACCTGCTATGTTAATTACAACGAGCCTGGTATTGGCCATGATTTGCTGCAAATCCTTGCGCATAATGAGATTCCAACGCGTTTAGTGGAACAAGAAGCATGCTGCGGTATGCCAAAACTCGAATTAGGTGATTTACCGGCAGTAGAAGCACTGAAAAACCGAAATATCCCGCATCTCTTGAAATTTGCACAACAAGGTTATGCCATTATTTCTGCGATTCCTTCTTGTGTTTTGATGTACAAACAGGAGCTCCCGCTATTGTTTCCTGAGGATGCTACAGTACAAACCGTTGCGGCTGCCATGTTTGATCCATTCGAATACCTATTGCTCAGATATCAAGATAAGCTGCTCAAAACGGATTTCAAACAGCCATTGAACAATGTTTCGTATCACATTCCCTGCCATCAACGAGTACAAAATATCGGCAAAAAAACGCGCGATGTGTTGCAACTGATTCCAGGAACAACGATCACTGTGGTAGAACGGTGTTCCGGGCATGATGGTACTTGGGGCGTAAAAAGTGAATACTTTGCAGACTCGATGAAAATCGGCCGCCCGGTTTTCAAACAAATGGCCACCCCAAATAAACCGGATTATATTAGCTCCGACTGTGCCATAGCGGCACGTCATATTGAACAAGGCATGTGCGAAAACGGCGGTAACAAAACAGCACAAAAATTGCACCCACTAAGTTTACTACGCATGGCTTATGGTTATGACGACAATCAACAAGCCATTCCAGGGTTGCAAATTTTGTCTGCGCAAACACATGCTTCCGAGGAAAAAACATGAAAACCGTTACCCGAGACAGCTTATTGACATTAGAAGCGTATGCCAAAGTGCGCAATGATTTTCGAAATCAGGTCATGGCGCACAAAAAACCCCGTAAAGTAGCTTTAGGGGAAAATATTTCACTGATTTTTGAGGATGCACTGACCATACGTTATCAAATTCAGGAAATGCTATTTGCTGAACATATTTTTCAAGAAGCGGAAATCAACCACGAACTCGAAACTTATACGCCATTGATCCCGGATGGGCACAACTGGAAAGTCACGATGATGATCGAATTCCCGGATCCGGCTGAACGTGCTCAGAAATTAGCGGACATGGTGGGTATCGAAGATCAGGTATGGGTTAAGGTAGATGAATTCGATGCAGTCTTTGCGATTGCCGATGAAGATATCGAGCGTGAAAATTCCGATAAAACTTCTTCCGTACATTTTCTGCGTTTTGAACTCACCCCTGAAATGATCCTTGCTTTGCATCAAAATGAAACACTACGTATGGGCGTTACTCACCCGGCTTATTCTGTGACAGTCGACATCATCCAAGGCGATACGCGTACCTCGCTGTTAAACGACCTAGTTGAAACATGAAATTACTCGTCATATTGATCGGTTGTTTGACATTGGCTGCTTGCGCCAACAAAACATTCAAAGACCAATTTGAAGACGAAAAGACTTGGGTTGAACGCGCGACGCAACTTCCGCCTTATCCCGATACCAGCAATTTGTTGGAATTCGATGCGGGTGGTGCCATTACCGGCAATCAGTATCTCATTGACCCCGCTTCTATCAATGTTGGTGAAGATGGCGTGATCCGATTCAGTTTAGTCGTCAAATCTTCTTCCGGCGCTTTAAATATCAGCTATGAAGGAATCCGCTGCGCGACAACTGAAAGAAAACTTTACGCACTCGGACGCAATGACAAAACTTGGGCAGAACCCCGTTTATCAGAATGGGAGAAGCTAACCTATGTTAGGCAATTTTACGCACAGAGAGAACTAGCCAAAAACATCTTTTGCCCGAACCGGCAAATAGTCAGAAACAGTGAAGACGCTATTCGCGCGTTAAAAACAGGTTTCCATTCAAGCATGCCTCGCTGATCACCGATACAGAAAAAATTGTTTGACAAACAAAGTCTTATTCACATTACCGGATATTCAGCTACTATGAAACTTGCTGCAGCGAAATTTATTAGCTTTGTTAGCCTATTCTCTCTCGCTTCTGTAACCTACGCACTATCGGAAGAATGTTCGAAATCGACAGTACCCGCAAGCTACCTGGATACCATAGGTCTAGTTTGTTTACAAAAAATAATCACCATCGATCCTAGTGATTCCAATACTTATAAAAGCACATTGCAATGGTTAGGTAGCAGCAATCCAGAGCTCAGTCATCAATTCCTATTGACAGGCCTTGAAATTGACAACATGCCCGCTGAACCCAATAGCCCATCATTTGCATTTACAACCGGTATCCTGAGTATACCCAAGATTGATATCCCTAAACAATTTGGCACTGAACGCTACAGTGTCAACCTTAGCCTCATACCCGATAGTAGCGAAACGATCTTTCAGCTCAACCAGGTTTCCATCTACATCAACCCGGATTATGTTGCAGGTAGAGATTGGAAACCTTTTGGTATGCTAGCTCCCGAAGAGCGCCGGGCAACGGACCTACTTGGCCGCTCTCTGCCTTATATGCAATTGGCCGACTTAGTGTATGACTTTGATAATACTACAGTGGGCACCTGGAAATTAATCGAAACCAAAAGCAGAAGCTCCGGCATGGATGCGGGGCTTTACGAGAACCAGAATACCAATCCCAAAGAGATTGCATTGATTTTTCGTGGCACAGAAACCTGTGATTTTCCCTGCTCATTCGAAGAGACTGAGGATTTCCTCCGTGATATCACAGCGGATACCGCTATCGCGACTGGGACTGTTAGCGATCAATTTAAACACGCTTTCAACTTTGCGCTCGATGTAATCAATCGATACTCAGGTGCTAAAATTATTGTGGCAGGTCATTCGCTCGGCGGTGGACTCGCGCAAGCAGTCGGAGCAACATTAGGTTTAGAAGCTTTTGCATTCAATTCCTCCCCCGTTCCCGATGATTTTTTTGATACTTACACGATTACACTGCCAGCAGAAAAAATCGCCGAACTCATTCACGTCATTGCAGACATTCATGACCCCATTTCCAATGCGGATGAATCTGGCGATCTTTATATTAATGCCCACCATGTCACACCACTGCTTCAGTTTAATTTTGAAACCAAAGAAATATTGCCTACAAAACCAGTCAAATTGAGAAATTTGAGGTTTGACCGTCATAGCATTACCGAGCTCTATGAAAGCTCTTCCAGTCTAATGAACACCTATTTGGCAGGGTGGTAGCACCTCTTCGTCAACACACAGATAGCTTTTCAATAGCCTGTGCTCCTACTATGTTCGTGGACTGCTATGGCTATGCTTATGCACACTATTGTCATGCTGATGAGAAACTTCCGACACTTCAATCGGCACAATATGTAATTTACCGTGGCGAACGCCGCTTTTGGCGATCACTTTGTTAGCAAAACACCTCACATCCTGAATGGTGCCACGCAAAATCACGACCTCAAGGCAATTATCGTGATCCATATGCACATGCATGCTAGATAGTGTAATGTCATGATGCTCATGGTGGGAAGATGTCACCAGTGCTGCCAAATCCCGCTCATGATGATTATAGATATAGGTCAAAGTAGCGATGCAATAACCTTTGTTGTCTTTTTGCAGGCGAGAAGCTTCAAGATATTCCCGCACCAAATCACGAATCGCTTCGGAGCGATTATCATACCCCCTGGCACTGGCGATTTTGTCAAACTGCTCAAAAAGCTCTTCATCCATTGAAACAGTAAATCGTTCCATATCTCTTCCCTGAATTAATCCTTAGCGATAAAAAAGGTTCATTGTAACTAATACAGAATAATAACTGTTAATCCCAGAAAACCCTAAAAATTGGCCACTATATTCACCCGAAATGAACGCGTCTCAATCGGGTGAAAATGTTTGTCTGCCACACCCCCAGTCGGCTCTCCCGGTAATCTGGAAGATTAGAAATAATCAATTGCGTGCGCATGTGTGTTCAATAAATTAAATCCTTGTAGCATGACTCGAACATTGTTGCTGATTTTGTATCCGATCTGCCCATTGAATGTTACGGTATTATCTGATTGCACACTATTATCCTCGATGAGCGCGCGCTTACCAAAATAACGGACTTGCATACTACCAAATAGGCGGCCGATATTATCGACCGACATTGCCAGTTTACCAACCCCATTAATGGCGCCAGGAATATGATTGCCAGCTGGATCGAAATTGCTAAAACGTGCGCGTGCGAGGGCATAATCCACATCGATAGTGAGCCAATCCTTAGGCATATAAAACGCCGACATCTCAAAACCTTCACGCTGACTGGGGCGGCTGGCTACAGTTGTTCCTGCATCGCCGACAAAAAGCAATTCAGAAGCCATATCCAAACGAAATAACGCAAATGAAGCTTGCAATCCCGGAACAATCGCAGAACGTAGACCCACTTCATACCCTGTTGAGTGCACCAACGGATGAACCGGATTGATCGAATCACCAGTTTTAGGATCTACTTTGGTGGTAGTTCCACGTGCATCGTTGCTGTGGAATCCGCTGCCATAGTTGAAATAAAACTCGGTTTGTACCCATGGACCCAAAATTACAGCCAGCTTAGGATTGGTCATACTGTCGTAACTATTGCCGGAATTTTCTTTATTCAAGCGGCTGGTAACATCAAACCAATAATAATCCGAACGTACACCGGCTACCGTGCGAAGCTTTTCCAGCCACTGAATACTATTTTGATAAAACAACCCGACACTGTTCTGGTTGATATGGCCACTCCGCGTTGTTGATAAAGTACGGCGTTCTTTTGTGCTTAACAGCCCATTATCAATCACGTCATTCTGAAATTGCACGCCGACGGTATTTTCAACATCTACGCCGGCCACCTTGTTGATCCATGAATGGCTGACATTCATGGCCGATTGGAAACGTTTATCCACTTGTGAAAACTGATCGCGATTGATCGGATCATCCAGGAAATACGTAAAGTTGGAAAATAGCGCCAAATTTGAATGCAGCGTATACAAATTGATATGCGTCATGCCGAAACGACTGGCATGTTGCAATGCACTCGAGAGACTAAAACGATGCGTTTCACCACCACTACTAGGATCAATTG
>ERZ1292625.3562-Hain-H41-01um-R1-3562-length-12495-cov-5_pt1 | contig 12495 bp, 20 predicted proteins | sample MGYA00564400_ERZ1292625 | MGnify/ENA primary metagenome ERZ1292625 (study PRJEB36523, sample SAMEA6512639) | groundwater metagenome | collected 2019-01-08 | study: AquaDiva: Metagenomics assemblies of 32 groundwater samples
TAGTATTCGGTCTGCCATTGTTTATTGGTCTTGGCGTCATGAATCAACAACTTTTGAGACAGAAAGCCGCTGAACCTGTCACCCCACCCATAACAAGTGTTAAAACAAAACCCACAATTAAACCTTCAACCACAAAAGCTCCTGTTAAACGAACTATTCCTATCCCTTCTCCTCGAAACCCCACCTACTAAGGCATATACCCAAAAGGAGCCAAAATAGCATTTCTTCAGAAACAGAAATAACATTTGTTTGAGTATGGAAAACAAACATACCAAACACACACAACAAAGCTATATTCCAAACACTTTTGTTGTTTAGGTATCTTTTTACCAACACACTACCCAAACCTATTAGTACTAATACATATGCTAATAAGCCAACTAAACCAGTAGTTACAGCAGATTCCAGTAAATGAGAGTGAGCTTTGTCCACATAGACATCATTATTAAATTTTATTGGCCAAACTACACTATCAAAAGCATAATCTACATTTGCCCAACCATATCCAAGAAGTGGTTTTTGCTGTACTGCCAAGAAAAGCTTGGTAAAGATGCGTTCTCTGCTTTCTGCAACAATAAATTGAGTTTGATGAATACTACCCCACCAATAAAACATTACCCCAGTTACAGCTGCCAAACCCACGCATATTGAAACAGTCCAGTAAAGTGCTTTTCTTTTTGTTAAACACCACCATAAAAGAAAGAGTATCAAAATGCCCAATGTTGGTGCCAATGATCTAGTCAATAATATGCCGATTATTTGAAGTGTTGACGCCAATATGTACAATTTATTCAGCTTTTCCCAAGAAGTAGCCAAATAAAGTGTAAATGGTAATGACACCAGCAAAAAACCACCTAAAAATACTGGCTGGCCAAATGGACCTCCCAGTGCTCCACTCCAATTTGCCACATTTGGTTGGTGCAATATAAACAACCTAACAGCATCAATTATTATCCAACTACTAACCAAGGTTGAACCCACAGCAATTGCCAGAGATACCAACTTCTTCCAACTCTCCTGCCAAAATATGGCAACAAACAAGCAAAAACCCAATAAATGGAAAAAAGTTGTCAAACCATCCAATCGGTAATAATTTCCGGCAAAGCTTTTAGCCACGTCTTGACCTAAAATTGAAGATATTACTGCAACTGTTGTCCAAATCCCCAGAAAAACTAGCAACCAAAGGTTCATTTTTCCGGCTTTTATGTAGGCTGCAGAATTTAAAAACGCCAATACTACTAAAAGTTCCACCCAACGACTAAAAAACCAAACTTTAGGTACTTCGTGTGTTATCTTTGCCCAAGGCCAGAAAAACACTGCCATAGCCACGATTCCAGTAAAGAAAACTACCTTCAGGAATCTTATTGACATGAATCATTTTAGAACTATAATACCTTTGCATGCAAAAAGTATCCGATAGTAAATTGAGTAGAAGAGCAGCAATAGCCTTGCTGGCTATTTTTGTGTTTATCTTGCCTACTGTAGGATCCGTGTTTGCCAATTCCCAATCAGCTTATCCTGCAACCGGACCAGTTACATCACCAAGTTCTACACCTACCGCCACACCAGTTAGTGCACCTGTAAGTCCAACACCAACTGCAACACCAATAACGCCTCCTGTGTCACCAACACCAAGTCCTTCTCCTACACCTTTTTCTCCACCTCGAGGAACACTTGTACCTCGTCCTACCACAAAACCAAAAGGTATTCCAATTCCTACTGTCCCTCCTATATATCGTTAACTAAAGGCTATTTAACTTTTTGGGAAATTGATATATAATATCCTTACCTCACTTAGATTTAAGGCTAATTTGAGGCAGATTCTTTAAATAGAAATCGACAAACAAAATGGCTAAAAAGGTAAAAACAATTCTAAAGATTAATCTTCCTGCAGGTAGCGCAACTCCTGCACCTCCAGTCGGTACAGCCCTTGGACCACACGGCATAGTCATTATGGACTTTGTCAAAGCTTACAATGATGCAACTGCGGACAAGAAAGGTCAAATTATCCCAGCTGTCATTACCATTTATGAAGACCGCACATTTGATTTTGTCACTAAACTTCCCCCAGTTTCAGAGATGATAAAAAGCAAAGCCAATATTAAAAAAGGGTCTGGAAAAACTCCTTTGGAAACAGCTGGAAAACTATCTCAAGCCCAACTTGGTGAAATTGCCCAGGAAAAAATGCATGACTTAAACACTGACAACTTAGAAGCTGCAAAGAAAATTGTTGCCGGAACAGCCCGCAGTATGGGTGTGAAAGTAGAGGAAAACTAACGTGGGAGCGACAAAAACAAAAACCACCACCATTGATCTGGCCACTGAAAATCAAGAACTTACTCCTAAAAAGCAAAAACTTGCCAAAGTGAGAGGTAAGAAATATTTGGCCAATAAGCTCAAAGTAGACAGAAATAAGCTTTATGATATTACTTCCGCTATAGAACTGGCAAAAACCACTTCATATTCTAAATTTGATGGCACCATTGAACTTCACTTAGTAGTTAAAAAAGAAGGCATTAATGTAAACGTTGTTCTCCCCCATGCAACTGGAAAAACAAAAAAAGTTGAAGTAGCAACTGATGCTACACTTGAAAAATTAAAAACTGGCAAGATCGATTTTGATGTTTTACTAGCAACTGCTGAAATGGTGCCAAAACTGGTTATGTTTGCAAAAGTCTTGGGACCAAAGGGACTGATGCCAAATCCAAAAAATGGAACACTGATTAAAAATGAGTCTGATGCCAAAAAATATGCAGCCGATGCGCTGAGTGTTAAAACAGAAAAGAAAACCCCTGTTATTCATACAATTGCAGGTAAAGTAAGTATGACAGAAGCTCAAATTCAAGAGAACGTAGTAGCAATTTTCAAAGCAATTGGAAAAGCTCAAATAGTTAAAGCCTATATCAAAGCCTCCATGGGACCTTCAGTAAAAATCGCCCTCAGTTAAATATTAACTTTTGTTGTCAGTGGTACTTTTAAGTTCCAAAGTCTTTCCATTCCCCAAGCTAAAACATATGAGACTGCCCATTTTCTTCGTACAGATCGTAAGGATTTTGTTCTTGATTTAGAGGATCTTCCATATTTATGATTCCAAATTGGCGCTGTCTTGATACCTTTCTAGTGATATTCCACTTGCAACTACTTCCCAAAATTTTCGTTCCCCAGATGTCTGTGCTTCCCTCGACCTGCAGGTTGCTAAATTCCTGTAGACCCAGAATACTCCTTTATTAGCTCCCAATAGAGAGTCAATAACGAATTCTTTTTGAATATTTATTCTTGCAGCTTCCTCGACAGAAGCAAATGGTTCTTGGTCAACAAACTCTTCCAGCTCACTAAGCAAAAGATCGGGGGCAAGATTCATACAAGCAATACAGATAGGGGCTGGTATCTTTACGTCTTGCTCTTCAAAATCCTCTAAAAGATTACATAGTATTCGGTAACCCTCACTATTTTGATACGGTCTGCCACACATTTCGAGCATACAAAATTTTACCCTATAAATTAGTCATTATCCATTTTTATTTTGTACTAACTTAGACCATTGGAGTTTTCTTGAGCAACTTCGAGACATAATTTGATTGCTTCAGCAATATTAGTAACTACCTCCTCGTAGGAATCTGCCTGGGTATGACATCCAGGCAAGGAGGGAACTTGAGCTACAAATACTCCATCCTCATCCTGTTCAACTAAGACTTTATAATTTAATACTTTAGTCATACCAGTTAGGTGTTTTCTAAAAGTTCTTTTAGAGAAATTTTTGATTGTCTTAAAATGGCCTTCAAAGTTCCCATTCTTATTGCTCGATTGTGAATTGGTACTACAGTTCTTCGTCCATCTGAATGTTTAAACACAACATGGCTACCCTTAGTGTTTCTAGCCACAAAACCATTTTTAATGAGTAACCTCTCAATTTGTCTGGGCTTAATTTGAGGCAATTTGGGCATTTATATTACAGAAAAATTTCCTGAGATATTTACTTGAGTAGTAGTAATAATGTTTTGGTCACTATCTACAGGAACTGGTTCTCCATCTTCGACTAGACTTTCTACATATAACTTAATGGCTCCAGTAACATTGATAATTGCTTCTTCAACTGTATCCCCATCGTCAGCTACTCCAAGGGTTGGAGAATATGCATAGAAACCCGACCTTCCAGTACCGGTCTCTACATCTGGCTCAACTATAATTTGGTAATTTAAAACTTTTGTTTGCATACATCCATTATACTACCCTATTGCAAGAAGATGGTAAAACAGCTAAAATAGCCTTACCTGAGAAAGTAGGCAGCCAAAAGCACAAGTCCTACCGAGGAAATAAACCTACATTTGTAGGTTGGATGACTCGCTCTCAGGCGAGTTTTTTTAATGCTAAAAATACAAAAGACACAATTAATCAAAGACATGACCCGTGAGCTCTCTAACGCCCAAACTATTGTCTTCGTTGACTATGGAGGTTTAAACATGTCTTCTCAACAAGAACTCAAGAAAAGACTTAAAGAAATAGGGGCTCGGATGATTGTTGTCAAAAATACCGTTTTAAGACTGGCTGGAACTGAGGCCAAGATTGACGACCAAGTTTTAACCGATTCAGTCTTGTCTGGCCAAACAGCAGTTATCCTCTCCTCTGCCGATCCTGTAGCACCAATCCAGATTCTTGGAAAATTTGCTAAAGAATTTGAATTGCCAAAGTTTAAAGTTGGAATTGTTGAAGGAACATTCCAAAATACAGAAAACTTGAGCAAATTATCAAAACTGCCTTCCAAAGAAATTCTATATGGCCAAGTTGTGGAATCAATGGCGTCCCCAATGTATGGTATGGTTTTTAGTTTGAATGCTAATATGCAGAAATTGGTCTACATTCTAGACCAAAAAGCAAAGGGGGTGACTAATTAATGGCAAGTGATAATGTAAGTAAAATCGTTGATGCAGTTTCTGGCTTGTCAGTTTTGCAACTTAGTGAATTAGTCACACAACTACAAGACAAACTTGGTGTAACAGCCATGCCAATGGCAGCAGCAGCCGCTCCAGCAGCAGCAGGAGCTGACGCAGGTGCAGCAGCAGAAGCAGCAGGTGGAGGAACTGTTTTAATAACTGGCTCAGGAGACAATAAAATTGCAGTTATTAAGGCTTTGCGAGAAATCAATCCTAATTTGGGATTGCAGGAAGCAAAAGGTATGACTGAAAATCTTCCAGCTGAAGTGATGAAAGATGGAAAAACTGAAGACGCAAAAGCAGCAGCTGAGAAATTAACAGCAGCAGGCGCAACAGTTGAAGTTAAGTAAACTCTAACCTTCAGGGTGAGACCCTGAAGGTAGAAGAAAAACCGCTTCAAACGAGGCGGTTTTTTATTATCCTATATTCTTTGCATATCTGTCCTGATATATATATCCCAATTTACGAGGGCCTATGCAATGGGGAGCAATCTTATCAGCAATTCTATATCTCGTTTCTCTGGTTAACTCTCCTGACCCTGTGGATTTTTCTTTTCGAACCAGTTGGCAAAGTTCACCGGTTTTACCGTAAAAATGACAGCTCCTAGCGCATTTTAGTTCATCTTCTCTTGTATCTTGAAGGTCTGTTACATCCTTTTCTGCAACTGGACAATGAAAATTCAAATCATCTTCCTCAGGCCGTCTCTCTTGAGCCATTTGACAGGATTATAGCACCAAAACGTATGGACGCAAGAAATACTTTTTAAAAAACTTATAATTTTGATTCGAAGTTTGCAATCAACTCTTTTAGGAAAGTGTCTCTTTGTTGCATTTCCCATCTTGGGAAGCCAATTTGGTCATTAATTTCAAAAATGAATGGCTTGCCACTTATATCCATACCAAAATCAAGGCTGAAGATTGGATTATCGAACCTCTCATAGAAATCTTTAGACACTTTAGCAACAACGTCCATAATTGAATTTGAAAGTAATTCCAAATTAAGTTCTGTTAATATTCCCCCACCAGCAGCATTGGAGGTATATTTTCCTTTTGCTGGAACTCTTACATGTCCCCAGACCGGTTTGCCATTTACAACTGCAACTCTGATATCGTGCATACCTCCCACAATTCCCTTTACCCCTTTTGATGTGTCAACAAATTCTTGGACAACATAGCGCTTGTACTTTGGGTCAAATTCAAAGTTTTTGTAGCCATCCTTTGGACCTATATATATGCCTTTTCCTTGTAAGCCATTGAATGGTTTTACGACAAACCAGTCAGTCCTAATTTTGTCTGCAATTACTGGTAATTCATCCATATTTTCGATCGAAAAAGTCTGGGGCATAAAGTCTGATAATTGGCCATGGGCTGCCCACTTATCCCAACACAAAAGTTTAAACTCAACAACATTCACTACCTGCAAGGTCTCACCTTGCAGGGGAAACTTAACTCCCCCAGTGCGGTCATACACCAAGTCTGCTTTAATTTTTTCATCAGTCCAAGTAAGTTTTTTGTCTTTGTATTCCCACGCGCCTGCAAAGACACTATTTCCAAGATAGGTTTTTCTGGTAAAAATAAAAGTTCTCCAACCCCTGTCTATACACATATCTAATAATCGGTCATATACTGGCCTTTTTGAACCAATGTGCTCCAGCGGGTCAGCAATACTTTTGTCTGGAGAAAAACAGATTCCTAGTGTTGTCATGTTTAACTTTGAAGCTCCCTTTTTATAAAATTAGCCAACTCAGTAAGTTCTGGGGAAACTTGAGTATCATAGGTTAGCCCTGGCCCACGATTAACCTCTAAAACCCAAGAATTGCCCTGAATATCGGTGGTAATATCTACTCCTGCAATTTGGATATTCAAAGCTTGTGAGGCACCAACTGCCATGTCTTGAATTTCTTTTGAAATAGAACTTACTTCCAAAAATTCTTCTCTTGCTCCCAAAGAAACATTATTTCTAAATTCATTTTCAGTTGTGGCAATTTTTTTCTCGGCTACTTTCACCTGATTTCCTAAAACCAAAAATCTGTATTCGTCTTTTTTGAGGATGAATTTTTGGAATAAATACTGATTCTCTCCTTTTCTTTCTGGTGTTTGAATAGGTAGAGTGGCAAAATCTGCTTCACTTTCTATTAAATAAACACCCTTGCCCAATTGAGTTCCTAATTCTTTGGCAACAATTGGAAAACCAAATTTAGCAATGATTATTTGTTTATTTTCGGCGATGGCAGTATTCCAACAGTAAAATGTGGGAATAATATTGACATTGGCTACTGCCAACTTCATTAAGCTGGTCATCTTGCTTCCCAATGGCCCAATCTCAGCCCAGGTTTTGTCTATATACTTGACTCCTAAAAAGTCCAGTCCTGCTGCCACAGTTGCTGCAACAATACCAAAGGTTTTACCAGCACGTCTAATATACACAAAGTCATAGTCTTTAATATCAGAAGATAATCCAACAACCGACATTTCCACTTTACCTTGTTCAATATAGAAACAAATGTCCGACAATCTAGCCAAATAAATTCTGCAGTTGTCGGGTAATCTTTTTTGGATTTCAATGACAAAGGTTTCCTTCTTTTGGCCAATAGTATCTGCAAGTATTAAGGCTTTTTTCATATATTTATTTAAATTTTATTTCTATCTGCTGAAACAAGGAACCCAACTAAATCTTTTCTACCAATAATTAGGGGTGTCCTCAAGGTTGAACGGTTGGCAATATTGGCAATGGCATTTATTCTCCTGCCCGCCAGGTAAAGGCTTAAATTAATAACTTTTCGAGATTCTGTCCCAAGTGAGCTTTTATACAGCTTTGTCCAAAGAATATTGTCAGCCCCTAAAAGTCCCAATTTTTCCGCTAATTCTTTATCTATTGACGTTTTCCAGGCTCCAGTATCAATTTTAGCATGAATAGTGTGTTTTTTGCCGCTGCTGTCTTTCACTTTAACATCTTCCCAAATATTAATTGTCTTTACCCCTTCTTCTGCTTTGACGCGGTCAGCAAAACGCGATGCAAATAAGGCTTTGGCAATTTTTACCCCGTGCTCTGCATCGCGCACTTCCAATCCTTCTACCCTGTCCAAACGCTTCCGTAGACCCACCCCATTGGCAAGTTGGATCTGAAGTCCTGGCATGCTATTTAGTTCCAAAACCATTGGTCCTTTGTCGGGATGTAGCACAATATCCACTCCCGAGTAGCCCAAATCCGCAGCAATGGCCGCATTAACTGCAGTTTCTAAAGTTTTTGTCCATTGGGGAAGTTTAACGCCATGTAACTTCCTTTTAGTTTCAGGCTTATATTTAATATAAACTCCATGCCAAATGGCTTTAGTAGTGATACCGGTGGCAATATCAACGCCAACTCCAATTGCTCCCTGGTGCAGGTTGGCTCGCCCACCAGACTCTTTTGTCGGCAGCCGGAGCATTGCTAATACTGGAATTTTATTAAAAATAATTATGCGAATATCGGGAGTACCCCGAAAAGCGTATTTACGAAGTGACTTGTATCGACCAACATATTCTTGAATAAAAGCAACATCAGGAACATTTCCCAAGCTATAAGCGCCCTCTAAAATATCCAAGATATGCAGTTTCAAGTCATCAATTGTGACTCTTTGACGATTTGTAGATATCCAACCCCGTCCGTCTGTTGCTTTTTTCTTAACAACTATAATTCCCTCCCCCCCTAGTCCTCGAGAAGGCTTAAGAGCAAAAGCATTGGGCAATTTCTCCCAATTAAATGTCTGGGTGTCTTGGGGACTACGGAATTTTTTGTAGATCTTGGGCGTTGGAATATCAGCTTTAGTCAGGACTTTATTGGTTTGTATTTTTGAAGCAGCAATTTTTTTTCCTTTATTGGAATTGTAGGGATAGGTAAACAGCTGGCTTCTGGCATTAAGTCCCAGTATTGATGAAGTCTTCATGTGTTTATCATGTGTTTATCAGTTTTCTAAATCTCCAAACTTCCCGCAGTCGCAAACCTACATATTTTCCAATGACTAAATCAAATACAAATACGGCCATCAGGAGTACCTCCGGATTCAAAAGGGCAAATTTTTGAATTGGTTCAAAGGTTAACACTAGATACGACACCAGAGCTAAAACCAAAGTTTCACTGGTTAAATTAAGTGCAGTTTTAAAACTTTTCCCCAGTTGAACTCTAGTAAAATCCTCGGCCAGTAGTGCCAACAACAGCACTGGGAAAATAGAAACATTGGCAATATCGGTATATTTGACTAACGGTGCTGCAAACAAGACAAGTAAGACAGATAACGATACCGCCCAAAGTAAAAGTGCCATTCTTGGCAAATACTGAAGTTTTAGTTTCAATTTTCTTAAAATCAACCTAACCACTACTGAAACCAAAGCAATTAACACAAACAACCCCAAACCAACCAATGGTCCAGTTGCTACAAATACAACACTTAGAGCAGCTGGCAGGAAAATACCAAATCCCCTGATTCCAATAAGATGCCTGGTGGCTGCTATTACAGCTGCAACCAAAGGCAAAAGTAGAAGTAAAACTATGGTATTTGCGGGAACTCCTGAGGTAATCGCACCGTGGATTGCAAACTTAATTGGATTAAATATCGGATTACCAACTGACCCCAAGGTGCTTTCATATTTATTAATGGCTGCACTATCTGACTGAGCAAACAAAACATTAGTTGATACAACCACACTCAGTAAACACGCTGCCAGGAAAATAGATACGGAAGTTAGTTTGGACATTACCACAAATTATATCATTATTATTCTTTTGGAGTCATGCCAAGAAGCCAAAGAACAGCTTCCTTTTTATATCTTCTGTCCCCTCTGGAATTAATTCTAATAGGGGTTAGTTTCCCTCTCTTGCCCCATCTTTTAATGGTTAATGGAGAAACTCGCAAAAATTCTGCAACTTCACGGACGGTCATAAGGTCTGGAAGATCATCAATTCTTAATTTTTTCTTGGGTTTTATTTCTTCTGGCATTTTTGATTACCTAGTTAGTATATTTATATTATTTGATATAGTTTCGAAGCTGATCACTTACTAAGTTAGTCACACAATAACAAACACTATCATCTCTGTCAATATGGTAGTTTGATTCCCTCTTGTTTTGGTCTAGAATTATATAACTGGCGTATAAAGGTATGAAAATTAACAAAAAAACAATTCTCCTCTACATTGGAGTGTATTTACTAGGAATAGTAACCTCCAATCTTTCTTTTTTAATAGCACATAAAACCAAGAATACTTCTGTGGTAACTACCAACCCTCAAACTATGGTGCCACTAAACACTTCAAACAGCAGTCTAGATACCAAGCTTGAAAAAATAACTGAAGATTTGGCTGTTCTTAAGGCTCAACAAAAATTATTAAACAAAACTTTAGGAGTAAGCACTACCTCGGCTGAGGTAGCAGAGCTTAATACTGAGCTTTTAGAAAGCACTGCTCTATCGACAAGTCCTGGAAAAATTAAAATTCTAAAGTCCTCCACCCCAAGGCTAAATGTTTACCTTGAGCCAGATACGTCGTCAAAAATTGTAGCCCAAATAGTTTACGGTCAGGAATATACTTATCAATCAAGAGAGGGAAACTGGTATAAGCTCGACAGACCAGCTGGATACGTTAATTCTGAAAATGTAATCAACATAAAATAAAAATGAACACCAATAAGCTTGCCAACCGCCTATTTCTAACTATTTGCACCCTTCTCTCGCTATTTTTTTCGATTAGCGGTTTCTTGAGTACTAAAGATAATATTGGACTCCTTTCTCAATTTTTATTTTTACCCGTAACCATTTATTTTATCCTCACTTTCCTTAATAAATTATTCTCAAAAGATTCGCAAGAAGCGCCAAGAAATCCACTTGTATATTATAACTTTATCTTAGTAACTATCATGATTATCGGCGGTTTTATTTCCTCAAAAACCATACCTCAATTAATCAGTACCATTATTTTCTATCCTTTATTTGCCTATTTTTTTATCCAGATAGCACCAAGGCAAAGAAAGACAATCAAACCAATAATTCTTAAGCCAATTATCTCTGCAACCCAAATAGAGCCTCAAACCAAAAAAGGCATTGATATTGATAGACGAGCATTTCTTAAAATAATTGGTTCAGCTGGTTTAAGTTTATTTTTTCTAACCATTTTCACCAAAAAAACCCAGGCAGCTTTCTTTGGATCGGTTCCAGGGCCTGGAACAGTAGCAGTTAAAGATACCTTGGGTGTTGCAATTGATCCTGCTGAAAAGCACCCGACTGACGGTTATGAAATAACTCAAGTTGATGATTCTACCCCATCTTACTATGGTTACCTTAATAAATCGGGGGCTTGGTTTATAACTCGTGAAGAAGCAAGTGGAGCCTACCGCTACACCAAAGGCACAAGCGATTTTGCCACCAATTGGACTAATAGAGCAAGTTTAACTTATGATTACTTTGACAATATATTCTAATTTTCGTAATATCTACAGGAAGTGAAAAAAGAATATCAACTAGTTTTTATCGTAGGACTATTCCTTTTTGCCTACATCTTAGACGCTATAGTCGACCCAATGGAGCTGACTCTTGCCACTCCCTATCATTATCTTTTTTCGCAAGAATACTTGTTTAGATATGCTTTCAGTACAACCTCAATTGTAATAAAAACTGCAGGACTGGTTTGGACAACTCTTTGGGCAGTTACTTTTATAGAGAAAAAGTACGCTCTAAAAACTGGCATTGTTTTAGTTGTTTCTGCTCTTATGCAGCTTTATGCCCTCCAAGATGTTGCCACAGATAGCCATACAGTTCCTCTTGAGTGGGCACTTGCGTTTGCGCTTTGCGGACTCCTACTTATCCCAGTTATTGTTTTTTACTTTTTTAAAAATATTTTTGTTCCTGAGGCAAAAAATCAACCTACAGACAATGGTCCCCTACCAGAATCGGTTACCAGTGGCCAAAATCCACCAAATAAGAATTAGGCTATTCTCATTTGGCGGATTTTGGGTTATTCTGTAGTATTGTGTTCTTAGATTCTAAGAAAAAATTTCCCTTCATTCTTTTTGTTATTGTTGCCCATGCGATGGTTCCAATCTTAATTCTTAATATTTATATCCTTTTTGGCCAACGGGAGTTTATACGAGATTGGAATATAGAAAGTGGCAAATTCCTAACCAGAAGTGCAGCCAACCGGTACCAGGGCGTGATCAACTCTACAGAAACTCTTTTGGCGGTATTATCACAGACAAATTCCATTCAGACTCGTGATATAGCCGGCTGCACCGCTACGTTTGCCAACATAGTCAAACAGCAGCCTTTATATACAAACCTGTTTGCGATGACTATAAATGGCGACACGTATTGTCGGGCTAATCCTTCTATACAACCTATCAATAACCTCGACCGATTATTTTTTACCAACACGCTCAAAACACTCAGTTTTTCTTCAGGAGGATACACGATTGGCAAACTCAGTAAAAAGCCGGTGCTCACCTTTGGCTACCCGATTATAAATAGTCTTGGGACCCCCATAGGTGTTATTGCCGCATAGGTGGATTTACACTTTATCAATGAGATGTTTTCCAGAGGA
>ERZ1292625.2257-Hain-H41-01um-R1-2257-length-18565-cov-9_pt1 | contig 12494 bp, 13 predicted proteins | sample MGYA00564400_ERZ1292625 | MGnify/ENA primary metagenome ERZ1292625 (study PRJEB36523, sample SAMEA6512639) | groundwater metagenome | collected 2019-01-08 | study: AquaDiva: Metagenomics assemblies of 32 groundwater samples
ATTTTCTTGATGTCTCCCGCATTGAATTGGGCAAGATGCAGTATGAATTTGCGGATTTTGATATCAGGGAGATGGTAAATAATCTAGTAGAGGAGTTTAAGGCAAATTACAAAGACCAACAATTGGAACTTTCTTTTGAGAGCAAGGACGCAGGCAAGATTATGATAAACGCTGATTTTGGGAAAATTCGACAGGTTGTTTCCAATATCATAGACAACGCCATGAAGTATACTGACAAGGGATTTGTAAGGGTTTTTCTTTCGCAAAATCCGGCAGGAGATAAAGTTTTGATAGCTATTAAAGATTCTGGCAGGGGAATGGATAAAGACGACCTTGAGAAGATTTTTCATAAATTCGCGAGAAGCAATGAAGCAGCCAAATCGCGCACCCAAGGCTCTGGTTTGGGCCTATACGTGGCCAGCGAGATGGTCAAAGCGCATAAGGGACGGATATGGGCAGAAAGCGAGGGGATAGGCAAGGGAAGCACGTTTTTTGTTGAGTTGTTGAGGAAAATATGAAAGTAAAATTTAATAAAACTGCACAACAATTTTTTTATATATCCAATTTATCTGAATGGCATTTTTCTTGTCGGGAGAAAGATGGCTTGAGGAGACCGGTAAATTAACACAAAAAGAAAAAATGCTTTAAAACTTTTTACTAAAATATTGAAAAAATACGATTTTGGGGAAAATTTCGTAGATTACTCAGTGGCTTCATGATGAAGAAATAATAGTTTCAACAAATCGAAGATAGTCTGCTCGGCTAATTACGGTATCAATTTTTTTTGCCTTTCGATAGATTGAAAAACATTTAGCCAGATTATCAATGAAATTAAGATTCAATCTTGATCTAATAGCGTAAGAAATACAGTTTAACGGTTGACCAATCGTTTCAAATTTTTCACGCATAATAGCGATTTCAATCGACAATTCAGAGTACATTGCCCTCGACCAGTCGATGATACAAAAGGAATCTTTGTCAACAAGAATATTTCTAGGAGAAAGGTCAAAATGAATTAAGGCAGGAATGCTTGGTTGCTGAAGGGAACTATATATTACTTCTTTTAGCCAATCAATTGATCGGCATACGGTCTCCTGTTTAATATTTGCTTTGGCCATTTGGGTTTGATAGCCGGTAGATAGATAATTTTCTACAAATTGAAAGGCATTTGATTCCAATTTTCGATATTGGTTATCAATCGGGTTTTTAATGGCCCAGATTTTTCCCATAAAACTAGCGATACTGCAAAACCAATTTAGTTTCTGGGGCCGCCAATCAATGTCATCCAAGTTTTCTCCGCAGTATGGAGTGATAATTTCATATTTTTGATCATCAATACTAATAATTCGCGGAATAAAATTTATACCCTCCCGTTGAAGAAAGGATAAAAAATATTTTTCTTGGTAATAATCTTCCGGACAAAAAAAGGTCTTGATAATTACATTATTGTTTCTTCTGACAACACTTTGGCCAAAATGGTATTCTTGATCCTTAGCGATAGTCATAGTTTTAGATTTTCAAAGAAGTGGGCGACGACGCTCTTGTCTTCATCTTGAAGCTGCAAGTAAGTATTAAGGGCAATGTTGTGGGTATTGAAGATTTTACAATAATCCCAAGTTAACTGAGAGATGTATATATTATAAGTTTTTTCTCCAATATAGATAATGCCAGTAATAAAGAGGGTATCATCTTTTTTAAGAAGGAAACTTGTTCGAACGGGCAGAACTGAAAGGTAATAAATTTCTCTTTTTTTGTCTAATTCTGGTCCGTGTATTATTTCAATATTTTTAAGTTTAATTAACGATGGTTCTCCCACTGATTTGTCAATTTCTGGTTTCGTTTTTATGAAAACAAGAGAACCAGTAGAAATTAAAGATTCCCTAAGAGTAATAGCCCCAGAAAAAAGGATAGATATCTTAATATTCTCAAAGATAAAACTTATTTTACGATTTTCAAAAGCGATTAATTCGGGAGTTGTAATAAATGAGCTATAAGCACCTCGTCGATCAACAATGCCGCTAGAAAATAATTTAAAATTTTGATCTTGAGAAATAAATTTATGCAATTGTTGATAGAGATGAGCATCACTAATTGTAAGGTCGATATCTGATGTTGGAGTTTCAAGTCGGCACTGTAGACTGGCATCTAGTCCCATTAAGGATATTTGGAAACGCGGTATTTTTTTGCTAAAGATGGCAAATATTTTTCTGATAACACACATTTGGATGTTGTCTTCTTGAAGTCTATCTAAAAGGGTCTGAGATTGCGAAATTTCCTTCAACTCTTGGATTTTAAAAGAGGGAAGATAATGATTAAAGGGCTTGAAAAAATGAGTATCTTTAGTTTTAGTCTTTAAATAACTTTCAAAGGGATAATGATATGATAGGTAATAACCGTCCTTGTTTTTTCTTTCTGTACGATAGTCGACTTTTTTATACTTAATATAACCAGTAACCTGATCATCTACTCTGATGCACTTATAAACATCTTTGGTTAGATGATGAATAAAATAATTTAGATATATTTTTATTGGTTGATTCATGGCGATAAAAATATTATAATTCTTTTATATGGATGTTAATAAAAAAATCGAAACCATTTTAAATACTGATAAAGGGAGAATGTTATTGACTTGGATCAAAACAGATAATCTAAACCAATTTAAGCCGTGTTTTCAAGTTTATGGAATCATTTTTAATAATACAGGAGAAATACTCTTAATACAAGAAAAAGAAAAGTGGAAAATACCCGGAGGAACTCCCAAGGGCAATGAAACAGCCGTTGAAACGTTAAAACGAGAGTTGTTAGAAGAAGCAGATGTAAAAGTTACAAATATAATACCCCTGGGGGTGCAAAGAGTTGATTATACAAATAATCCAAATAAAATCAAGGGAGATTTATATTTCCAATACCGATTTGTATGTTTAGTAGATCAATTATTAGACCGAACTCCAGATCCAGATACTGGAATCATTAACGCAAGGATGTTTGTACCGGCAAAAAAAATTACAAAATACGTAAAATGGGGTAGAGTTGGAGAGGCGATGTTTAGTGACGCGATTAATCTTTTTAAAGAGAGAATAATAAAAACATAGGATAATCTAAGATATTATGGATTATGAAAAATTTAAAAATGTGCCAGAGATAAAAGAAGTTATTCCAAAACATGAGATTGCCTTTGCTTTTATTAAACCCCACGCTATTAAAGATTTGCCGGAGATCGAAAAACTCTTAAAAGAAAATGGTCTAGAAATAATATATCAAGATAGAATCAAACTAGAGGGTGATGTAATAGATCATATATACAAGGAATATTTAGATACGCATTTTTATCCTGTTATGAAAGATTTTTTAGAAAAAAATGAAGTAGGTGTTTTACTTGTTGGTGGTCCGGGTCATCATGCTCAAGAAGTGTTATTAAGGCTAAAAAAAGTTGACGGAGAAGACGGCCCAATAAGACAGCGTTTTCGTATTCCTCGGCTTGATAGAGAAGAATACGAGTTATGGGAAAAAGGAAATCACCCAAACCAAGAAGAAGTTTCTGTTTTAATTACTCTTGGTAATGTAATCCATACAGCCAACAGTACAGAAGAGGCGCTAAAGAGTCTTAAAATGATTTTAGGTAAAAAATTTGAGGAGATGAAGAAAAAGGGAAATCTACCGGCGGAACTGTGGGAGATTTTTAGTGAAAGCGACTATTTCACAGAAAACCACGAATAAGAAATAGGATACCCAGATTTGAAGCACAATATTTATATGAATTACTTAGTAACAAACAAAAAAATTTATGATGTTCTTGCTTCGGAATATGAAAAGAAATCTCAATTAAGAAAAAATTTTAATAATGGGATTATCGATCGGTTTGTGAAGTTTATATCTACAGGTAATAAAATTTTAGATGTCGGATGTGCGATAGGTCTCGATATTGAAACTCTGCGTAGTAAAGGGTTTAAAGTAGTTGGTATAGACATATCCCCAAAAATGGTAAATTTTGCCCGGAAAAGAAATAGTGGTTGCCAGATTATTGAGGACAATTTTATGGATATTAATTTTTCGGCACAATTTGATGGTATTTGGGCACAATCATTTATTCATCTTTTTCCAAAATCAGAAGTTAGTAATGTTTTTCAAAAAATAAAGAAACTACTCAAGTTTGAGGGTGTAGCACATATTGCCACTTCGAAAGAAATTGAAAGCTCTGAAGGATATATTGAGAAGCGTGACTATAAAAATAAAATAAAAAGATTTAGGAAATATTGGACCCGAGAAGAATTGCGTAATTTCATATTAGATCAAGGTTTTTCCATAACAGATTATTACGAAACGGATGATCCAGCCCCAGTAAAAAATAAAAAATGGATGGTTTTTATTATAAAAAAAAATAGATAATTTAGCCTAAACGAGCCCGAATGCTTTCCACTTTCACCCTATTCTTCCTCAAAATTGTAATTTTCTTTTCCGTGCTCAAGGAAGTCAAAACCCAAGAAGCAATGAAGCAGCCAAATCGCGCACCCAAGGCTCTGGTTTGGGCCTATACGTGGCCAGCGAGATGGTCAAAGCGCATAAGGGACGGATATGGGCAGAAAGCGAGGGGATAGGCAAGGGAAGCACGTTTTTTGTTGAGTTGCCAAAAAGGGGTAAAATATGCTATTATTAATCTATGAATAAGGAAGAATTAGACAATTTAATTCGTGTTTTTAAGTTTTATCCTGAAATAAAATTGGTTTATTTTTTTGGTTCAAAAGCAAGAAAAGATAGTGGTCCTTTAAGCGATTATGATTTAGCTTTTTATCTTGACGAAAAAGACAAAAAGAAAATTTTTGATATTAAGTTCAAATTGCATGATGAAATCAGCCGTCTGTTTAAAACAGACAAGGTTGACATTATTATGTTAAATATCACAGAAAGTCCTGAACTAAAATACAATATTATTAAGGAAGGAAAGTTGATTTATGAAAAAGAACCGTTTAGGATTATGATTGAGCCGAAGATTCTTAACGAATATTTTGATTTTCACGATTTGCTTTTAAAATACAATTTAACAAAAGCATAATATGACAAATGTAAATGTTATTGAAAATAAAATAAGTTCTGTTAGGAAATATTTAAAAATTCTGGACGGGTTCAAAAAATATTCTAGAAAAGAAATTGAGAATGACTTGAATATAAAAGGCGCCCTTGAGAGATATCTTTATTTAGTGGCACAAGCGACTATAGATCTGGCAGAGGCAATTGTGTCTTATAAAAAACTGCGCAAGCCGTCAACAATGAGCGAAACATTCCATATATTAAACGAGGAGGGGATTATACAGAAAGAATTGATGGAAAAAATGGTTGGAATGACTGGTTTTAGGAATGCAATCGCCCATGATTATGAAAAAATAAATTATGACATTGTTTATGATGTTTTACAAAATAGATTGGTGAATATAGAAGAATTTTTGAAATCAGTTTCAAATTTGTAAGATTTTTATATCTCGTGGAGTTACATAGTAAAAATTGACAAATTGATGTAAATAATATATTATAAAATTAGAAAAACTTAATCTTTTAAAACTAAAGCGAAGACATTGGCACACCATAGTAGAGCATATCTCACTACGGGGCAAGCATTTTTTGTGGAGTTGCCATTAAATTTTGTTTTGCTGGCGAATAAAATCAAACACTTGCGTCGGGATTTTGTTCAAAAAAAGTTCGTGCAAAGGTTAGTATTTCGTCATCGAGTCAAACTCGGTCGAGAATTAATTATGAATAAGTTTTTCTATGTTTATTCTAGTAATTATTAGTAAGTATCACACATTTTTCCGATCGGAAAAATAGGTGATAGTTACTAAGAGAAATAGACAAGAAGAAAAAACTTGCAAAAATTTTATAAAAATGCTAATTTCTTTAGAGTTAAGAACATTAAAATAAAGAAAGGAGATTCATGATTACCTTAAGTAATGGAAAGCAAATTGAATTTTTGATGGCATCAGGAATGATGGGGTTTGATGGCGAAGGGCCTACTTTTTTTCATAGAATACTTTACAGAAATTTAAAGAAATTTAATCTTTTTGATCCTGATTTGTTTAGTATAGTTACAAAAACATTTACTTTTCTACCTATAAAAGGAAGTAAATTAGTAAGGCCTATAAAAAATGGCTGGTGGAATAAATATGGCCTTGATAATTCTGGCATTGAAGGGTTTTATAAAATCATTGAAATATTATCTCGCAAAAATAATATAATCATTTCTCTTTCTTGTAATGGAATTAAGTGTATTGAGAATCTAAAGAATTTTCTGCGAGTAATTAAAAAAAATCTACTGAATATTGTTGCTGTTGAGGTTAATACTTCTTGTTCAAATATTGATTTTAAAAAATTTGGAGACCCTGATTTTGTTCAAAATTTATGTTTTGAATTAAAAACTTACGGGTTTCCGCTTATTCTAAAAGTCGGAGCAGGGGGATCTTATTTTGGTAATACTAAAATGACAGAAGGCATAGTAGAGGCGATTGATATCAATAGCGTTCCGGCTCCTGGGGAAGGAGCAATTTCCGGAAAAGCAGCTCAAGAAACTAACTGGAAAATTATGCGTGCCTTGATTGAAAATATCTCAACTCCTGTTATTGCTCCGAGTATCTGGCATTACGAAGATATAGAGAAAGTTTTCAAAATTGGCGCTAAGGCAATAAGTTTCGGTTCTTGCTCAATGATTCATCCCTTGCGGTCGTGGGGGCCTATTTTACCAACTTTGTGGGTAAGAAGATATAATAAAGAAACAGAAGAAAAAGATAAATATTTAAAATCGCATGCAAGATTTAAGGGACGGTAGAAACCGTCCTTTTTATTTGGTATAATATAATAATGGCAAAAGAAATTCCTTGGCATTCGTTAAATTTAAAAGAGACAGAGAGTCGCCTTGCGACTGACTTTGATAAAGGATTAACTGATGAAGAGGTTAAAAAACGTCAGATTAAATTTGGGGAAAATATTATCAGCGTTAAGGAAGAATTTTATTATTTAAAATTATTTTGGAAACAAGTAAAAAGCCCTCTCGTTTTCATTCTTATTATTGCAGGCCTTATAGCCTTAGGATTGAAGGAGTATGCTAATGCTATTGTTATTTTTCTAGCAGTCACTATTAATACCGCCATAGGAATTTTTCAGGAAGGCAAGGCCTCAAAGTTATTTAAAAAATTAGAATCTTCTCAAGAGAGATATGCAACAGTAATACGCAATAACAAACAGACTGTCGTGAAATCATCTGATCTTGTTCCGGGAGATATAATAATTTTATCAATAGGCAATAAAATTCCAGCAGACGCGAGATTAATAGAAGAAAAGGGCATTGAATCAAACGAGGCTATACTTACTGGCGAATGGCTGCCTGTTGCAAAAGATGCAAAAAAAGCGATTCCCGAGAATGCTTTTTTAACAGACAGAGATAATATGATCTGGATGGGCACTTTAATTACTGAAGGTTGGGGTAAGGCAGTGGTTGTAAGTACGGGTTTTTTTACAGAGATAGGAAAGATAGCAAAACTTGTAAGTACTGAGGAGGAAATGGAAACGCCTTTCCAAAAGAGCATAGAAAAAATGGGGCGCTTTTTAGGCATTATAATATTTATTTCAATAGCTTTTATATTTTTATTAGGTATAGGGAAAGGACGGCCATTTTCAGAAATGCTTTTTATTTCTATTGCTGTGGCAGTGGCAGCGATTCCTGAGGGGTTGCCTGTTGCAGTGAGTATTGTACTGACCGTGGGAATGGAAAGAATTTTGTCCAAAGGCGGATTAGTTAAGCATCTTACTGCTGCAGAAACATTAGGTTCAACAAGCGTTATTCTTTCAGATAAAACAGGAACATTAACTAAGGCAGAGATGCAGGTATCAAAAATAATTACGCTGGCGCCAGATGAAAAAAACAGATTGCCGGTTTTGGAAATGGCGCTATTCACTTCCGAGGCGTTTATAGAAAACCAGAATGAGGAACTTAAAGAATGGATTATCAGGGGTAATCCAATGGATAAGGCAATACTGCTTGCCTCTTTGGAACTTGATTTAAATCCTTTGGATATAATTAAAAATAAACCGCGTTTTGATTTCATACCCTTTGATTCTGAACGAAGATTTTCTGCCTCATTAAATAAAAATAATTCCGGATCAAGAATTTATTTAAAGGGAGCACCAGAACTTGTGTTAACTATGTGCAGCCATGTTTATAAAGATGGCAAGGCGATAAAATTAACAGAAAAAGAAATTAAATTATTAAGCCATAATTATGAGATAGAAACTGCGAAAGGAATAAGAATGTTGGCTGTGGCATATAGAGATGGTAATTGGGATTCATTTCCGCATCATCAAAAAGTCGACGGTATGATTGAGAATATGGTTTTCGGAGGTTTTATTGGCTTTCATGATCCCTTGAGAGAAGATGTTATAGAAACCATAAAAACCACAAAAGAATCTAAAATCAGGCTAGTAATGGTTACTGGTGATCATGTTGTGACGGCAAAAAGGATTGCTGAGGAGGCAGGATTAATTGACAAGGAAGGCATATTTTTAGATGGTGAAAATCTTGAGAAAATGTCTGACGCCGACTTGACGGGAATTATTGGTAAAGTGGATGTTTTTGCAAGAGTTTTGCCTCATCAAAAATTAAGAATAGTCCGCGCTCTTCAGTCTAAAGGCGAGATTGTGGCTATGACAGGTGATGGAGTAAATGATGCCCCAGCATTAAAAAATGCAAATATAGGCCTGGCGCTGGGTTCAGGCACAGAGGTCGCAAAAGAAGCGTCTGACATCATTCTTTTAGATAATTCATTCAGTGTAATTTTTTTTGCTATTCAAGAAGGAAGGAGAATTCTGGATAATCTAAGAAAAATCGTTATTCTCCTCTTCTCCACTTCATTCAAGGAAATTATTCTCATAGGGACGACAATGGTTTTAGGAATGCCGTTGCCTATTTTACCTGCCCAGATTCTTTGGCTAAATATTGTTGAAGACGGGATTATGAACTTTGCCTTTGCTTTTGAGCCGAAAGAGGAAAATTTGATTACCAGAGATCCCAAGAGTCATTCATCAAAAAATATTCTCTCAAAAAGCACAAAGAATACTATATATATAATTGCCGTAATATTCAGTATTTTCTTGATATCTTTATTCCTTTTTCTTTTTTATTCCGGTCAGCCAATAGAAAAAATAAGAACTATAATATTTGCCGGGATGTCATTCGGTTCTATATTTTTTGCGATATCTTTAAAGAATATGAAAAAACCAATCTGGAAAATAAATATATTTTCAAATATCTATCTTGTTGCAGCCTCATTGATAAGTTTTATTTTCTTATTTGGCGCATTGCATATACCGTCATTGCAAAAAATTCTTTCCACGGTACCGCTCTATTTTAATGATTATCTGCTAGTTTTAAGCGTTGGTATTTTTTATGTCATAACTATAGAGTTTGTTAAGTATTTCTTATTTTGGAAAAATAAAACATGATTTTATATATAATAATATTTTTAATATCTTTCATCTTTCTTTCTAAATCAGGCGTCATGCTTGTAAAATCCCTGATTAAACTGGCGCAGTTTTTCAAACTTTCTGAATTTGTCATTGCTTTTATCTTAATGAGTTTTGCCACTTCTGTACCGGAGCTTTTTATCGGTATTTCTTCTGCTGTTGAAAAAGTACCATCTTTTTCTTTTGGCGATGTTTTAGGCGCAAATTTTATAAATATCACATTGGTAATAGGTTTAGCGGCAATAATTAGTGGAGGCATTAAGGCAGAAAGTAAAATTTCTCAGAAGAATTTTTGGCTCACATTTTTTATCGCGCTGCTTCCCATACTTTTTGCTCTTGACGGAGTAATATCGCGGATAGACGGTTTGATACTGATTATCTCTTTTTTATTTTATCTGTTCCGGCTTCTGGGAGAGAGGGAATATTTTCCCAAAGTTTTGAATGGAGTTAAAATTGATTTTGAAATATTTTCAAAGATTTTTAAAGAAATATTTGTTTTCCTTCTTGGCGTTTTGATTTTAATAGCGAGTTCAGCGCTTCTTGTTTTTTCAGGAAAAAATATTTCATCTTTGATAAATATGGATATTCTTGCGTTTTCTATTATATTTGTGGCTTTAGGCACGACCCTGCCAGAATTAACCTTTGGAATTCGCGCTTCTTTGCTTAAACATAACGAAATGGTACTTGGCAATTCAATAGGAAGCGTGGTCTTTAATTCGTCTTTCATAATCGGGATCGTAAGTATTATAGAACCTATAGATATCCCTAGAATAAGCATATTTTTTATAATTATTTCATTTCTTCTGGTGTCCTTTTTACTTTTTAATTTATTTATATACACAAGATCGTACATCTCCCGCCGGGAAGGATTTGTTTTGGTCTTCATTTATCTATTTTTCATAATATCCCAATATTTTCTTCAGATGATATAAATAATCTTTAAATACCTTGACCCAAACTTAGTTTAGGGCAATAATAATAATAATAAATATATGAGATCACATAATTTTATTGAAGGAGAATTTTATCATATATATGTTCATGGAATAGGTGGATTAAAAATATTTCAAGAAGAGAAGGATTATAAGCGTTTTTTGACTTTGTTATTTTCTGCAAATGGAATCAATATCATTCCACGACTGGATCGTAAAATTGACCTAAACTTAGTTTGGGACATTATAAATAATAAAATAAATTTGGGAAATCCGCTTGTAGATATTGTTTGTTTTTCATTAATGCCGACTCATTTTCATCTTTTGTTAAGGGAACGAAAAGACGGAAATATTTCAAAATATTTACATAAAATACTAGTTAGTCATTCAAAATATTTTAATATCAAATATGAAAGACGCGGGCATTTATTTGAAAGTAATTTCCATTCCAGACATATTGATAATAATGATTATTTTTTAGTTACTTCTTGTTATATTCATAAAAATTCAAAAGACTTACCTGGATGGAAAAATAAAGAGGATAAATATCCATGGTCGAGTTATCAGGATTTTATTTCAGAAAACAGATGGCAACATCTTTTGAAGAAAGATATTATTGATAGTCAATTTAAAAATTCAAAAGAATATAAAAATTTTATAGAAGAGCATTATAAAGATGAAGATATTGTGTTTTGACCTAAACTTTGACCTAAACTAAGTTTGGGGCAACTAAAGTTTCTTATCTTCTTGTAGGTTTAATTTTGATAGGAATGGAAAAAAGATGGGGTATTCCTTATGGTATCGTTGGAGATTCACCAAAAGATCCAATAGACAAATGCCTTGTATTTGTATGGCCTGCTGGATTAGTTGCTATTTTATTGAAGGTTATTATAAAGATAGTTTTATTCTTTTTCAATGGTTTCAGATGGCCGGGGGATACTAAATAGCATCCCTTATATAAAAATTCCGCCCATGTTTGTTTGGGCGGTTTTTGTTTATATTTATGCTATAATTTTATCTATGGAAATTGTTGTTTTTTTATTGATAGGGATCATTATTGGTGTTGTTATTTTTTGGTTTTTAAGCCGTGGCAAGAAAGAAGATGAGAAAGGAAATCAGGCGTTTTTAATGATGCAGGAGCAACTTAAGGAAATAAGGGGCACTCTTGACTCAAAATTAGGAGAATCAGCTAGGATTATCCAGCAACAATTCGGCCAAAGCGCGAAAATTATCAGAGACGTGACAGAGCGCTTAGTAAAATTAGATGAGACAAATAAACAGGTTATCAATTTTGCTGACCAGTTGCAAAATCTTCAGGATATCCTAAAAAATCCTAAACAGAGAGGGGTACTGGGAGAATATTATTTAAAAACCGTGCTGGAGAATGTTTTACCGCCAGGTAATTTTCAGATGCAATATGGATTTAAAGATGGCACAATAGTTGATGCCGTGATTTTTATAAAAGACAAGATAATCCCGATAGATTCCAAATTCAGTTTGGAGAATTACAACCGTATTTTGGAAACAAGAGATGGGGCAGAGAGAAAAAAGTTTGAGGATTTATTCCGTCAGGACCTTAAAAATAGGATTGATGAAACATCAAAATATATAAAGCCGTCTGAAGGTACAATGGAGTTTGCTTTTATGTTTATTCCGGCAGAGGCAGTTTATTATGATCTCCTTATAAATAAAGTTGGTTCAGTCAACGCGCGGGACTTGGTTGAATATGCGATAGTGGATAAAAAAGTTATTATTGTATCGCCAACATCATTTTTTGCCTATTTACAGACAGTTCTTCAGGGTCTTAAGGCGCTCCAAATAGAAGAGTCAGCCAAAGAAATAAGAAAAAGAGTGGAAGAATTAGGAAGGCATCTTTCTAGCTACGAAACTTATATGAAAAAATTGGGAGGCCATTTAGGCACCACAGTAAATATGTACAATAACGCCTATAAGGAACTGGGCAAGATAGATAAGGATGTCTTGCGTATTTCTGGGGAAGCTGTTAAGATTGAGCCAATGATTGTGGAGGCGCCCAAGATAGAAAGTGAATAACTTTTT
>ERZ1292625.3567-Hain-H41-01um-R1-3567-length-12487-cov-4_pt1 | contig 12487 bp, 5 predicted proteins | sample MGYA00564400_ERZ1292625 | MGnify/ENA primary metagenome ERZ1292625 (study PRJEB36523, sample SAMEA6512639) | groundwater metagenome | collected 2019-01-08 | study: AquaDiva: Metagenomics assemblies of 32 groundwater samples
GCCACCCGCCAGATCGAGATCGTGAAAGTCGATGTTCCGCCGGCGGACACCGCGTTCACCTCGTTCATCCTCGGCGCAGCTTGTACGATATCCGCCTCGGTTATCACATCGCCCTCTGCGAACGCCATGACAGCGGTTATCACGTTCTTAAGCTCGCGAACATTCCCGCGCCAGGGAAGTTCCCTGAGCCTTCTCAGCGCACGCGTCTCCACGCGCAGTATGTTCTTCTTGAACGCGCGGTTGAGGCGAGTAAAGAACAGCACCGCGAGCGGGGCGATATCATCCATACGCTCCCGAAGCGCCGGCATGACCACCTTGCACACTGAAAGACGATAATAGAGATCGCTCCGGAACGCGCCCTTCGCCGCCAACTCATCGACCGCGATATTCGTCGCGCAGACGATGCGGGCGTTCGCTTTTCGCGACAGCGCGCTGCCGACGCGATAGTACTCGCCCGATTCAAGTACGCGGAGGAGCTTCGACTGCGAACCGCTGTCCGTTTCGGTAACCTCATCAAGGAAAAGCGTTCCGCCGGAAGCGGCATCTATCTTGCCGTCGCGCCCCTTGGGGTCCGCACCGGTGAACGCGCCGCCTTCGTACCCGAACAGTTCCGCCTCAAAAAGATCACGCCCTATCGTCGCACAATTGAGCGCCACGAACGGTCCCGCCGCCCCCGTCTCTCCGTGATGGATGAACTGCGCCGCCCATTCCTTGCCGGTACCCGTCTCGCCTTCGATGAGCACCGGGAGTTCCGGGTATTCGCGCATCTTGCTCAACTTCCGATTTATCGCCTTCATCTCGGCGGAAAATATCCCGATATCATCACCGTATCGGATGCCGGGGAAATCCGCCGGCGAGAACACGACATCGGCAAGGGCTATGGTCCCGTCGCGCATGCACGCTTCGTTGATGCGGTGTGCCGTGATACCGCCGTTCTCGGCGGTCGCAACGGTGATGCGCGCCAATGCCTCGGCGACCTTTTTCACGTCGACCGGTTTCACGAAGAAATCGACGACACCCTCGCCCATGGCGTTCAGGGCATCGATGGTCTCGCCTTTTCCGGAGATGAAGAACACCGCCGATGTGTTCCCGCGGCTTCGCAATTCGCGGAACAATGCCGGCCCGGTAAGGAACGGCATGTTCACATCGGTGATAATGACATCGGTCTTTTCGCGACCGAGCGCCGCGAGCGCCGCACGCGGGTCGGTGAACGTAAGCACGTCATGCCCGATGAGGCGGACGAACCCGGCGAGGTCGTCGCAGCAGTCCTTTTCATCATCAACGATGGCGACTTTCATGAAGCTGCCCCGCGGCGTTCAAAGCGCACCGCGAAGGTCGCGCCGCCGAGCTCATTATCGGTCACCGTGATGGCCGCATCGAACGAACGGAGTATCGTCGATACGATGTAGAGCCCGAGCCCCATGCTGTTCTCTTTCTGCTGCACGGAATAGAACGGATCGAAGATGCGCTCTTTGTGTTCGTCAGCGACACCCGGTCCGTTGTCACTCACCTCGAAATAGACGTGACCATCCCGCTCATAGGTGCGGACGGACAGGAGCCGCTCGTCACGCGACACCATATCGAACGCGGCGATCGCGTTGTCGATGAGATTGACCACCACCTGCGAAAGCTGCACCTCGGAAAAGAGGATGCGCCCCGCCGTCGGGGAAAGCTCCTCGGAGAACGAGATCCCGTGCGCGTTCATCTTCTGCCGGAAGAGATCGAGCGTATGCAGTATGAATTCGTTGAGATCGAGCTCTTTCGCCTCGACCTTCTCCGGCGACTTGAGCATGACCCTCATGTTCCTGATTATCGTATCAAGGCGGTCGACCCGCTCGTTGATCTTCCTGAATTCACCGATGACCTTGTCATACGGGAGCGTTCGCTTCTCCTGCTCAAAGAGGTAGATAGCGGTGCCGGCGATGACCTTGATCGACTGCAGCGGCTGATTGATCTCATGCGCAATGGCGCCCGATATCTGTCCGAGCGATGCAAGACGCTCGGTGCGCTGCAGTATCTTCTCGCGGAAGATGCGCTCCTCCGTGCTCACGCGCAGCGCTTTTTCCAGGCGCACCCGCTCGCTGATATCGGTCGCCACATGCACGGCGCCGCGGTACGCACCGTCCCTATCGAACACCGGGTCCGCGGTGATGAAAAAAACGCGCTCCCCGATCGCAAGCTCCATCGTTTCACGCCGTCTCGTCTGGGCTGCACGCACCACCGGGCACCCGTCGATCGGCGCCGATGTCCCATGCACCACTTCCCAGCACCGGCGGCCGATCAGGTCCTCAGGCGTCTTCCCGAACGTCACGGTCGATGCGCGATTGCATCGTACGATGCGGTGCTGCCTGTCGAGGAGCCATACCGCATCGCCCAGCGCGTCGAAGGTGCTCTGCCAGTCGAGCGCCGCCGCCTTGAAGCGCGCTTCGCTCTCGGCAAGTTCGGATATCGCATTGAGCCGTTCCCGGTCAAGCGATTCCTGATTGATGGCGTATCGTATCGAATGCTCAAGGAGCGCGGAAGAGAGCTCGCTCTTCGGGAGAAAATCCCGCGCACCGGCCCGCATGGCGGCGATATCGATATCGGGATTGTAATCCCCGGTGATGAGCACGAAGGGGACATGCGCGCCCAAGGCGATGCTCGTGCGGATGAGCGCGATGCCGTCGTCAAGGCCGAAACGATAGTCCATGAGACATACATCAGCCCCGGCCGCGATACCTGCGGCAAGGTCGGCGCCGCGTGAGCACCACATTGCCTCATAGCGATGCGCACGTATCTCCGAGAGCATTTCCCGGATCAGGACGAAATCGTATTCATTATCGTCTGCGATGAGCACACGTATCGGGTCGGTGTCCAATGACTATCCCCTGAGCGGCAGCACGACGGTACGGAACCAGTAGCTCTCGATGACACGCATGATGTTCACGAGCTCCTCGAACGACACCGGCTTCGTGATGAAACCGCAGGCACCGTTGCGGTAGCTTGACATGATATCCTCTTCCGCCTGGGACGTGCTCAGCACGACGACGGGTATGGTCCTGAGCGACGGATCATCCTTGATCTCTTTCAGCGCCTCGCGCCCGTCCTTCTTGGGCATATTGAGATCGAGGAGTATGATGCCGGGACGCGGGGAATGTTCGCTGTTACGCGGATTCTCGGAACGGCGCAGATAATCAAGCAGTTCCTCGCCGTTCTCAACGAAGGTCACCGGTGTGGAAAGTCGGCTGTCGGATACAGCCTCGGTAATGAGCAGGCGGTCCTCTTTATCGTCTTCCGCAATGAGTATGCCCGCTGTGGATTCGGTCATTGCCTCACTCCTCCATATCACCGGTCATTATAAATCCGTTCGCAATTATATCAAGGCCTGTTCGCGCGGGAGGGTAACGCTGAAACGCGCGCCCGTGCCGACGATACCGTTCGCTTCTATCGATCCGTTATGGCGCATGACGATCTTCCTGCAGATAGCCAATCCCACCCCGGTGCCCGCGTACTCGTCGGACGTATGGAGCCGCTGGAATATCGTGAATATCTTGTCGCGATATCTGTCATCAAACCCGATGCCATTATCCTCAACGATGATACGTATCCTGCCATCGGTCGTCGTCTCGGAAGATATCCGCACGACCGACTCCGTATCCCCGCGGCGGAATTTCACCGCATTGCCGATGAGGTTCTGGAAAAGCTGCTTCATCTGCGTGTGATCGGCATGGATAACGGGGAGCGCCGTCCGCTCGATGCGGGCATGCGCCTCCTCAATGGACACCGCGAGCGCCTGCAATGCCTCGTCGAGCACCTGATCGAGCGATACCGGGGAAAAGCTGTTCCCGGCCCCTATCCTGCTGTAGGAAAGCAGATCATTGATGAGCGTCTGCATGCGCTTCGTCGAATTCTGAATGCTCTCGATATACCCGCGCCCTTCCTCGGAAAGCGCCGAAGCGTAACGGGAAAGAAGCCTGTCGCCGAACGTGCGCACCTTCCTGAGCGGCTCCTGCAGGTCATGCGATGCAACGTACGCAAAATCCTGGAGTTCACGGTTCGATCGCTCGATCTCTGCGGTATAATCGCGGAGCCTGCGCTCGGCATTCATGCGCTCTGTAATATCACGAACAAAACTCTGGACACGACCGCCCTCCTCATGAGAGATGATGCTCGCGCTTACCGTCACCGGGAATGACGAGCCGTCCTTACGCACATGTTCCGCATCGAATTCGACGACCCCCTGCGACGTGAGCGACCGCATCCGCTCTCCGATCTTACGAATATCCTCCGGCGCATCGATATCCTTGAGCGACATGCCGATAAGTTCGCTGCGCGTATACCCGAGGGAACGGCAGGCGATATCATTGCAGTCCGAGATGACACCGCTGAGATCATGGACGAAGAACGCATCATTGATGTGTTCGACTATCGTACGGAAGCGTTTTTCACTTTCGCGCAGGACGGTTTCCGTCTTCGTGCGTTCGGTGATGTCGATAAGGCTGCCGACCGATGCCGGCCGTCCCTGATACATGATGCCCTTACCCCACACCTGTGCATCGAACGCCGAGCCGTCCCTTCGCACGCAGCGAATATCGTAGGGCATACCGGGTTCACCGTCGGCCCGGCGCGTCAGGTTCGCCCGTACCGTTTCGCGTATCTCCGGCACAACAAGATCGACTGGCGACATCGTGTCTATCATTTCATCGGGATGATAACCGAAAAGATCGGCGTATGCATTATTGACGTATCTGAACCGCATATCCTGAATGATGTAGAGACCGACAAGTGACGACTCCATCACTGCCCTGTATTTCGCTTCGCTTTCCTTGAGCGCTTCTTCGGCGGCCTTTCGTTCGGTGATATCGGTCAGCACCGAGAGATGCGCCGGGCGGCCCTCGAATTGAACAAGCGCCGCACGTATCTCGAAATTGCGGACAGCGCCCGATTTCGTGATGAGCCGGAGATCATAGACGAACGGCACCTCTTCCCCGGATGCCCTGCGCTTCATGTTCTCGAACGCAACACCGACATCGTCAGGGTGTATGAAATCAGCGATGCTCCTTCCGATGAGGTCGTCCATTGCATACCCGGTAACTTCCGGTATTGCATCATTGAAATACTTGATGATCCCCGCCTCATGCACAAGAACGATATCGGGAAGGTTTCGCACCAAGGTCCGGTACTTATCCTCGCTCGCGCTCAGCTCCTTCTGCATACGCTTTCGTTCGGATACATCCGCGAACGCAACGACCATTTTTCCCGGCGATGTCTGGAACGCGTACACATCGAACATGCCGAGCAGGGGATGGTCTATGAACTCGCTTTCCTCGTTCGTCCAGATACCCCCTTTCTCGGCTATGGTACAGAATGTCGAAACGATACCGGCATCCAGTCCCGGCATGACCGCTTCAATGGACTTCCCCACATGTGCCCGATGATCGATATTGAGCATGCGGTCGGCAAATGCGTTCGCACCGGTAAAAACAAGGCGTGTGTCCTTCAATTCGCAGAAATGCATGCCCCACGGTGCCGCCTCGACGATGTTCCTGAAACGCGCTTCGCTCCTTTGCAGCTCTTCCTCGAATTTCTTGCGTTCTGAGATGTCGATGGCGATGCCGCGAAGTCCGGCGAACACCCCGTCGACATATCGCGGCGAGGAATAAATGATGACCGGATACGTGGTGCCGTCCTTGCACATGGCCGTGTATTCATTGCCGGCGCCTGATTCCATGCGCCCTTCAGCGACCGCACGCATGTTCTCCCCGACGCGTGCACGGTCCGCAGGAATGACAAAACCGCTCGCATGGAACCCATTGGTAAAATCGTCGAGGCTGTAGCCGGTCGCGGAGATACCCTGCGTATTGATGAACGTAATGACGCCTTTCGCATCGGTCTCGAACACCGACTGCGGTAGAAGATCGGTCAATTCCCTGAATTTCTCATCACTGTCGATGCGCGCATGCTCCGCACGCTTGCGCGTAACGACCTGCCATACGCCGTGCATAAGCTCGGTAAGCTGCCGCTCGTCAAAATCGTCGTACGGCGACACCTTGTTCGCAACACCGACGACGGCAACGATGCGTTCGGCGTCGAACACCGGCACTGAAAGGAAGCGCGTAAGGGCGACATGCCCCTCGGGATATCCCACCCTGCGAGTGCCCTCCGCGGCAAAATCATTGACGATAAGCGGACGCCGCTCTCGAACGACATCACCCCAGATGCCGGTGGTCTCAAGCTGATATACCGTTCTCGGCTCGGCGACCGTGCAGCGTTCCATCACGCTCTTCGACCATGAGAATATCTCGAACAACTTCTTCGCCTCGTCATAAAAATAGATGTATCCGATATCGCTTCGGGTCACCGCGAGCGATGCGGACAGCGCCTCATCGAATATCGCCTTCTCATCATCGAGCGGTGCAATGCGGGCCAGCGCCCCCATGCGTACCGATTCACGGAACATATGATCTTCGGCGCGTTTTTGTTCCGATATATCCGCCGCGGTACCGCGGAACCCGCATACCTTCCCGTTCTTCACGATCACCGAGTAAACGATAGCCACGGGGATGCGCTTCCCGTCCTTGCGGAGCGCGGTGTATTCGCTTCGATGCTCGCTGTCCGTACTGATGTTCGCAATGCCCGTACGGGCGCGCTCACGGTCCTCGGGGACCACCGTATCGATGACGGAGAGACCGTTCGCCACATCGCCCGGGGAATATCCGAAGAGCTCATGCGCCTTGCGGTTCGCGAAGGTTATCCTGCCTGTCATATCCGCTTCGTATATCGCGAGCGGGAGCAGGTCCGCCATCTCACGGAAGCGGAATTCGCTTTCGCGCAATGCGTCCTCCATGGCGATCCTGTCGGTAATATCATACATGACGCCGATAATGCCGTTCGGGGCGCCGCTCGTGTTCCGGATAATGCCTTTATAGAACGATACCGTATGATCCGTGCCGTCATGGTAGCGAACGCTCCCGTCGTACTGCTGTGTCGCTTTCGACTTCCAGAGCGCACGGTCCGCCGCATCGTACACGGCTGCCTTGTCGGGAGGGGACACCTCATAGACGGTCTTGCCGATTATCTCCTCACGCATTTTCCCCAGATAGGCTTCGAACGCCTTATTGCATTCGGTATATCTCATGTCGGCGGACTTTGCGAATATGGGGTACGGGATGGTATCGATCATCGTCCGGAGCTTCTCCTCGCTCTGCGAGAGCCGCTCTTCCGCACGGATACGCTCAAGCACGAGCGCCGCCTGACGCGCAAGCGATTCTATCGCCTTTGCATCGACAGCCGCACCGCCGCGGCGCACCAGTATGGACGCCCCGCCGACTATCGATCCGTAATAGGAAAAGCTGATCGAGTATACCTTCTCAATACCGAGTATCGTCTCGACAAGACCGCAGACGGTACGCGGCACGGTGTGCCCCGTGAGATCGAAGAGCTTTTCCGGGAGCATGCGCAGTCTCCCGTCGGGGCTTACCGCATCGCTCTTCATGATATCTTTCATCTCATACGGCGTTTCGAACGCCTTGCGTCCGAGAATCTTCTTCATCTGCTCGAGATACGCGTCAAAACCGATGAGCTTTACCAGCGCGACCGCGGTATGGGAAGCATCGCTCTCCCCTATCGCGATGAACGCATCGCCGAGCATGTCCTGTATCGCACGGCCGACAAGGTTATAGACATCGTCATTGGTGCGCGCATTATGCAGACGTATACCGGCATCGAATACGATGGCATTGATCTTTTCTTCCGGCTGCGGAGAAGGCGCTTGCGGTGTACGCTTCTGTCGAAGGAAGATACGCGCCGCCCCGATGCCGAGCAGGAACGCGACCGCGCAAAGTATGATCGCGTATAGTACTGTCACCGGGAGAACGGGCATAGGCAGCTCACTATGAACACCTCGAAATACTTGAACTGTACCCGAAGGATGGCCTTTGATGCAACTATATCCGATATGGCAGGCAAGTCAATCACGGGGAACGTATCCCATTGTACGTTTCAACCGTTATCTCTTGTGCGGTCAGGTATCCACTCACGCGTATCGTCCGCCGGTCCCCTTTCACAAGCGTGAACGCATTATCGGAAAGCCTGAGCGGCAGCGCGTGCTCATCAGCCATGCGGATAGAAACACCGAACGCTGTCTCGCGCGCCGTAAGCTCGATATCCGTACCCCCGGCTGACGGCATCGTGCGCACATCGAGAACATCACCGGGATGCACATGCATGGTCCGATACGTTTCCGGGATGAATATGCGCTCTGCCAAAGCGAGGTCACCGCGGACAAGGCGGGCTCGCAGCAGCACGTTCCCGGCTCCGTAACGCTCTCGGAGCGCTTCCCGCATGATGCGGATACCGGCGTGATGTACACCGCGCGTCATCGATATATCTTCGCTCATGGTTTCGCGCACAGAGCCGTCCACATGGACGACATCGACGGCAAGCGCACCCCATAGCGAAGGGAGTGTCGTGCTGATCCCGAATAGGAATTCCCTGTCGTCGAAGAACGGACAGATGACGGTATCCTGCATGGCACGGCGCACCGAGTAATACGCCATTTTCGGGCGGCCGCCGTAGTCGAGCACGGTAAGCTCTACGTTCGGCCAGGTATCGGTGAATTTCCAGATAAGCGCCCCGCCGCAGAACTTTTCCCGGAAACGGAAATTCTCGATATACCGCGTAAGCGCATCCGCCTGAAAAAGCTGCGTCAGATAGATAAGTTCATCGATGGAACGCCACTGGCCGAAATGCGCACGGACATTGCGCCACATCCCGTGAAGATATTCTTTGCGATGCCACCGAAGCGTGCTCCCCGCATGCAGCCGATACGCCTCTATCGATTCAAGCGCATTCTCATCGAGCGGCATATCGTCCATGAAAAAATCGCGCACGTCCGCGCGCGACGGGAATGCCGGCGCACCGCCCTCGCTGTTCATGGCGCATTCATCCTTCCTCAACAATGGATAATCGTTCTCGACATATTCGCGCGCCGTCCAGTTGCGGTTCTCGCCGGAGAAGGGGCTTCGCGGATAATCAACGCCCCACGGGCTCGATACATGGTACGGCACGCGGCTGCCGAGCGCGGAAAGCGTATTCGGTATCACTTCGTATCCGATGGTATTATGCGCACGACGGTCAAGCCCGCGGTCATGGAGCGACATATCGATCTCATTGGAGCCGCAGTACATGCAAAGCGACGGATGCAAGTTCAACCGCGTATGAATATCGGACACCTCGCGAGCTATCAGCGTCTTAAAGCCGTCGTCATCGTCCGGATATAATGCGCAGGCGAACTGAAAATCCTGCCATACGACGATACCGTTCTCATCGCAGAAATCGTAGAACCGCTCATCCTCGATGTATGCACCGCCCCAGACACGCACGGCATTTGCGCCGGATTCCTTATAGAATGACAGCGCCGCGGCATACCGCTCATCGGAGATGTTCGACAGGTTGTTCTCAAGCGGCTGCCAGTCATACCCGCGGAGGAATATCGGGACACCGTTCACGATGAGGCGGAATTCATGCACATCGACCTCATGCTCGGGCACTTTCACGCGCGACCATGGACCGGCGGGAAGACCGTCGATCACTTCCTCGTTAACCGAACCGACGTTCGCTGCAGTACCGTCCATCCCTACGCTGCTTTTTCCCGGGGAGCGCACCTCATAGCTCACCCGCCTCTTCTCAAGCACCTTTGTCGAAAGCTTGACATGCCGTATACCGATCTTGCGATGAAAAAGCTCGCACCCGTCTGCCAAAATGACACACTCGTAGCGATCAGGCTCTCCGTAACCGCGGATATTCCATGCATGCACATCATCCATCGTTCCCGACGCGATAGTCCTGTCTTCATGCTCTCCCGCGGGGATAACCGCCTCGCCCCCCCAGACACGAACCCCGTTCCATCGGAGTTCAGCTTCGAGACTCGTTTTGGTGAACACCGACAGGAACGCGCGTATCGCGAACGATGCGCGCTTCTCCCGCCAATCGTACTCGCAGTCAAAAATGACATCACGGACGAATACATTCTCATCGACAGCAATGAGTTTCGGCGTACCGATGAAGCCGACACCGGCCAGATGCGGCGCATTGTCCCAGCCGTAATGGAATTGCGGCTTACGCATCCATACGCGGCGCACTTCATCAAAGACGACGGCGTGTTTTTTCGCAGGCACTTCCCCAACCCGCTCATCGACGGTGCGTATCGGCGACTTGAATACGAATAGAAGCTCATTCGTTCCGGGCACAAGCCACCCTGTGATATCGAGCGAGAAACGGATGAAGCTGTCTTCGCCCGAATATGCAAGCGCGCCATTGACGTACACATCGCTGAAAGTATCAAGACCGTCTGCAGCGAGGCGATACCGTATATCGTGTTTCACATCGATAATCGTTCGATAGAAAAAATCCTTCGTCTCATACGGGAGATACGCCTTCTGATGATCCATCACGTTCGGGTCGGCCGTCTCTATCCCGGCGTCGCGGAGATGGCGTATCGAATCACCGGGCATGCGGGCGGGATGCCACGCCAACGATGGGATATCCGCGAGCGACCATACACCATGTTCGGCGAAAGCGAAAGCGAATTGCGTGAGCGGGACTATCTTCATCCGTGCCGTTACTTCCCGGCGCGATTCTGCCAATAAGACTTTAAAAGCCTCAGCCGATCCGTTTCTGTCCTGGTTTCCGGCGTTATCTCCTCTTTTTTCGCGTCCCACGCATGCTCGATGCCGAACGTCGCGTTCCCCGTCCCGTAACGGTCCTCCCGGAAACAGTGATAGCACCAGTCCCATCCCTCCGCTTCGAAGAGTTCAAGTGCATCCTTTATCCATGCATAGGCACTGTTCGCCGGCGCCACGCGTCGGCAGGAGAACTCACCCACCCAGATACGGGCGTTGTACTTTTTTCGGAATGTCGCCACTGCCGCCATTTTTTCGGATAAGAATTTTTTATCGACCATTGTCGGTGTTCGCGGTTCGTTCCATCCCAGGGGGATAATACCGGGATAGGTCACACCCGCCGGCGCGTTCATCCAGGTAACGCCTTGATGCGTCAATTCGGTCGGTTCGTACATATGGAACGTGTACACCGTGTTCGGATCACCGGTCGCTTCAAGCATATCCATTTTTGCAGGACGCGAATACTCCGGACCGCTCACTATGATAGTGTGCCATCCGTCCACCTCCCGTATCGCTTTGGTGACTTCTTTATTTATCTCGTTCAACGCGCGGTATCCACGTTCGTTCCGCGGGGGCGCGGGCTCATTGAGTATCTCATACCCCGCGACGATACGCCTGTCCTTGTATATCCCTGCCAGCCATTTCCAGAGCGAAGCGAGCTTCTGCCGGTTCTCCGGATTTTCCCAATTCGCCAGAGTCTCGCTCTTCCAGAGATCGCCGGGGAAGAACGGCGATTGATCGTGCAGGTCCAGTATCACCTTTATGTCCACCGCTTCCGCAAGCGTCAATATAGCATCGATAGCATCTTTAAACTTCGCTTCGAGCTCCCAGCCATCAATCCCTTTCACGAGCTTGGGCCGGACCATCTGGTATCGTACATGGTCGACCTTCCAGGCCTTCAAGTCCTGGAAATCCTTGGGTGTGAATGCGCCGTAAATGTTGATCCCCCGCAGACGCGCGCCGCCCCATGACCCCTTGTCGGGAGAGTCGGGCACGACGACCCCTGAAGGCGATTGACCGTACGAAGCCGCTATGGCGCTGAACAGTACGAACACAACTCGCAACATGATGTTGTTTTTCATTTCCTTTGACCTCCGGTCATTGTTTATTTTTCTTCCACGCATCAACAAGCACTTTCAACCGATCAGTATCCTTCCCGCCGTCGGGGTCATTACTGTCGGGTTCATCCGCATCGAACGTCGGATTCCAACCGTTCCACCCCTGATAGCAGTGATAACTCCAGCTATAATCGTATTTTTCAAAAATATCGATGGAATCCTTTATCCATTGCGCGGCGCCGGGCGCCCAGCGTATGGCTGAGAATTCGCCGACCCACATGATGGCATTGTTCTTTTTCGCGAAGTCGGCGGCGATGACCATGCTCTTTTCGAGTTCTTCCTTGTTCCACATCATCGGCGGGTCTGAAGGGAACTTCTTCAGAATTCCGGGATACGCCTTGTTCGTATATTCAGCGGTCTTGTAGCCGTGGATGCCCTGATGCGTATAGGTATGCGGCATATAGTGATGGAATGAATACACGACTTTCGGGTTGTCGATCGGCTGAAATCCCTCAAAACACCACGGCAGTCCCCAGGGTGCCGGCTCGATGATCAAATAAGTATTCCTATCGACAGCCCGGACCGCCTGACAGAGCACCGGGACCATATCCTTTCGCCAACGTTCCACTTCGCCTTTTGTGTTCGGCTCGTTGAGCAGATCATATCCGATGAGATTCGGGTGCGTACCGAATTCACGGGCTATGAATTTCCATACTTTTATCAATTCCTGCTCGTATCCGCCGCCGTCAGAAGCCGAGTACATAACAT
>ERZ1292625.2556-Hain-H41-01um-R1-2556-length-16529-cov-6_pt1 | contig 12484 bp, 16 predicted proteins | sample MGYA00564400_ERZ1292625 | MGnify/ENA primary metagenome ERZ1292625 (study PRJEB36523, sample SAMEA6512639) | groundwater metagenome | collected 2019-01-08 | study: AquaDiva: Metagenomics assemblies of 32 groundwater samples
GTCGCTGAGCCCAGCCGCTCCTCCGGGGTGGGTTAGCCACGTGGCATACAATCCGCCCGAGGTCGCGCCCACGCCAGCGCCCGCCCCGACGCCCGCGCCCACTCCCGCGCCCGTAGTTGTGTATCGTGGCACGCCCCTCGCCGGCTCCATGGCCTTTCAAGCGCCCTCCTCGCAGCCAGTTGGGCAGGAGTTCAGCTACGATGTTCTTATTAACATCAACAAGGATGCTAGGGTTCGCTATACCGTCAACTCAGTGGCAGGAATACGGCAGTTGGCCGCTGGCAGCCACACGCTAGCGCAGGCGGACCGGATGCCTTGCGCCAGCCTGAACTTGCGCGGCACACTGGAGGGCTACGACGATGACGAGTGGCGTTTGTTGGCCAACGCCCAAGCCTCAATCGCTCCGATCTTCCCGGACGGCCGCATCGCGATCGAGGCACCCAGAAGCATGGCGGCAGGCGAGCGCCTGGACTATTCACATCGAGTGAATATAAGGGCTCTGGGGCGCTACCGCGCCCCAGGTTTCGGGGCCAGCAACTTGGGACCCGGCGATTATGCCACTAGCCAACAGGTCTCCATGCCCTACGATGAAGTGACTCTTTCCGCAATCCTGGAAGGCGAGGAGTGTGGACGGTGGCGGCAGCTGCACTCCGCGGCCCAGGCGGTTGCGGCGCTCTTCCCCGACCCAGTCCTGGCCGTGCGGGCGAGCAAGCGCGAAGCCTCGCCCGGCCAGGATGTGACCTACACCATTGACGTGACGAACCGCGGGGCCACCGGGCAGATACAGGTAGGCGCGCAGAGCGACTATCTGACCAGGGCAACGCTCATGGAGCGGTTAACAGCCGGCGAGACACGCTCCTATGTGTTCAGCGGCCCAATGCCGGGCGTTGTACACTGGGACACCACCTTCACCGCCTATTACGTCGGCCGGAGCATGCGAACGGTCCAGGGCCCCAGTGCCTCACTCCGAGTCGACGCCATCGACGCGATCATCTTCATGCCCGGAGTCGTCTACTTCATCGGCAACCGGCAGGAGAACCTCCTGGTCGCCGGCTACCTGGCAGGCAGCATCCAGGAGCCGCGAACCGGCCAGATGGTTGTGGCGTATCCGGTCGTGGTTCAGGCCGGGGCCACACCGGTGCAGATCGCGTACAGGGTGGTCGGGGACTACAGGTTTAAGACCAACCGAGAAGTCCCCGTAACAGAGAATGGGGCGGTGGTCAGCTCCAGCGCCTCCCATTGGAAGCTGGGGCAGCTGCCTTTTGCCTTCCTCAAAAGACTGGCCCGCCCGCGGAGCTTCAGCCTCCGGTAAGCCTAAGAGGTTCCAAGATGCTTTCACTCCCACCAAACCCACTAGATTTAATCCCAAGACGACGTGACACCCACGAAGAACCCGCCGGTGACGTCAGTCCGCTGGGCCAGCTGGCCAGCATGAACCAGCAGCTAACAGCGATGGCGACTACACTCCAGCGTTTCGAGAGTACACTGAGGAACGGCCTTATTACCCGCGAAGACATTGTGATGATACCTCATTCCACTCCCTCGGTCGCCGTAGGCATTGAGACAAGCTTCGACCTCAAAGCCCTGGACCTGACCGGCCGCGCTCTGGACTTCGTTCATCTGACAATCACCGAGATAAACATCGCCGCCCCGCAGCTGGTAAACGCTGATGACGTCCGGCTAAGGATTTTCCGCCAGGGAGCACGTCGCGTGCCCCAGGACCTCGTCGCTGAGTTCACCGGAACTTCCGCGGTGAGCGGCACCTGGCAAGCATCTTTCGCTAACCGGCGCATCGAGTACACAGATCTCAACCACAAGAGCACGCTGTGGATTGCAGTCCGAAATAGCAGCGGTAACTCCAGTATCTCCACCTTTGATTTGCTGTTCTATGCGCGGGTCTTCCTGCCCAAATCTCGGGAGTGATCCATGCCGTTAATGGCACAAACCACGCCGGCAGAACCGACCCAGATTTTTGCAGTTCCCGCGATAGTCCTGGGTACCGCAAACGCCGAAGGCGTAGCTGCCTCGGGTATACGGTCGGATGCGACGATAGCCCTTTTCGATGCCACGGCGCCCACCAGCTCGGCAGTGGGGGACGCTGCCGCCGTCGGAACCGCGGCCTTGGCCGCCCGGCGGGACCACACCCACGGGCGGGAGGCCTTCGCGACACCCGCATTCGTTCTGGGAACATCTAACGCCGGTGGCGACGCGACCACACCTGTCCGGTCCAACGCGACGATAGCCCTTTTCGATGCCACAAACCCAGTGGACCAGGCCTTCGGGGATGCAGCGGCGACCGGCACGGCAGCGATCGCTGCTCGCCGCGACCACGTGCACGGGATGCCGAATGTTACCCTCAACGCCAACACTAACAACAACCTCGCTACCATGACGGGCACGGCCAATACCCTCCAGGGCGAGGCCAACCTAACCTTCGACGGCACTACCCTCACTCTCGGCCAAGGGCAGATTGCCTTCCCCGCAACGCAGAATGCCAGCGCCGGGGCCAACGTCCTAGACGACTATGAGGAAGGGACCTTCACACCGGCAATTGCGGACGACACCCTCAGCGGCGCTGAAAGTCAGACTTATTCACGACAAGTTGGCCGGTACACCAAAATCGGCAACTTAGTATACATCACGCTACGATTGACCATTACCAGCCTGGGCACCTTGACCACAACCCAGCAGGCCCGGATAATCGGCCTTCCCTTCACATCAGAGAATGTCGCCAATAGTAACAGTGCAGTCAATATAGGTAACTCCGGCGGCCTAGCACTTACTACCGCCAGCGAGGTTGCGACGGGCTTAGTTACGGTGAATGCAACAGACATCCAGTTCTTCATATGGGATGCAACTACAGGCACTGGCACATGGGTGTTGTCGGAGGTCACGGGCGCCGGAGACTTGATCTTATCTGGGTGCTACCGAGTTTAAGATGGTCACTAAACAGACTACCCTCGCCCGTATCCAAGTCCTTGACGAACGGGAGCCGGATGCTGCTCGACTACTCCAAACCAAGCAAATCCGCCTCGCCCTGCAGTTGATGGATGGCATTGTAAAAGTAGGTGAGCTCAATGAATACCCCGTTTGTTTTTGCCCGGACGATGACCTCAACCAGTGCTGTCTTGATGCGGACGCGATTCTGACTGAACAAGGTTTTCCCGGAGTGCCCGCAGATGCCCGCGACCGGACGACGAACATTATTGCCGCTGACCACACGCCGCTGGTTAAGGCTAGGTGGAGAGTCACCAGCACTAAAGAGATTTTACGCCGGCTAAGGGCTAACGGCGGCAATCGGGAGATTGAGGAACAGGCGGAGCGACAGTTAACTACAGCTCTTCAACAAGTGAGTGATTTGGGTGGAGTTCCGCAGCGTGGCTTGTTTCAGGAGACGCGCTTTTCCTTGATGTCAGTGCGGCCGGACGGGCAACTTGAGGTGAGGCTCCGCAAGTGCGTCCTGGAGGATGGAGAACTGATTTCACCGCCCCAGTACCACCGGACGGTGCTCGCCCCCACTGGTAAGGCGATGACACAAATGGACATGGTAAATGAACATTTGCCGAAGCTACAGGAGCCTTATCCACCGCTAGCACAATCCGACATGGACCGTATAGAGCGGATAGTGCGGGTGGAGCACAGCCCAAACATAATCCAAGCTTACCTTCAAGCTCGAAGAGTATGACTACTCCCCATGGTCTCCCCTTGTTGATAACAGGCACCATGTAGGAAGAGGAGGGTACTACAAGATGGTTGACCGTGAACCGTTCGCTCTGACCCCACATGAGCTTGCCCGACTGCGCAACGTGGTGATGCCTCATATCGAAAAACGCCAAGAACTGGAACGTGAACTAGAGAAAACTAAGGTGGTTTTCAGCAACATTTTGACAGCTTACCTAACCGGCAGGAACCTGGAGGGGACATGGAACATCAACTTCGAAACGGGGGAAATGAAGCCACTGGTCGAACACGTCGGGCTGGCTACGGAAGCTAAACTCGACCCAGCGCTGGCTGCCGCGATGAGTGGAGACGCACAGTTTCCGGCCCAATCGGCAGATCAAACAGGAGGAGCCAATGTCTCGCATCAGTAGCATAGACCACGGCCCCGAATTGACTCACGCGGTCCAGCATATCATCTACCATTTTAACGAGGACGGTTCCACCAACTACATCGAAGTGTCCGGATACCACCATGCTCCAGCGCTCGGAAGGTTCCCCAACACCAGCTATACTTACCATAGCAAGCCGGAGGTCGGCCAACGGCCCCTGGCTGCTGCTCTGGCCCTCGACCCGGACCCGGCAAAGGCCCTTCGGTTGGCCTGGGAGCAGGGTGATACAGCCGAAGAAAAGGCCAAGCCGCGGCAGGCAGCGCCCCCCGGCTGAAGAGAACCCCCCAAAGACCAATACAGAGGTTACTCATGAGCGAAATTGAGATATTTGGGCTTCTGCTCCTACTAGGCGAACAAGCAGCTGAACACCTGCTTGGGGGCTGGCTCCACGGCACGAAAATGAAAATCGCCGCAATAGCCGTCACAGTCGGCATGGCTTACTTGCTGCGGGCAGTAGGCTTGGAACCCCTCACTCAATGGAGCCTGGCTAAAGTTGGAGCCACCGGGGTGATCGCCGGCCTGGGCAGCAACATCGGCGACACGATCCTGAAGCGGCTCTTCCCAGCAGGCAAGGAGGCGACCCTCAGCAAAGGAGCGGCCCGTATCCTGAAGAACATCCGCTTCGACACCGGCGGGGAGCGGCCCCCCAGCCCACCCGGGAGGTAACCCATGGACGAACGGACACGCCTGGCCAAGAACAATTACAAAGAGCGGCTGCGCAGCCTGCCCGGAGTCGTCGGCGTCGGCATCGGGGCAAAGCGCAAAGCTGGTGTCATCACAGGCCAAGAGGCCGTCGTCATCTACGTTCGCAAGAAGCTCCCCCTGTCGGAGCTGGCTCCAACGGCCGTGGTGCCTCAAACCCTGGAGGGAGGAGTTCCCACCGACGTGATTGAGGTTGGCGACGTCCGAGCCTTGCCGCTAGCTCCTACCCTCGTCGAGGACCACAAGACAACCCACCGGCCGCTCGTCGGCGGGGTCTCGGTCAGTCCAGCCAACGTGGGCTTGTCGGGAACAATCGGTCTTCCCCTTGTCTACCGGGGCGCGATTCCCTGCCTTCTGAGCAACCGGCACGTCATAGCGCCAAGCGAGTATGCCGCTGTCTACCAGGGCATGCCCGTGACTCAACCATCAAACCCGGACGGCCCTGGACCCATCGTCGCCACGCTCCTGGACTGGGTCCCAACCAACAGCAACGGCCTGAACGAAGTGGATGCGGCGGTCGCCGCGCTCGCGGAGGCCGCCACAAGCGACATCTTAGGTATCGGGGACTATTCCCAGCTCGGAGAGCCAAGCCTGGGACAAAGGGTGGTGAAATCAGGCCGCACTTCCGGGGTTACCCAGGGCACTATCACCGGGCTGGATGCGACCATCCAAATAAATTACCCCCGGACCGGCCTTGCCACCTTCGAAGGCCAGATAATCCTGGACCCGATGCTCCAACCCGGGGACTCCGGTTCCGCTATTCTCGATTATGCTACCAGGGCGGTTGTGGGCCTGGGCTTTGCGGCCTCTGACCAGATCGCGGTCGCCAATCGGATGAGCGTCGTCTTCGCCAAGCTGGGGCTGGCCCTCAGAACGAAGGGAGTGCCCGTAGCTGAGGGTTTAGCATCAATTCAGGGCAGCCTGGTCAGGGCCTGGGGTTTCGACAACGTTGCTAAAAAGTGGTCCCTCTACGAACCGGGAGCCCCGCTTCCATCTCTGGAGTATTTGGAACCCGGCAAGGGTTACTGGGTCCAGCTTTCCGGCGCGGCGAGCCTGACCTACGGCCCTAACACCTGGGCCCTGTCTCCCGGCTGGAACCTGATCGGCTGGATTTAGGAGCAATCTATGGCCACCCTTATTGCCGAGATCACCTCCTCAGTGAACCTCCAGGCCGTGCTCCACGCCTACCAGCAACTGGGAGCCGAGCCGGTGAAGGAGTACGCCAACATCTCGAGGCTCATGGGCGCCCGGATTTACCTCTTCGACGCACCGGTAGGAACACCGCTCCAGCCCTTTCTACGAGTCCCGGGCGTGAGTTTCGCTGAGCCCGACGAAGAACACATCTACGTCCTGCCCTGCGGTATGGGCCATTACTTATCGCCGGCGAACGAGCACGGCAGCTTGCGCGAGACCCGCCCTCTGGGAGCAGGCTCGATGGTCTTGGGCAACTTCCTCTCAGCAACCGAAGGCCAGCGACTAAGTAGCCTGCCGGCGATCATGGCTATGACCGGCGCGCAGGACGCCATTGGGATGTCGAAAAAGGGAGGCCAAGGCTCCGTGCTGGTGATTATCGACAGCGGAATCGACGGCCACTTCGTGCCGGAAACCCAGCGAGCTGGCGGCTGGAGCGACGATGCGGGCCATCCAGACCCCTGGACAGACGAATTCGGCCACGGTACCCTCGTCGCGAGAGTAGCCATGGCCTATGCCCCTAACGCTAAGGTCTTCTCAGCGAAGCCCCGGCCAGGATCCCAGGGCGGCGTCATGAAGGAGTCGGTGATGTCCTTCCTGGACGCAGCTATCCCGATCATCCAGGCCAACCCGGACCTGGGATTCGTGGTGAACAACTCTTGGGGGACCGACGGGTCCATCCTCAGCGCAAAGCCCTATTGGTGCACCATGATCCCGTCTAGGCTAATCGAGGCTATCGACCGGTCCGGCGCAGCTCTAGTGGTCTTCGCCGCGGGTAACGGCCACCGGGACCAAAACGGGGTACCATCAATAGTCTGCATTAATTCGAACCCCGGTGCTATAACCGTCGGCGCCCTCGATCAGCGAGGCCAGCCCCAATACTACTCTTCCCGGGGCCCGGCCCAGTGCTACGCCCTGGCCCCCTTGATCAGCGCCCCCACCTGGGGGGTGCTCCCCTGGGGATCCGGTTACCGAGACTTTCAGGATCAGGGAGGCGGCACGAGCTCCACTGCCCCCCAAGTGTCCGGCGCTTTGGCTCTAATAAAAGCCGATTACCCTAAAGCAACCAATTTGCAGCTAAAGGCCGCCCTGGCCGCCTCGGCCCAGCGGTTTTTTCCCCAGTTCCTCATGCCCTTCGACTTCGCTACGGGGTTTGGTATGCTGCGGACAAACCGGGCACTCAATACAGTCCCCGGCGTCCTCCTGCACCCTTACGCTGCAACATTGAGGGCCGCCCAGCTAGCAAGCAAGGTTCGTGTACCAGCAGCAGCTGCTCTAATCTAGCAAGTCATGAACCCCACAGCACACCAAGGGCCGAATGTCAGAAAGGAGGGGGCGGCTTCCTCCCCAGGCATAAATGCCGGGGCTTCCGCCGCCCGTTAGCAAGTGAATTATTCACTTGGGAAGGAGGAACCCCTTGACCCAACCAATCTACAAGCGATGGTGGTGCCAGCTCGTATCCTTCCTCGGGTGGGCCGACCGGAGGGTCCTGTTCATCAATAAATGCCCGCGGGGCAGCAAATGAAGCGGCGGTTAGCGCTGCTCTGCGAGCAAGCCCTGAACTCAGCCATCGTCGCTGGCATCGCGGCTCTTAGCATGATGGCGGGTACCCAGGAGGTCAGCGGCCCCGCCGTCGGGATCGCATTTGGCCTGGCGTTCCTCATCGAACTAAGGAAATACCTTAACCTGCCCAAGCCTCCCCCACCCTGAGAGGACAGAAGAGACCCCCCAAAAGGAGCCCGTAAGGGCTTGACACCCCTTAAATGAGGTAGGTTACACTAGCAAGCGTTTCTTTAAATTGTCAGTCGACGCCAAATGAAAAGGCCGGCCCAGGTGAGCCGGCCCTTTCGAAGGCGCCGCCCCATGGAACCATCATGGAGCACTCACAAATCGTAACCCAAAGGTTCTAAGAGGTCAAGGGCCTTGTCGAGGCTCTTGGCCTTCTTTGTTTGGGAGAGAGATACCCAGTGGAACTTCATCAGCTGGTCTATCCAAAAGGGCGTGGGGCACGACGCAAACAGGCTTGGTTTGGCCTAATCCAAGAAATTCATCGCACAATGTCTCCAGAAGACCATTCCGACCTCGCGGCTTGGAGTGGTGATGTTGTTGAGTGGCCTGGCTGGAAAAGATTGGGCCTTCCAAAAGAAGAAGATATACCGATGCGACCATTCAGAGGTGTCTCACCGGCGTCGAGGTGGACCATTTGGAATAGGGATAACTTTACCTGCATCGCCTGTGGAACCCGTTCTTACCTTACCATAGACCACAAAACTCCGGTTTCACGGGGCGGAACTCATGAGATAACAAATCTCCAGACGCTTTGTGAGTCATGCAATAGTCAGAAGGGTAATCGAATACCCCAGGCTCCTTCATGAGCATTAAAGTTATGGATTACGTTTGGGCACACTCTAGGCAAAAGGGAAGTGCTCTTTTGCTCCTCTTGGCTATTGCTGACCACGCCCACGACGATGGCGATGGGGCATACCCGAGCCTTGAGACGCTCGCCCAAAAAACCAGGATGTCCATTCGACAGACGCAGCGTTTAATAAAATCTCTGGCTGCGGCTGAAGAACTTGAGATTAAATTCCGTCAGGGACCGCAGCTAGCTAACTTATACAGAGTGGTGACAACTTGTCACGATGTTCCACCGGTGGTGCCATCTTGTCGTGGTGACACTGGGGGTACCCAGGTGGTGACATCTGGGGTTAACAGTGGTGACATAGCTACGTCACCTAAACCGTCAGGAACCGTCATAGAACCGTCATTAACGGCTAACGCCGGTGCAAAAGCACCCGAAGACCGCATCCCAATTTCTCTTGAAGGTTGGCTCTCTGCCATGAAAACCGAGCGAGGAACAAAAAATCCCATCGCGGTTCTCGCCTTCGCTGCCCATATTCTTTCCGGCGGCGACCCGGAGAAGGAGGTTCCGAAGGAAAGTTTCGGTAGGGTTGGAGCGTTGACGCGGCAGGCTAATAGCGATTACGGTTTGGTGATGAAGCTGCTGTGGGAAGCATCGGCTTCGAGGCCAGCAGGCTCGGTCATCAACTTCGCAACGGCTTTGCTGAACGGAAGGCGCTCCCGCGAGGCCCGGAACAGTCCGTCCCTGCATGAACGGCGGCTGAAGCAGGAGATGGCAGCTAATCCTCCGCCGAAATCGAGAGCGATCGGAAGAGATGCGATATGACCAGCTTTAAGTCCCCTGGCACCGACGTGGCCAACCTGGGCTGCATGGACTGCAACGAGCGGTTCGATAGCCCTGTGTTTATGGGCAAGGTGTTAAGTACGGTGTGCCCTGCTTGCCGTGGCCGGAGGGTGGTCGCAGAAGAGCAGGACAGGCAACGCCGGCATGTATCGAGCCTGGCCTATCACAGAGAACAATGGTCAACAGACACGGTGCGGGGCATACCTCCCAAGTATCACGGCCTCACGTGGGATGACTTCCGATTCGACAAGGGAGGCGAGGGTAATCGACGGGTGGTCGAGCTGCTGAAAGAATATGCTGCGGGTTTCCCAGTGGACCGGCGCCCCAGCAAGGTGAGGTCGCTGTTGATTACCCGGGATGTAAATGGCGTCGGCAAGACGATGCTTACCTGCTTGGTCCTCAAGGACATCATCATGCGCTACGAGGAGACCGGACGGGAGAGATGCCCGTTCCAATTCTGGACGATCGACAGCGTAAAGCTGCGCCTGAAGAGCGCCGAGCGATTTGGCGGGGCTGAGAACGTTGAGGGTGTCTATCGGGATTTCGGAACTATGTCCCTGCTGGCGCTGGATGATGTTGGGAAAGAAAAGTTGGCCGGCGCAGATGCATCATTTAGCTACGAGGTCTACTTCAACATTTTGAACACTCGTTATAACAACGAGCTGCCGGTCATCCTCACCAGCAACCTCAGGTACGAGCCCTGGAGGGATGAGGGGCTGACCTTGGCTAATCTGATGGGTACGGCAGGTGTGTCCCGCTTGATGGAGATGACTGGAGGAGTCCACTTCGAGATAGCTGGTGAGGACCGCAGATGAGGGTGACCTTGCCCCTTTTCATCCGGTTGCTGCGGGGACCTGCCGGGCCTCAATAACCGTCCGGTCCGTCTCGGCCTGTAAATGTAATGCCGACTCGACGGACACCACTTGGCGGTCGTCGCCAATGACTATGCCCTGTAAGGCGTCCTCGGCACACTTTTGCAGATTCGTCAGGTCTCCGCGTCGCTTGTCAGCGTTCTCGCGGATGTAAAAGCCGAAGTTGAGGGCGACAGGTCCCGTCATGGGAGGGTCGCCGCGCATAGCCACTCGGGCGTATAGGCGGATTGCGTTCTGATATGCGTCCTTTCGCATGGCCCCGGAACTACGCCTTGCCCTTCTAACCTGAACCGTCCACGGAGCGGTGACGCCGGGCACCTCAAACTGAATGCGTGGCGGCACCGCTATCCCTATCCTTGCGCCGGAACAGCAGTTGTGTGGTGTACCGCATGGACCTGGAGATAGACCTCCCGGAGGTTTTGGCCCTCCAGGTCCTGGGCCCGCTCGTAGCCGGCTGTCTGGAGAACCTGAGCGGGTTGGATGCCGAATTCCTGCCAGCAGAGGTTGAACAGGTCGGTGGTGCTCTTTAAGATTGGGGGCTCAGCAGGGGGCTGTTCGGGGCGGGGTGGCTTTGCTTCCCCGCGAGCGCGCCCAAGGGCCCGCTTCGGCATCTCCTCGGGAGTTTCCCCCGGCAGCGTCACGCTGCTAGATACCTCTTCGGCACTCTCTTCGCCGAACCCTACAGCGTCCAGAATGGCCCGGTTAACCGCGCGGGTGAAGGAGGTCTCGCCGATGGCGAAGTCTTCGCTGAACCTCTCATCGGCGTGGGCTCCGCCTTTGCCGATCCAGTTGCGACCTTTTGGAGACCGAAGCATGACGGTGGAACTTGCCTTTACCGTGCGGAGCATAGCGTCTAGCCACTCGATGTGAACGTACCCGTCGCCACGCTCAATGAAGACCGTAAACTTTCCTTCCTGGCGGATCTCCACTTGCCCTGCGCCGGTCTCGGGCAGGTCGTAGCCGAAGAACTTGGCCATCTTGCGGCAGGCCGACTTGACCTTTCTCTTAGAGATCACCGCCCCAGGGCGCTTCGCAAGCAATGCCTGAGCATCTGCCCGTGAGTTGGCACTCAGGCGTCTTAGACGCTTGCGAGTGCCCCGGTCGGTCTCCTCCCACTCCGTGAACTCAACGAAGAAGAGGAAGTCCTCGTCGGTAAGGATACTGTCCTGGAGACACTGGTACTCTTCCCACATCGCCTTGGCTTCCTCAGGCTGGACCAGAGGCGCGTCGGGAAGCAGGGGGACTATGCTTGTCTCAACCATATTGCCTCTCATCACGCTCTGGAGTATCGGGTCACAACTTGACGTTGTGCGACTATTATATCTTCTACGCAGATATAAGAATACCCTGGCCTGTCAGACAGGGCCGTCTCTTCGCAGCCTGCTTTTATGGTGGTCCATAAAAATAGTATGGCGCTCCTTGAACCATGTGGCATCCCTACCTGGGAACCACCGGAGAGTACATTGTAGGCAGAGAACAACGAGCCCTGCCGGTGATTCGACCCATGTAGTCGGCCTCCCCAGAGCAGCAGCAGCGGCAGCCCGAGCTATACTCAACTATCATGCTCATCTACCCCCTGCCGCATGGATCCGAAGTTGGGCCAAGTGGTAGACCACGACAGAGATTGCGTCCCAGGCATGGTCGCTGTAATTCGCGTCATGGAGCCTAAGCTCATGCCGGAGGACCGCCTCAACCGCATCCTTTGAGGCGCGCTGTAACGGTTCCGCACAAGACCATTATGTGTAAAGTCATTCATGAGACAGTACACTAGCGCGTCAATGCGTTCGTGTAGTACACTTGGAACTGTCACATCTCCTCCCAGCGCTTCGGGCTGCAACCCAGCGCAAGCAAGGCCGCCCTTTCAGGGCGGCCTTGCTTTAAATCCCGCCGGCCGCGGGCCTCGAGCCGGAAAGGTACTCGTTCAGCTGCTGCCGGCTCACCACCACCCGCCGGCCTAGTCTTTTTGCGCCGGGTAGCTTCCCGGCGCGGGCCAAATCGTAAGCCAGTTGCTTGCCGATTCCCAGTAATTTCGCACATTCCGGGATGGTCAGCGTCGCGCTCCGCTTGGTCTCTTCCCCAATCATGGCCTTGCCCCCTGCATTGTTTTTTTTCCCTCTGGTGTTTAGAATAAGCCCGAGATTCGGCGAATGTCACTGCACGAAAGGGCCTTTTCGTGCAGTAAGGAAGGGCGGGAATGCCAAGAGCCCGCCACCCCCAGCTTAATGTCCCCAACCTTGTAACGGTACAGCCGTTAGCCCCTAGCCATGACCCAATGGCTCAGGTGGCCGCAGAACCGGTAGAGTGACTCTACGGCATGGCTGTTCGCCTGGGAGCTACGAAACTCCGGGTCTTCGTAAGCAACGACTGGCGCCTCGTCTATATTTGTCTTCTCCTGGATATGCCGGACG
>ERZ1292625.1791-Hain-H41-01um-R1-1791-length-23031-cov-9_pt1 | contig 12477 bp, 17 predicted proteins | sample MGYA00564400_ERZ1292625 | MGnify/ENA primary metagenome ERZ1292625 (study PRJEB36523, sample SAMEA6512639) | groundwater metagenome | collected 2019-01-08 | study: AquaDiva: Metagenomics assemblies of 32 groundwater samples
GGATGTTTTAAAGGCGGCAGGCAAAACTTTAGAAGGACAAGATGCTGTTAAGAAAATGGGTAGAACAGGCCAGTCTTTAACGGCAGAAAAGGAAGCCGTTAAAGCTCGCTTTTTAAGCCCTTCTTTTGGGGATCGCGCTAAGAACGCTATCTACAAGCATACGCTAGGTTATGTTTTACCAGGAGGCCTCGGCAAGTTTGTTCATCATGAAATGATGGACAACGCTAAGCATTCCACAGCTGAGGAAATGAAGGGTTTATTGGGTGAGTTTTTGACTTCACCAGAATTTGCTCACAAAACGTTGAGTGACATTGGTAAAAAAAAGTCTTACTATGGGAGAAAGCCCTTACCACCCGTTTTACCGAGAGCGCTCGCTTCTCAAGGTTTAGATGAAGCTATCCGAAAAGCACGTGGAGAAACAGGGGAGATCAATCACTACAAGAGGTATTAGGTGCTCACTCAGAACATAGCCTTGTATGAAAAACGTCTTCACGAGCAGGGTGATTTTGTGAGAGGTGCTATATTTTTATTAAGTGACAAACATTTTCCACGCACCTTAGAAACTTTAATTCGTCTCTCACATTCTATTAATTTTATTAAAGATAGAAAACTTATATACTGTGAATCAAAAGAACAACATATTCATTTCTTTAAAGAATTTGTATCTTGCATTCGGAATGCTTGTAAAGAAGAAAGAACCTCTTATTTGTTTGTTAGAATACTTGAATTAGTCAAAGATGATTTTAATCAAAATAATCATGGTTTATCTATTTTAAAGCAATTACTTGAACTGAATAGGTTTCTTCATCACGATTTTAGAATAGGTTCGCGTGATTATAATTTGAAAGATAAAAATACGTTATATGATTATGTGTGTTATATTTTAGATATTTTAGAGAAAAATAATATTTTTATTAATTATCAAAATCCTCCACAAAAAATTCACATTCCTATTACGTATGTCATCGACATTTTAGAAGATTCTATTAACAGATTTGATGAATTCAACTTCATTCAGGAGTCAACATGACAGACGCTCCGCCGGTACTTTTGAACGAAAAAGAGGCCAGTAAGATTGTAGGTTTAGAGGTCTCAACTCTTCGCAAACGTAGATGTGAAGGTCGTTCCCCCATATTTTTAAAAATGGGCGGTCGTATTTGTTATACCATGAAAGATCTCGTCGATTTTATGAACGCGAGTAAGGTGTATCCTTTGGTGCCATCGACAGATTTAGAGCGTGTCTTTTGCTTGATAAATGAGGTGAAAGATTATTATCATATGCTTAATTCTAATGAATCAGAATGTGAACATTTTAATAAATTAGAATATGAATATTTTAATGAATTAATAAATAAGCTAGAAGAAGCCATTCGTTCTTGTTTTAAGGGGTAATAGTTATGTGGACGATCGTGTTACTTGGCATGATGTTACTTCCCCTGCAGGCGTCAGATGTTGAGGTAAGTTCTTATGAGGACCCACCCATTTTTGGCAAAACGTATGAAAAAACGCCATCTGCATCCGAAGAAGACGGGTATCATGCCGATGCTGACGCACCAGCTCTAAGGGAAGGCTCTCCGTGTGGGGTGCATCTTCCATCGGGAACGATCCCAGCTGGGACGACCGTGTCCTCCCCACCTAAGAGTTTTTGCCAGAAGATATTTCCGTGCTTATTTCCAGATTAAGCCACATTCGATCATAGCGAGATATCTTATCATCAGCCTCGGATCATAAGGCTGCGTCACCCTCATTTTATAATTTGTACTTTATAATTTGTATTTCTTTTTTGTTTGAGTTTTTTGAGAACGAGCTGGGGGTTCCAGATGAAGTGGAGCTGTTTCTTCAAACTGGGATATATCGACCTTGTCTTCGATGTCTGTATCGGAAAGATCCATCAGATCATCCACTAATTTTCCCAATGAATGTTGGATAACATAACCGCAGTTATCACATACTATGGATACAAATGGAACAGAGTGTATCTTTGAGTCATCATCAAAGGGAGCTATGACCCATCGATCTCCATCAAAAGCCAGCATAGCTCGTGAAAATACGAGATGTCCCGTAATTTCAGTCAACAGACTAAACGTGTTATGTGAACAAGCTTGACATATTAATTGAACTTTTTTTTCAAGAAGTGCATTCTTAATCTTATCGAATAAAGTGTCTTGAACGTTTTTTTTCATGTTTTTATTCCTTATGATAGGATAGTGCGGCATCTATTTTGTAAGCTATTTTCTCATCCAGGCTGACCCTATCGGCTAATATCTCAGCATATTCTGTTGGGTTCTTTTTTCTTAATTCGACATAATCTTCCACCAAAAAAAGCGGTATGGCTTGAGCTTTCCTTTTCTCTTTCAAATAGACATAGTCTTGGACGAGATCCGTTGGAATCCATGCCAAGGGCCGAGGTTTAACTGGCAATCTATGATGTGTGTGTCCGGTCATGGTCTAGAGCTCCAGGGGATCATCATACGGTGGTGGATCTATTTCTGACGGAACATTCGGCTGCCCTTGTGGATGCCCCTGCTGCTGCACATACGGTTGTTGTTGCATCTGCTGTTGTGGGTACGGTTGCTGCTGGTACTGTGTCTGTGGCTGCTGATACTGCTGCTGATACTGAGGCGCCTGCTGCTGCCCATACGGTTGCTGTTGCATCTGCTGTTGTGGATACGGTTGCTGCTGATACTGCGTCTGTGGCTGCTGGTACTGCTGCTGGGGGGCATGTGTATAGTTCTGTTGCACATACCTGTTCTGCTGACCGTTCGCATCGCCTGTTGGTTTTTGAGGTTCTCTAAACACAGCATCGCTCTGCATAATCATAATGGGATAGTTGTAGGCATTAACAAATGTCGATCTTTGCTGCCAGTTATTGTTACGATCTTTGAAAAATTTGTTATTGATATAACCCTGAATCATCACCATCATGTTTTTTCTAATAAATTGTAGAGCATATCGGCAGTTGTTTTGATCCGTTATATGTATTTCATGTCGCATAGCCTTATCTTCTCCTTTGTCTCCAAAGGATGCATATGTTTTTAAGGTAAAAACAACAGTATCTTTACCGTTTTGTCCGATGTTTTTGGGATCATTATCAACAATCCCCTGTAAGAAACCTAAGTTTACCGTACCTTTAGACATTTTATACTCTTGATGTGAAACGAACATAATACATATTAACCTATCAACATACATATTGCGCAATATGGGAATTTTAGAGTGAATATAAATTTCACGATGTTGCAAATAAGTAACATCAATACACGTCAGTCATGATAGTTATGAATTTTTCATAACCCCTAGGGTTGTTGGGATAGGGTGATTTATTGACGAACTCGCTTAATCCAGCCCTTGAGATATTTTTGCATCGGTGGATAATCATGTGTGAGATTCAAGTAATGGGCCACCGACAAGCTCTTAATCATCATCAGGATATCGTGGGCGTGAAAGTCATTGACGGCATCAATGGTTTTGCGTCCTATATAACCATCCATAGATATGTTAGCGCCTAAAGTGGTGACCGCTATTTGGAGAAAATATGTAGCTGTGCGTCGTCCCATGTTCACGCATTCTTCAAGAATTTCTGTGGCGACGTCGTCATCTTTGATATGCTCTAACATCATTTTGTCGTAAAAATCTTTTTTATAGATGTTTTTAGCCATATCGAGGGTCAACTCCTTAATGTTCAACTGGGGATATGACTTTTTAGATATACCGTATTTGGTTTCCCCACCTCGGTCGACCGGATCGTTAACGTAGCCACCTTCTTCACGAATGAGGTTATCAAAGGCTTTTTCAAACTTTTCAGAAAACATGAGTTGGGATTTCTCTTTAAGAGGGGCAGGTAGAAGCTTTTTCATGGTGGCTTCGGTGGATTCGGATGATTTTTTAGGCAGGAAGAAACTACCGACCCAAACCAACAACCCGACGGCTAGAAAACCGAGCGTCAGCGTGGCCCCTGTACTGTTCCACCCACTTTCTTTCTTCTTATCGTCAGCTACGCTTTTGTGAATGGAATCTCGCCATGCCTTATTAATTTGTTCTTGGCGCTCTCTGGCGCGATCGTTCACGTCATCTGTGTCAGTCATAGGTTGATCCTTTGATTTTCTCTTGTTGAGCTTGATCGTACTCACTCTTGGCTTGATCGAGTTTTTTCCAGGCGTTGCGGTGTTCCTCTTTGGCGTTCTCAAGTGCCTTTCTGGCTATATCAAACTTCTTCCATCTGTCCTCATATTCTATATCTGCCTTATCAAGTTTTCTCATATAATCAAAGTACTCATCTAATAGCTTGTCATATTCTTCTTTTGATTTAATATATTTATTATATGTCATACGTTTATCTCCTCCATAACTTATACCATAATCTCGCCAGTACGGATTTAAACTTTTTCTTTACACATGCTTGATCGTATTCTTTAAAAGTTCTCATGTATTTATCTAAGGCTTGATCATATTCTTCCCTGGCTTCCCTATATTCCCATTCCCTATATTCCTGTAAGTCCATGTCGTGTATTGTAAGGGCTATGGCTAAATCGTGCTTGGCTTGATCGAGTTTTTTCCAGGCGTTGTGGTATTTCTCTTTAGCTAGGGACACTTTCTCTACTTCGATTAGATCATTTTTCATAGGTTTTCCTGGGTTCTTTGGAACTTCCACAGGGCTTCCGCGTACTTCTCTTCCGCCAACTCGTAAGTCGCCCGTGTGTTCACGATATCATCCATCAGATCATAGTATCGACGCGAGATGGTAGAATAGTTTGCCGCGGCTTCCCTAAACGCCCTTTGGGCGTCTTTGTAGGCCACTTGGGCATGCTCGTATTCTTCTTCGACCTCCATGATCCGACTGATCTCTTCCTCCCTGTCTTTGTCTGGAGATCGATTATGTTTTCTTATAAGGTCTTTTTTGAGTTTATTGACCTCACGCTCCTTATGAAAGACATGATCCTTGGTTCTCAGTAAAGGCTCATAGGTTTGTTCGACATCTTCATTCTTTTCCCAGTACATCTCCCTGATTCTATGGCACTCATTCGTGGCCTCCTCAAAAGACTTCTTGGCGCTTTCGTACTCTTTTCGAGTTGCATCTAATACGTCTATGTCTGTCATAACAACCTCGCTGCTTGACGGCATCTATTTATGATTTGAACTTTCATATAATATCATACATAATGATCTCATAAAAGAAAACTATATAGATATGGATAACCTTTGAAAGGAAGACTATCACATGGAAGAAGAGCAAAAAGACACGCTACTTAGCCGCACAGAGACGGCAGAGATTTTGAGAATATCACCCTACACGTTGGCCAAATGGGCGTGTAAGGGGGGGAAATACACGAAGAAGGTAGGAGGAGAAGGCTACGGGCTTCCCTTCATCAAGGTGGGGAGGCTCGTTAAGTATAGATTGTCTGATCTCGAGGCTTGGCTTGAGAGTCGAACACGTAACATCTAAACATGGATGTTTTGCAGATCAATAATTAATTTTTTATATACCCAAAGGTATGATACTCATAAGTATATTAATATAACAAGTTGACAGCATATGCATCCGTTGTGCAAGCGTTTCAATCCTTTATATCTCCCTTATCATCCCCCCTATGAGGAGGGAAATTATGGTGAATATTATCTCAAAGTTGTCGATAGAGAGTATGAGCTTTATTTGATTGAAAGCGGCATGCGAAAGATGAGAGCATCTTATGTTCACTTTTTACACAAAGAGTTAGGATATAAAAAGATTCGTCAATTAGATAAAGTGCTAAGGAGTCTTTTTGTGTCGGAGGTTTTACTTGATAACCATGTTGCCCCTGGATGCAATAAGAGAAGGTATTCTGACATTTACAAGCGGGCGTGGCTGCGGATGGATGAAAAAATGGTCGAGAAACACCATGATGACGTTATGTTTGTTATCTATGAACGTTTTGCTTTGTTTTGCATGGGGCGTCTTGAGTTAAAAAAAGAGCAAATCTCAGGCATGATGTACATGCTAGATAATCTTTTAGCTAAAAACAAAGAAATTCCACCTTTAAGTGGCATCAATCTTGAAATGGTGGACATTCGCACGACCGAAGACATCAACACCTTAGCCACACAGCTCATCCGTTATGTTTTAGAAGAAAAGATTCCTGTATCTTTTGCGGAGTCTTTTTGCGAACTTCTTCGCCGAAAAATGGAGTTTATACAAGCTTACCAGTCCGAAAAACTGGATAATCTGGAACATGTAGTTAATGAGATGAAACAAAATCAAGCAAAAACTCCGGATTCAACAACTCTTTTAATAGCTCCATAGATTCTGTTTTCAGCTCAGCCAGTTTTTTGGCAGGAAGACGCAAGCTCTTGAGATAGTCGCGATAATCTTTTTTTTCCTCATCCGACAAAGCATTTTCCGTATAGAAGTACAGATATATGATACATCTTTTGTCTTTTTCTAGTTTATTAATAGACTCATGTACATGTCGACGTCTTTGTAAGACGAAAGTTTCTTCTTCCATATCAACCGGATCTTCGGCCTTGATATAGTCAAGTGGAATATAATTTTGGAGGTAGGGATCGGCAAAAATAGCATATTCCTGGGGTGTAATGCCATATTGTCGGCACATTTCATCGGTGGGATGCTCCCCTCGACACATCAGGGCACCTTTTTTCATGCGCAAGGCTCTCGATCGTCGTTCTTCCGGAAACCTCACCACATAGTTTTCCTCATGGATGTGTCTTTTGATGCGCGACGATACGCCAAAGAAAATAAGCCCTCCAAATTCGTTATCTGACGTCGACTCATAAATGTGGATAGCTTCCATCATATGAGCAGCTCCCCATTGGTAAATATCATCAAGGGGATATTGTTTTTTAAATTGCAGAAACATGGAGTGAGCGAGTGTAGCGAGAGCCCCTTTGTTGATAAGAAAGATGTCATGGACTTTTTTTTCTATTTTCTCCCACAGATCATGAGATTGATTGAGAAGTGATAACTGAAAAAGACAACTATGGCGCAGCGCTGCTTTATCTAAAAAGGAACAAGCATGCTCGTAAAGATGCCGACGTCCGGCGTAGCTCACACCTTGTAGAAAATTGATGAGATATTCTCGGTGCTCTTTGGGCTCCATCGAGCTATAAAAGGGCGTTATACGATGCAGATCGATCGGATTTTTTTCTCCGCAAAAGAGTGACCATCCCAAAGATGTTGTATACTGATGCGTCTCCAAACTTTTTGACCAAGCTTGATAAGCTTGGTGCATCAACGCTTCTTTTTCTGAAAAAAGCTGACGATTTCGTGTGTGGTATTCTTTTTTAAATGCTGGTGTTGACATCTTTGATTATTTTTTCAACGGCTAGATAGATTTGTTCATACGTGTCGTGAGGTATTTGTTTTTTGCCAAAATGATTCATGATGAGTTTAAGAATGGGATGTATATGCTGATGATGGTTGATAATAAATTCTTTAACAAGTTGGGGTATATGTAGATTTTTGTAAATCATATGGTCGATATCAGGTATGTCAAGCAGTAAACATATTCTCTGTACATCCATCTCACCAGCCGGCAGGCCTCGTGTCTCTAAGCCGCAAACATACGACATATGACGCCTGAGATGTCGGGACAGATCATATCCCGACATTCCTTTTTTGAGGCGTGCTCGCCGTACGATTTTTCCGAACGTTTCGCTCATTACATTTGACCCATGCTGATTTGCATTTGCATCATACGATTTTTGACGGCAGCCTCGCTCTCCGCATCGCTGCTCTTAATGGAAAGAAGCGTGTGCGTATTGAGAATAAGTTCAGCGACCGACCATGCATTTTGCAACGCACACCTTAAGACTTTTAACGGATCGTACATACTTACATTCGGTTCATCAAAGACAACAAATAGACCACCTACTTCATCATCAAACCTGAGAAAGTCTGATGGTGTTTTAAGAAAATGTTGGATGCACTCTACAGGATCATCTTTATAAGATGCTGCATTCTTGATCAGAATATACAAAGGTGAGAGAAGAACTAATGCTATTCCTATATCATAGGACTCCTCTGCATCTAGAAAACGTTCATTATTTTCATTATATAATATATCCCATAAATTCAACTCTTCTTCATCCCTATCCACTAAATTCTCTAATAGCTCGGATAGATTTTCTATGAAATTCAGATCATCTTCGTTAACTTTTTGAACAAGTTTCAGCCAGGTCAGGCCACCTGCCGTACACACACCTTCTTCCAAGGCTGATCGAACAGCATGCACACAGTCATCGGCTCGATCTTTTCTCTCTTCAGCTTCTTGACGTGTATATCCACCGACTTTCACCACCCCCACAGCCCCTTGAAGTAGGCTAATTCTTTCCCGCCAGCTCTCAATGTCGGGAGAGTCGGGATTGTCGGTAATCTTTTGTTGAAGTTGATAAATACGCCCTTCAATAGCTTGACCCGATCCAGCGCCTTCGATCACCCATGTTTTGTCGGGCCCCACAATAACCTTTTTAGCGCTGCCAACTTTGCTCGTGTTGAGGTCTTGCACACGTATGCCGTCCTCTTGCGAAATAAGGCCGCCACCCGTGTAAAGTGCTAAGTCCTCGTATAATTTGTCATTGAGCGCACTATCTTGATAGGGAGGCTTTATTGCGCAAATCTTGAGGGGGTCGTCTTGGCGATGATAGTTAGCCACCAGCGATGCTAGGCTATTACCTTCGAGATTGTTGGTGATCAGTAAAATCTCTTTGCCTGTTGATTTAAGCTTGTCCAAAAATCGTGTCATGTTTTCAATGCGCGATAAGCTAAAGGGAAAAAGAACAATAAGGGCGTCATGCATGATGCGTAACCCTTTAGAGAGCTCTTCAGGCGATTTGCCCATAAACTGAGGTGTGATAAATCCGCTATCTAAGGTGAAGCCATGTGTCACTTCGGCGTATGTTTTGCCTGTGGTGGACAACTCGACCGTCACATGTGCCTGTTCTCCCGCTTGACCAAAAGCATCTAAAACAGCGTCAGCTAACTCGGTATCACCGTTAGAGGCGATAGAAGCTACACCTCGGATCTTGTCATCCTTCACATCTGGAACCATTTCTCCCATGGTTTTTAACACGTCGAGATATTTTTTCACGTGCCTTTTGTAGGCGTAAATCACAGCTTTTCTGTTGTGGCCCCTTCGTATATCTTCGTAAGCCATTTTGACCAGGTGATAAGCCAGAATCGTTGATGTCGTGGTGCCGTCTCCTGCCTCATCACATGTGCGCAATGCCGCCTCTTTGAGAATTTCAACTCCCTGCTGGGCCGCCGCATCATCGATAAAAATGTTACGTGCCACAGTCGCCCCGTCTTTGGTGGTTTTCGGATAACCCCACATCACTTTTTCACGAACACACAATAAGCCACCTGGGCCTAAAGTCCTACTGACCGCCTCATGCAAAATACCCATCCCCTCGATAAGTTTGCTTAAGGCGTCATCTCCAAAAAATACGTTATTTTTAACCAACATAAATATCGCTACCCTTTCTTTGTGTTCAATTCATTTAATTTTTGTGCCTCACATGATAAGGCGATATGCAAAAGACATAGAGCATCCGCATGATTGTGATCATCAAGTGCTACATCTTTCCATAACATCGATGATGTTTGCATCATGTTTTCTTTGCTGGCATGACCGTTGCCCGTCACTCTTTTTTTGATTTCCGTTGGGACCATTCCGATAAGGTCCATATGGTTGATATCACACCATGCCATGAGAAGAGCTTCAAAACCTCCATAGGTATGCGCTGCATAAATTCCCGTATGATGCATAACTTTTTCATAATATACACGTAGAAAATGTAAATTATGTTTCTTACATGTATGATACATGTTTGTTAGAAAATGATGAAATTTTGTGTATTGCTTTCGCTTATCCGGATGTTGATTGCTGTGAGTGCCACCCTCCAGGTAAGGCATCCTCACGCCCACATTATGGCCGCCGCCATAATCATGGCTCCCATCATGATGGCTCCCATATTTGCCAAGCGCCCAACCCGTTTGGATGCCAAGATCAAGTGCTAACACACCGAAATCACAACCCCCACACGTGTTGTAAAATGCGACATCTTGGGTGTTGATACGATCCAGAACCTCTCTGGGTGTGCTCTTCCTTTTTTTAGAATTTCTTTTTATATTTCCATTGTGGTTTAACCAGCTTGCAGGCAAACGCGTGATCATAATCAGGTACAGCCTCCGAATGAATCCAGCCTGCCACCCTTGGAAATCTCGATTGAATATACGAGATGAAAAAACCGTTTTTTAAGCACAGCTTCCACCCTTCCCCATGACCCACATTTTTAAATATGGCGTTGTTTAACATGTTTTCGTAGATAATAGGCCCTACGATATCAAGCAAGAGATATCGGATTCGCTTCTTATCCTCGGACTCTGCGGGAGTGTTTTGAATATATTCTCGCAATACTGCCCGACGCTCTTGCAGCTCTTCGGTGCTGAAATATTTGGTTTTCTTTCTTGCCATACATCATGATCTTTATTTGATAAATTACCTATCGTTTGATGATAAACATCATGGGGTTTTAAATCAAGATCATTAACACAAGTTTTCACATGAACTGCATGATTTGACGCGATTCCGCTAGTTATATTCGTATCAAATCCAGCGGAATCAACAGTTGGATCGGTTTTATTCTTGGATGCTTGGGATGATTCTTTGATGCCTAAGAGGAGGGCTTTCCAATGCTCATCCGTAAACTTTTCTTCTGCCGGCATCTCTTCGTACTTTTTTATCTCAGCTAGTTGTTTGTCTCCATTCTCACGCATGTGACGATGACCCGCCTCAACACAGGCCCTTTTCCAGTCACTCCGCTTTTGCGCCTCGTAAGCTTCAACACACGCGTCAACGTATTCACTGGGTGGATCCGTGTCAACGGGCGCTTCGGGGTACGAGTAGGTCTTCCTCATTTCTTCCGCATCCTCACGCGCTGCCCGTTCCCTAAACTCTTGGTATTCTTCCCAAGCTTTTTTGTCCTCTTCCGTCATGGCATAGCCTTTTTTGAACAAAGTCGCTGCTTTAAATGATAAAGCATTCTTGAGGTTGTCTCTAGTCCACTTAAATCTACCACCAACACACTTTGCGTGTTCTTCAAGTTCTTTTTGAGAAGAAATAATACCTTTTTTGAAAAGCTGACCCAAGTACTTGGCTAGCAACGTAGGTGGTTTGTTAAACTTCACCCTTCCTCCTGCTTCTTTGAAGCACGTTAGCCAATAAGTCGATAAATCGTATATCTCGGATCCATTTAACTGTTCATAACTTTTTTTATACTTTAAAGTTTCTTTTTTAAAAGTTTCTATACTATTTTTAGTATTTTCATTGATATGATGTAAATATAGTTTTTTAATATATAACTCCGTAGGAGTTTTATTAAAAAACAAATTCCTTGGGAATGTGATGGAACGTAAGGAATCCGTATCATCTGAGACCTTTTCCGATGAGCTTTCACCATCCTTGGATGCCTTTTTTGGAGCATAATGTTGACGTAAGAAAGGAACATCCGTTCCCTTTTGAATGTTGGTAATAAAGTTAGCCCGTTGCTTTTTGCGCGAGTGGTTCAGTACACCCTTTCGCTTGGCAAACCTTCCAGGACGCTTTTTGTAATGAGGTATCAAATCTAGGCCCGTTGAAGCCGTCATGTCTGCCACCATCGGCATACGCCAACTGGCATCGGCTCTTGCTACACGCCTCGTATAATGCGGGTTCTTAAGCCATTGATGCAAAAAGGGGTAACATAAGGCATAACAATTACGATTGCCGTTGAAAATAAAGTCGGCCCGCTCGATCTCTAAAAAACCGGCATCGACAAGAATGTTAATGCTTTTCCAAAAAGGTCTTTCCTGCGTACTCGCTTTGATGGCAAGATCTTTGCCATTCATAAAGACATACACACGGTTGTTGCGTGCAAAGGTGCAAGACGGATCCATTTGCGCCATCGCGATGGCATGAATAATGCGCACTTCCACCGCACCTAAAATGACTTCAAATCTTTCTTTGAATTTTTCGACTAACTCGTCCTCTGAAGGTTGAATTTCAGAAGGTTCAACATAGGTGGGGGTGTCGCTCATGAAAACCCGCGCTTGCTGTGGCTTTTTTCAGCCTACAATGTCATGAATGATATGACAAGTAACAACAAACGATTAAGGCGATAGACAATTAAGAAGGAAACTTTGTAACAAATGATGACCCATGCTACATAATGCTACAATTGTTTGTATGATAATTATGCATATTTCGTTCGTGCAACTTTTCTTCCTCTTGCTTACTTTCACGTTACTTACTCCATTTTTTTGTTAAAAAAATAAAATAAAATACAGTACGGCAAAAAATGTTTAAAATTGTTATTTGTTTTTGAACTTTTTGAACTTTACAAAAGATAGATAGCGCATTCGACCAAGATGCCTATTATAGATGTTAGGCCGACCCAGAATCTTAGCAAAATGCGCTGATAGTCGATGTCATGAGTGAGTTGATGCAT
>ERZ1292625.3568-Hain-H41-01um-R1-3568-length-12477-cov-11_pt1 | contig 12477 bp, 13 predicted proteins | sample MGYA00564400_ERZ1292625 | MGnify/ENA primary metagenome ERZ1292625 (study PRJEB36523, sample SAMEA6512639) | groundwater metagenome | collected 2019-01-08 | study: AquaDiva: Metagenomics assemblies of 32 groundwater samples
AAAGATAGGTGTAGGCGGTGCGGGCTTCCTGATTGATCGCAAGCCGGGAAAGCGCGAGTCCGGTTACTTGTGCCGCGCCGTAGGAAGGAAAGCCGAGGACGCGCTTGGCAATCCATTCGGTATCAATGGGTGTGCGGCGGAGGAGATCTGCGACGGTCGCGAAGGTGTCGGCGGTCGTGTTGGTATGTAAAAAACCTCCCGTGTCGGTCACGATGCCCGTATAAATGCAGGTGGTCATTTCCGGCGTGATGGTAATAGCATTTTCGATAAAGAAGCGATAGGCGAGCTCGCAGGTCGAGGAAAAAGAGGTATCGACGATGCACACGTCTCCTTCCTGAGTTGTTTTGGGATGATGGTCAAGCGTGACGAAGTGGTACGTGCGGGGGCTTGTGTAGGGAAGGCGAAGGCGCGCTACATCGCCGTAGTCAAACCCGATGAGCAGGTCAGGCTCGCTGAAAGAAATTTCAGAAGAAAGTTTTTCAAAGTGAGGAAGAAACGAAAGATACTGCGGAACAGATCCCGTAACGTACACAACATACTGCTTGCCGAGAGTGTCGAGGTAGTGCGCAAACGCGAGCATTGCGCCGATGCCGTCGCCATCGGGATATTCGTGCGTGGCAAGTACAATGGTGCGCGCGCTCTCAATAAGGTGCTTGGCGCGGATAAGATCTTTTTCGGTCGTCTCAGTCATGGTTTTCTTTTTCGGTTTGCGCGAGAATATCATACAGGCGCTGTTCTTTTTCGTACGTTGCGTCGATCTCAAACCGGATCCGCGGTACCGGCCGCATTCTTAGTTTTCTATTCAAGAGATGCTGAATAGTTCCTGCGTTGTACTGAAGCAGTTCAAGTATTTCCTGTTCTTTTTCTTTCAGGATCGCGGAAATAAGGATTGTCGCATGCGCGTGGTCGGACGATGTTTTCACGTTCGTGACCGTAAGAAGAAGGTTTTTATCAATGTCGAGTTCTTTCAGGATGATCTTACTGACCTCTTCCTTGATAAGCTCGTTGAGTTTTTCAACCCGATGTTTTCGCGGTACGATATCTTCCATAGGATGGCGTTATTCAAGCGAGCGCAATTTTGTTTCTTCCTCGTACGCCTCGACGCTGTCGCCAACCTCGATTCGGTTGTTTGCGGAGGGAGTTGCGGGGGCAAACATGATCCCGCATTCGTTTCCTTTCGACACTTCGTTCGTTTCCACTTTATTATGCTGGAGCTGGGTGATCTTTCCCGTCATTATAAGCTCTCCTTTCCGCATAACATCCGCTTTTGCGCCGCGTTTTATCTTGCCGTCGGCAACTTTGCCGCCGACGATCATCCGCGTAGCATCTGTTTTAAATACCGCAAGGATCGTAAGCGTGCCGATGGCGGCACGGATGATGTCAGGCGGAAGGAGTTTGCGGAGCATTTCTTTCAATGCGTCGGTAAGTTCGTAGATGATATCCGCTTCGATGATCGTTATGCCGGCATTGTTCGCTGCCTTGGCGACTCCCGAGGGCGTTTTTATCTTAAATGCGGCAATGACCGCCCTTGAGGATTGCGCAAACGAAAGATCGCCATCGTTCACTTCGCCCACCTCGCTTCGCACTACGCGCATCGCCGCGGTAGTAAAGTCGAGTGCTAAGACCATTTTTTCAAGCGCCTCTTTCGTGCCTGACGTGTCGGCCTTCAAAATAACATTAAGCACGGGCCGTTCTTTCGTGTTTTCTTGTATGGCGACGGCGGCAGGTTTCTTTTGCGCTTCTTTCCATGATGCAACAAGCGCTTCAGAATCTTTTTTATTTTCCGTCGCGCGAAATGTTTCTCCGACATCAGGCAGTGCCTCAAATCCAGAAACGATCACCGGCGATGAGAAAGTGACGGAAGATGCCGGCGCTCCGGCAGAGGTGGTCAGGGATTTCACTTTTCCGAGCGCGTCTCCCGCAGTGATGAAATCTCCTTGCGATAGCGTACCGTTTTTCACCAAAAGCGTGGCGACGACGCCTGCTCGCGCGCTCTTATGTGCTTCAACAACGATGCCCTCTGCGGACGCCGCGGCGTCCGCTTTCAGTTCTTCAAGCTCTGCCGCAAGAAGAATAAGCGTCAAAAGATCTTCAACGCCCTTTCCTGTTTTTGCGGAGATCTCCTGATTGAGGACCGTGCCTCCCCACCCCTCAAGGAGTACGCTTTTTTCCGCGAGCTGCTGCTTTATTTTTTCCGGATTCGCTTCCGGCTTATCGATCTTATTGATAGCCACCAGGAGCATGGCTCCGGATTGCTGGATGTGCTCGAGCGCTTCAAGGGTTTGTGGTTTCACGCCTTCATCGGCGGCGACCACTAAGATGGCGATATCGGCAATTTTTGCTCCGCGCGAACGCATTTTTGAAAATGCCTCATGGCCGGGAGTATCAATGAACGTTATGCGTTTTTTTGAGCCGTCGGGCAAGGTGTGCGTGATCTCATACGCGCCGATGTGCTGGGTGATACCGCCTGATTCTCGTGCGGCAACTGCTGTTTTGCGGATGTGATCAAGCAGTGTTGTTTTGCCGTGGTCGATATGCCCCAGCACCGTCACGATGGGCGGGCGTTCGGTAAGCGTAGGGGATGATACTGCGGTTGGTTTGGTCATTGGAGCGTGTCTTTTAATAGCGCCTCTTCTTCCGGCGAGAGTTTTTGTTGTGGTTCGCCGCGCGTGATCGGTTTCAGGAACATGCGCGGCGCGGCGCTGAGATAAAGATTGGTCAAGATAAAGCCGGTGTTGTGTCCGTCAAGCATAGCAATCGCAAAGCTTTGGTTTGATCCTCCTTCATCAAACGAATTAAACCGCGCCAGTTTTACTTTTTGGAACGAACCAAGAAGGTCTGCGCGCAACGCGATGATCTCTTCCAGTTGCCGCTTTACCTCTCCTTCGAGTTTTTTTGTTTTTTTGAGGTGCGTTTCGATCACGGTCTCAAGCGCCGCACCCGTGTTCCCGCGAAACAGCGTTCGTAATCTTCGCGCAAGAATGATATTCCATAGCGCGAGGAGAGCGACGATGACCGCAAGACCGATAAGAAGAATAATGTCAGGTGAGATATTCATAGGGTGCATTGTTTTTCAGCGGACGAGGCAGTTTGTTCCCAGCCAAAGCGGAGGGTACAGGATTTGAACCTGTGAGGAGATTGCTCCCCAACCGCATTTCGAGTGCGGCGCGTTAGACCACTCTGCCAACCCTCCGCTTTGGTTGGGATTCGTTGTTCTTGTGAGCGGTCCTCGCCGCGGCAAATATTGTAGAATAGTACATTATAAGCCCGCATTTTACAAGGGTGAAATCAAAAGAAGGAACATATAAAAATAAGCTCGCATTGCTATAGATGGCTCTTTCTTTTTTCGCGTTGTATGCTATACTTTTCTTTTGTTTCCAAACGTACAATGATATCTATATGAAAAAAACAAAAATAGTGGCGACCATCGGGCCGGCGACGGAATCAAAAGAAAAACTCGAAGAATTGTTGAAGGACGGCATGAATGTCATGCGGATAAATTTTTCGCATGGGGATTTTGCGGAACACGCGCGGAAGGTGATCAATCTGCGATCAGTAATGCGAAAGACGGGCCTGCGCGCGGCGATCTTACAGGATCTCAGCGGCCCCAAGATCCGGATAGGGGACTTTAAAACCGACTCGATCGAGCTGATCCCAGGGAAAACGTTTATATTAACGACCGATATAATAAAGGGGGATGAAAAAAGAGTTTCGATACATTATAAAAATCTTCAAAAAGAAGTGAAGAAAGGGCATATCATATATTTGTACGACGGCAAAAGGAAGCTCAAAGTTGTGAAGGTCAGAGGGAACGATGTACTGTGCAGGGTGATCGTGGGCGGGAACATAAGGGGACGAAGAGGGGTGAATCTTCCCGATTCCGAACTTTCGATAGGGTCTCTAACGAAGAAAGACATACGTGATCTTGAATTCGGATTGAAATATGATGTGGATTTTATCGCACTTTCGTTCGTAAGAAGACCGGAAGACATCGATGAGCTGAGAGCTATCCTTAAAAAAAGAAAGTCGAGCGCGCTGATCATTGCAAAAATAGAAACTCCGCAAGCCATTCGGAATCTTGATGAGATAATCAATAAGGCGGACGGCATTATGGTGGCGCGAGGGGATTTGGCGATCGAGGTGCCCGCGGAGCAAGTGCCTTTGATACAAAAAATGATCATAGAAAAATGCAATAATCTCGGAAAGCCGGTTATTACCGCGACGCAGATGCTCGAATCAATGATCAAAAATCCTATTCCTACGAGAGCGGAGGTCTCCGATGTTGCCAATGCGATTTTGGACGGCACCGATGCCATTATGCTTTCTGAAGAGACCGCGCTTGGAGATTATCCGGTAGAAGCGGTAAAAATGATGAGTAAAATTGCCCAAGAGATCGAAAGAAATTATCCCGAAAGAGTGATAGTGCATTCACGAGATAACGGAACATCGGATATCACCGACTCCATTACGGGTTCTGTAGTGAAGGCGGCGCACGATGTGGGGGCAAAGGCTATTGTGGCGCTTACCGAATCAGGATTTACGGCGCGAATGATAGCGCGGTATAAACCGGAGCCTGTGATCCTCGCTCTTTCCCCAAGCGAGAAAACGTGTAAGCAGATCCACCTTTCATTCGGCTGTCTTCCGGCGCATATAAAAAGATACAAAACAGTAAACGAAGCGGTTGCGCTCGTGCGACAACGTTGTCTTACCGAGAAAATCGCTTTAAAGGGGGATAGGGTGGTCATTGCTTGCGGCGTTCCGTCCGCTAAAAAAGGCGTAGCCACCAACATGATTCTGGTGGAAACAATATAAGAGGTGAATCCTCGAGGCGCTAACTCCCTCAAATCGTGAAATGCAAGCTATTTCCTATGCACCTCTAGCCAATCAGGTATGGGAATAAATGTTATGTTTTCCCAGCCATCAATCTCTTCTTCGGAGACACTGTAATATGCTTGATAAGCTGTTTCAACACTGCCGTGCATCGCTATGCTCCAATCAAGACCAAGTTGTTGTGCCGTCTCTTTTAGTTTTTCTTCGCTTACGCATTCAAGCTCGACGAATGTTGGTATCCACGGCCATGTATCGATGGTTACTTCCACCCCGTCGAGATCCCACCGCTCGCGCTTTGTTTCCTGATAGGATTTATTTTCCAGTCCGATCGCGAGTAAAAGGTTCGTTATCGTATCAAAATTCTCAACCGTCAGCGAGATCTCTTTCGTGCCGTCGAGCCCTCTGTGCACCAGTTGTTTGTAGGCGAGCGTTACTTTATCTCCTTCATCGCGTACGCGCACCCAGCCACCGATCTTTTCAAGGCGACCATCAGGATAATCAAAATTTTTCCTACGCATCAGTCGTTCAGGATGTATAAGTGTCGCTCCTTTCTCCGTAAGGAGAGCGCGAAGCTTTTTTACATCAATGTCGAGAAATTTTGCTTCAAGCTCGACGTTCATAGTACAAGTTTTTTTTCAGGCGCGGCAGAAGGCGCGCGGTATTTCAGCGCGAGAAAAAACACAAGCCATGAACCGATGGCGCCCAGCAAAAAACCAAGCACAATGACAAAGTCATGCGTGTAAACGCCGTAGGCGGTCCATGTTACCGTGCCGATGCCGAGGATCACATACTGCGCGAGCGAGATATCATTTGCCGATTTATGTTTGAGTATCTTGCGCGCTTGCAGGAAATAGCCGAAAGACATGATGATTCCCATAAGGGAGGTAGTTAGTTCAAAGAAATTGGTGAATGACATAAGCGTAGGAGATAGTTATTTTGCATCCGAAGTAATGTGAAGAAATGCATCAAAAGCAGCTGGTAATTCAGTGAATCCGTCATTGGCATTCAAGTGGCCTGCATTTTCTATGACAACAAGTTTTGCTCCTAATCTATCTCGCAGGATCTCACCATTCTTCAAGGGGACATAAGGGTCGTTTGAAGAATGGATGGCTATAAACGCATTGGCGGCATTTTTAATTTTTTCATAATCAAGTGGTTTCGAGAAAAAAGAATTGAGTTCGTCGTACGCAATGGGTTCTGGAAAGCCGGCAACGAGCACCGCTCCGCCAATCTTTTCATCCGGTTTTAACGCTTCAAGAAATTTCAAAATGGCAATAACGCCGAGACTATGTCCAACGAAAAAAGTGTTTTCATCAACATCTTTGATGGTTGTTTGGAGATAAAAAAGCCAGCCACTAAGGGTGGGGTGCATGGCGTCGGGCATAGCAGGCGCCTCCACGGAAAACCCTCTTTTTTCTAATTTTTGTTTGAGCCAAGGAAACCAATTGTTGTTTGGATTTCCTTCCCATCCATGAATCATAATTACTCTTTTCATAAATATATGTAGCTATAAGATGTCTTTTGTGGTGTTATTCTAGCATTTGCGCGAACTTTTTTGAAAAAACCGGCGGCTTAATTCTTCTTAACATCAGCAAGAATCATTTTGACTATTTCAGGAAACTTGGCGATGTTGAAATGTCCACTCTTACTTTTATAAATCACAATATGAGCGTTTTTCAATTTTTGTTTGTATTTATCGGCATGAGCGGCGGGCACAACATCATCGTCTTTTGAAAATAGTAAATGGAGACTTTTGCAGTTCTTCTCAATCAACAACAGATTATTGCCGAGCGTGAAGCCACCGACCAAATCTTCATCTGGCAATGTATTATCAAAAGGCGGACAAACTAAATACACAGACAGAGCCTTTCTGCGAAGTTTATTTTCAGAGAGATATTTTGCGAGAAATACTCCACCGAGAGATGAACCGATCAAAATGTATTTATTTTTGATAAGTGATAAATATCGTTCAAAAAATATCTTCCAATCTCTATATTTCGCATAGTCTTGCAAAGGCATTCGAGGTGCGATTATCTCAAATCTGTTTCCTAAACTTTTTTCCAAATAATCTCCAGCCCAATAAATCTTTTTCTTGGCTGAAACTTTTTTAGTTTTCAGATAATACAAATAGTCCTTCTCATTTTTGAAGGTCATTCCGCCATGAACTAATAGTACTTGAATTTTATTTTTTGTGATTTTCATAATGTTTCTAGTAGATAAATATCAAATGCGACTTCTTCGTATGGCGGACTATATCCGTACGAATCGGAACCAAATTATCGAAGAAATTAGCTCTTTTTGCGGATGCTTATATACTCCAGAACTCCTTTTAGCCAACCCCCTATGAAATACTTCTCTGGCTCAAAATCCTTTGGGTCAACCCAGAGCATTTCTGGATGTCTTTCTGAAAGCTCAATTGACCCATCCTCCAAAATACCTTCATACCCGACAGCAAATATCCTCACGGTCGGGTTCCCTTCAGATTGTTCAACCCTTTCGTGTCTCATAAAAACGATTGGCTTGCCAAGGGTGTATTTAATATCACCCCCTAGTTCCCCCTGCATTTTCCGCTTAATGACTTTGTCCAGAGGAATATCAAACTCGTCTTTCTTGATTCTTCCACCAGGTAAATCCCAATCTCCGAAATTGTCTTTCAGTATCAAAAGTTTGCCACCTTTTTCAAGAAAAACTTTTACCGCGACAAAGTATGTTTCTTTTTGGTCAATTTTCATATTAACAGTAGGTTATTGTTGAGCATTATCGGCTTCATACCCATAATCTCTTGCTTGCAAGAAAGTTCTGACGACACAGGATTTAGAATATAAATCTTTTTCTTGAGATAGAAAGCGACACCAATTTCAATCAGTGTATTTCCTCCGACATACCCACTTATACCTCTTTTTTCGTGATTGATAACTAAAATTCCATCACACCAATCAATTTTTTCGTAATGATCGTTAATCGCACCCTCTTTCATGTCCCATATTTTGTGTTCGGCTGGGAAAGCGTCAATGCCGCCATTTTGTTCGATGTATTGACCAAAATACACTTTCTTGCCCCCGCCAAATTCTTGAGGGACTTCCGAAGCGAGCTCTGGAATTTTTACTTCGTGCCCGTTCTTTATCAGCTCATCTCTGGCTGATTCCATTTCTTTATAAAATCCAATACTACCGCAAATTGTTATTTTCATATAAGTTTTTTTATTTTAGTAAAAATTTCTAAATTATCCTTTTCAAAAATTGACGGGATAAAACGCCTTCTATCCTCATCGGAAATGTTGAAGATTTTTTCGAGCGGCCACGATTCAAAACCAATCGCTTTCCCTTTTTCAATTTTTAAGGCCTCTGTTTTTCCATTGTAGCAATAAGCGTAAATTGCCCTTATAACATTATTGGTTTTGTTTGTGACCGTATCAAAAGTTTTGCTTCGTATTATTTGGATAAAGGCGAGATTATTTTTCTCTGCCTTTATCCCTGTTTCTTCCTCTAGCTCTTGTAGGGCTGTTTTTTCGTAGTCTGAGCCGATTTCTACATGACCGCCCACTGTTGCGTCCAATAAATCGGGATAGGTGTCTTTATCTTTTTCTCGGTGCTGAAAAATAATCTCGCCTTTTGGTGTATAAAACCAAACATGGATTTCTCGATGAGGCAATCCATCTTGGTGGATTTTGGCACGATTTTCAAGACCAATGACATTGTCGTTTTCGTCTATAACTTCCAATATTTCTAATGGTTTGCTCATAAAATGATTTTATCATTTTTCTAGTATTTTTCCTATTTGCCGCCCCACCAAAAAACAAAAAAGCCGAGGCCCACGCGGATTCCTCCCCAGACCTCCGCTTATATAATTCCGAACAAGTTTCGTATGGTGGACCTATGGGGAGTCGGACCCCAAACCCATCCATGCCATGGATGTGTATTACCGCTATACTATAGGCCCGTATTATTTTTTAAGTGCCCTCGGGCGGAATCGAACCGCCATTGCCTCGTTAGGAGTGAGGTGTTCTATCCATTAAACTACAAGGGCAAACGACGCGCGTATCATAGCGAAATATATGTTGAAATTCAAGCGATAAAGTGATACCGTACACCATGTATATGAGCTACGACCACACAAAGATAGAGCGAAAATGGCAGAAGGCGTGGGCGAAAAACCCTGCGCTGACGCGCGCGCGCGACGGGGCGAAAGGGAAGAAAATGTATGTGCTTGATATGTTTCCGTATCCGTCGGGGGAAGGTCTGCATGTCGGGCACACCGAAGGAGAGGTGGCGACCGATATTTATGCGCGCTTTTTACGTATGCGCGGGTACAACGTGCTTCACCCGATGGGGTGGGATGCGTTCGGCCTGCCGGCGGAAAATTTTGCCATCAAACATAAAGTGCACCCCGCGAAAGTGGTGAAAAAGAATGTTACGAATTTTAAAAAACAGATGACGGCGGTCGGGCTTGCCTATGACTGGTCGCGCGAGATCAATACCACCGACCCGGCGTATTACCGCTGGACGCAATGGATCTTTTTAAAACTGTTTGAGCACGGGCTCGCGTATGAGGCGGAAGCGCCTATCAATTTTTGTCCGTCATGCAAAACCGGTCTTGCAAACGAAGAAGTGGTGGGTGATGGCGCGTGCGAGCGATGCGGTACAAAAGTAGAACGGCGCAATATGCGCCAATGGATGCTCAAGATCACCGCATACGCGGACCTGCTGTTAAAAGATATTGACGCGCTCGATTGGTCCGAACAACTGAAAGCGATGCAGAGAAATTGGATAGGCAGATCGGAGGGGTCAGAGCTTGATTTTCACCTATATCATGAAAAGCAGGACAAAGTGCTTTTTGCCCTTATCAATGAAAAAGGGGAGACATTGCTTGAACGGAGAAAAGGCGGCGCATTTGCAGGAAAATTGCTTTTCCCCGGGGGGAGGATAGAGGAGGGCGATGCGGATATGGTACGCTCAGCGATGCGGGAGATACGGGAAGAGACGGGGTTTGGCGCGCGCAGTATCGAATATCTCGGATTTTTGGGATATTTTTATCCAACCGCGGACAAGGGGAGGATTCCTTTGCTGGTGTTTCGCGTAAAAAAGAAAAATGCAAAACCCGCGATTAACACCGGACATGAAATGAAATGGCAAAGCGTGGACGATATGCCGAAAGAATATGGACATAGTGAATTCGTGAAGATGTTTGAAGGCGTGCGGGAGGCGGCGAGAACGGGAAAAATATTTTCGGATGTTATTTCGGTGTTTACGACGCGCGCGGATACGTTGTTTGGCGCGACGTATGTGGTGCTTGCGCCTGAGCATCCGCTGGTGCAGGAAAATATTTTAGGCATTGAGAATTACAACGAGGTGAGCGCGTATTGTGCCGCCGCAAAAAATAAAAGCGACCTTGAGCGCACCGCGGAAGCAAAAAAGAAAACAGGCGTGCGGCTTCTGGGCGTGAAGGCGGTGAACCCCGTAAACGGCCGGGCGATCCCCGTGTATGTCGCTGATTACGTGCTTTTCAGGTACGGCACCGGCGCGGTGATGGCAGTGCCCGCGCACGATGAGCGCGATTTCGAGTTTGCGCAAGCGCACGGGTTGCCGGTTGAAGAAGTGATCGCGCAGGGTCGCTCTTCGGCACATGAGCCGGAAAATCTTTTGCAAGCATTTACCGACGATGGCGTGCTTGTGCGTTCTGGAAAGTTCAGCGGGATGATATCGGCAGAAGCGCGCGCGGCAATCACCAAGGCCACGGGCGGGAGGAGCACGGTGAATTATAAATTGCACGATTGGGTATTTTCGAGGCAGCGGTATTGGGGGGAGCCGATCCCGCTTGTGTTTTGCAACGAGTGCAAAAAACAAGCGGAACTAAAAACTAAAAATTCTAAACAAAAAAGCCAATTTTCAAAAGGTGAATTACTCAATCCCGGGTGGATCGCGATGAAAGAAAAGGATATGCCGCTGAAACTGCCGAACGTGAAAAGCTACGAGCCGTCGGGTACGGGCGAGTCGCCGCTTGCAAACATAGAGAAGTGGGTGAAAACAAAATGCCCGCGGTGTGGGGGCGCGGCGCGGCGCGAGACCAACACGATGCCCCAGTGGGCCGGGTCATGCTGGTATTATTTACGCTTTATTGACCCGCATAATACAAAAGCGCTTGTTGATAAAAAGAAGGAAAAACAGTGGATGCCGGTTGATGTGTATGTGGGCGGAGCGGAGCACGCGGTATTGCATCTGTTGTACGCGCGGTTCTGGCACAAATTTTTATATGACATCGGCGTGGTTTCTTCGAAAGAACCGTTTCGCAAGCTCATCAACCAGGGGCTCATTTTGGGGCCCGACAAGCAAAAGATGTCCAAGTCGCGCGGGAATGTCGTGAATCCTTTGGAAACCGTGGCACAGCTTGGCGCAGACGTACTGCGGATGTACGAGATGTTTATGGGGCCTCTTGAAGACGCAAAGCCGTGGGACACGAGCGGTATTGCGGGTATTCGGCGGTTTTTGGAGCGGACGCATCGCATAATTTCTAAATCCGAATTTCTAATTTCTAAACGATTAAAAAATTCTCAATTTGAGACATTGCTGCACAAAACGATAAAGAAGGTAACGGAGGATATCGAGAGCTTTCGTTTCAACACCGCGATCAGCGCGATGATGATATTGCTTAACGAGATGGAAAAGCAAAGTAAGGCATCAGGTGATAGTTGCCGGTTGTTCGTAAAACTGCTTGCGCCGTTTGCGCCGCATCTTGCCGAAGAAATGTGGGAGATGCTTGGCGGGGAGGCGTCCGTGCACGCAGAGAAGTGGCCGACGTATAATAAAAAATTGATAGTGGAGGATGCGTTTGATCTGGTGGTGCAGGTGAACGGCAAGGTGCGCGACGTGATGCGCGCACCCAAAGGGACCAGTCAAGCAGAAGCGGAAGCGCTCGCGCGCGCAAGCGAAAAAGTAAAAAAATTCATTGAAGGAAAAGAGATAAGGAAAAAAATATTCGTACCCGATCGGCTTATAAATATCATTGTGTAACAGGTCTGCTCCTTACGGTGCTTGGGAAAAACACGCTCAGCAGAACCAGTTGACTTTTTCCTTATTTTCCTCTATGGTGTTTGAGGTTCTTTACATATAAAAAATATTTCACACATAAAAAAAGGAGGGGTGTATGCCAGTACGGAAGGAAGTGTTGTATCAGGAAGGGGACGGTGAGTATCTTGCGCTGGTTTTTGCGCAGGCGGTAAGGAGCATATGTTTTACGTCCTGCGACATGAGGGTTAATGCCGTTGGAGAAATAATCGGCGAGTATGTGCGGGAAAACCCGCATAAAGACGTGCTTAAGCGTACGCAAGATCTTTTTTTTATGACGCGGAATATAACACAGATTGAGGGTTTCATATTGGATGCCTCCGAGTGGAGAGAGGCGATACAAGAGATCAAGCATAAACTTTCTCTTTCTCTGCTGGAGGACGATCTGATCCCTCAAAAATACCAAGGCGATTTAGAGATTTTTTTCGACCGCCTAAAAAGGTATGGTGTCGGGAAACTCGAAAAAAACCATAACAACGAAGAATAATGTAAGAAAAAAAAGTGGCCCAGCGGGTCACTTTTTTCTTATGGGGTGCCCGGAGAGAGAGTCGAACTCTCATGCCTTGCGGCACACGATTTTGAGTCG
>ERZ1292625.3569-Hain-H41-01um-R1-3569-length-12475-cov-7_pt1 | contig 12475 bp, 12 predicted proteins | sample MGYA00564400_ERZ1292625 | MGnify/ENA primary metagenome ERZ1292625 (study PRJEB36523, sample SAMEA6512639) | groundwater metagenome | collected 2019-01-08 | study: AquaDiva: Metagenomics assemblies of 32 groundwater samples
TTCAGATGCTCAAAAAGCACTTCCCTCATGATGTCGCATGCCTGGATGACCTTCGGGTTTGCCAAGGAGTAATATATATTTGTTCCCTCCCTCCTGCTTTTCAATATCCCTTTATCCCTCATGATGGCCAGGTGCTGAGAGAGATTTGCCTTTGTGATCCCCATCTTCTCAGCCATTTCTGTAACCGGCATCTCCTTATCCCGGAGAGTATTTATCACCTCAAGGCGTTTGGGATTTGCCAGACACTGACATATACTGGCGTGTATTTCATAGATCTCTTTACTTTTCATACCATCTCCCGATATTAGTTTCATTGTTGCACAATTTAGCAACTATGATATGTCTTGTCAACAATTTTGTTCCGCTTGACAAGCATCTCTATTTAATTAAATATTGGGGCCATGGGTAACAAAATAAAGTTCTTCCTTCTGATCGCATTCATCATTGCATCCATTGTATCCATAAAGCTATCCGGGCTTGACCAGTATCTGGATCAGGAAAGGCTCAGGACATGGATATCCTCTTACGGCGCATGGGGGCCGATTGCATACATACTTTTTTACAGCATCGCCCCATCCTTAATGCTCCCTGGAGTCCCTATCACGGTGGCAGGAGGGGTCCTTTTCGGGCCAGTTGGCGGCACCATCTATACATCCATTGGCGCCACCATAGGGGCATCCATAGCCTTTCTGATTTCGAGGTACCTGGGAAGGGGCTGGGTGGAGGCGATGCTAAAGGATAGGTGGAGGGAGTTGGACGCAGAGGTGGATCGGCAAGGGTGGAAGATAGTGGCCTTTACGCGCCTTATTCCACTCTTCCCATTCAACATGCTGAACTATGCCTTTGGTCTTACCAGGATAAGGTTCAGCCATTATTTTTTTGCGTCATTCATCTTCATGCTGCCTGGAGTTGTTGCCTACATTGTATTTTCGAGCTCTCTGCTTGGACTTTTGAAAGGGAACGTATCAAAGGAGTTTGTGATAGGGCTGATCCTTGTCGTCATAGTTTCAGCTATACCTATCATATATAAGCGCAGAGCGTATTTAAACAGCAGAGGCCAAGAAAAATAAGGAGAGACAATCTTGTACTGGTTTTTGCCTATTGTTTGTTATAGTAGTTCTCTGTGTCTACGTGTCTCTGGTCTTCCTTCTGCATTGAGAAGAGTTCATCGACAATCTGTAGATCAATTATTTAGGTAACTTTAACCTCACCGTTTAAGTTGAACCAGTGTATTTCACCTGGAATCCCTTGCTAAAGAGATAGTTTTCCGCTATCTTTAGCTTATGCAAACCCTTGAAAAGAAGAAGATAATAATCCTTGGCGCCGGGTTCGCCGGGATATTTACAGCTATAAACCTGTCGCGGCGTTTTAAAAAAAGACCCGACATTGAAATCACTCTGGTTGATGGAAACAGGTATCACCTCTTCAAGCCCATGCTCCATGAAGTGGCCACAGGTTCGGTAGACCCAACCCACATAATTCAGCCGATCAGGACGGTCGCGAGAGGACGCAACTTTTCCTTTGTTGAAGGTTTTGTCCAGAGAATAGACCTGAAAAATAAAAAAATCCTGATTTGCAGCGAATGCGCATCATGCACCAAGGTCAAGGATATGAACCTGGACGAGTTCGATATCAGCGGCAAGATATTTAAACCATTGAAGAGGAAGAAGCTTGATTACGATTACCTTGTCCTGGCTGTCGGGGGCCAGCCGAATTTTTATAAGATTCCAGGAGTGCAAGATTTTGCCCTGCCTTTATATTCGCTGGAGGATGCCGTCAAGATAAGGGAGCATGTATCCAGGGCCTTTGAGATTGCAGACCACCTGGAAGACCCTGAGATAAGGAAGCGGGTACTGACCTTTGTGGTGGCGGGCGCCGGACCGACTGGAATCGAGTTTATTACGGAACTCCATGACTGGATATTTCATACCCTGATTGGAAACTTTGAAAACATCAAGAAAGAGGACCCCAGTCTTATCCTTGTGGAGGCAGGGCATGACATTCTTCCCTTTTCTGCCGAGAATATAAGGAGGGACGCCAGGAAGACCCTGGATGAGATGAAGATAGAGATAATGGTAGATTCACCGGTCCTGGGGCTTGAAAAGAAACATGTCGAAATAGGGGGTCAGAACCCCAGGAGAGTAGATACATCTACCCTCGTGTGGGCGGCAGGAGTGAAGAGCAACGAACTCCTTGATGACCTTAATCTGGAAAAGGACAGGATCGGAAGGGTAAAGGTTGATGAATACCTGAGCGTCCTCAATCATCCCGGTGTTTATGCCATTGGAGACTGTGCAGCATTTCAGGCAAAAGGTCACGATTATCCCCTTCCCCAGACAGGCCAGGTGGCGGTACAGGAGGCGGCATGCCTTGTGAAAAATATAGTCCATGATATAGAAGGTAAGTCTAAGAAGCCTTTCAGATACAGGGATATGGGCTCCATAGTCTCTCTTGGTGAAAGATCCGCAGTGAGCAACATATTTGGATTCATTGGTCTTTCCGGACTTTTGGGGTGGCTCTCATGGAAGCTTATTTACCTCAGACATCTCATAGGTATTCACCGGAAAGCAAGGGTCATCCTGGAATGGTTCTTCGATATTACCTATGACCGTGAGGCGTCAAGACACAAGTTCGGATAAATGCTTCATCCGCAGATTCCGCAGATGCCACAGATTAAAGCCAACACAAATAGGGACTGTTTTTAAGGGTTAAATGTAGTATTTTTTGCGCTGTTTAAATCTGTGTAATCTGTGAAATCTGCGGAAAAAAGGATCTATTCCATGATTGAATACACTCCATCCAAAACCATCAAAGACTGGCCCGAGGATGAGAGGCCAAGAGAAAAGCTTCTTAAGAGAGGCCCTGAATCCCTTTCTGATGGAGAGCTCCTGGCTATAATACTCAGGACAGGAGATGGAACGAGTAAGCAAAGCGCAATAGATCACGCCAGGACATTGCTTTCCGAATTTAAGAACTTACGAAATCTCTCATCTGCGGGCATTAACGAAATAAGAAAGACAAAGGATATAAAGGGGATCGGCCCCGCAAAGGCAGCTACCATAATGGCGGCCTTTGAGATAGGGAGGCGGGTATCCAAAGAGGAAATCCGGTCGGGCGATACCTTTCGATGCAGCGAAGATGTTTACAGGCATTACCATTCCGCAATGAGGGATGTTAAAAAAGAGAGCTTCCTTGCCATACTCCTTGATTCCAAAAACAAGGTTATTAAAGAAATTGACATATCCACAGGCTCCCTAACCGCAAGTATAGTCCACCCTCGCGAACTCTTTAATCCAGCCATAAAGGAATCGGCTGCTGCCATGATCCTGATCCACAACCACCCCAGCGGTGATCCAACGCCAAGTCGCGAGGACATTGAGCTTACAAAAAGGCTCAGGGATGCAGGGGAACTCCTTGGGATAAAGGTCCTTGACCATATAATCATCGGTGACGGGAGCCATGTAAGCCTGGCGGAGATGGGGTATATGAAGTGAAGACATATAAATGCCCACGTGAACGGTATAGAAAGAAAAGCGGTTAATAATCATCATCAAGCAGGTGCTTTAATTTAGTAAAAAGCGTATGAATAAGTGGAGAGTTTAGACTTATGAGCAAGGCAAAGGACAATAGGCAACAAATACTGGTTTATGGGGCCGAGTCTTTAGGCTTAGGCTACAAAATTCCAGCCGATTCCATTGATAGCTCTCAATACATATTGAAATTCGGAAAAGTTAATACTGAAGATGATTTATCAGATTATGATGGTGTGATTTTTTCGCTGATACTTTCGAGGGTTATGATCGTCCTAAAATTTTCTGCACCGATAAAGGGCAGATGCTTAAGAGGGTAAAACAGTTACATAAGTTGTGGGATAAAGGCGGCTTCATTGGGGTTTTGGTGTATAAGCTTATGGATGAATATACGACATCTGACTACATCAGGTCCTATAGCCACGAAGCTGACGATACCAGCTTGGGTAAAGTTCTATTAAATGATTTGGGTGTAGATAAAAGGCGCAGGAAGGAAAATGAAACACCATTAAAACATTTTAAATTATTCAGGGACGAATTTAAATCATACTTGGCCGACTATGGTGTGACTCAGGCATACTTTGAATTATATGGTATAGCAAGCCAAATCAAACCTATTTGTACCCTAAATAGTAATAGTTGCCTCGTTGGGCTGATTTTTAACGACAGTGTTTTTATTCTGCCATGTCTCGCTGTCGATAAAGATGAAAAAAGTACAGTTAAGCTTTTTGATACAGTTGCCAAAGCCATAGTTGCTACTCTTCCTAAATTGGCCCAAGAAATTCCTGCCTGGGTAGATCATGATTTCGTATTTCAAGAAGAAAAACGGCTGCTGACTGAACTAAAGAAACAAAAGGAAATTCTTTCTGATATTGAAACCGAAATCGCCACATATAAGAATTTCAAGGGTGCCCTTATTTTTGGTCATGATTCACTTGTGGCGAACATTGGTTACGTTTTAGAAAATTTCTTGCAGATAAAAGTTTCTCGGATTGAGGAGTATAAAGAAGATTTGAAACTCTTGCAGAATGGTAAATTAATCGCCATTGCAGAGGTGAAAGGGGTTAATTCAGGCGTTCAGAGAGAACAGATTAATCAAGTTGATAGTCATCGTGAGCGACAGGGATTGGCACCTGGCTTCCCAGCGCTTTTAATAATCAATACTAAGATGGCTGCAACTTCTCTAAAGGACAAGGATCTCCTAGTAGCCTCAGAACAAATAAAAAAGGCCGTCAATGATAAAGTGTTGATAGTGAGAACTCTGGATTTACTCAACCTTATTAAGCTTGTTGAAATATCAAAAATCTCAAAAGATGAAATTTTAAGGATATTTAAGGAAGAGCATGGCTGGCTTAAGGCGACGGAAGAAATGTTTGAAATAATGAAAGAGTAATAAGGCCAAGTCTACACTCTTTACAAAATAGCAAGGGTGCCAAAGCAGGCGGTTTTATGGCAAAGAAAGAATTAGCAACCATGGGAAGCAAGCCCTTTTAAGGTCACGCTTTGTGATCTTAGAGGTTTAAGGTCGCAATTTGCGACCTTAAAAAAGTGGTGGTCACAGATTCTGATCAGTTAAATCAATAAGTTATAATCTTGAGGTCACAAATTGTGACTTCAAGATTTAAGGTGCCAAATTGGAACCTTAAAAACAAGCTTTTTCGAACCGGAGGCTGAATGACAAAGACATCATTAATTCCTACTGAACGAATAGAAAGCTCTATCTTACTCCTTAGAGGTCAGAAGGTTCTGCTGGATTGGGATCTGGCAGAGCTTTATGGGGTTGAAACCAAAAATTTAGTTAGAGCTGTTAAGCGAAATTTAAAGCGTTTCCCGTCGGATTTCATGTTTCAACTCACAAAAGAAGAATTGGATAACTTGAGGTTCCATTTTGGCACCTCAAGTCAATGGGGTGGTCGCCGTTATACTCCCTACGTCTTTACTGAGCAGGGTGTAGCAATGCTCTCCAGCGTCCTCAGCAGTGAAAAAGCCATAGAAGTCAACATCCTCATAATGCGGGCATTTGTAAAACTGCGGGAGATGATAGCCTCCAATAAAGACCTGGCAAAAAGGCTCAATGAACTTGAAAAGAACTATGATGCCCAGTTCAAGATCGTCTTTGACGCGATCCGCCAGTTGATGACTCCGCCGGAACCGAAGAAAAAGAAGATAGGGTTTTAATGGTTATTCATCCCGTCATCAAGGAAATCCCTTTTCCAATAACATCATTAGACGCCTTTGCCGTCATCAAAGGTCTGCCGTATCCTTTCTTTCTGGATTCCAGCTTTGACCTGAAAGGGCTGGGAAGGTACTCATTCCTTGGGGCATCGCCATACAAGATAATCCGCTCAAAGGGCAGGACTGTAGAGATAGAGACCTGTTTTGGGAATTACAGGTATCAGGGGAATGCCTTTGATTTCATAGGCGAGGAGTTGAAGCGTTTCAGCATTGCATCGGAGCATTATATCCCTTTTCTGTTGGGCGGGGTCGGCTATTTCTCATACGACCTGCTTCACCTCTTAGAGGAGATACCTTCAAAAACCATTGATGACATTGGCTTTCCAGAGTGCCATATCGCATTTTATGATACCTCGATCGCCTTTGATCACCATGAAGGCAAGGGGTATGTGGTCTCTGTCACTGAAAACAAGGCGGATGAGGTTATTGGTCTGTTAAAGACGGTGGGCACAGCCCACCCTACATCAACTGACCACCGACCACCGGCCACCGGCCACTATAAGTCCAACTTCACTAAGGAAGACTATATAAAGGCCGTCCAGAAGGCCAAGGAATACATAGCAGCCGGGGATATATATCAGGTCAACCTCTCCCAGCGTTTCTCAACTGAGATTGATATGTCTCCCTACGATCTGTATCTTAGATTAAGGGAAACATCGCCTGCCCCGTTTTCAGCATATCTTGATTTTGGGAAGGCCGCTGTACTGTCGTCCTCCCCTGAAAGATTTCTCAAAATAGATGGGAAAGAGGTGGAGACAAGGCCGATCAAGGGGACAAGACCGAGGGGAAGAACGCCCGAAGAGGACGAAAGACTTAAAAAAGAACTGGAACAGAGCGATAAGGACAGGGCGGAACATATAATGATTGTTGATCTGGAAAGGAACGACCTTGGGCGGGTCTCAAGATACGGCTCGGTAAAAGTAAAAGAGGGTATGTCTGTGGAAACATTTGCCCAGGTTCATCATCTGGTTTCCACTGTTTCCGGCGAGTTGAAGGATGGTATGGAACCAGTAGAAGTTATAAAGGCAACATTTCCCGGTGGCTCTATAACCGGGGCCCCTAAGGTAAGGGCAATGGAGATCATCGAAGAGCTTGAACCAATAAAAAGAGGTGTTTATACCGGCTCCATCGGATATATCGGGTTTGATGGCAGGATGGACTTGAACATTGCCATCAGGACTGTGGTTGTAAAGGATGGGAAGGCTTATTTTTCTGTGGGCGGGGGGATAGTGGCCGACTCAGACCCGGAGGCCGAATATCAGGAGACGTTAGACAAGGCCAGGGGGATAATGGAGGCGTTAAGGGCAGGGATGAGGGATGAAGGATGAAGGATGAGAAAAGCACATCTGTTTTCATTAACGGTTTATTGGTTCCAAAAGAAGACGCAAAGGTATCGGTCTTTGACCGCGGTTTTTTATATGGGGACGGGGTCTTTGAGACGCTGCGAATTTATAACGGCATCCCTTTCATGCTTGATGAGCATATGGAAAGGTTGATTGCAGGATTGAAGGCGCTCCGTTTTCAAAAACTGCCTGCCGGTATCAAGGTTTACGCCTCAAGGGTTATAGAGGCAAACAAAATCAATAACGGTATTTTAAGGATAACCGTTACAAGGGGGGAAGTAGTAACTGGAATTGACCCGCTGGCCTGCATGGAGCCTACTGTTGTCATTACCGCGACGGAAGGAGTTCCTTATCCAGAAGAATCATATTTAAAGGGCTTCAGGGCGGTGATTGCCAATATCAAAAAAGATCGGAACTCTCCCCTTTGCAGGGTTAAGTCAGCTAACTTCCTTACCCATATCCTGGCCAAGGGAGAGGCTGCCGATGCGGGGGTTGACGAGGCTCTAATGCTCAACTATGAAGGTTTTTTGACAGAGGCCACTGTAAGCAATCTCTTCCTGCTGAAAGGGAACTCGTTACTCACGCCGTCTGTAGAATCCGGCATCCTGCCAGGTGTTACAAGAAGGGCGGTAATCGAGCTTTCAAGGGAGATGGGGTTAAAAGTGGAGGAAGTCGAAATCAGGCATGAGGAGCTGTTTGAGGCCAACGAGGCCTTTCTGACCAACTCTCTGTTAGAGGTCATGCCTCTGATTGAAGTGGACAGGCAGGCTATTTCAAATGGCCTGCCTGGAAAAATAACTGCCGGGCTCCGCAAAAAATATATTGATCTGGTAAAAAAGTAAGACTACTCCTTCACCTTTACAGTTACAAACAGCGTGCTGTCGCCCCTCTTTACAAGGAGAAGCACCTTGTTCCCCTTTGTCGCCTTTATCGCCTTCTTGTAGTCCGAAAGGGTCTTAATCGTAACCCTGTTGACCTCTTTGATAATATCTCCTCTGCCTATCTCTGCATCAGCGGCTGGGGAATCGGCTTCCACTTCAGTGACTATTACGCCCGTTGTGTCTTCAAGGGATAAATACCCGGCTATCTCCGGTGTTATATCCTGGACATTCATCCCAAGGTCCTTCTCACCCTTTTCGGCCACGACCTCTTTCTCTTCCTTCATCTCTTCGATCTTGACCTTGACTCTCATCTCCTTCCCTTCCCTGAGGATAAGGAGTTCTACCTCTTTCCCCACCAAAGTGGATGCAACAAGCCTTGAGAGGTCGTTCATCTTGTCAACATCATTCCCATTATAGCGAAGGACTATATCCCCTCTCTTTATCCCCGCAACCTCTGCAGGGCTGCCCTTCACCACATCGGCTATCAATGCACCTTTCTCCTTTGACATCCCGAAAGACTCGGCAAGCTCTGGGGTGACATGCTGGATCATCACGCCAAGCCATCCTCTTGTGACCTTCCCTTTTTCTCTAAGCTGTGGGAGGAACTCCTTTGCCATATTTACAGGAATGGCAAACCCTATACCCACGTTCCCACCGCTTGGAGAGAAGATCATGGTATTTATCCCGACCACCTCTCCCTTTGTATTAAACAACGGTCCACCGCTGTTCCCCGGATTAATGGATGCGTCTGTCTGGATGAAGTTGTCATACGGGCCTGCGCCTATAACCCTCCCCTTGGCGCTCACGATCCCGGCAGTCACTGTCTGGTCCAGTCCAAATGGGTTTCCTATGGCAATAACCCAGTCCCCTACCTCAAGCTCTTCCGAGTTGCCGAGAGAAACCGCAGGGAGGTCTCCATTGGCCTTAATCTTTATCAGGGCGATATCGGTCTTCGGGTCTCTTCCAACAACCTCTGCTTCGTACACCTTTTCATCTGAGAGACTAACCTTTATCTCTGTGGCATTCTCCACCACATGGGTGTTGGTCAATATATACCCGTCCTTTGATATGATAAAACCGGAGCCGAGGCTCTTCCTCTTCAGGTCTTTCTGCGGGATGTCTCCAAAGAACCTTTCAAAGAAGTCATCACCAAAGAAGTCACGGAACTGGTCCTGCTCATGCCCTGGTTGTCCGGGCATCCCCTTGAACCGACGCTGCTTTATTACCTGGGTAGTGCTGATATTGACCACAGCCGGCTTTAAGGCCTTCACCAGCTTGGAAAAAGATTGCGGCCTCTCCTCTGGAGCGGCCGGCATGGAAGCCTTTCCATCTAAGGCCTGTGAACTGCTGTGAGATAGAGCAACAAGAAGGACGGCAGCGAGAGACACCCTGCATAGTGTCAAGAAAGCCTTTAACGAGGATCCGTAATCTTTCATTGGTCAACCTCCAAAAAATTGATAAACACTATTTTCAAAAATTACCAAAGTTTAGTAGCCCTGTCAAGGGCGGCGAGACGGTGCAGGATTAGTATATCTGGAAGGTATAGAAGGTGTAAGGTAAGACAATAATGGTGCCGAAGGTGGGAATCGAACCCACACGACTTTCGCCACACGCCCCTCAAACGTGCGCGTCTACCAATTCCGCCACTTCGGCATAGTCATAAATTAGCATCAACAACCCATGGTGTCAAGGGTTTTCCTTCCATTGCCGACCAATAAAAGCTTTATGTCGCCTAAAGCCTTATCTCCACCCCTCTCTCCTTAAGGTAATCCTTCACCTGCCTTATCGAATACTCCTTGTAATGGAATATCGATGCTGCAAGGGCCGCATCAGCCTTGCCCTCTGTGAAGCCCTGACATATGTGATCGGGATTACCCACTCCTCCGGATGCTATAACAGGTATCCCGACTGCCTCTGATACCGATTTTGTAAGCTCTATATCGTACCCGTCCTTTGTCCCGTCCCTGTCCATACTGGTAAGGAGTATCTCTCCCGCACCAAACCCCTCCATTTTCTTTGCCCATTCTATTGCATCAAGACCTGTTGGTATGCGGCCACCGTGGGTGAAGACCTCCCATGAGAGAAGGGATGAAGGATGAGGGATGAGGGATGAGGCTTCTGACCGCTGACCGCTGGCTGCTGACTGCTGGACTCGTTTCGCATCTACCGCAACTACTATGCACTGGCTCCCGAACCGCTCTGCTGCCCTCTTTACAAATTCCGGGTCGTTCACGGCCGCTGTGTTTATGGAGACCTTGTCTGCCCCGGCATTCAAGAGGTTCCTTATGTCGTCAAGGTTTCTTATCCCTCCGCCGACTGTAAGGGGCATGAATACCTCCTCTGCTGTCCTCCTGACCACATCAAGGATTGTCCCCCTGTTCTCATGGGATGCGGTAATGTCAAGGAAGCAGAGCTCATCTGCCCCCTCTTTATCATAGACCCTCGCCACCTCCACAGGGTCACCTGCGTCCCGGAGTTCCAGAAACTTAGTACCTTTTACTACCCTTCCGTCCTTTACGTCAAGACAAGGGATGATTCGTTTTGCAAGCATCTACTTCGCTACCTTTATCGCCTCAGTAAGATTGAGGCCTCCAGTATATATCGCCTTTCCAGTTATCACTCCAACGACACCAACAGACTCCAGCTCTTTGAGCCTCTTTATGTCTTCAATGTTTGAAACACCACCAGATGCAATTATTGGGATTTTTACAGACTGGGCCAGAGTTTTAATGCCTTCTATATTTGGCCCTTTGAGCATCCCATCCCTGCTTATATCCGTATAGATTATTCCTGCAACACCTGCATCCTCAAGCTCTTTAGCTAATTCTATCGCAGCCTTATTTGTCAGCTCCTCCCACCCCTTTATGGCAACCTTCCCATCGCGGGCGTCTATCCCGACCAATATCTGACCGTGATGCTGTTCACATACATCCCTGACAAACCAGGTTTTTTCAAGGGCAGCGGTACCAAGGATGATCCTTGATGCTCCCATGGCAAGATAAAGGTTGATGGCTTCTATGTCCCTTATCCCTCCTCCCACCTGAAAGGGTATGCTGATGGCGTCTGCTATGGCCTCTATGGCATCCATGTTTTTAGGCTCTCCTGCAACGGCCCCGTCAAGGTCAACTATATGAAGAAGCTCGGCCCCCAGGCTCTGCCACTTCTTTGCCACCTCTACCGGGTTTGTTGAATACACCGTCTCCTGGTCCATCTTCCCCTGTACGAGCCTGACACACTTTCCGCCTTTGATGTCAATTGCAGGAATAACTAACATAACCCTCCTCCATTCCTAACCTTTAATGTCTCCAAAATTTTTAAGTATCCGAAGCCCCTTCTCCTGGCTCTTCTCCGGGTGAAACTGGGTTGCAAACAGATTGTCCTTCCAGATGCTCGATACGAATTCAACTCCGTAGTTTGTAGTTGTAGCCACAACACTTTCATCTTCAGGCATGACATAATACGAGTGGACAAAATAGAAGTAGGAACCTTCATTTATACCTTTCATGGCAGGCGGCCTTCTCTTGACAGCAACGGTATTCCAGCCCATATGGGGGACCTTTAGGGACGAGGGATGAGGGATGAGGGATGAGATATCGAACTTAACCACTCTGCCCTTTATTATATCAAGCCCCTTGTGAATGCCAAATTCCTCGCTCTCTGTAAACAGGAGCTGAAGTCCAAGGCATATCCCTAAGAACGGCCTTCCGCTATTGATGACCTTTGGAACGATATCCAGCAGACCTTTTTCGTCCAGATTCCTCATGCAGTCGGGAAAGGCGCCTACCCCTGGAAGCACTACGTGAGATGCGTCCATTATGGTTGCTTGGTCCGAGGTGACAATGGCGTTGTGACCAACCTTCTCGAAACCCTTCTGGACGCTCCTCAGATTCCCCATTCCGTAATCTATGATGGCTATCAAATTTTTCCCTTTGTTGAAAGTACCCCAGTTACTCTTTTATCAATCATCGTTGCGGCATCAAGCGCCTTGGCAAGGGCCTTGAAAATGGCCTCTATGATGTGATGGGTGTTGCTGCCGTACATGACATTGACGTGGAGGTTGCAGCCAAGGTGGTTGGAGAAGGCCTTAAGGAACTCCTCCACCAGCTCAGTATCGAAGTCACCAACTTTTGCCCGCTCTATTTTAGCATTGAACACAAGATGCGGCCTTCCGCCTATATCCATAGCAACAGACACCAGGGCCTCATCCATAGGAACAAGGGCGTTCCCGTATCTGACAATCCCTTTATACCCATCCAGGGCGATCTTGAATGCCTGACCAAGGCATATACCAATGTCCTCAACACTGTGGTGGAAGTCTACCTCCGTGTCACCGGTAGCTGAGACCTTGAGGTCAAAGAAACCGTGCCTTGCAATATGTGTAAGCATATGGTCAAAGAACGGTATCCCCGTAGATATGTCATGTTCCCCTGAGCCGTCGACTTCAAGTTCAAGCTCCACCCCTGTCTCCAGGGTCTTTCTGTCTATC
>ERZ1292625.3570-Hain-H41-01um-R1-3570-length-12471-cov-5_pt1 | contig 12471 bp, 15 predicted proteins | sample MGYA00564400_ERZ1292625 | MGnify/ENA primary metagenome ERZ1292625 (study PRJEB36523, sample SAMEA6512639) | groundwater metagenome | collected 2019-01-08 | study: AquaDiva: Metagenomics assemblies of 32 groundwater samples
GGGCCCTTAGCTCAGCTGGTAGAGCAGTACTTTTGCAAAGTAAATGTCAGGAGTTCGACTCTCCTAGGGTCCACATTAGCAGACAAAGGTGATAGAATTACCTCCTTCGCCTTGAACACACTTGATACTTTCGTAGTTCCAAATTCTTTGCCATCGAAGACGATACCCGCTGGAAACTGGAACCATTGGAGCTTTGTTTGTGTTGTTATGTCTGCTTTTCTCCATATTGAACTTGGATTCGTGAGATACTCTTCTACGAATTCTATTACCTCTTCGGGGGAACCTACGAAGTTGCCAAGCATCGCCAGAGAGGCCCTATCTTCCATTTCGTTTTTCTCCACCATGTCTAATTGCTCTTTTAAGATTGGATCACTGATCACTCCTTTGAGATTTTTTTGAATTAAGTTATTTTTTCTCTGTGTATATTCTATAAGCCGTGATTCCAACCTCGATACTTCTTTGCGCTTATCTTGTGTGGAATCATTGAATTTCTCGCGCACAAAGCGCTTCAGCTTTGCTATTTGTTCTTCTCGAAAGCAGAATGAATCCATGAAGAACGCGAAACGTCTCTCAAACTCATCTCTCTCGTAGTTATGGCCTTTTCCTCCAAATCGATAATACGGGTATTTACCTTTGGCAAAACTGCCAGTCAATTTTAATCCTGATGGGTGAAGTATGAAGCGGCGGAGTGGAAAGGCAGGATTGTCAGTTTTATATTCTGACACCTTGTGCCCCTTATGTTTAAGCACTCTTTGTACCTGCATAAACAGCTCTTCCGAAACTATGGCTTCGAATGTTCCCTTGTAGAACTCTCCGAATTTATTGATCCGTGCCATATAAAGCTCGTTGGCTAACATTGCATAAAAATACCCCTTACTAATTGGTTTTCCGTTCTTTTTCACAAGTCCTTCTTTTGTTAGTTGAATTCGTACTGAATCTGTTGTTTGTAACCCAGTTGCCACCATTTGAAATGCTTTAAGAACCAAAGGAGTCATTTCATTCGGGGCTATAGTGGCCTTGTCAGCCACCCGCACATTTGAATAACCTACTGGTGCAGTCCACACGTATCTTCCTTCTGTAATTGCACCACGCATACCATTCACGCAACGCTCAGTACGAACATCGTTATCAAATTGGGCTATGTTCGCCATCATATTTTCCATAAACCTTCCAGCAGGATTGTCTTCGATTTGTTCAGTAGCCGATTTAATACTCACGCCGTAACGTTTTAGCAGGAGACGAATCTGGCTATAGTCATCTGTGTTGCGCGACATTCGATCTATTTTATATACAATAACCGCAGTTATATTATTTTTCTTTTGTGAGATAAATTTCAACATGCTCTGCAACTCTGTTCGGTTGGCGGTTTTCGCACTTTCACCTCTCTCTACAAATACGACAACAACTTCATAGCCAATTTTGAAAGCGTATTCTCGACACGCTTTCTCTTGTGTTACGAGGGAATTACCTTCCTCTGCTTGTTCTACAGTGGATACTCGAACGTAGATGACTGCTTTTTTAATTATCTCTTTTGTTTTATGCATGACTTTTTCGTTTTTGTCTTACAAATTCATCAACCAAAATACTAGCTAGACACTCAAGGGCTTGGTCTTCCGATACGAAGATTCCAGGTCTCTGGCTACCATTGTATCGCTGAATGCTAGGATTATCTATCCTAGTGCCCCCAATATCCCTATCTTGTTGTATTTTTTGTCTTGTAAATTTCATAAACAAAGACCCATGAAGTGCGGTGATGGACTTCATGGGTCTTTGTCTACCACCGCGCATCGCGCCAAAAGCACGATACTGATAGCATTCTATATAGATATTAAAAGCAGGTATACTTCGCTTAATTAGGCCTGCTTAAGCGTTCTTTTTATAGCGAGCCAAAATGCCTTTGATGGCTTCGGGTGTAATAGAATACCCTGATTCTTCCATCATGCGCATTATTAAAATTTCTCTGTACTGAGTTTTCTCATCGGGAAATCCTACCTGTTTGAGTAGATCTTTGGTTGAGAGCATGTTATATTTCAAAACCTCTTCTATTTTTCTTTTATCTAAAATTGGTCTAATTCTTTTCACCTTACGAATATCTTGAATTTCAATAATTTTCTTCATCGTACGCCAATTCTTTTTAACATAATCAATGATTTCCTCGCGACTAACGCCGTCATAAACCCAGAGTTTTAGAAACGCTCTTTTCTCAATTTTCAACTCTTCTTCTGAAGGGGTCTGTAAGCGAACAGGAAAATCACTTAGCGTTTTATCTTCAACATCTCTAGATAGAACGTTGGCTATACATAGGTTTCTTAAGTCAGTAGTTGGTGTAGCGTTGTGCTTATTCAAAAGAAAATTTACACGCAAAAGAAGCTCTGGTGTTTCTTCGTGCTTGGACTTTAAGGATTTTTCTATCTCCGATAAGTCCTCCTTGAAGTCATCGGAAAGAAGTAGCTTGTACCATATTTCCTCCGCCTTATTGGTCTTAAATGGCTTACCACCGCGCATAAAAGGATTATTACATATTAAGCCGTTATAATGCTATAATAGTTCTACAATTCAATAGAAATGGCCTAAACCTTCGAATATCGTTGGCATGGTCGAAAAGACCCATGGAAGATACTGAACCCCGCGTTCAGCAACTCTTCCATGGGCTACATTGGGAAACTGATGTAGGGTCGCAAGACCTAGCTGGCGTGGGGTTCTGTGCGTCTCCATGCTAGCTATTATTAGTTAGCTTTTTATTTTATGAAAAACAAATCAAGCATTGTCTTAGGTATTGTGGTTGCATTTATTTTAATACCTCAAATAGCTCTAGCTTCTTGGTGGAATCCCTTCAGTTGGTTCAAGAAAAATGATAAACCTATAGCAGAGCAAACTGTTAAAGTTGAGCAAGGTAATACTCAAGAAAAGGATAAACCAAAGCTGGTGGATCAAAAAGTTCCTGAAAAGAAAACACCTGCTCAAAAAATAAACAATGCCAAAGAAAAATCTCCAAAAGGAGTTAGCGCTTCTCAAGTTGTTTCTCCATCAGTAATTACTCCGACCCCACCTGATTTATGTAAAAATGTTGAAGGAGTTCAGTCATCCTATATCCCAAAAGGGATGTATAGGGAGACAGATGGTAATTGTTATCAAAAGCCCATTGAAATTTATTCTCCTGAGCCACAAATTGTACAAAATACGACCGTTGCTCAAACGAAACCAGTTATAAAAGAATTTGAAATTCTACCTGCGAAAGGAAGGATTGGCCAAAATGTTAAAGTTTCTTGGAAAGTAGATAGTGCAACTACTTGTGCATTTACAAACACTTCTGATTTACAGGTTCCATTCGTTGGAAGTTTGCCGAATACCACAAGAGACATTACCTTAGATCAATATAGTTTTAAGGATAATAAATTCACTTTTTATTTAACTTGCGCTGACAAAGATTGGAACACAACTCAGAAATCAATAACAATTCCTTATGATGCTGTATTCGCATCTGTTCAACCTACAAGCTTCTTTTCAGCTAGTGGTGGAAACATAGGAAATGGTGGGATTGGATATTACAACGGTACGCCAACAATAGTAATATCTCCTCTTAAAGAAGGTGCAAGTGCTGTAGTAGAAATAGATGGATACAGCTATCCTCTATCTGAAAATGGTATTCACTTTCCTATGACTCACTTAAAATTTGATCCAACATGGGTATACGCTGGTTCGTGTACAAGTCATACATATAAGATTAAATTCTCGTACACAGATTCATACAACTCACTAATAACAGGAGAATCAACTATTGGTAGTTTTTGTCTTAATAATCTTAAATCGCCAACAGAATAGTGTCCGCTAGGGTTTTACGATGGCACACCGCTCGACACGTTGTGCAACCTGGGGCACTACGGCTCAGAAATGGGGTAATGTGGCACTTTGCGTGTAAGTCGCGCACCTTCGGCAAATTGCCGTATCGGATTATTTTTTAAGTAAATTTTTTAGTTCTTGAGATATTTAGAGCGATATAAATTGCAAATTAATGCTAATATATTTGCTATGGCCCCAAAACAAGATACTCTTGATGACATCATTCAAAGCGAGTATGGACTTACCGCAAACGCAGCCAAGAAATATGGTGATTATTTCACAAATGCTTTAGAGTTTAATGAGTTGTTGCAAACTTTTACTGAATCAGTAGATGCAAGCAGGCACATTTTCGCTGCCTTTTTATCGCAAGTAAGAAAACACTTAACGCTCGCCATACTTTCAACTGTACGATTACACCACATACAAACCACAATGAATGTACGGCAAGCGCTAGAAGCGGGACTATGCGCCGCATATGCCATTGCCAATCCAGAGCAAGAAGGTTTTGTTCTACCTGATGAAAATGGGTATCTTACAGCTCCACAAGAATTGATAGGGAAGAGAAATAAGTGGTTAGAAGAGAATTTCCCAAAAGGGCCTGATGCTATAAAAAACCTAAAGGGTTTAATAAACAAAAATACTGCTCACGCCAACCTTATTTATGCCTATCAGAATTTTGATTTTGATAAAGAAAGTGGTAAATTTCATACCCCATTTTTTGATATCGAAAAAGAACATTTAGTCAAAACCGATTTATGGGAAATAGCTAATATAGCAATGGGCTTAATGGACTTATTTTATGGAATTGATAAGAATATAGGATCAATAAAATTTATAGATGACTTTATCCCTCGCCTCCATAAACTTGAAGCTGATAATCTCAGGTTAAAAAAAGAGATGCAAGCTTTTCTTGATCAAAGGATAAAAAATCACACCAAAGCAAGTTAAATTGCTATAACTTGTATTTTAACTTTTCCTTTATAAAATCGTTTATCTCCGCTATTGCCTTGCTCACTTCTTTACCAAAATCGTCATCTTCTATATCAGTACCATGGTTATAAATAATTTCATCGATCTTGCCTCGTTCTTTTGTTCTAAGTTCGGGATACAAATTTTGCTCGATGGCATTTCTTAGTTGGTTTACCTTGTCGTTGAGTGGTTTTATTTTTCTCAAGATTTCTGATCCCCATAATACCTCTGCAGCAAGTTGATGTGACTCGATTTCCCTATAAGCATTTACAATTTCGTCCCACCTCATTTCATATACGTATTTTGTAGAATCTTTTGCTATTTCTGGATCGTTAGACCTCTCTGGGTATTTCTCTTTCGCATATCTAATTGCTCTATTGCTTTCAGCATTCCAAATGGCAGGATTTCTGACATGCCTTATTGCATCTCTTAGTTTTAATACCGCGTAGTTAAGATTATAGGAAGCGTCAAACTCCTTCGTTCCCTTCATTTGCTCTCTCCAAGTTGAAAGGCCCCGACTAGCCAAAAGTATTCCAGCTGCTGTAAGAAGAAAGGTTATGGAATCCTTGATTAATATGTAGATTTGCCCTTCCGTGAAATTCATTACCTACCATTATACAATAAATTTATTCGCTTTTCTTTCTCTATAACTCGTTGGTCTATAAGGTAACTGACAGCATTTTCGACAAAGAGGAGGTTCAAGTTCTGTGTAAAAATAAAGGTATTTGACCCTTAGATTGCACCTAGTGCAAAGAAAGTAAAATAGAGCTCCTCTACCTTTCCCCAAGTTAGAAAGAACATAATCTACCTCTTGATACCTCCAAAAAGGTTGGCCACTTCGCATATCATTAAGTGATTTGAAAGTAGTATTTTTGGGTATGTTCATTAATCCCTTTACCCTCTCGAGATCAAATTCGTTGTTAAATCTTATCCTTGGACTATTCTCAAGTTGCTCTAGTTCGCGCACAAAAGTCCTGACATAATCGAAAATGTCTATTCTACGAGTTATTTCTGGTTTCCCTATGTCTTCGTACCGCTCGTTATACATAATCGCTAATAATCTCTAATAAGGTATGAATCCTATCCAGTAGTGAAATCGCTAGAATATCCAGCTTTTTCAGAGCCCTTCAAAATCTCCATCAGTTGTAGGGCTTCTAGCGTAAAGGCGTTCCAAAATGATATACTGGAGTCCACAAACATAAAATCCCCGATATGGGGATTTTATGTTTTCGTGTAATGGTTTACCAAAAAGTGATAAGGCCCCTTCTGTTGAAGGGGCCTTTGTAAATCGCATTTACGCTTATGATAATCTTCCAGTTGAAAGAATTTGTTTAAAAAGAAAGAACATTTGGTGTTCATCAGAGGTGGAGTGTTTCGATACTATCCGTTCGTCCTTTTGAGGGGATTTAGTGGTTAGCACGAAGCACTTCCAACCGATCCGATGCTAAATCCAAGTTTAAATCCTAAAATTCCGTATTGCTACATTATTTCAAGAAAATGTCTTTCGAGTTTTGTTTCCGTCAGACTCCTTAAATTTACCCTTCTCAGGTTTGGAGGTTTTTAAGGCCTCTTTGCCATGATGGCTTCACATCTTTGCAGACGATCAGCTATTGGGACTTTCAATATACTCCCATCTTTTTCTAGATGCAAGTGGTTTTTAAATAGAAAATAAAACTAAAAATATGTCAATTCTGGAAGTTATTTAGCTGCTTCAAGCGTTGCAGTTAAAGTTATTTGTCCCCCATTTCTTAAAACTAAAAGTGAAACTTTCTGACCAACTTTTTTCTGACGAATAATATTAATAAAACTAGTATCACTAGTAAGCTCGACACCATCGATGGAAAGGATGACATCATTTTCAAGTATCCCAGCTTTTTGTGCTGGTGAATTTGGAATAACAGCAAAGCCTTCCCCGCTACTTGATTTTATTACCAAGATACCATAGTCGACAGTTAAATTATTTTGTTGTTTTACTAGTGGTGTAACCTGAACATAATTAACCCCCAAGTATGGTCTGGTGATGCTACCTGTGGCGCGAACTGAGTCTACGATTTTACTGACCATATTTGCAGGAAGCGCAAATCCCACACTCTGTGAACCCTGAGCTATAGCCACATTGACGCCCACCACTTCACCTTTGAGGTTCAGTAATGGGCCACCTGAGTTCCCTGGGTTTATGGCAGCATCAGTCTGAATGAGACTATCAAGCAGTTCATTTTGACCTTGGCCGTTGCCAGCGACCACTGAGCGTCCCAGACCTGAAATAATCCCTGAAGAGATAGAGTTGTTGAATTGCCCTAAGGCAAACCCAATTGCAATAACACTTTGCCCGAGCTGTAGGCGTGAGCTATCTGCGAAAGAAAGAGGGGTAAATGATCCACCAGAAACCTTTAGTATTGCCACATCCATTACGGGGTCAGAAGCCAAAAGTGTTGCCGTATATTTCTTGCCAGCACTTGTAACTATTTTAAATGTCGCTCCTTGAAAGCCCACGACATGACGGTTGGTCACAAGCATCCCATTTGATGTTACAAAAAATCCAGTCCCACCTCCGACTTTTTTCTCCTCCGTACCTATTTGCCTACGAGTTTGCGGAGCTATAAAAAAGTTAGAAAAGAAATCATTGAAATTTAAGGCTGTCGGAGTATTCTCGTATACCGGAACTTGTTGATAGACCTCTATTGAGACTACACTTTTATTTGCTTTTTCAACGACTTGAGTAATAGTTAAGTCTGAAGCTGTTTTTTCTCTTTCCGGAAATATTCCTAGAGCAGACGCAGGAGTCTTTACGTCGGGCAATAATGCTGTTGGGGCAATTGGCACTCTAGCATTGAGATATGAAAGAACTCTTGGCTGATAGCGCCAAAAAAGCACCCCCAGTACACCTAAAGTAACCACAACCCCAGCAAGAGCTGTTATGAGTAATGTAACAAATGTATGTTTGAATAGAAAACGCTTCATACGCTTCTAATTTTATGTAATTAAACTTTTATGTCAATTTCTAGTAATTTTATTTATCCTTCTAAGCGCTAAAGTATCTGACCTAAGTTTTTTCTTATATATGTCAACCTCAGCAATTGTCCCACCAATAGATTTTTCGTCCATTACTTTTAAGGCTTCTCTAAGAGCAATTTTGTTTTCCTTTAGCCGTTTCGTATCATTTCTGATTGCCCTTCTACTCATTTTGACAGCATATTCAGTTGTTGGCGCATTAAGTGGTAATTCGGCTGCTAAAACAGAACTACTGTAAGAAGTGAAAAAGGCAATTGGGAGAACAATACCAGCAACGATGCGTTTTTTCATTTATTAAAATATGTATTTAAATGATTAATAATGTATATCCCCATTTTATTGGGTACACCTATTAGTACGCCTCATCATCAACTTTCTTTCAACAAAAATCACCCACTATATGAGAATGGGTGATTTTTGGAGGTATTAGAGAGGTTTTCAATTACTAAAGGCTTCCTTATATTTTTGGTAAGGCTTGATGTCCTTACATGTACTAGTACGATCTGTATCTTCTTTTCTTTCATTTTCTAGCTCTCTGGGCAAGTGTATCTGACGGGGGTTATAGGGGACGCCCGGTGTTTCCCAGGGTAAGACCACACAGGCAACGGTGAGGGTTAAATCAGCATCATAACCCCCAATAATTCGAATGTGGGCACCCAGTAGAAGCTCTGGGATATCCATGTCTCCAAGCTCACCAGTAAAGAACACTTTTTCTTCTCCACTAGTGAGTATAAGTGTGAGGGACTGGCTATTATTATCAAAAGATTTAACTATGCCTGAAAAGAGTCCACGGCCAGCATTGTTCCATCTATTTTCCTCGATAATTGTAATTGGGTCTGCAAATGGTATTGGATATCTGAAATCATCTATATCCTTACCGATGCCGATAGCATATAGAATAGTTCCCCCAACAATACTAGCTACCACACTGGCAATGACTACAAGAAAGAACGAAAATCGATAGCCTCTAGAAGTATGGCGGACATTGTAATAGCCAAGGAAGACCATCAAGCCAAAAGAAACAATCCAAAATAGCGGTATCATATCGAAGAAGAACTGCGATAAAGAATCATGAGTTATCTGTTGGTAACGCCATCCAGCATTAATAAAGACAAAAATTGTAGCAGCTATCGCACACGCACCGATGAGCACTGAGAGCCCCCATAGCACCCAAAAAGTATTATTTTTAAGAACAAAACGCCATTTGCCTAGAGGGGCAACATTGTCTTCCTCTATTTTCCTAATTACTCTTTCTGAAATTGTGTTTGGATTTTGTTCCATAAATTTATTTCTTTGTTAAGGCCGCTTTAAGCGCCTTCTTCCCCCTATGAATTAGGGTAGCGACCGACCCTTCTGGTATTTGAAGAATATCAGAGATTTGCCTGTAATCTTTGTCTTCTCCAAACCTAAGAAGTAGTACATCTCGATATTTTTTATCAAGATTTTGCAGAGCGTCATTTAGTATCTTGGCATCAATCTCCTTATCAAAAATCTGTTCTTGATCATCGTGTGACTCAATATTTAAAAATTGTTGACCTGAATCCTCGTCCAGCGTGACCTCTGGCCGGCGTTTCTTCATTCTAAAAAAATCATATGTTTCATTGTGCACGATGCGGTAGATCCATGACGAAAATGCAAATGTGTCATTAAAACTCCTCAAATACCGGTAGACCTTGATGAAACTGTTTTGAAGGATATCCTCTACATCACGATGATCTCGAACTCCAAGCCTAGCGATATAGCGCCGAAGCGGGGCTTCATACCTCGTAATTATAGCGGAAAAAGCATCCTTATTTGAAAGAACAATAGCAACCAACTCCTTATCAGTAAGGCCTTCATACTCTTTTTCCATATACACTTCATATTATATACGCAATTTGGCTAAAAATCTTTCAGAGCCCGAGTACTTCAAGAAGTTCTGGAAATTCTTTTGTCCCCATATCTTCTTCTGTAAAGTGGCCTTTATCAGAAAATTCTTTGAATGTTGCTTGCGGCAAAACTGCTTTTAACTCATCGACAGTTTTTATAATCTCCTCTTGGTCATCGAGTGAGTACATTACTATTAAACCAGCAGTCCGGCTTACTAGGCCAGGGTCAATTACAAAATTGAAAAAACCTGTACTTAATAATTTATTTGGATCAGACCAAGGAGCAACAAGTGCAACCTTGCCGACTATAATTTTGTTTTCGGACAACCAACGAACTAAAAATCCACCTCCACAACTGTGACCAACTAGAATAGTATCTGGAGTAATATCAAGTTGCTCAAAAATTTCTTTCCATTTTTCATAGATTGGGTCGAATGGATCTGGAAAATCCGGGGTATGAGTTTCTATATTTAATCCCACTAGTTTCTGTTTAAGCCAAGGGAACCAATGAGTAGTTGAGAGTGGTGTCTTAATTAAGTCTATCTCCTCGACGTCATCAAGAATTCCATGAATAATAATTGCATTCTTCATGCTTTCATTATACCAAAAACTACTTACTTAGTAGAAAAAGTAAATTTGTAGTCAGATAAAATAAGCACCTTGTCTGTTTTAGCCGGCATTACCTCAGTTAGAGTCACAACTACTCCAGCTATTGTTTTTGGCTCGCCAAGAGTCACAATCCCCTCTGCTGAAACACCAGCTTTGTTTGTGACTTTTACCCTGAGCTTAACCGTACCCATCCAGATACATTTAGCATAAATAGGACAACGGCTATCCTCTAGAACTTCCAGTGGCTTTACTACTACTTCTTTTGTAGCAGGAGAAACAATGTCAGGTTTCAAAAATACGAAACTATGTGCCATAGCCTCAAGTACTGCAGTCACTTTTTGTTTATCAAATTCTTTTACACCCTGACTAGGATCATAAACCCCGATATTGGTGGAATGAATAGTGTATTCGACGGCATAACACTTACCGTTATAAAGAGTACGATAACTTGTCGTATCGTAAAAGTTCCCAGCGCCTGCATCACCTAATATAAACTTAAAATACAATATCCTATTTATGGTTTCATTGCCTTGCGATTGTTCTCCGTTGGTCGCTATTAAACAATTTTTAGCAGCCTTGGCGTCATTACTGACTCCTACGCTAAACCTTGAATCACTTAAGTTAGTTTGTGGTTGAGATCCTTTTGGAATAGTCACCCTAGCAATTAGAGTACCGGCATCTTGCGTATTTGTTCGCCAGTCTTGCTTACTTTGACTAATGTCATCAAGTGACAGCTCTTTGGGATAAGAAAAAGTCAGAGTTTTTTCCTGATCAACAAAAACAGAATTTCCCGAAATGACATTTTGACTATCATCTGGTACCACCACAGGGACTACGACTTTAGGCTTCTTAAATAAAAAGTAGCCAGCGATTAAAAAAACGACAATGGCGATGCTTGCAACTAGAACATTGTTATTTGTTTTCATATTCATACATTATATGACGAATACTGGAGTAAGTTGTTACGAGAGTAGAAGTAAGACCTTGGCCAATTTGAGTTCATCAAAACTGTAACGCTCTCCCAAAGCTCGCCAGGCTGGAGAGAGTTTGTCACTACCCTTTTTATCAAAGGCCTTAATAATCTCTGGCAGACCATCGAGAATTCGTTTAGAACATAATCCATGTACCTGATCATAAAGGAGTTTGTCAGTCGCCTGTAGCGACACTAAGTGATCAATAATAGTACTCTCTGTTAGATCTCTAGCTTTGGCTATTTCACTAATAGAAAGACCTTCTTGAACAAGGGAAAGTGTTTTCTCTGATGTTGTCAGTTTTGGCCCAGCTTTTTGTGGTGTTAAAGATCCGCCAAAAGCTTTGATCATATTGCCATGCATGACTTCAAGATCTTTACTGTCCAGAGATTCAAAAGATCCTTCAGCTTTGGCTGAAGCATCACGAAAGAACCTATCTGTTGTCAAAACTTCTGGGTGAACTTCTAGGGCACGTTGGTTATATCCTCGCAATGTGATGCCGGCAAATGTGCGCACTCTTGAAAGTGCGACATAACCTTGTCCATACTCAAAGACATCAGAGAGATCCATACTGGCCGCATCGAGACTCATACCTTGGCTTTTATGGACTGTGATGGCCCAAGCTAGGCGTAGTGGTATTTGTGAAATCCTTGCCTTGACCTTACCATCTTCCTCAACCACCCATTCCATGTTTGGAATAGTAATCCGTTGTCCATTATGAGTTTTGATAATTGGATACCTAGTACCTCTTTCAAAGTCTACTACCGTGCCGAGTGTCCCATTAGCAAACCCAGCTTGTAAGTTATTTTTGGTACACATAACTACGGCATCTTTTTTGAGCCTCAGTGTCTCTGGAGATAGACACCCTTTTTTTAAGCCTTCAACTAATGCGGCTCGCCCCTTGGAATCCATGGTGAAAACTTCTTCTTTACCAATAAGGCTAGATAGCTTTTCTTCATTTAATGAATCTACTGCAACATTTTTGGTAAAAAGTTGTGTAGTAGCATCTGTCACCTTTTTCTTACTATTTGTTCGAGACTGTAATTCTTCATGGTGAAAGTCTTCCAAAGAGTTACTTCGAATAGCGGAAAGTAAAGAAAGAAGCCCAGCATCATCTTGGCGGTGTTGCTCTGTTAGATAACAAGTTATTAACTTTAAATTTTTCCAAGACGGACTTTGGTATGCAAACTGCGCCACATCAC
>ERZ1292625.3572-Hain-H41-01um-R1-3572-length-12469-cov-5_pt1 | contig 12469 bp, 31 predicted proteins | sample MGYA00564400_ERZ1292625 | MGnify/ENA primary metagenome ERZ1292625 (study PRJEB36523, sample SAMEA6512639) | groundwater metagenome | collected 2019-01-08 | study: AquaDiva: Metagenomics assemblies of 32 groundwater samples
AATCAAGTCCCAATGAAAAAAAGTCCCAGGACTTACCTTGGGACTCTTTTTGCAAAACCTGGGAACACGACTAACCAGGTTTAAATTTCTTTGGAGCTCCCAGGTGCCAGGCTTCTGTTTCCTGGGGCTCATAAATATAACAACCAGCTTTTCAAAAATCGCAGGGCACCAAAAACAACAAACCCCCCGCAATAAAGCGGAGGGCTCGTTCCAAACAAACAACGGTCATATGACCCGAACAAAAAATCTTTATTTCTTGTTGGCTTTCTTCACAGCCTCAATGTATCTATTTTGCAATGTCTCGGCAGCAGCCTCATCCATCGTCTTTAATTTCTTAATCAGGTCATTCACTCCAGAACCTTTGGCATCGGTCTCGCCACTTTCAATGGAGGAGAGTTTGCCTTTAATCTTTTTTTCGAGTTGTTTTGAGAAGTCGCTCATTATTCTGCATTTATTTCAGTCATTAATGTCGGGTCTTCCCATGAAGCGCCATCAATAATTTCCTCTTGGTTATTATCAATTGCTACTTGAATGTTTTCAGCAATCTGCTTTAGAGCGTCTGCAATTTCTTTTGCAGTTCCACCGCCAGTTATTTTAATTTCGTAGTTCATCGGTTTTGTTTTGGTTCTGTAAATATAACAACTCAGTTTTCAAAAATCGCAACTTAAATCAAATGGTTTCCGTTCAGGTACTCTTTCATCTCTTCAAAGTGTTCTTTGTATTCATCACTGTCTGCAGTTTCAAACTCAAATTCACTTTGGTTGCACTTAACAGTTTTCATTTTATCAATTCCGTTGCAATGAAAGTAGCGAGGCTCAGTTTCAGTTTTCCAAAATATATCCTGAAGTTCCTCATGAATCTCATCACTAACTTGTTTCTCTGTAATGTAATAAAGAGGTGTCAGTTCATAAGACGGTGTGAGTTCACAACAGTTGGTCGTAACCGACTTGTCGAACATATACACAGTAGAAATCTTTCCACACTTCTTAACCAATTTCTTATCAGTCCAGTGTGCAGTCTCATCAATTGCCACAACGTGAATGTCTGTTATATATGCTGTTTTTGTTTCCATGTATCTATAACAACCGAGTTTTCAAAAATCGCATCACCACTTTTTTCTTTTATTATTCATAAATTTAGAAAACGGGTGGTACTTATCAACATCCGACTGCTTTATAGGAATCATATCATCAAATCGCTTTTGTGCATGAATCTGAAATACCTTCTCTTTTGGTTCTTCCAACATCTTCATCACATCCTCAATCACAACAGTTTTTCCCGAAGCCTCCTCAATTGCTTTCTTTAAAGCTTCTTTGCTGTCATGTTTGCTTGAGTCAATAATAATCACATCATTTGCTGTTAAACCTTTTTCTGCAAGAAGGTGAGCAATATGAATTGAAGTCGAATCAATTCCAGCTCCAATTATAATTGGTTTATCGGTCATAAGGGAGAATTTATTCTTCTTTTTTTAGCAAATCTTCGCAACTGCCAATGAATAGGTCAATTTCATGCTCAACACTTGCACAATCATCCTCACATTCATCTTTCATAAGCTGAAAGAGGTTGAGAACTTCTTTTTTGTGTTCGGGGTGTTTCTTGTTGAATTCATTCCCGAAATCTACTGCTCTTTTAAATTGTCCCATATCGTGTTTTGGTTCTAAAATTATAACAATTGACTTTTCAAAAATCGCAATATTACTCCTCGTGTCCGCAGTTCGGACAATCATCTGCATCGTCTTCTTCGGGTGCATATCCGAAATAATTTGCTACATCACCAATTTTCTCACACTCCTCAATATAAACATCCTTGCTTGTATCGGTGGTCATGTACGTTTCACCGCCATGCGTTTCCTCTTTGAGGTCATAAACTGAAAGGCTTGGTTCTTGGGTTTCGTCTTCTTGGTGAAAGTTAATGTCTTTCACAACACCATCCTTTGTGGTGAATGAATGCCAAAAGTCAGGCAAGTCTCCTTCGGTTAGGTCGAAGTCGAAGGTCTCACCTTCAAAGAAAAGTTTAAGAGTTTTTTTGTCGTAGTCAATAATGAATTTGTTCATATCTGTTTTGGTTATGTTCACCGATATAACAATCACTATTTCAAAAATCGCAAGACCTCAATAATCGAAGTCAATGCTGTATGCTTCCACCCACTCACCTTCGAAGAACACTTGAAATTGTTCATCGTCTTTTTCTTCATTAATCCATCGGTATGGCAGCGGTTCGCTGCCGTGGTAATACTTCTCTCCGACAGGAACTCCCAGCTCTTCTTGCTGGAGGTCTTTGCGAATGGTTGCGGTCTGTGTTTGCGTTGGTGTTTCCATATTCTTATAACAACTGGGTTTTCAAAAATCGCAGAAACTAATTAAAAAAATCACTCAGGGTTTTGCAGCCAAGAATAGAAGAAGGAAATTCTTTTCCTTTAATAGTAATTGTGTGGTCTTTGTAACTTCCTTTTGGAGCAACCAGTTTGTCGAAAACTTTTACCAAACCTTTTTCCTCCAACCACTTTTCAGTTGGGTTTACAGGAATATTTGAAACAATTGCAACCAGCTTTTCACGACCTCTCGCACTCTTGCTGACAACTCCATAAATATCCTCATGGAGTGTTACATCTTTGTCCAAAAGAATTGGAGTAATAACTGCTTTATCTCCTTTTTTAAAGAAAGGAAGACAGTCTTTTTTTGCTATTGCTTTTACTATTCCCATATTATTATAACAATTGAGTTTTCAAAAATCGCATTACAAATTAGGAAGAACTTTTAAATCCCGAATAACCTCAGCAGTTATATGAATCAAAGTTTCGTACTCATGTCTTTCGAGGTCAGTTAATCCGCCAGTACGTGCTTCATCTTCTCTTGCTTGGTTCTCTTTTAAATTAGCAAGGTTCTTGGTGTATTTCTCAATCATCAAATCTCTTTGGGTTTTTGGTTTCACTTCATTTTCCAAAATATCTCCATGGAAATTTGTATTGTACCTTGTATCTATTCTCTTGGCAAGTGCTTTAAGTTCAGTTAAATTTTCTCCTGTAAACATTCCAGTAGCTTCTATCCAATGAGGTGTATCAAGGTATCCAAGCAAATGAATATCATCATCACATAATCCTTGGCTGTCAGCATCGGCTTGTTGGTCTTCGTTTACATACCCAAGCATATGGGTAAGAACTTCACTTCTGTTGTCTTCTGGGCGCATATTTTTTGAATTAAAGGGTATATTCGACTTCGTGAATTGGCTTGTAAGCGTCAGGAACTTTCACCTCTGAATCAATATTGAATTCAATTCCATAAGTGCCTTTGTAGTGTCTGCCACCGTAGTGTTTAATGTCAGCTTTCTCAGGTGTAATAAAAGGAAAATCTTTTTTCACCTCATCGAATAGCATCTTAAAATGTGCAAAGTTGCTTCCGTATGTATTGGTGCGAATAATAATTCGAGGTTGGTATGGAGAAACAATGTTCTTGTCCAACTCAGGGTTGTATTTTAAAATCTCTTTAATAATTGTCATGTTCTCGCTTGTTTGGTTATAAACTTATAACAACTGACTTTTCAAAAATCGCAAGGGAGGGAGACTTATTTTCCTTCTTTGTTTCCGAAATCAACAATGTTGTTGACCTGAAGGGAGTTCTCAATTATGGTGTTGCCACCGAATTCAATCTTAACTTTCACCAATGAATCTCTGAGTTTTTGCTGTTCCTCATTGAGGTCGCCTTTGCTCGTCAACTTGTCAAGTGCTTGGTTGATTGTTGTATTCATAACTGAAGTGGTTTCGTTTATAAATATAGGGAGAATTTCTCAATTTAGAAAAACTTTATTCCCAAAACTTTGCAATGCCATGTAAGTACTTATCCACCTTGTCAAACTCACTTTTTGTTGTCTCGGTGTACATTTCCAATCCGTATTTGTCAAGTTCCTGAAATGTCTTTTCGCTCTTTTCAATTTTTACTTCACCTTTCTTGACAACACCTCTATCACATCCAATGAACACAACTATTTTTTCAACTGTTGCAAATACCTTTCCATTTTCCAATTGAGCATTGGAAAATTTGTAAAAGAATCGTTGGTCTAAACCAAATCGACCTTTGTAGTAAAGTGGTTGAGCATTAATCCTGTCAACCAAATCATATTGTTTTTGGTTTTGTTGCTTAAGAAATAGTCCGTAACACTTCTTGCTATGCTCGTGCAATTCAAGAATTTCTTTGCCAGTCTTATCAGGGTATTGACGGGTTAATGTCTCAACGGCTGTCCAACTATCTTTTGGTTCTAATTTCATCGCTGTTTGGTGTTTAGTTTACGGTTGCCTGAATCAATTCCATTTTCTTTTTCATAAGAAAATTGTATCGGTAGACTTTTTCTTGGTCGTGGTCTTCATCGAATACCACAAATGTTGCGCCTTGGAAAAGAACTTTTTTCAGTTCCTCAAATTCTTTGCGTTCATCGTTTGTTAATCCGTATATCATTGTCGTGTTTGTTTTGGTTCTAAACTTATAACAACTGGATTTTCAAATATCGCAAACGCTTACATAAAATCCTTCTTGGAAAATAATGTCATTTTTTGTTGGACAAAAACCAACTTCAAATTCATCTCCAAGAGCTTCCTTTAATTTATTGGCTGAATCTTTTATTTTTTCCCTTTCTGAAAGCTTAAGCGAAATCTCAGGCATAAGGTATAAGTATTGTTTTGGCTGTGAACCTTTAAGAAATGAAGGTACCGAATTTTCATTGTACATTTTAATTTGCGAGAGACTTACCTTGCTAATGCAAATATATTTTGTACTGGCAGAAAATTCAATTCCCTGCATCGCTTCCTTAATTTTGGTTTTTAATTGTTCAAGCATATCGTGTTTTATAAAATTCCAAGAATATTTTTCGCCTTCATCAATAGCAATTCCATCTGCTTCTCATCCTCTTTGCTCCAACGCTTCTCCCGAACTTTCTCAATGCGCTCCTTCTTCTTACGCCTTTCAATTATTTGAGTTTGTCTGTCTCTTCGGTTCATGTAGGTATAACAATTGAACTTTCAAAAATCGCAGGTTAATCCTGTCCAAGTCCTTCACTGCTGAATGGGTGAGCATCTTCATTCGGGTCAACATTATAAACAGGTTCATCCCACTCATCATAAGCAACCCCGTCCATTATCCTGTACCCCTCGCTTGTAATTCCTGAAATTCTACCAGAGCCTCCAATAACGTTTGGCGCATCAACTCCAAAAAGCTTAAAGTTTCTTTCTTGACTTGACATCCACACTGCACTTGCAGGGGAAATTCTCGTTTTGTTATTTCGCTTATTTTGGTCAACATTATTCCAATAATTGTCTTTGCAAACTGTTCCGCCTTTTGTCTGACAGAAAACACTTTGGTAAGACTTCTTCGTGTGTTTTGTTTCACATGAAGGACAAACAATCTCATCTCCTACTTTTGCATCCTTACACTTTTGGCGTGCCTCAATAAGTTTCTTTTTATTATTGTTCATGCAGTTATAACAACTCCATTTTCAAAAAACGCAAAACAAAAAAGGATGACTTGCGGTCATCCTCTCTTGCCAAAATTCAACAAACAAACAAACAAACAAACAAACAAACAAACAAAATCAATTTCGGTTTTCAATCTTTTTCAAATTCTCTTTGGTCTCTTTCCATAATTTCGAGTTAACAATTCTCTGGGTCTTCAAAACCATATCGTTAAATGTTACCTTTACATTGTCCTCAGAGACTTTGTATTCTTTGGCAATCATTTCCTTGCAGTCATCAATTACATCCTGTCCTGTGCAACCATTGTACCGTATTTGGTAAACATTCTGGCTACCAATTTGAAATATCAGCCACATCACTTTCTGAAAATGGTTAACAACAATTTCTTTTTGTCCGCTGACCTTACTTTGAAAATCAGCTTCTCAATCTTTGGTTGAACGTATGCCATCGTTAGCATCATCAAACTCATTCCTATTATAAATCCCATCGTTGTTTGTTTTGGTTCTGAACTTATAACAACTTAGTTTTCAAAAATCGCAGAGTTCTTTGCTCGGCTCGTATGTATTCGAGTTCATTGCAATCTTCAAAATCTCTCCGCTATCTTTATGCTCAAACAAAAGGTATCCGCTTGGCTTCTCCGTCAAGAGTTGACAATTTTTGTAAATTTTAGGTTTTAAACCTCTTGCGCTTCCTGGCAAATCCTGTGTAACCGTTGCGAAATATGGAAGGTATTTTTCCTCGTCTTTGAAAAGGGAATTCTTCGGGAATGCTCCAAGACCAATGCACAATGTGAAGTAGTGAAGGCTCGACTTATAAATAAGTTGACCATTGCTGTCTTTAAAAATGCCACGCTCTTCATCGACAATTGTGAGGTCAGGACGCTCTTTGTAGGTAAAGAATATTTTACCTATCAATGAGTATGTCCAAATTTCATAAATCTTTTTCATGTTGTGTTTGTTGGTTTCACTAATATAACAACTGCGTTTTCAAAAATCGCAAGAAACAGAAAAGCCCCCGAACAAATCCGAGGGCTTTTCATACATTAATTCTATAGTTTTTTAAGTTAAAAGTATTTCAATCTGGCAAACGTGTCCTCTCTTCTGGTAAGGGTGAAAACCCCTCGGTCAGAGGAACGCATTCGAAAATCGCTCCTGTCGGTTCTTCAATCATTTCTTTTGGTTGTTTTGGTTCAACAATATGAGTTTATTTGCTCTGTGCTTTTTTAATGTCGGCAAAGAGTTTTAGGTGCTTCTTTGCTCGAATCTCTTTTTGTGAAAAGAAGAAGCATCCTTTTTTGCGAACCTTCATGGTTGCCTCCACTTTCGTAGGAAACGCTCGAAGGTACTGGAAGTTTTTGTCGAAGACGTATGTCTTGCTTACAAGTCGGGTTTTCTTTTGTTGTGCTGTCATGAGGTTATAACAATTGAGTTTTCAGAAATCGCAATCAAGGAAATAATTCTTTTTGAACGAATACCTCAACTTCCTCGAAGAACTCACCATCCCACTCTCTGCCTTTATGTTGCTTCTCGAATTTATCAGAGAGCAACTCGGCAAGGTCATAAAGACCTGCGTGTCCTTGCGCCTCTTGGTATTCTTTCACCAATCCCTGTGGGTTGTCCTTTGTCCACTCTATTGTTATGGCTTGCGCCATCTCGAAGAATGTATCTCTCCATGAGTGAAAGCCGTTTGTAAATCTTTTTGCCATGTTCGTGTTTTTATAAAATTATAACAACTGTGTTTTCAAAAATCTCAATGTGAAGTCTTGCACGCATCAATTCCTCTTTGAAAGGCTTCATCATTGAAGTCCGAGAGTGCCGAACAAAGTTCTTGAATGTCTTGTTCATAATACTCTGCAAAAAAGCAAACATCAACAATTCGCTCGAACAAGGGAGAGCCTTCAGGGTTTGCAAAAGGGAAATGCTTCTTTACCATCTCCTTGGTTTTTTCTTTGTCCGTGTGTGCCATAAATATATAACAACCACCTTTTCAAAAATCGCAAAAAAAGAAGGAGGGAAACAACGCCCTCCTTCACAACCATTAACCAAACAACAAACAAAAATCAATAATTCTGCACTTGCACAAGTCTCACGTATCCTCTGCCCTTTTTGTGGCAATCGTTACAACATGGGTGAGTTCTCGGCTTCAAAGGTCTTTTTTTGTGGCTCGCTCTCTCAAAGGTGCAATCATCTTTCGGGCAAACCAATTTATATTTTGTTTCGACTTTCGTCTGAATTTCACTTATTTCATAGCAACGTTCACCGTTGCATAATATTTTTATCGCAATTAACTTCCAAACCTTGTCGTGGTTGCTAAATCCTCGAACCTCATTGTCAATGGCATGGGCAATCTCATGGCGAATCGTATCCTCAAATTTTAACGCCTTATCCAAATTCTGCTCCAACAACCACTTTGAAATGTAAATTGTTTTCTTCGTTCTACTGCAAAGTCCTGCTGCTCTTTTTCTGTCATTGAACTCGAAGCACCATCCCAAGTCGAGCAAGTTAATTACACTTGCAGGTTTGAATCGGTAAATTTCAATTGTCCAAGTCAAATTCAATAAGTCAATCGCCAGTGCTTTAATCTCCTCCGCTGTCGTAACACTTTCTTTCGAGAAGTGCATTTCTTTGGTCAAGTCTTTCATGTTGTCTTGTTGTTTGGTTGCAACATTATAACAACTGACTTTTCAAAAATCGCACCTTCAATAATTCAATACTTCTTCCCTTGTCATTCCAATGTCTGCACAAGCACAATCAATCTCAACCTCAGCTTTTGCCTTTAGGTAAATCACACGCTCTTGAGGTGTTGGGAATTCATCACAGGCAATTAAATCTCTTTTCTCCTCAATATCTCCTATGTGCCATCCTCCTGCTCGGTTGACGAAAATCGTATTCCCACTTTTTAAAATTTCTTTGAATTGTGGAATTTGTTCTCTCAGGTGGTTAATACGGCTGAGGTTCTTGTTAAGTTCCTCAAGGCTCATAATCATCAGCCAATAGCATCCATTATAAAATCCAAATATCTTTTTCATGTTCTTGTTTGTTTGGTTATAAACTTATAACAACTGACTTTTCAAAAATCGCAATCAACTTGCTCTTTTTAAAATTCTGTGTTCGCAACGTTCTTGCCAAGGAATAAATAATTGGTAGGTTTTTATAGAATTATAACTCATTCCCTTGAAGAACTCAATCACCGAGAAAAATGAAATCATTTGAGTGTCCAATAAAACGTAATGGTCGAATACAGAAAGAGTTTTCTTTTCAATGCTGAATCTCAAATATTGTGTATCATGTTTAAATTGGTGCATGGTAAATTCAAGTCCATCAATGTTGCCTTTAACAATCGCACCCGAATTGAAGGTAATTTCATATCCACGTTCTTTGCAATAATCTGCAAATAGAGAAAGAAATCTCCATGCGTACATATCAGAAATGGTTTCTCGCTTTTCCTCTGTATAATGTTTCATTATTGTTTGGTTCTGAATATATAACAACTTACTTTTCAAAAATCGCAACACAAGAATTAAAGGCAGTTCTGAGTTTTCTGAATTTGGTTTGAGGGTACTCTATACCTTTTTCTTTCCACCAATATTTGTTGTCATCCCTGTCCAAACATTTCGGGCAAGTGACCAAATTTATGTCAAATGTATCACGGGCATGGGCATTGCCATTGAGACAACCCACATTGCCATTTTTCGGGTCAGGTCGGAAGTGAATCAATTCGCTCATACGGGGAGAGTTTCGGCAAATTCATACTCATCTGTTCTATAAGCATCACTGAAGCAACATCTGAAGGCATCAAAATCCTCCTCAGTTGCCAATCTAACTTTGTCGGCTTTGCCTATGTAATCACAGTATTTGCTCATGCTCCATGTTGCCCCTTTCAAAACAGAAGCATGAAGAATTTGAACGTAGTTAGGTAATTCAGGTAGAATGTATCCAAGCGTGTGTTCATTGAATACTACCAGTTTTATTTTTGCTTTGCTCATGTTGTCTGTTGTTTGTTCTAAACTTATAACAACTTGGTTTTCAAAAAACGCAAAACCCCTTACCAATGAAGGCAAGGGGTTTCTATTTTTTATGCTTCTGCAGTTTCTTTTGCTTCTGCCTTTGGAGGCATCAGAATGTCTCTGTACTGTCGCAAGGTCTCTGCCATATCTGAGGCGCTGCCTTTAATCCCGAAGTACCATTTAACGTCTGAAATTTTCCAATTTCTGTTTGGCTTCAATCCTTTGCTGTATAAACTGCAGTCCCGAATTGAAACAATCAGGTTCCAATATCCACGAGGCATTGGTTTGCCATTCACAGGAAGAGAGGTTGCCATATCCTCGGCAAACTTTGTGCCTTCAACTGCTTTTTGTAATTCTTCTAAATTTGTTACTTTTGCTTTTGCCATTGTTGTTTGTTTTGGTTATGAATATATAACAACCAGCTTTTCAAAAATCGCAAGAAATAGCAAAGACAACAAAAGGCTTAGCCAATCATTGTCTCTGCGTGAAGGTTTATAGCATATGTGTACCTACAACTTATCGTCTTAAATATTTTTATCTTCTCTTACGCTCTTTTGCCCTTCGCTCTCTGCGTTTCTCTTGTCCGCATTTAATATCCAACGGCTCGGCAATTGTTCGGCATTCCGAAATTTCGTATTTGTTATAGTGGCTTCTTGTGTCCATGTTTGGTTGTTTTTGATTGAAGGGTTAAAACCCTCCACGTTCCAATTTTCTGCGTGCATTACGCTTTTGTTTTCCGCACATTACAACACGTCCTGCAATTTTAGTTTCTTTCGGCAGAACAGCAACAGAGTTAACGTTCGCAAATAATAAAAGGGAGAGAATAAAAGTCATATCGTTTTGTTTTTGTTGGTTATGAACTTATAACAATCAGCTTTTCAAAAATCGCACCTTCAAATAAAAAAACAGGAAAAGTATAAGCTGACAGAACTAAAAAAAATATAAGGCATCTCGGAGTCTACCCTATGCAATAATTTCTTATCGAACCCGTATCGCTTTCGCACCTACATCAATATAACAATTGAGTTTTCAAAAATCGCAACAAAGGGAGAGATATAAAAAATGTTTTTCCGCCCCCTTACGAGGAGCGGTCAATCCAGAGGGAAAGTCTGGCTATGTTTTATCGGGAGGTTATTTCTTCATGGCTCGGTCTCCTGTATTAGTTATCTCTGAGTATATAACAACTATAATTTCAAAAAACGCAAGACAAGGGAAAGTTTATAAAACAAAAAAGGGAAGCTTTCGCCTCCCTTGTCTTATTTCACTTTGTCAATTCTTAGTTAATAATTCGGTAATCAGTTCCGCCAATTACAAACCCTTTAAGGTTGTCAAAGTCAACGGTGCGGAAACAAAAATCAAATTCGCTGTCAACTGCTCCACGTCCTGACGTGTATTCCTTTGGCGAAAGTCCTGCAGGTGTAATGTATTCAGCGTTCCAAACTTGCTCCTTTGTTACCTCTTTCATTCCGTCTGTAATGTAAAGTTGGTGTGCGCTTGGCTTGGTGTGGTTTTCTACAATGAATACCAAGTATCTTTTTGTCTGTGTTTTGGTATCACGAACCACTGGCGAACCCTCCATGTAATATTCTTTTCCGAATTGTGGTTGAGCAACAAAATCAATTTTCTCGCCTTGTTTGTTCTCAAGAATACGGTTAACTTTTTTCTCGTAATCAGAGCCAATTGTTGCGTTAAGTTTTACGAATTTCTTAAGCAATTTCTCGCCCTTTACTGTTTTACTTTCAGCAACATCCACAAGGTAAGAAAGACTGCTAAAAGCAACGCCTGAAGCTGAAAGTCCTTTGTAGTTCTCGAACATTGCTACTGCCTGTCCTTTAGTAATGTGTTTTAAGTTGTTCATAGTTGTTTTGTTGGTTATGTAAGTATAACAATTGAGTTTTCAAAAATCGCACCCCTTATAAAAAAGCTTTATGCTTTTTCTACGTAAGCTATCGAAAAATGTTTCAAAAAGTCCTAAAATTTCTAAATTTAGGTATGTTTGGGCTAATTGCGATTTTTGAAATTGTAGTTGTTATATACCTGTAACCAAAACAAACAACAATGGCAAAATTAAAGACAATGAGTGTAGGCAAAATTTCGGTAGAGCAAATTATGACCTTTGACCGTGCCGCTCGCAGACAAGACGATATTGAGAATAATATGAATTTTAACCGCCACCGTGTCCACAAGAACGCAAAGGCATACAACCGCAATAAGAAGCATAAGGGGAGCGAATTTTGACCCCCTGCGCCCTATTTAGAGGGCTTAACAGAACAAGCCCCTATACAGGCAGGCAGGGGCTTAAATTAGGGGTCTATTTAGGCTCGCTCGGATAATAAGCCCCTAAATTAGCTGACCCCCTGTGGAGGGTCCAGGACCTCTTTCATTTTTTTTCCCATTTTTTTATGAATTATCCAAACCAACGAAATAGCTATTATATTAGCTATCTCCACATAAAATAACCATTATAGCCAACATATTATCTATAAAACAGGATACCCCTTTTTCTTTTGCGCCTGTAAAAAACGCATATGAAAAAATTTTTTCCCAGAATTTTTGAGTCAAATTTAGACCTTCCTTATATCATCGGAATAACCATCGGAATTATTTTTCATAAACCACACACAACAATCTCATAGTCAATAAATAAATCATATGAATAACCATCGGAATTTACAAGAAATATTTACCCCATTGTCACGCTTGAGCGTCTTATATTTGTCACATGTAACGTTTAACCATCGTGTAACGTTTAACTATATAAAATAAAAGCCATGGCAAAAATTAATCGAAGCACTTACATGAAGGTGGTGCAACAAAACAAAAGACTCCTTCAGGATATTAAAATTATCACAGGTCCAATATCTGTAGATGGAATTCTATTGGGGGCAAAGTACAGAAAGGAATTTGAGGACCAACAAAAAATGGTGCAAGCAATAATGAGTTTGATAAAAGAGAATGAGTGACTTGAGGAGCCATAAATGATTTTTGGTTCCTCATATTTATT
>ERZ1292625.104-Hain-H41-01um-R1-104-length-139562-cov-13_pt3 | contig 12467 bp, 14 predicted proteins | sample MGYA00564400_ERZ1292625 | MGnify/ENA primary metagenome ERZ1292625 (study PRJEB36523, sample SAMEA6512639) | groundwater metagenome | collected 2019-01-08 | study: AquaDiva: Metagenomics assemblies of 32 groundwater samples
GGTGCAGCTATTGCGCGTCCAAGAAGCCATACCGACCGTGGCGTTCGCTGGGATACCGTACTGACCAGCCCAGTCGGCGCAGGCGACCGGATCTTGTGTGATCTCGATACATACGGGAGGGTCATTGGGGCCAGGACTTGGATCAGGATCACCCGGGGGATCTCCTGGGGGAGAGTCTCCTGGGCCAGGTTCACCTGGCGGATCTCCTGGATCACCGCCGCCGCCGCCGCCATCGCCACCACCGTCGCCGCCATCGCCACCACCGCCGCCTCCGTCACCCTCCGCAAATGCCGTGAGAGTGCCAAAAGAAATGCGGTCGTGATACTGCAGCACAAAACCGCGCGAAAGCGCGAGCGTCATCAAAATGAGCACTATGATGGTCGTATATTTGAAATTCATTGTGATCCTATTTCTGAAACACCTCCGAGAGATGTCCCAGAAAAGGGATCCGTTGGGGGCATATTGCTACACCCTTCCAACGTCCCAGCGTGCTACGGCTTCACGCCGTGCACGTTCATGGAGCACTCGCTACCCCACTCATTAGGGAACAGCCAGATCCTGGCTGCCCCGCCCGAGCGAGTCGGCGAGATGAAGTCGGCGGGCCAAATGGTCTCGATGACCATGTCCCGTTGCGCCTTCGTGAGAGTCAGTTGCCCGACTCCGTCGATCAGGTTGAGCGGGCCAACGGCGCCCAGAACCTTTCGTGGGTCGTTCGGGTCGCGGAGCTGTACGGGGATGTAGACGCTCACTTGCGCGCGCGTCTTCACCTCCTCGCGGAGCTTCTTGCCGAGCGTCCGCGATACATCGTCCGGCTTGTACGCCTCCGGGTCGGTCGCCCCCTTGGTGTCGCGCCGCGCGGCGGCCGCGATGAGCGCCTCCGCTTGCTTGCGCATATGCTCGGGAAGCTTCGACAGCTCCCAAGCATTCGCCTTGAGCACGTACCCTTGCGGGCACTCCCCCAAGACGGGTGCAGAGGTGGCGAACTTCGGCACTGCAAGCTTGGTCGAGACCAGTCCCGCGGTCCAGTTGAAACAGACCTCCGGTAGATACAGGGTGTAGACCTTGTCCTGCCAGAAGACCTCCCACAGCTCGGCGTCAGCGACGTAGCGGATGCCTCGCACAGGCTTCTCGAAGGCAACGATGCCGCCGCCTTCTTTCAGCCCGTGCACGACGCCGCCCTTCGACAACTGCGCCGCAAACTTGTCGCCGTTCTGGAGCGAGGTCTTCTCGCCAGGTAACTCCGTCGCCTTCACGAGGAGCATCACGACCTCGGCTGGGAAGCCAAGCTTCGCGAAAGCGCTTTCGCGCGCCTGCATTGCTGCGTCGCGCGATGTGGCATAGGGGTCCGCACCGAAGTGCTCCCACTTCCAGGGCTCCGCAGCGCGAGCTACGGGCCACACACACGTCGCGAGTGCCCAGCTCGCGACGTTTCTTCTGGTCATGTCCATGACCAAACCCTTCTGCCGCGCGAGCGGCGTTGATTGACGATTGACGATAGAAAGACCTATTTCCCTCCCCTTGCGGAGAGTCATCCCGCTGGCTCCTAAGAGCTGGCGGGATGACTTTCAACAAAGTCTGCGGTAACGACGAAACGATCTGTGACCGCGCCAAAGGAGTCGCAGGTCGAGAGGGTGAGCACTCGGCCGGGTACCTGGAGCAGAATAACTGCATCTATCGTACTCTCTTTTTCAACCGTGCGCACCCGGTAGGTATATGCCGTGGTAGACGCATAAACCGTGACAAGATCTCCTGCTTTCAGCTTCTGGATATTGTTAAAGGCTTGATACGCTTTATTGGTCACCACCGGTAGATAGCTCGAGTGGCCGAAGAGGACGACGTTTCCGGTCTCGCCAAGCATGGCCGAAGTCGGGTAGCGCACCGCACCTTTAAGCAGGGCCTTATCGAGGAGCTCGATATCGGTCGACGTTGGGTTCTCGATTACCGTCGAGAGTTTGATAGCTGGGATCTCGACCTTCAGCGGGAGCTCACGTACCTCGGGTAGGGTGGCGGGTACGAGCGACGTACTAGTCGCGACAAAAGCAGTCACCGCGGCTGCGCGCGTTGCGGACGCGGCTTCAGGCAAGAGGTCGAGCTTCGCGAGTGTCCCGAGGCTCACTACGAACACCAGCACAAAGAAGCCCGCAAAGACTCCTTTCATAGCAGAAACCTTTTTTGCGGCTCGCAAGAGCCAAACGGCACTGTCGATAAGCCATGTCATAATCACTATATATCTTGTTCATCAATACACTGTCGCCAACATTATGTCAAGATTGACACTGAAAGTGCGTTATGGTATTTGTATACGTATGCCTCCTTTCAATGCTCACCCAAACGTCGTCACCGCGCTCGCGGTGGTCGGCTTTGTTTCTCTTATCGGCGGCGCCTTGTGGCTCGCGCTCTACGCAAAGCGCTATGTCCCCGACGTCGTCAACGGTGCTGGCAGCGCCGCAGTCTATCTCGGCTCATTCTTCTCTCCTGCTCCCGCTACACTCGAGGTCGTCCCAACCCCGGTGTCTTCGAACGTGCCAAGTACTCCAGCGACTTCCACAGCGCCTGCTGCCTCTACGACACCCGTGGTCTCGCCCCCCGTCATTAAGCCAGCTCCTGTAGTGCCAGTTGTTCCGGGACCACCCGCGACAAATACGTATCCGATAGTACCTGCTCCTGCGCCCATAGTCGCATCAGGTCTCCCCGACCTAACCGTCATTATTAAGAGCACGGGGTATCTCGCGACCTCTTCAGCAGACTCATTCGTCGCGAGCTCGACCGTTCCAGTCGGGAGCCGTCCGGCAGTCTCATTCACCATTAAAAACATCGGCTCAAACACCGCGACACCCTGGCGTTTTAGTGCTTCAATCCCCACCCAAAGCTCCTATATCTTCCAGTCACAGGTACAGCAGGTGCTCGCACCGGGCGATAGTATCGACTACATCCTCGGTTTTGATCAGGCAAACAAAGGCACTGGTCAAATGATCTCCATCACGGCCAACTTTGATCGTGCACTTACCGAAACTTCCACAAATAACAATAGCGCCACCTCCTATCTCACCATCCTCGGCTCGTAAGTCTTTACTTGGAGGTCTCACCTCCAAGTGCTAGACGTCGAGGTTCGCGAGCTTTGCGTTTGATTGGATAAACGACTTGCGCGAGGGAACATCCGTGCCCATCAGAACATCAAAAATGTGATCAGCTGCCTCAGCGTCTTCAACATTGATACGCTTCAGCACCCGGCGCGCTGGGTCCATCGTCGTCTCCCACAGCTCGCTCGGATTCATTTCTCCCAAGCCCTTATACCGCTGGATATTGATCTTGGCTGACTTCTTAGCGGCCACTGCCTCCTCTTCAGGCGCTTCTCCCTCTTCGTCCTCACTTACTTCAGTCTCGTTCTGCGCGACTCCGAACTCTTTCAACACCTCTTCTTTCTCTTTATCTGAATATGCATAGGCGATTGCCTTCCCTTTGGTAATTTTATACAAGGGCGGTTGAGCGATATAGACAAATCCTCCGTCGATAATCGGCCGGAAGTGCCGATAGAGTAAGGTGAGGAGGAGCGTACGGATGTGTGCACCATCAACATCGGCATCAGTGGCGATGATGATTTTGTGGTAGCGGAGCTTTGAGAGATCGAACACATCTCCGATGGCTGTCCCCATGGCGATCACGAGCGCACGGATCTCTACCGAAGCGAGCATGCGGTCGATACGCGCGCGCTCGACGTTAAGAATCTTACCGCGCAAAGGGAGGATCGCCTGCGTGCGACGATCGCGCCCCTGCTTACTCGAGCCACCGGCTGAATCTCCCTCCACAATAAAGAGCTCACCTTCTTCAGCACTCTTGGTCTGACAATCCGCGAGCTTGCCGGGCAGCGTCATCCCCTCGAGAGCACCCTTACGGAGCACCGAGTCCTTGGCAGCCTTCGCCGCTTTGCGAGCCTTGAGCGCGAGCACGACTTTGTTGATGATTGCTCGTGCGTCGTCTGGATTCTCCTCAAGAAAAGCAGCAAAGGCCTCACCAAAGGCCGTCGCTACTGCGCCCTGCGCCTCGACCGAGCCGAGCTTGGCTTTTGTCTGACCCTCAAACTGGATTTCTGGCAGCTTTACCGAGACCACAGTGGTAAGCCCTTCAAGTACGTCATCACCCGTGAAGTTCTCATCTTTCTCTTTGATCAGGTTCGCCGAGCGACCATAGGTGTTCAGTGAGCGTGTGAGCGCAGTCTTAAAGCCGGTGATATGCGTCCCTCCTTCACTGTTGTAGGTGTTGTTGGCAAAAGCGGTGATACGTGAGGTGATATCGTCGACGTACTGAAGCGCGATCTCTACTTCAACGTTATCAATCGTGCGATCAATATAAAAAATATTTTTGTGCACCACTGTCTGATACTTGTTATAAAACGCGACGAGCGACTTGAGTCCACCCTCAAAGTAAAAGGTCATCGACGGTGCGTCGAGCCTCTCTGTGCGCAAGAAGAGGGTATCGGCCGTATCAGCACCCGCCGCAGCGCGTGCGTCAAAGATGCCAATGCGCACGCCCTTCACGAGATATGCCTGCTGGCGCAGATGCGCCACAATCTTTTCCCATTGCCACTCGATCCCCTCTTTAAAGATCGTGACATCTGGCTTGAAGAAAACGATGGTGCCACGCTCCGAACTCGTACCGACTTTCTTGGTCTTTGCCACGGGCTTGCCGATCTTATACTCCTGCATATGCATCGCGCCGTCCTGGTGCACTACCACCTTGGTGTGTTCAGAGAGCGCGTTCACTACCGAGGCACCAACGCCGTGGAGTCCGCCTGATACTTTATACCCGCTCTCCTCGCCGCCAAACTTACCGCCGGCGTGGAGCGTCGTCATGATCGTCTCGAGCGCCGAGACCTTGGTCTTGGGGTGGATGCCGACCGGGATGCCGCGGCCGTTGTCGGCGACCCGCACGTAGCCATCAGGTAAAAGCGCGACCTCGATGTCGGTCGCATGGCCTCCCATCGCCTCGTCGCGGGCATTGTCGAAGATCTCCCACACGAGGTGATGGAGCCCATCGGGACCCGTGGTCCCGATGTACATGCCGGGGCGCTTACGCACCGGCTCGAGCCCCTCGAGGACGGTGATAGACGAGGCATCATAAGCCTTCTTTTTAGGCTCTTTTTCCGTACTTTTTGCCATATGAATCTTCCCTCCATTTTAGCATAAAACAGGCTTACGTGCACGGCAAAATGTGGTATCCTAGGGCATCTATGGAGATAGTGATACCGAAAGCGGAGGAGATGCGGCTGCGCGAGGAACTTGAGCGACGGGAGGACGTGGAGGCCGCGCGCATCAGGCGCTATTTGGCGATGCCGGATCTCTCGCGGACCTCCGGGAGCCCACTCCACGAAATCGTCGAGCGCGTGAAGGCCGTGCCTTCGTTCAAAGGCTTTGACACGATCGAGATACCTGAAATCGTTCCGGCCTCGATCTCATTTGATCTCTTTGACTTCCCTGTCGACCATCCTGCACGCTCGACATCGGACACCTACTATATCGACGAGCAGAATATCCTCCGCACGCACGACACGGTCTTCTGGTACTACTACCTTAACGACCCAGCAATCAAGGCACGCATCGCACGTGGTGAGTCGATGGGTGCGCTGTGCTACGGCAAGGTGTACCGTAAGGACGAGATCGACAGTCGTCACATGAATATCTTCCACCAGATGGGCGGGTGGTATATCGCACCAGACTCGGTAGCGGTAGAGCCACAGGACTTGAAGAACGCACTCGGCGACGTGGTGAAGACCATCTACGGGCCCGAGCAAGCATTCCGTATCAACGACGACACGTTCCCCTACACGGACCCGTCCTTTGAGGTGGAGGTCAATGTGAAGGGTACGGCGGCTGAAGGTCCGGCGAAGGGCGAGTGGCTCGAGATCCTTGGGAGCGGGATGCCCAAGAAAAGCGTATTTGAGAAGATGGGGGTCACGGGCTATCACGGATGGGCGTTTGGCTTCGGCATAGAGCGCCTCGCGATTATCTCCATGGCGCTCCCAGACATTCGCCTCTTGTGGTCAACCGATGAACGGGTGAAGAAGCAGCTGGTGCTTGGAAAGACGTTCGTCAGCGTGAGCAAGTATCCGCCCATCGTCCGCGACATCTCATTCATTGTTGAGAATACTTTTGTGCCAAATGACTACTTTGACCTTGTCCGAGAGGTCGGCGGCGACCTCGTAGAGCAGGTGGAACTGCTCGACACCTATGAAAACGTGGAGAAACTGGGGGCGGGTAAGGTGAGTTACGCATATCGGATCACCTACCGCAGCATCGACCGAACACTGACAAGTGACGAGGTAAGCGTTCTCCACACCGAGCTTGAAGCAGCAACGGTCAAAACCTGTGCTGCGGTCATTCGTTAAAAAGTCGTTTCGTGATAGAGTGACGCCACACACTCCATGAGCAGCGCTGAAGTCATAGCCTACCCTCTCCTTTTTCTTGCTGTATTCTTTGAGTCATTTCTTCTCGTCACCTTTCTCTCAAGACCGGCTCGAGAGAGTCGCGGCATACGCTCGCTCCAGGCGACACCGCGCGTGGCTATCATCGTCCCTTGTTGGAATGAGGAGACCACCCTCGCCGGTACGGTTGAGTCACTCCTTGCGCTCGACTACCCTGCCACACAGCTGTCACTCATCTTGGTGAATGACGGTTCGACAGACGCCACTCCTACTGTGGTAGACCGCTATGCCTCACATCCGCAAATCACAGCACTCCATAAAGAAAACGGAGGTAAATATACAGCGATGAATCTCGGTCTCGCCCACGCGCACGATGCTGAATTTGTCGGCTTCCTTGATGCTGACTCATACGTCGCACCCGATGCGTTGAAAGAAATCATCGCTGCGTTTTCTGTTCCTGATGTCATGGCCGTCACCGCGTCTATGTCGATCCATGAGCCGCGTACCTTTATCCAGCGGATGCAGTATGCCGAGTATACGTTTGCTATCATGCTTCGCCACATCCTCTCGTCACTCAACGGGCTCTACGTGACTCCAGGCCCGTTTTCCTTTTATCGCCGAGAAGTCTTCACCAAGCTCGGGCTCTTTAAACACGCCTACCTCGCTGAGGACATGGAGATGGCCATGCGCATCCAGCGTGCTGGACATCAGATTGGCAACGCGATGCGCGCTCGTGTCTATACGAAGGGTCCGCCCACATTCCCAAAACTGATCAAACAACGCGTGCGCTGGACGACTGGCTTCCTCCGCAACCTTCTCTTTGAGTACCGTGATCTCATCGGGGCGCGCCACAACCGCGTCCTCGGCTCTTTTGTGCTCCCTCTGGCGATCGTGGCGATCGGAGGGGGTATACTCCTCTTCGTCGTCAGTGGAATTGATCTCATCCAGCAAGGCTGGCACGCGTACACGCTTGCCCAGGTAGCTCCACTCTCCTACGCGTTTGCGTGGCGACCGTTCTCATGGTTCTATCTGCCGATCACCATGATCATCCTGCTCGGGAGTGTGGTCATCACGACTACCCTGACGTGGATGTACCTCGGAAAGAATCTCTCTCGTACTCCCGGGCGCCTAGTCCCGAACGTCGTGTTCTACCTCGCACTCTACTGGTTCGTCGCGCCGATATGGCTGATCCGCTCCCTCTCAGACGTCGCGCGTGGCGTGGCAACTCCGTGGCGCTAACCGTATGTCACTCTTCACCCGTAACCTCCTCATCGCACTTGGGATCTCGATCGTGCTGGTCGGAACCGTCGCCTTGGCCATCACCTATCTCAACAACACACGTCTTGAAAACATCTCGACCATTGCAGATCAAATCGCCATTGATACCCTCTCTCTTGATACGCAGTTCTCCCTCCTTGAGACAGCGCCCTGCGAGAGTGCGACGTCGTCGGCGACACTTATCAGCAGCCTTACTGATCTCGGGAATCGTCTCGCATATACAGAAAACCAATTGGGAAGTGACAACTCTCAGGTCGTTCGCCTCAAGCAACAGTATTCTCTCCTTGAGATTCGTGACTACCTCATTACCAAGCAGCTCGCTGCGGCCTGTAAGACAAAGCCCGTCACGGTACTCTATTTCTATAGCAATGCTGGTGACTGCTCCGATTGCGACAAGGCTGGCTACGCGCTCTCATACCTCCGCAAAACGTATCCAAGCATTCGGGTGTACTCATTTGACTATAACCTCGACCTCGGGGCTCTCAAAACGCTCATCGGTATCAGCAAGGTGAAGGACACCTTCCCGGCGTTTATCATCAACGGCACACACTACTACGGCTTCACCACCCTCGAGGATCTCGAGAAACAGTTCCCAAAGGGTGCGCTCTCAACCACAACACAGAATAAATAACGAGAGCCGGGAGTCGGACTCGAACCGACGGTCTACGGTTTACAAAACCGTTGCTTTACCAGCTAAGCTATCCCGGCACTAGGAAAGAATTTCAGGAACCTCGGGCGGTGTGGTCTTCAACTGCTCCTTAAAGTCCGACAACGTTTTGACAAACTCGCGTGTACTCTCGCGCGGCGCGTTACTCGCTTCGTGGGTACGAAACGAGCGGACGAGACGCGTCAACAGTCGCTCGACGGCGCGAACGCTCTGGAGAGAGAGAGTCGCGACTGCGTGTCCTATGCGCCGCGCCACGTGACGGATCTCTTCTCGCGCGAACGCCGAGAAATCAACGTGCTCAAAGACAAAGATCATCTGATCGACAACTCGGTCGAACCGTGTACGCTTCTTTTCAAAAAAGCGCACACCGCGTGTCGTCTCGTATACCGTCACTCCCAGAAAGCCTGTGAGGAGGATAACCGAGGTGAGGATGAGCAAGAGTGAGATCATGGCGCTAGCGGGCCGAAAGGCGCGTGAAGCGTGTTATCTCGACGCGCTCGCCAAACTTTTGGGTCGCTTCGTTGAGAAGATCATGAATGGTCTTGGTCTCATCCTTAATAAACGGCTGCTCGAGGAGCACTTGGTCGCGGAAGTAGCTCGCGAGCTTGCCCTCAAGGATCTTCGCTTGCATCTCTGCTGGTTTATCAGCGACCTCCTTTTCAAAAACAGCGGTGGCGGCCTGCTTGGCTTCAGCAGGGATCTCGTCGGCCGTCGTGTACGCAGGGCTCGTCGCCGCCACCTGCATCGCGATCTCGCGTGCAAGCGCAGAGAACTCGGGGTTCTTTGCCACAAAATCGGTCTCGCATGAGAGGAGGACCATCGCGCCGATAGCACCCTCATGGGTATAGCTACCGATAGCGCCGGCTGCAAGCGAGCGATCAGCCTTCTTCTCGGCCGAGGCGGCCGAGTGCTTCTTGAGGATGACAATGGCCTTCTCGAGATCTCCCCCTGCCTCCTCGAGTGCCTTCTTGCACTGCATGACTGACACGCCGGTCATCTCACGCAGCTGTTTAATCGTATCGGTCGTAATATCCATAGTGTTTAAAATTATATCACGGGGTGAGAATCGCTTGTGATTCGAGAGGCTCCGCAGCGCTGGCGCGAGGCCGAGAAAATTTTCAGCAGAAAATTATGCGTCCTCGAGAAGTCCAAACGATTCTCACCTCCCATCTACGCAACCTGTCCGGTTTGAAAGGCGGCGGTGAGCTCGCTAAGGACGAGCTTCACCGTCTCGCGCGAGGTGTCGTTGGCAACAATCGGGTACTGTGCCTCTTTGAGGTTGCAGTCAGAGCTCATGAGGGCAATAAGCGGGATACGCGCCTCGTTGGCCTCCTTCACCGCGTGCTTCTCGTGCTTCGTGTCAACCACAATCATAAGATCGGGGCGCTTCGTGAGGGTGGTGATGCCGTCGAGGCGCTCCTCGAGGCGCTTCTTCTCTCGCTCGATCTTCACGAGCTCGAGCTTGGTGTGCTGCTTCGCCAGGGTGCCTGCGGCGGCCTTCTCGGTGAGCTCGGCGAGGCGGTCAACGCGCTTCTTGATCTCGCTCCAGTTAGAGATGGTGCCGCCGAGCCACCGGGTCGCCACATAGGGTGCATTAATCGACTGCGCAGCGCTCTTCACAAGCGCAGCAATCTCTACCTTCCCGCCCACAAAGAGGATGGTCTTCCCTTCTTTGGCAAAGGCGGCCATCACCGCCTTGGCTGCCTCAAGCTGCTCAGTGGTCTTGGTGAGATCAAAGATCTCCTGCCGCCCCTTGGTGCCCACCACAAAGGGCTTCATCGAGGGGTGGCGCCGACTCTTCATCTGCGCGAAATGCGCCCCTGTCTGAAAGAGGCGCTCAAAAAATGCCGTATCCTGTCCGTTGCTCATTATTCTGCTACTGTACCCGAATCGAGCTCGGTATGCAAGGTGCGAAACGCTTCGACGATCTTGTCTATATCGCCCCCCAAGATGCCGGGCAGATTATGCCACGATTCCTTCAAGCGGTGGTCAGTGACCCGATCTTGGAGATAATTATAAGTGCGGATCTTCTCGGAGCGGTCGCCCGTGCCTATCTGGGCCTTACGGGTGGCCGCATGCTTCTTTGCCTCCTCCTCCTCGTGGAGGAGATCGAGCTTGGCGAGGAGGATAACCATCGCTTTCTCACGGTTGGCGAGCTGACTGCGCTCGGAGGAAGAGCGGACGTCTACTCCGGTGGGGCGGTGGATGAGCCGCACGGCGGTCTCGACCTTATTAACGTTTTGCCCCCCTGCCCCGCCACTGCGCGAGAACTCCATATCGATATCGGCAGGATTGATCACGACCTTTGACTTATCGCGGATCGGGAGCACCGCGACTGAAGCGGTGGAGGTGTGGATGCGCCCCGACTTCTCGGTCAAGGGGACCCGCTGGACCCGGTGGACCCCCGTCTCATAGCGGAGCGCGTCGTAGGCGCCTTCGCCCACGATCTCGAGCGTGAGCTCGTCGATGGGGTGTGAGCGCCAGCCCTGCCGCTCGGCATACTTCTCATACATCAGCTCGAGATCGTGGGCGAAGATGCTCGCCTCGTCGCCGCCGGCGCCCGCGCGCAGCTCAAGGACCACTGAGCGCGGGCGCGTCACCTCCTCCTTCTCCTTGTCTAGAATCTGCTCGATCTCGGCGAGAATAGCCGCCTGGCGCGCGCGGACGCGCGCCACATCTTCTGCAGCCATCGCGAGGAGCTCGGAGTCAGTGCCCGCGGAGACAGCAGCATCGCTCGCCTCCTTCTCGAGGCGCTCATACTCCTCGGCGAGGTATGCCGTGGCAAAATTCTTTTTAAACTCTCCCGAATACTCCATCATTCTACTCTACCATTTCTCAAAAATGATGGACACGTAGTGTCCATCATTTTTGCAAGGCGACGCCTTGCGGGGCGTGCTCCTGCTCCTATTTGGCCTTTTTAGCGGCGCGCTGCTTAAAGCGTTCAACGCGGCCAGCCTTGTCGAGAGTGCGGTCTTCACCGGTATAGAAGGGGTGCGACTTGGAGGAGATCTCGACGATAAGCTTGGGGTATTCCTTGCCGTCTTCCCATGTGGCCGTCTCGGTCGTGTGCACCGTGGAGCCAATAAGAAACCGCGCGCCCGAGGCGATATCTTCAAAGATGACCTGCCGGTAATTCTCCGGGTGGATATCCTTTTTCATCCCGCTGATACTAGCACACCTCTAGAAATCTAGAAAGGTTTGAAGCCCCCCTCGACGTTCACGATAACGGTGCTCGTGATCGCTGCCCCGCCGCCAACTGGGCTACACGACAGTACAAAGGTGCTCTGTCCATTGATGGTATCGTTCCTCTGTCCATTGGTCGCGTTGCTGCTGACTGTCGGCTGCCACGAAGTTAACGCGCCATTCTTCCTAATGCTGCAGCTCGTAACGCTCGTCGCGCTCCACCGGATGAGCGTGTTGCCACCCACCGCCACACGAGTCGGCTCTGCGGTGATCGAGATGTTAGGGTTGTTTACCGTGATCGTCTCAATGTCGGGTGCTGAAGCCGTCCCCGTCTGGCCAGCGCCGCTATAACATATCAGCTGGTAGGGCTGTGCTCCGGGAGAGTTGAGCGCTCCGGTCGACACGACGACGGGAGTCCCTGACCATACCCCATTCCCGATTGGCGCCGTCCCGCTGTACGAGGCGGCATCGGTACAATTAACAGTCAGGTTCCTTGTGTCGCCAACGTTGGCGACAGGGTTATCAACGGTGAGATTTGCTACCGGGCCAAGAGTAGTGAAGCTAATGCCAGATAAAGTATAGCTCGTGTCCACGGAGTTGGTCGCATAGCCACGGAAGTAGTAGGTCGTCCCGGGTGTAAGCCCGCTCGCTGGGACTGTGAAGACGCCCGTGGTGCCCGAGGTTGACTGGCAGGTAGCGCCATTACTGAGAGAGGGATCGATTGCAGTCGACCAACACACTCCGCGCCCTGTGATCGGCGACCCGCCGTCAGACTGGACCGTGGCGCCAAGAACGGCACTTGTTGGAGTGATTGACTCTGAGGTAGGGGTGTCGATGACCGGCGCAGTGGCAGCACCCGGATTCACCGTCACCGAGGTCCACGGGCCACAGTTGTTGCCGTTATTTGATTCGGTAATAGTG
>ERZ1292625.3227-Hain-H41-01um-R1-3227-length-13622-cov-326_pt2 | contig 12462 bp, 12 predicted proteins | sample MGYA00564400_ERZ1292625 | MGnify/ENA primary metagenome ERZ1292625 (study PRJEB36523, sample SAMEA6512639) | groundwater metagenome | collected 2019-01-08 | study: AquaDiva: Metagenomics assemblies of 32 groundwater samples
TTAATCCGATAACAATCGACGTGGTAAGCTCGTTTGTAGTTTTCAGTTTTCAGTTTGTAATTTTTAATTAAAACAAACGTCGGGCTGGTGATTTTTCGCCTGATACCGGCTGCTCTTAAAAACCCTTGAACAAAAGTTGTTTTGCCGCTGCCCAAATTACCGCTCAGCGCCAAAATCAAAGCGTTTTTTCTTTTTATTCGCGCCAATAAAATTTCTCCGGCCAAAAAACCGGCGAATTTTTTTGTTTGCTTAGAAGAAGTTGTTTTATAAAACATATATATATTAATAAATACTACATCGTTGATGGCACTTCCCTATAGGGAAGTGCCATCAGACAATAAGTCAAATTTTTTGAAAATAAAGATAAAGACAAAAGACAACGCCAAAGCCAAAGAAAAACCGATTAATAGATTGGTGGAATTAAAACTGGTCCTATTAAGAGAGCCGGACAAATTTTCAATATTTTGAATAGCCGCAGCGCTTTGGGTTGCCGCAATGCCGGTTTCCGCCATCGCGGTTTGGCCGCTAAAAATAAACTGACCGTCGCTTTGGCGAATCAAACTTTTGCCCTCGGCCGCGCTGCCAATATATTCCGCCTTATCAACCAAAAGGCGGCTTGCGTCATAAAGAAAAAGCGTTTCGCCGTTATTGTTTAAAGAAATTTTAGTGATTTTATAATCAAGCGTCAGATATTCTCCCGAATTAATCACTGTCGGTCTAAAAGAAAATGTTTTACCCGAAGCGTCTTTAATCTGCCAACCGCCAAGATTAACCGCGGTATCGACGTCATTAAATAGCTTTATCCATTCACCGTCGGCGTCCTTGCCGACAGGATTGGGGAGAAACTCGTAAATTATCATAGTCCTAAATGTTTATACGCCTTCTCCGTTGCCACTCTCCCGAGCGCGGTTCTTTGCAGTAAACCGATTTTTACTAAATACGGTTCGTAAATTTCTTCAATCGTTCCCTTATCCAGTCCTAAGACCGCGGACAAAGCGCTGACTCCAACCGGCCGATTGTTAAATTTTTTAATAACCGTTTCCAACAAGCGCCGCTCATATGATTCCAACCCAAGTGAATCAATTTCCAAAAATTTCAAGGCTTCGTCAATAATGTCGATATTGATGCTTTTTAAATTATTAACCTCGGCAAAATCCCTCACGCGTTTCAATAATCGATTAGCCGCCCGGGGAGTAAAACGCGAAACCCCGGCCAGAGCAACAATCGCTTCCTGGTCAAGTTTTATTCCCAATAACTCGGCGGATCGTTGAATAATTATTCCAATATCTTCAAAAGAATAATAATCAAAATGAAAAATCGCTCCGAAGCGCGAACGGAGAGGGCTAGACAACAAACTTGGCCGCGTAGTGGCGGCGATCAAAGTAAAAGCCGGGAGATCTATTGAAATCATGCGGCTGCCCAAGCCCTTGCCGATTACCAAATGAAGCTTGCGCGATTCCATTGCCGGATAAAGAATTTCCTCAATCGACCGATTAAGCCTGTGAACCTCGTCAATAAAAAGAATGTCCCGCTCTTCAAGGCTTGAAAGACAAGCCGCCAATTCGCCGGCTCTCTGCAAAGCGGGACCAGCGGTAATTTTTAATTCAACGCCCATTTCCTTGGCAACCAAAGTCGCCAAAGTGGTTTTACCCAATCCGGTCGGCCCGTAAAAAAGCAGATGATCGGCCGATTCTTTTCTTTTCTTGGCGGCCGTTAAAATCATGCCAAGATTTTTTTTAATCTTTTCCTGACCAATATAATCCCGCCAGCCGGTCGGCCGCAGAATTTTATCAATAAATCGGTCTTCGGGTTTTAAATTAACGGCTCTTGACATACTTAATTATATATGCTAAGGTTGTTTTTATAAAAGACTGCCTAATCCTGTGGGCAAACTAAGGAATTTCTTTTAGTTTCGGACGGCTTGGTCTTGGCTGGGCTCATCCTCGAAGAAATTCTTAATCTCTTTATTTTAAAGAGTTTTATCAAGTGCCCGCAGAATTAGGCTGTTTTGAATAAAATTATCGGTCCGGTTATCCCTTCAACTTCCTCAAGGGTCGTGATTCCGGAAATCGTTTTTAAAATCCCGTCCTGTTGCATCGTTACCATTCCTTGTTCTAAAGCGAATTCCCTGAAAGCCCCTTCTCCTGCCTGCTGGTTGATTAATTCTTCCAGAGTTTTATGCGAGGACAAAACATTGTGGCCGGGGTCAATCAATAATTTTTCATACTCCGGGTCGTTCAGAAAAAATTCGTAAATTCCGATTCTGCCTTTATAGCCCGTTCCGTTGCATTTTTCGCAGCCAACTGGTTTGAAAATTTCGATTTTTTCAAAATCCTTTCGATTTACCCTTCCAGGAAGATTATCAAAAAATTTCCGAATTTTGTCTTTCAAATCATCTCCTGTTTCTTGCGCAACTTTGCAATTTTGGCAAAGCCGACGAACCAATCTTTGGGCGATAATTAAATTAAGCGCCGGTCCGATACTGGTGGATTTTACTCCCAAGTCCAAAAGCCGGGGAATGGCGCCGCTGGCGTTATTGGTGTGTAAGGTTGAAAATACTAAATGCCCGGTTAAGGCCGCTTGGATGCCGATTTCCGCGGTTTCCTTATCTCTCATTTCTCCCACCAGAATCGCGTCCGGATCCTGGCGCATCAAAGAACGCAAACCATTCTCAAAAGTATAGCCGGCTTCTTCATCAACTTGAGTCTGCTCGATTCCTTCAAGATGATATTCTATCGGGTCTTCTATGGTTATTATTTTAATTTCCGGGCTCTTTTTGTGCTTCAAAAACGCGTAGAGAGTGGTAGTCTTTCCCGAACCGGTCGGCCCGGTGTTTAAAATCATTCCATTAGGCCTTTTAAGTTCTGTTCTTACGATTTCCAAATCGTCTTCTCTTATCCCAAGGTCGACCAAAGAAAGATTGATCGCATCCGGGTCAAGAAGCCTCATCACTGCCACTTCTCCGAATTCCGACGGAGCGATCGCCACCCTCACTTCCACATTTTTTTCCGGCAAAGTTATGGTAAACCGGCCGTCCTGAGTTTCGTCGCGAATATTGATTTTCAAACCCGAAAGAATTTTGACTTTAGTAATTATGTGTTCGTAAATATTCTTTTTCAGTTCGCCGAAAACATCGTGGAGCAGGCCATCGATTCTTAATCTTAATTTAACAATCCGCTCGCCGGGCTCAAAATGAATATCCGACGCCCGATTAGCCAAAGCGCCGGCTAAAATAATCTCTAAAATTTGAGAAGCATTAACGGTTTCGGTATTTAACGGCTGAATTGAAGTTTTGACGCTTTCCAAAGAAACCAGGATGTTTTTTAATTCCGAAAACTTTTTCTCTTCAATTCTCACCTTGCCGGTAATTTGCTCTTTTTGTTCTGAAACAAATCGGTAAAAACTTAAAATATGATTTAAACTCTTCGGGGAAACTATAAAAAGCGACGGCTCGTATCCCTTTTGTTTTAATTCTTCAATGGCTTTTTTCGCCCCTGTTTCGGTCGGGTCAAAAACCGCCAAAGCCGCTTTTTTCTCTTTGATTTCAAAGGCCGCTAATTTCGCCTTTCGAGCCGCCTCTTCCGGAATTAAAGCCAGGGCCTCGACATTGATCGGGCTGGTAATTAAATCAGCGTAGGGATGGCCGGTTTTATCCGCCCTTCTTTGGGCGTCGCGCTCTTCGGCTTCAGCCCTTAACTGTTCCAATTTTTCTTTAATTAAAGATTTTTTCGACTGGTCCATCCCGATAATTATAAAACATAAAAAACCAAAAAGGAACCGCCAATGAAATTTATTGTTTGGAAAAACAAAAGAATTTGGTAAGATAAGGAAATGAAAATTCTCGGCGTTGACCCGGGGTCGACGCGAGTCGGCTACGGATTGATAAAAAAAGAAAAAAGTAAATTAAAATTTCTCGATTCGGGAATTTTAAAAATTCTTTCAAAAGACAAAGGGCAAAGACTGGTGGAATTGGAAAAATCGTTTTTAGAATTACTAAAAAAAGAAAAACCGGATTTAGCGGTTTTGGAAAAACTTTATTTTATGAGAAATCTGAAAACCGCCCTTGAAGTCGCCCAAAGCCGGGGGGTCTTGACATTATTAATCGTTAAACACAAAATACCCCTATTGGAATTTACGCCCTTGGAAATCAAGCAGGGCGTAAGCGGCTACGGCGGGGCTGATAAAAAATCGGTTGCCAAGGCGGTAATGAGAATTTTAAATATAAAACAAATCCACGGCGGCGATGACGCGGCCGACGCTTTGGCGGCGGCTGTCGTGGGAAGCAACCATACTAAAGGTCGTTTAAATGAAATTCTAAAATTAATATGATTGCCGAAGTTATAAAAAAAACAAGCGATTTTAAACTTCAAAATAAGCCCTGCCCTGATTGCGGAGAAGAAATGATTGATGATGCTTGTCCGGCCTGCAGTCCGGAAGAAATAGGCGACGAAGAAACAGAAGAAAAGGCGGGCTCTGATGATGAAGAATTGATATAATCGTGGTTAAAAAAAAGCGTTTTTTAAAAATTACCGGCTTTTTTTTGCTGATCCTTATGGGGTTGGCTTTTTTTATTTTAATGATGGCGGCTAAAATAGCGAAGGAACTGCCCAGCCCCGAGCAATTCGCCGACCGCCAAATCAATCAATCAACAAAAATTTACGACCGAACCGGCGAAACTCTTTTATATGAAATCCACGGCGAAGAAAAAAGAACTATCGTCCCTTTTGAAGAAATCCCCGATTTCGTAAAACAGGCGACCATTAGCGTCGAGGACCGAGAATTTTATTCGCACAAAGCTTTTGATTGGCGAGCCATTATCCGCGCCTTATTTGTTAATATTATTAAGGGCCGGGTGGTCCAGGGCGGCTCAACTATTACCCAGCAATTAGCCAAAAACGCTTTTTTAAGCCCTGAACGGACCTACGAAAGAAAACTAAAAGAATTAATTCTAGCTTACTGGATTGAACAGCGCTATTCCAAAGATGAAATTTTAAATCTTTATCTTAATCAAATTTCTTACGGCGCCAACGCTTACGGCATTGAATCGGCCAGCCGAACTTATTTTAATAAATCCGCCAAAGATTTAAATTTGGCCGAGGCGGCGATCTTGGCGGCCCTGCCCAAGGCGCCGTCTTATTATTCTCCGTGGGGATCTCATAAAGAAGAATTGGAACAAAGAAAAGTCTATATTTTGGAGCAAATGTTTAAATCGGGATTTATAGACGAAGAAGAAAAAGAAAGAGCTGGAAATTCCAAAATAAAATTCTCCGAGCAAAACATCGGCCTGATTAAAGCGCCGCATTTTGTGATGATGGTTAAAGAATTTTTGGTTGAAAAATACGGTGAGGAAATTTTGGAAAAGGGCGGGTTAAATGTAATAACAACGCTTGATTGGAAATTTCAGAAAGCCGCGGAACAAACCATTGAAGACGGCGCCAAAAGAAACGCCGAACTTTATGACGGCCGCAACGCTGCCTTGGTCGCTCAAGACCCAAAAACCGGCCAAATACTGGCCTTGGTCGGCTCAAAAGATTATCTAGCGGAACCGGAACCGATCGGTTGCGAACCCGGCAAAACCTGCCAATTTGAGGGTAATTTCAATGTCGCCAGCCAGGCTCTTCGCCAACCTGGTTCGGCTTTTAAACCCCTCGCCTATATCACGGCTTTTCAAAAAGGCTATTCGCCGGAAACGGTGGTTTTCGATCTTCCAACGGAATTTTCCACTTACGGCAATACTTGTCCATTAACCGGTATTAATTTTTTTGACAATAATTCTCTTTGTTTTCATCCAGAAAACTTTGACCGTCAATTTCGCGGCCCGGTTAACTTAAGGAACGCCCTGGCCCAGTCGATTAACGTGCCTTCGGTAAAAGTTCTTTATCTGGCCGGGATCAATGATTCAATTAAAACCGCTCAAAATTTCGGCATTACCACTTTAACCGACCCGAGCCGCTACGGTCTTTCTCTGGTTTTGGGCGGCGGCGAAGTTAAATTAATTGATTTGGTTGGCGCTTATTCCGTTTTCGCGCAAGAAGGAGTAAAACATCGGCAAGCGTTTATTCTGGAAGTAAAAAATTCTCAAGGAAAGGTTTTGGAAAAATATCTTGACCAGGCCACCCAAATCATCGAGCCCCAATACGCTAAATTAATCAACAACATCCTTTCGGATGCTGAGGCGCGTTCTCCGCTCTTTCAAAACAGTCTTAATTTAACGGTTTTTGAGGGCCGCGAGGCGGCCCTAAAAACCGGGACAACCAATGATTATCGCGACGCCTGGACAATCGGCTATACGCCGTCTTTGATTGTTGGAGTTTGGGCCGGCAACAATAATAATAAACCAATGCAAAAACAAGCCGGCAGTATTTTAGCCGCCATTCCGATATGGCATGATTTTATGAGCAAGGTTTTAGAAAACTATCCGATTGAATTTTTCAACAAAGCCGAACAAATAAATCAAACAAAGCCGATGCTGAACGGAGAATATATTTTTAATAACGAGACGCATAATATTCTTTATTATATTAATAAAAACGACCCGCTCGGTCCCCAACCGTCAAGCCCCGAAACAGATTCCCAGTTTTGGAACTGGGAATTGCCGATAAAAAACTGGTGGCAAAATTTACCGGGTTAAAGCTCTTAATCGCTTTTAATCGGCATTAAAATATAAAAATGGGAAGCGTCTCCCGGCGATTTAAGCAACGCCGGCTTATTGTCGCCGTTAAATCCGATAAAAACATTTTCCGAATCCAGGCCCCTAATTCCATCCAAAAGAAACCGCCAGTTAAAAACAATTTCCAGTGATTGACCGTTAATCTTCGCCGGAATTAAATATTTATTTTCTCCAATGGCCTGATTAGATGATTGAATTTCAATATTTTTAGCGCCCTCTTTAATAATGGTTTTTATTTCATTGAGCCTGTCCGTGAAAGCGCCGGTTAATTTTAAAGCGTTAATAAGTTGTTCTTTTTCTAAAATAATTTCGGTTTCAAAATTTTCCGGAATAATTTGTTGATAATCCGGGAAGTTGCCGTTGATTAGCCTTGAAACAATTTCTAAATTTTCTGTTTTTAAAAAAATCTGATTTTGATCAAAATAAATATTTATTTGGTCTTCGTCTTCTTTAAAAATTCTAATAATTTCCTGAACTGTTTTTAAGGGGATAGTTGTTTTAAATTCTTTGTCTATGTTTGATTTAAATTGAGTGTTTGTAATTGTTTTTTCCGCCAAACGAAAACTGTCGGTGGCGGCTAATTTTAATAAATTTGGTTGGAAACTAAAGAGAATCCCGCTTAATTCTGGTTTGGTTTCTGAAATTTGGGCCGCGCTAATTAAAAATAATAACGCTTTTTTAAAAATAGACGCGTTGATTTCCAGCTTTGGTTGGTTTTTGTCTATTTTAGGTATAATGGGAAATTCTTCTTTTTTTATTCCTTGAATTTTGGCTTGATAATTGTCGGTTTTAATTATTAATTTATTTTCTTTATTTTCCAGATTTATTCTTTCGCTTTGAAGATTGTTAATTATTGAATTAAAAATATTAAAAGGGATTGTTAAGTCCCCGTTTTTAATGACTTTTCCGGGAATAAAAACCGTAACGGCTAATTCTAAATTAGTCATTATTAATTTAATTTTATTATCTATGGTTTCTATTAGAAAATTCTTAAGAATCGGCAAGGCTGTTCCGTCTTTCTCTCCGCCGATTCTATTAAGCGCTTCTAAACCGTATTTTAAATGATTTTTTAAAATAATTACTTCCATAAATTAATACTACTATAACTGTATTTTAATTATAAATAAAATAGTAGTAGTTGTAGTGGTTGTTGATATGTTAATATGTTGATTATATTATAATATAATCAACACTAAATCTAATTAATATGGTTTGTTTTGTTGTGGATAAAGAGGGGATTAATTTTTATAAATATTTTCCTTGATTAATATGATTTTCTGATTTAATTTCTGATCTTTATTGATTTTTTGAGAAATTTTTTCATAAGAGTAGATAATCGTCGTGTGGTCCCTTTTCCCTAATTTATCCCCAATATCCGGATAAGACATATCCAGGATATCCCTTAAGAGAAAGGCGGTGATTTGGCGCGGTTCAACAACGCCTTTTTTTCTGGACCGGCTTATTAGATCGCTTTGGGGGATTTCATAAAAATCAGCCACCGCCTTAACCACTTGATTGCCGGTGATATTCTTGGAAGATTGTTGGATGGCGTTATTAATAACCTCTTCGATGATTTTAGAAGTCGGCTCAATATTTTTAACTTCTTTATAAAAAAGAATTTTATTTAAAATTCCTTCAACTTCTCGAATGTTTCTCTGGACTTTATTGGCGATCAAGTCGCAAATTTCATTCGGCAAGTCGGTGTTTTTTTCCTGAAGCTTGGTTTTAATAATCGCCATTCTCATTTCATAATCCGGATAAGTGATGTCGGCAATCATCCCGCCTTCAAAACGCGAGCGCAACCGTTCTTCGAGCGTGGGGATGGCCGCCGGCGGTCGGTCGGAAGAAATAATAATCTGTTTGTTATTTTCATAAAGAACGTTAAAGGTGTGGAAAAATTCTTCCTCGCTTCTTTCTTTGCCGCCGATAAATTGAATATCGTCGACAATTAAAACATCAATGTTTCTGTACTTAGTTTTAACGTCGTCCATTCTTTTATTGCGAATCGCCCAAACCACATCGTTGACGAATTTTTCCGAAGACACGTATTTTACCTTAACTTTATTTTTATAAAGATTTTTAATTTCATTGCCGGCCGCTTGTATTAAGTGGGTCTTGCCCAAGCCGGTGCCACCATAAATAAAAAGAGGATTGTATTTTTTGCCTACGTCTTTCGTTATGGCTATGGTGGCGGCGTAAGCCAATTCATTGGAAGAGCCCACCACAAAAGAATTTAAATTGTAGCGCGGATGAAGATTGGTTTCTGGATCGATTTTTAATTCCGGCAGACTAGACTGGCGGTTGGGGCTTGTTTTGGCGCTGGCAGCCTCTTTATCTTTAGGCGTTTTATTTTCTTCCATTAAAACGGTATATTCAACCCTCTTAATGGTTTCGTCGAACGAACGCAAAATTTCAAAAACCATTTTATGGTATTTGTTTTCAACCCACTCTTTCGCGAAATTATTGCCCAATCCGATTAAAATTTTACCATCATCGTCTTTTTTAATCAGCCGGCTGTTTTTTAACCAGGTGAGAAAATTCGGCCGGGAAATTTGAAGTTCCAATTCCGCCAATGTTGATTGCCAAAGTTGATTAAGATCCATATCCTTATTATTGTTTAATCCAAAATCAAGTCAAACGACGACAATTTATTAAGGTGTTGATTTTCTGGGGATAATTAATATAATTAAAATATGCCTAAAAGAACTTATCAGCCCAAAAAAAGAAAAAGGGCGAGAACGCACGGTTTTTTAAAACGGTCGCGAACAGTCGGCGGGAAAAATGTTTTAAAGAGAAGAAGGAGAAAAGGAAGAACGCGATTGGCGGTGTAATTTTCAATGCTGGCTAAACAATTTCGGCTACAGATTCAAAAGTGGTTGGGAGAGAAAAAAAGAACCGTTATCCGCAGAAGCGATTTTTTTATTGTTAAATCGCGGGATAATGATTTATTGTTCAGCCGGTTCGGAGCGGTGATAAGCGCCAAGGTAAATAAAAGCGCGGTCAAGCGCAATAAAATAAAAAGAACGATTTTTAATTTTATCCGTCTTAAAAAACTTCACGAGTTGGCCGGGAAAGATATTTTAATAATTGTTTTGCCGTCGATAAATAAATTAACGAAACCAGAGATAGAAAAAGAATTAGAAACAATATTGGTATGATCGAATTATTTAATAAAATTTTATATCAACCGCTTTTTAATGTTTTGGTTTTTTTATACCAATATCTCGGGGACTTGGGAGTTGCCATTATTGTTTTGACTATTTTAATCAGAGTAGTCTTGTTTCCTTTATTTTATAAAGGCGCCAAAGACCAGGCGATTATGCAACGCTTGGCTCCTAAAATCAAAGAGATCCAAACCAATCATAAAAACAACCGCGAAGAACAAGCTAAGGCCTTGATGGGATTATATCGCGAGCACAAGGTGAATCCCTTATCCAGTTTTTTATTAATTCTTGTTCAGTTGCCGATTTTAATCGCTTTATACCAAGTTTTTATGAAAGGTCTTTCTGTTGAGGCTGGTTTTTTAGAGCTTACCTTTTTAGGCTTGATTGATTTAAGCAAGAAAAGCGCGATTATTGTCGGCTTGGCGGCCGTGGCTCAATATTTTCAAGGCAAGTTGTCGATAATTTCCGCCAAGAGCGGAAAGGATTTAACTCCGATGGAAAGAATGGGGCGTCAAATGATTTATTTGGGACCGATTTTAACGATAATTTTTTTGTATTTTTTCAACTTGCCTTCGGCGGTCGGTCTTTATTGGTTGACAACGTCTTTGTTTTCGGTTATTCAACAGATTATAATTAACAAGCGATTAAAATTAAATGGACCAGCTTCATAATAATATTCAAAAATTAATTGAGCTGATGGGATTCAATGATTTTTCCGTCAGTCTCGAACCCGAGAGCAACCGTTTTTTAATTTTTATCAACGACGGCGATTTTTTGAAAAATTTTTTGCCGAACTTCGTCGCCGATTTCGATTACGTGGTTAAATTGATGGCTAAAAAAATCGGCGCGGAGATGGTCGTCGTTGATATAAATAATTATCGGCGGGAGCGGGAAAATTTAATTCTGGAATTAGCCAGAGCCGCGGCTAGAAAAGCGGCGGCCACCAAACAAGAAGTGGCTTTGCCGACAATGAACGCTTATGAGCGCCGCCTGATTCATATGGAGCTGGCTTCGCATCCGGATATTAAAACCGAAAGCGCCGGCGAAGGCCGAGACCGCTATGTGGCGGTAAAGCCCATAGAATAAAATATTTATAGATATTAATATTTTTGAATTACAAAATATTATTTTCTCAGAGCTCGGAGTATTTTTCTGCTGAAAAATCTCCTCCTCTCGCGCCGTCGCGCTGCGAGAGGCTCTTTAAAAACAATATTTCGCAATTCAAGATTAATAGATATTATTATTTTGAATTCTTTTAATTAAGCTTATAAACCCGAGTTTTTCGAAATAACTTTCAATTCCGCCAGCCGGCGGATTTTTTGACAGGCCATTATATTTTAATTCGGACAACTCACTAACATCAAGTGGAGCGTCGCGCCTGATAACGGCCAATTTTTTTGACAACAAAGCAATGTCTTTGGATTTAACGATTTTTTCGTAATTTTTCTCCACCCCGCCTTTTTCCAAAAAATTTTCCAAACTGCCGTAATTTTTAATCAGAGGCGCGGCGGTTTTTGGGCCGATACCCATAACTCCGGGAATGTTATCCGAGGGGTCGCCGACCAATCCTTTATAATCGGCAATTTGAGAGGGCAAGAGTCCGCCATAGCGTTCTTTTACCGCCTCTTCGTTGTAAATTATCGTTTCGCTGATGCCTTTTTTAAAAGTTTCCGCCACCACTCTGTCTTTTTCCACTAATTGAAGAGAGTCCAGATCGCCGGTGAGAATAATAATTTTTAAATCCGGTTCGGTTTTAAATTTTTCCGCCGCGCTGCCGATTAAATCATCAGCCTCAAAACCCGGAGCCTCAAAAAATTTTATTCCAAAAGCCTCAACTAAATTGCGAGCTTCGATAATTTGAGAAATTAATTCGTCCGGCGCCTTGGGCCGATGAATTTTATAATCGTTAAAAATTTCTTTGCGGAAAGTCGGCTCCGGCCGGTCAAAAAAAGCGGCGATATAATCCGGTTTTTGCTCCCGCAGGATTTTAATTAAAACGCTTGATAGTCCATAGAGCGCGCCGGCCGGTTGATTATTCGGTCCGGTTAAAGGCGGCAAGGCGTGAAAACAGCGATGAATCAAAGAATTGGCGTCTATAAGAATCAGATTTTTCATTAGTTGAATTATAGCTTAAATAATGTTATTTTTAAAATTAATGGACAATCTTTTTAACAGTTCGGTCGGAATAAAATTCAATATTGAGCAGATAGGCCGGGAAGTTTCTCGTTTTATGTCCGAAGATAAAAATCGGCGCTACAAAATTATTATAGGCAGCGACTCCGACGGCCATAATGAAGAAAAAATAGATTTTATCACGGCGATTGTCATCCATCGGGTTGGCAACGGCGGTCGTTATTTTTGGAGAAGAACAAAATTGCCAAAATTTCACACCCTGAGAGACAGGATTATCAAGGAAGTTTTGCTTTCGATCGAAGCGGCCAAAGAAATTTTAACGGTTCTTAAAAAAAACGATCTTCCGGAGTTTGATTTTGAAATTCACGTTGATATTGGCGAAAATGGCGAAACAAAAGCGCTTATTCAGGAGATGACCGGGATGATCAGGGCTTATGATTTTGAAGCCCGCACCAAGCCGGAAAGTTACGCGGCTAGTAAGGTGGCGGATAGGCA
>ERZ1292625.3573-Hain-H41-01um-R1-3573-length-12460-cov-6_pt1 | contig 12460 bp, 25 predicted proteins | sample MGYA00564400_ERZ1292625 | MGnify/ENA primary metagenome ERZ1292625 (study PRJEB36523, sample SAMEA6512639) | groundwater metagenome | collected 2019-01-08 | study: AquaDiva: Metagenomics assemblies of 32 groundwater samples
CATAGGTGAATCCGCCGTAGGCATTCCACGCGGCGACGTCGACTACGACCCCCTCTGTATACTCGCCAGCGACGTCATACAAACGCCACTTTACGCGGGTGCCTGCCTTGATAGGCGCTTTGTCCCGTAGGTACTGGTGTATTTCGTCGCTCATGGCTCACCTCCGTGCGCCCTAATCATCGCGTCCACGCGCTGCATGGGCGTGGCTGTTATTTTTTTGGATAGTGGCATTTTTTTACCGGAATCCTTTTCGACAATGGCCAACAGGGCGAGGTAGTATCTATACTCATGAGCATCGCGGACGATGCACTTCTCCGCTATCGCGCAGTCGTCGAGCGAGGAGCATGGATTGAATGGCGTGTCGTTGTCAGTCCCTTCACGTCGCACCCATGCGTGGCCGTTATGGATATAGACAACGCCGACTGCTATTTGCTCCTGCCAGTCCTCGACATTCACTACAACAGCGCCGCACGCCTTAATTGCTACGAAGCGAATCTTTTCGTCGGTAGTCATTCCTCAACCTCCACAAGTTCGATGTATCCACCGAGCGTAGAACTCCAGCGGTAGATTGTGCGCCATCCGTGGTCATCGTCGATCTCATCAGCTAAGCATGTCCACGTTTCGACTTTCTCGTAGCCCGCGTCGAGAAGGTCTATCTCGCCTACCACTCGTTCGACAATAGCGATGTTGTACAACTTATCATCGTCATAGTCGGACTGAGCCGTCCCGTATTTCTCAATCAAGTGACGACACGCGGATTGTGCAGACACAAGGTCAGGGAATAATCCTATACTCCACCAGCCCTCGCCGTGGTCGTTGCGTATTTCGTAGACGCATCTGTTCTTTTCGTCCAGCAAAACCAACGTCGATTGAAGCGCGTCCTCGGCCTGAGGCGACAGCATTTCAGCATGTAGTAGCAAAGCCTTGATGATCTTCCGCAGCGTCTCTCGTTCGTTGGTGTTCATTTCTTCCTCCGTTTCCCTCGATCGAATCCATACGCCATGGCGTCAATTATCGCCATGCCTTTATCTGTGTGGCGAGATTCGATTCGGCATAATTGTTTGTAGCATGGACGGCATAGGATTCCGCCAGCCCACTTCGCATTGGTTCGGTGGCAGACTGCACACTTCACTTCTTCCTCCGTTTCAGCGCGGCCAGCGCCGATTCGCGCTTACGGAAAAGCCAGCCTTCTCTTGCGGATAAACCCACACCGATGCTTAACGTGTATTCAAATCCATGGCGTGCATCCCATGAACTTACGCGAACAATTCTCACTTGGCGTATGTCTCCGTTATAGTCGATCCAAAAAACCTCATCGCCCTTCTTGAACTTCGCGAGTTTCTCGATAGCCCGCGCAACGCTCGCCTTGCTCATTCGCTCCCCCTTGGATATGCCCGCACAATTTCACCGTCAAGTTCAACGCCAGTTCCCGACCTCGCTCCCGCGCTTTGCTTGTGGAAGAAGGCCACTCCGTAGGCATCACATTGCATCCGAATGTCTCGCGCCCACCGCTTGTCTTCTGCACGGAAGCCCCGCCCACTCTCTCCACCGTAGATCACCCAATGCAGTCCGATCATGTCGAGTGTCAGCGGCCCTATCGCGGGCTCGTAGCTGATGAACCGAACAACTGCCGGAATCTTGCGCAAAATATCTGCGCGGTGCGCAACGGCTTGGTTCTCAATCGTCGCTCCAAGCCACACATGACGCCAGCCAATCGCCCAATCACTCGGCAACATGCGCTCGATATTTTCTGGCCGCTTCGTGAGTAATTGCCAGTCGAGACTGTCGCACTCGCGAATCAAGTCCCATAGGCGCGGCCTTGTTGCGTTCGCGGTCGGATGATCCTCGAACACGTCGCACAGCGAGGCGCAGAATACGCGCCTACGGACGCCCTCACGCTTTGCCGCCTCGTTCCACTTGCGCACATTCTGCCAAGGGGATTTCGTCACTTGCCGTGCAGCGTCCTTGCCCCACAAGTCAAGGCCCATGCGGTTATTTGTGAATGTCTCTGCATAGCAATTGCGGCAACCTTCGGACACCTTCGCGCAACCTATCCACGGGTTGAAGGTGTGGTCTGTCCACGCAATCGTAGTCTTCTCAGACATTGCTTCCTACTTTCTTGAATGTTATAACCCACACGAACGGATTCACGTCCCAGCCGAACCCGCGTTTTGCATTGATAGAATCCCATAAATCCTCGAACCACATACGCGGATAAACTGTACCGCGTGCTAGACCTTCCGCCCTCGCATCCTTGTTGGTGATGTCTTGCAGGCGTTCGGCTCGAACATCAGTAATTTCCAGCGTAATTCGAGACGCCTTGCGCGGCATGAATATTGACGGTCGCCACTGCCACCCCTCGCAAGTCTCCCAGTCTGGATCGGTCGCACGGTAAACGAAGTAGTCATCGGAGGCGTGACAGACGCCCATTGCAGCTGCTGATTGCCACGTCTCACGCACCCACAGGCGATCTCCAGCGATGCCGTATTTGCAAGGCTTATCCCTGTCCTTAGCAACCCGCCGCGTTTGTGTCTTCCGCCCGTCGAGGATTGCGCGAACCATCGGCCCGCTGAATAAAATTGGACGTTCAGTCATTCGCTCCCCCTTGTCTCAAAGAATCCATCAAGCTACCACGTTCGCATTGATAGACACGTCGCCTTCAATTTCGACCGATGAATACCCGGAACACCGCAGCTTCTGTATTTCAGTCCCCGAAAATATCTTCTCGATAATGTCCTTTGCCTCTTGCTCTGTGTCGGCTGAGACAACGAACGCCACAGGGATATTGTCCAACGCTATGATGAAGCTCATATAGATTCCCTTGTTTCAAAAAACCCCTCAAGTCCTGCCTCATGCGCCATTAGCTTCCGCGCATAGTGTGCCGTAAAATCGTTGTTGAGTTTGAACGTGTCGCCTGTCGTCTTGATACCGTGCTCCCAACGTAGCAGGTGGAAAAGCATATCCATGCTGCAACGGTCATGCCCTGCGCCTTTCCAGTCGAACGCCAGTTCCCGCAGTCGTGTGAACACATGCGGGTTCGCGTCGTGGAACGCATCGAAGCGTTGCGCGATTGTCAGCGGTCGAACTGTCAAGGAATGCTTGACGGTTCGCGGCTGGTCGAACATGTAGAGCGTACTCATTCTATTCCCTTATCTAGCTTCCTCAAGTAGCGGCGCATCTCGCGTATTTCTCGCTTCTTAACGCATATAGTCATCGTGTCTATCTCAATACGTCTCTTTGCCGATTCGATCTGAATTTGACACTCACATATGTCCATGAGTGTCACTTTTTTTACGCGATCTGTTTTGTTTAAATTCATGCCTTCTTCTTTCGTTTCTTGTCAGTGTTCATAGTTAGAATTGGCGTACCGTGCTCAGTCTCTCCGGTTTTCTCAAAGCCCATGTCGGCCAAGGCATTCCCAACTTTTTCGACGAATTGCCCCGTGTCGCTATCACCATTGAATATCTGCGTTTGCGATGGCGTGAAAGTTACCTCAACTTCGTTCCCTATCAGGTCGTCGAACGCTATGACCTTCTCCGTTGCAAGCGCCATGTTCGGCCTGCAAAGCAGAGTAAGCCTGCCGTTCACGTCGTCGGCGCGGGCAACCACAACGCAGTCATTGATCTTGATCTTGTGGTCACCGCCGACGATCAGGATCGTTCCGGAATCTGGAATGTAGGTTGAGCACGCCACGCCATTCGACGGCTCCACGTCTTTGATCTCAGCTTCAAGCGTGAAGCGGTATCCGCTACTGGTTTCCGTTGGGCGCGTGACGCTCAGGCTTTTCACCTTGAATGTTTGGTTGGTAATTCTCATCGGTCGTTGTCCTCGGTTATGACTCGCTCACGCGGGTCTGTGTTTTGCGCATCGTGATCGGCGGCCTTCAGCGCCGATTTCAACTTTTCGTAAGCCTCATCCATATCGTCGCAAGCCGGGTCGAGTCGCGGGTCTTTGACCGCTAAGTGGTTTAATTGCCTTGATAGCTTCTCCGCTTGTCCAACCGCATCACGTATTAGGTGTAGTGGTATCATATCTCGACTCCCATTGATTTCAGTGCTGCCAGCAGCACCTTGAAATCAGCGGTCTCTATCAACACTGTTGACTTATCCCACTCGATTTCTATTCGATCTAACTTCCCGTCTGTCCACTGTGATGTAACCATCCGATCCTCGCCGATCTTCTCCCATTCAACTCGTTTACGTTCTCCCATCATTCCCCCTATTGCCGCCCAATTGCGGCGCTATTACTGGCTCAATCGCCTGTCCTCATGGTCGAACTTGAAATCCTTGAACGACGCAAGGCGGCTCGCCAGCCTTGAATCCATTGCGTCAATTTCAGAGATTGATAGATTGCTTGTCACAATCGTCTGCATCTTGTTTTCTATGCGTTTGTCGATCAACGCGCATACCTCAGCGAGAGCGTACTCACTAACCTTCGCGCTCATAATGTCGTCGAATACGAGCATCGGAATTGCCGAATACTTCGCGCACACGTCACCACGTCGCGCATGTGAATCATTTATCTCTCGGAAAATCTCACTCATGTAATCAAATCCAGTTGTTCGCTGGATCAACCAGCGGTCGGCACTTGGACGGGCGTAGAACACAACCCACGAATGCGCTTTCACAAACGCCGCCGCCGCGTGAGTCTTTCCTGATCCGGTAGGCCCGAAGAAAAACAAACTCGCGAATGGGTCAGCGAAAATATCCCGCAAGGCTGGCTCACAGTTAAAATCCTCCTCATCCGCGCCCCAAAACTTCGACGGTATACAAGATCGGCGCATGACGGTTTGATCGTCAGGAACCGCCATTTTCGCCCGACACAGTCGCTGGTTTTGGCACCTCTCCAATCCGCACACTGGGCAATCCATCCGAAGAACCAGACTCTTTTTCGATTCTTGCGGCGGCGCATCGGGCATCCCAGTCGGCCTCACGCTTGGCGAATTTGTTGCGGTGTTTGTCGCTGCGGACGTTTTCTCCGACGACGCGCCCAAACTTCCCACCGCTCGCGGCTCCGACTTCGGCGGCACCCGCTCGCGCCTCAATTGCTCCAGCCGCGAATTGGCGTTTGAGCGTTGCGACGACGGCTCCGACGAATTTTCCCCAGTCTCCATATGTTTTCCCTTCGGCTTGGAAGCAGCTAAATACTTGCGCTGTAACGGCTTGTGTATAAGTTCTCGCCCATGAATTTATTAGTTTACATATCGCTGCAATTGGCGGCGGCTTCTCGCACATCACCGAAAGTGACTTACACCATTCGTCGGCGAACGTCGCCTTGCGGGTAGATTTCGCCCGTGGCGTCGATTCGGTAGCGGCATGGTGTCTTGAGCCATTGCAATCTTCTGAACGCGTTGTAATCGAATCCTGTGCGGTTTCTTGAATCGGCGGATTTTCGCCGAAATGAGATTTAGAAGGTTTAGTATTCTCTTTACTCTCTGTTATTCTCTTCTCTTCTAACACGCTACTTCCTGCTACATCGCCAGAGTCGTCGCTATGTAGCGGCATGTAGCTGCTACTTCCTGCTACTTCCTGCGATTTCCTGCTACGTCGCGCTACGTCGCGCTTGCGCGCCCGTTCCGCGAAGAAATTCTGATGATGCTCCCAGTCGTGAATCCATAGACTTCCATTGCGTGACTCAATCCAATTAAACTCAATCAGTATTGCGAGCGATCCAGATGACACCGCACCACGGGTAACGTCCTCGATCACCTCATCGTCAAGTTTCGCGATTTCTCCGCGCCCGTCCGAACTCATCGCTGCCATTCTCCAGATTGGAGTCAGAACATGGTCTACGAAATGCTCAGGCGTGAGACCTAATCGTTTAGCGGTTTTGCGGGCTTTAATGCTCCCGACACATTCAAGGTGTACGGTTATGTACATGGCATTTCCAATGGGCAAGCTGGGGGAGAGCCTCGCGGAGTTCCCCCCAGCCGCCGTTCATGTGTGCTTCCGGCCACACACGTTCATGTTTTTTTTGGAGCCGCGAGGCTCGAAGCGCAGATCATAAAAAGCCAGTCAACCGATGCAAGAAAAATCCCACAGCTTGCCGCGTGCGGTGGGGGTACTGCTCCGGGGTGGGCGGCGAGGGAGTTCGCCGAGCGGCACCGGTTATTCAGACTTACTCCTTAGCTCATATAGCACCTCCTCTTATCGCGTCACGCCGTCAATGTACGCTCTCAAAATCTCCCGCAGCATCACCGCCATGCGCTTACCTTTTGCGTAGGCCATGGCCCGCAACGCCGCGTAATCCTTGGCATCCAAGTGCGCCGCTACGGTGTGGTTTAGATGGTTGTTCGGGCGCATCTCATATCCTCTGCGGCCAGTACCCGCGCAGGTTGCGGGCTAATAGAATCTTTGCTAATAGTGATTCAGCTTTGCGCGTGTCGTCCCATGATCCGGTGAATGACACAAACCAATTGGGCGTGTTACTCTCGTATACTTCCACCGTGCAACCAGTTGGATGAAGCCACTTAGCGAGACAAGTTTTCGCTTCCTCGCGCTCACCGTCGGCAACGTAAATAGGATGGTTGCTTCTCATTGCTCAATATTTGCCGCGCACCACTCGCGAATGCGCAGCCCCCGTAGTCGTTTTATTTCAGCACTGGTTTCGCTGGCGTGCTGACGTTCGTTCAGGCTTCAGGTATCCGGTCGCGGCCAGCATCTCCGATTATCCGCGTCTCGGTGCCACTTCGCCCGTCGAGTGTCGGGGATCTAACAATAAGTCTACGGTAGTTCCGGGTCAGTCTCCGAAAACGCTACGTAACCATCCTCAATAATGACTGAGCATTCCTCGCCCTCGCCCACGCGTTCCATCCATATTTGAAAGTCGTGCTTCTCCGCCATTTCCGCCACCAGCGCCAGCGAATCAGCGTCAAGCAGCGAGCCGTCGCGGATCAGGCAGACGCGTAACTTCGGATTCATCGCGATTGCCATGGCAATGGACACGCGAAGCTGTTCTGCGCTACTCGCCTGCTCGAACGGCTTCCCGTCGAACATCACGCCGCTTGGCCCAAGCGATAGCCCGCCAATCGGGAAGCGCGCCGCCGCGATCATCTTTTCGCGCTCGGATTCCAGTCGCTCAATCTCGCTGGACGCCTCATCGGACGCTACCTGTAGCGCCTTCGCTTCGCCCTTGATCCGCGTATATTCCGCGTTCGCCCGAACGGTGCGATTGACAGAATCGGCGTTGGCCAGCGAGGCCCTCGCCGCGTCCAATGCTGGCTTGTCTACCAGACCTTCCGCTACTTTGAGTCCTGTTGCAGCCGCGTCGTATTGGCGTTGCGCCGCGTCCAACGCGTTCCTCGCATTGGCGAGCTGGATTTCCATTGCGTTGACGTGTTCGCGTGACGCGTTCGCTCTGATTTCCGCCGAACGTAAATGTTCGATTTGTTGGACCAGCGCCGCCGAACTAACCTCGGATTCCGGCGCGCCCGGCGTGAACCGCGCCGCAGACAGCCGCGCTTCCGCCGCTTTCAAGTCGCGGTTGACCAGCGTGCGGTTTGCCCGCACCGATTCAATCCGCGTATCGACGAGCTTGGTATCAACGCCAACCAGCGTTTTCAGCGTCTGCAACTGATCAGCAGGCTTCATGCTGGCGAACCCAAGCGGGTCGAATGCCAGAGAGCCATGCAGTTTGTCGAGCACCGCCTGCGGAGATTTCATTTCAACGCCGTCAGCGGCCACAACCTTGAGGCTGGAGCCGTTCGCGGTGAAACGCCGCGTAACCTTGAACTCGCCAAGGTCGATTTCCACGCTGGCCTTTTTCTCCCCCTGATGTATCGGCTCGGAACACACGGTACTCGTGCCTCCAAGCGCGTACATGATGCTATCCAGCACGCTCGACTTCCCTTGGCCATTCTGGCCGCCGATCACAACCAGCGAGCCATCCGGCTCAATCTCTACCGCGTGTAACCGCTTCACGTTCTCCGCCTGTAGCTTGATTATTTTCATTTCCCTTGCCTCCCAGTTTTCCCTGTTTTCCCTGTTGTTTTCTACATGCCGCCCATGCGTGGATCACGCGGCGCGTCAATCTCCATTTGCTTTTGCCCGCGCTTTTTTGCGCCCGCAACCACGGCCAAATTCTTCTGCGTTTGCGCTTCGATGCGGTCGCTCTCCTCACGCTCCATCTGCTCCATATGCGCCTCGATGCGCGCCTCCTCCGCGATTTCCGCTTCGGTCATCGGTGGGCGCTCATCGGCCTGATGTTCCATGATTTCGCCAGTCTGCGTGTTGACAGGTTCACGCGATGCAACCGCCGGAACGGTTTCCCTCGCGGCTGTTGGCATCGTGGCGAATGACGCGATCTCCGCAGGATCGAAAACCAGTTGCGCGGCGAGCTTGTCCTGCGTGCTGGTTTTGCGCGGAACCACTTCCGGCATGTCCAATATCTGCTCACGACCGCCCTCTGATAGATTGTCGAGGTGAAGTGCGTTCGCAAGGTCGCGGTTCTGGTCGAGGTCGAGCGTTTTCGTGAGCCGCTTGAGTACGGTTTTTTTGTACTGTTCGCCGGGGTGCGATTTCCATGCTGGCCCGTTGTACGTACACGCTGCCCGGATGCGCTCCACGTCTGCCTTGGTCATCACGTCAAACTGATTCGTTCCGTCTCGGTGCCACACCACCGCGTAGACGTGAGTCACGTTCGCGATACCGCCGTCATTTTGCGCGTCTGTCGCGGGTTTGTGGTCGATGCGTGGCGACGTTCCGCGCCGCCACGAAAAATCATCTCCAGCGAAAACAAGCGTAGCCTCAAACCGCGTGGCGTCGCCGCTTCGCTTGGCTAGTGCCATCAGCCCGCGATAGCCCATCTGGATTTGGCACGCCTCGCCATAGCGAATCAGGTAAGCGTGTTGCAGCGCGGGATCAAGCGATACGCCCAGCGTGAGCGCCTGTCTCAGCGCGTTGAAGACGCTGCCCGGCTCGCAATCCGCAAGTTTCTCGGTCGATTTTTTGTCAACCCAATTTAGATAAAGCAGCGTTTTCACGCCGTTTAAAAACGAGTCAATGTCAACGCCCTTCCGCGCCGCTTGCGTGAGTGGCTCGCGCCAAATCGCGAGGCGTTCGGCCATGGTGTCGAGTGACGTTTTCGGTTTCGGCACCACCGCGCTCGCCGCAGTTTTCGGTTTCGTAGAAGATTCATTCGTCGCCATTGGTCTCCCTTTCGTTGTATCGCGCAGTTGCGGAAATATAAATCACAGTTGCAAACGTTTTTGCCCCGAACAAAACGCCGTTCCCTCTTGAAAAATATTTCGCAAGCGCGCCCGCGACAAAATCCAATTCGTCGCCGTCCGCAAAAATAGGCACATTCATGTTGATTGATGAAATCGGCGGCGGTTTTTCCCCGACGTGCCACTCGATTGGTACGCCGTCCAAGCCAGTAAAATACAGCATTCTAGCCTACTCCTCGTTTTCTCCCAGCCGGAAAATCCGGCGTCCCCGTTTGTCGGCCTTCCAAGTTACGCGGTCGGAATCGCCCAGCGTCAGGCCGTCGCTGGTTCCGATTGCTGATTTTAGCGCGTGCATAGCGCGCTGGTATTCGGCGTCGGCGACGTCGCGCAATCGCGCTCGTTCGCGGCAACGTTCGACCAATTCTATTTCGCTTTCAGTCGCGGCGCGCATGTTCCCGTCGTTCGCGGGAAACGCGGCAACCAGCGCACTCCCCGCGCTATCGCTGCCGTCAAACTCAGGCGGGATGCGGGTTGCAACGTGCGCATTCCAAAACGCCTGTGCTCGCTCGCACAGATACCGTCCAAGCGTAGCGCCCGCCGCGTCGTGGTGAGCTTCGACAATTTTTAGCTCGCCCTGAACCAGCGCGGCGAAATACCCGCGATCAATCCCGCATATCTCTCGGTAGTAGGCCAGCTGGCAAGTGTAGTGTTCAGGCACCACGCCTTCGCCCGCATGTTTCCAGCCCTGCGCGCTCGCCCAGGTGAACGCGCATTTGACCTCGACAACTGCCCGCGCACCGTCAATTTCCACGATGTAGTCCTGCGTACCGCCTACATTCGGATGGACGGGGTGTCCATTCCAAATTTCGCTGGCGATTGTAATGGCGTTGGTGCGCCGCCTGAACATCTCGAAAACGGACGACTGAATGAGCGTTCCAGCCAGCATCATGTCGTTTTCGGGAGTCTCCTCGGCGAGTCCGAGTTTCCGCGCCCATACAGCCGCCGCGCTCAGGTAGGGGTGTACCCCGACCAGCGCGGCAACCTCACTACCGCCAATGTAGGTATCGCGATTTTTCACGCGAGCTACCTCCACTGCGCGGCGGTCGCCGCGATATTGTCGCAATATTTTTTCACAGCAGGCACCTCGGCACTCGCGCAGGCGCGCCTAAGCGCCTCCCCCTCGGTTTTTCCGCGTGAATTCACGCTGTACCCGCCCGCCAAAAGTGTGCAATGAACCCAGCCGCCACGATATTTTCTAAATCTGAATGTATTCATTTTTCTCTCCCTCGTTTTGTTCGCGGCCCCATTGCCGCTCACAAATACATAGTACCAGCCGCTGGCATGTATTCAAGATTAATCTTTGGATTATTTTCGCGAAACGCCCGCGAGTGTAGTGAATACGTGCCTTTACTGGCGATCAGATTTCTGGAAAATGTGCGGAAAGAACGGCGGAAATCGTCGCGGAAACAGTCTGCTTCCTTTTGGATGCGTCCGCTCGGACGTGGCCAGCCAATTTTTCCGTGAGAAAAACCTTGACTCCCACCGGGCGAGTGCTCGGTCTACCAGAGCCTTTCCGCTTGCCGCCGTGTTTTGATTTTTTGGCCATACCCAATTGGTAGCATGGCGCTGGCCGAGAATCAAGCGTTATAATTTCCGGCGCAGATTGTAATTGCGAAGCAAAACGCCCGGAGGCAAGGCCGGGCGTTTTGCGCGATGCGCTGGGAGTAAAGTAGCCCCAGCCCTCACCTTGAGGTTCGCCGTTTTGTGACGCGCCCTTCCGCGTAGAGGTCGAGCGGGTGACCGCCAGCATCTTGCCAGCCTCGTAAATAGTCAGCCATTTCAGGGTCTTCCGAGTATGGCATGGGGTTCTTGTTGACTGACTCGCCGGACTTGCCAGCCTCAAAGCCCATATTGTAGGCGTCCGCGTCGTGCTCAGCTATCATTCGCTCGACCTCTTTAAGACTTGGTTCAATGTACATGTCGCAACTCCGATTCATGGAACGTGCGGACGATAGCGTTGATGGTGTACATGTAGCTCAGCGTCTTGGCATTGTTGCCAGCGGTCATCAGTGTCTTGACAGCCATGACCGTTCCTGGCCACCAGCCATTCGCAGTATGGTACATAACCGATTCGCCGACTTTGTAAAGCGGTTCACTCACTTCTGGCGATCCTCGATGCTCTCGCGGGTACGTTGCAGCGTGTTGCGTGCCTCACGCTTGCGGCGGATTTTCTCACGCGCTGGCGGTTCAAGGTCGTCGTGGAGTTCGTCAAGCAACACGTCATCAGTCTCAGGATCGGCCAATACGGCCTTGTTGATGCCTTTCCTCATTTTGTCGCGGGCTTTTTCTGCGCCGCGCTTCTTGATCGTCTGCCGCACTGCGCCGCCCAGCCCCAGCGCTCCAAAGCCATAGCCGATAATGTCGAGTATGCCAGTGCCGCCGGGTATCGCCGAGGCGACAGCACGCGCAATCGGTATGTCTGCCTCGTTGATATACCCGTCGCCGTTGAGGTCTACAGTTGGCTTTGCCGCGCCCGCGAACAGCGAACAGCCGCCGAGCACGAATCCCGCCCACGCGGAGATTGCGAACAATGCTATGAGTATCCAGAATCGAGTCATTTGATTTTCTCATATTCGACACGGCACACAGGACATGTATCGGGCGAGTACGTGAATGTGTAGCACTTGCCGTTTTTCATAACCGGAGTCCCATTCGCCCGCGCATTGCAAGCCTCGCAATAGTTCGTAACCATCCGCTCGCTGTTTTCTGGATTCATATCGTCACCGCCAATATCGTGACCGCTGCCGCGAGGCACATGGAGGAGATTGCAACCGTTCGCCAGAAGCGAGCGCGGCGCTCGGCTACCGGGTAAATCCAGCCAAGCGGATATTCCCCCATCACACGCCAGCCGTCAATTACGTAGTAATAGTACGGCCCGATTCTGTCGCCATTTTCTGGTGGCATAAGTCACCTCGAAAGTATCAGGGGCGCGTCCACTTTTTTATCTCCTCGCTTGGGTCTCCGCCATTCCGCAAGATGTGCTGTTCCCAATCTTCGATTGTCGGGAACATTTCCGGGCATGACTCCAGCCCGAAGTACCTCTTACGCTTCAGAGGGGCGTTTTTTGCGGTTGCGAAGAAGAGAAAAATAATCGCAATAAGTATCCACATGTCTACCTCAAAGTATCAGGGGCGCGAAACGCCCGTGGCTGCGGGCAGCCAGTCGCACCCCTGCCCCATGCCCAAGCGCGCTGGGCGTTGAGAGGACGTTACTTACGCCCACGGTATATCGACCAAT
>ERZ1292625.3574-Hain-H41-01um-R1-3574-length-12460-cov-4_pt1 | contig 12460 bp, 8 predicted proteins | sample MGYA00564400_ERZ1292625 | MGnify/ENA primary metagenome ERZ1292625 (study PRJEB36523, sample SAMEA6512639) | groundwater metagenome | collected 2019-01-08 | study: AquaDiva: Metagenomics assemblies of 32 groundwater samples
GCGCTCATCATGAGCGCCGGTTTTTCCAGGGTCGCCGGCCTTGAGCGGGGCATCGAGAAGAATATCGTGGAAAGTTTTTTCGGACATATCGCCGTGTTCTCGACGAACCGCTCCGGCGATGACATGTTCGGGAATATGAGCGATTTCAATGTCCATGCGCTCAAGGATACGCAGAAAGTGCAGGCAGTGCTCCGACAGCAAAAGGACATCGATGCCATCGTGCCTATCGGTATCGGCATGGGCATGGCTATCGATGAGTCGGCAGAGATGAACATGATGAGTTTCTGCGGCCTTATCGGCGTGGATGTGGCGGAATATCAGCGTGTGTTCAACACCAATGTCATCATCATCGAAGGGCGCATGATAACTCCGGGGAAGAATGAGACCGTGGTCATGCAGCGCATACGGAAGAACCTTTTTTCAGCGAACTCTTATTGGATAACGCCCATGGGCGTGCCGATGAACATCTCCAATTTCAGCGAAGCGGCGCGCGATCAGATGAAGATGCGTGCGATGGATAAGGTGAAAAAAGCCGCCAGGGAGAAGAAGGCGGTCAATATGGCGGTGCTTATGAGCACCACCAATCTCGATGCAATGGCGCGCGAACTTGCCCCGTCGATCGATCAGAAGACGAATCTGATATTTATGGGCATGGGCGGCGAGTACGCTACTGACATCAAGATGAAAGTGTCAGGCATCGCCCGCTTCCGCAATCTCGACGCGATGCTTGGTGACAATCTCAATATCGTCGATATCGATACCTATCGTCAGGCGATGGGCTTCCTGTATGTAGCCGAGGCGGTCAAGGTCGATAAGGAAGATGCGGCGCTCCTTTCGTCGGATTTCGACGCAGCGGATACCGATGCGGTGCTCGCATCGGTGAAAGCGGCGGAGCAGAAAAAGCTTGCCGAGGGGACCACGGGCGGTGCATATACGCATGTACTCGTGAAACTGAAAAAAGGGAAGCAATACGATCTCAATAAGATAGCGAAGCAGTGGAACGAGACATTCAAGAAGGAAAATCTCGACTGTAAAGCGGTCACCTGGGACAAGGCAGCCGGCGGTATCGGCCAGTGGACGTTCTTCTTCCGCATGGTGGTCATCGTCTTCGTTGGCTTCCTTTACTTTGTCGCAGCGATCGTGATAATGAACACGCTGTCGATGGCGGCGATGGAACGCGTGACCGAGATAGGCATGATGCGGGCGGTGGGCGCGCAGAAGCGTTTTATCCTGAACATGTTCCTTGCGGAGACCGCAGTACTTGCGGCGGCCGCGGGTGCGCTCGGTCTTTTCGTCACCGGCATTGCCACGCTGGTGGTGCGTGCGATGAACATCACGAGCGATAATCCGTTCGCGCAGCTTTTCTTCGGCGGCGATGCGCTCATGCCGGTGTTCGGTGCGGGCGAGATAATACTATCGATAGTGCTCTTGAGCATTGTGACCGTGCTTTCCACGCTGTATCCTGCCATGCTCGCGATAAAGATAACACCGCTTGAAGCGATAGCGCGGGATTAAGGAAGTCGACGATGAACCTTGGAAAATTGAAACTGTTAAGCGACTTGAGCCTCAGGAACCTCTTCCGCCAGAAGCGGAGAAGCCTTTTCCTCGGGCTTGCCATCGGCTTCGGCGTGACCGTGCTCATCATACTCACGTCATTCGCTACGGGCATGGTCGACCTCGTGCTCAACAAGATGATGGTATACTCACAGGGGCATATCAAGGTGACGCTCGGCGAGAAGGGGAAGATACAGCAGGGGACCATGATACGCGACAGGAACCGCATCATGAGCATCATCTCCAATGAGGTGAAAGGCATCGATTTTGTCATGGAAGACCTCATGATAGCCGGACAGGCGGTGGGCAACGGGAAATCCGGCATGCTCATGGTCGTCGGCGTTGAGATGAATGACGGATTTCTCAGCACGTTCCCGAAAGTGAAGACCGGGAGCATCAGTGACATGACGAACGGTGCGCTTGAGAACCCCATCATCATCGGCGAGTCGCAGGCGAAGGGCCTCAATGTCAAAGTGCGCGACAAGATACGCATGCGGCTTCGTACCGTGAGCGGTCAGGAGCAGACCGCGCTCCTTTCCATAGCAGCCATCGTAAGCGCGGCAAATCCCATGATGACATTCGTGTCCTACCTCGATGCGAAGACCGTGCGCGGGCTGTTAGGATATGCGCCGCAGGAGTCCGCCGCGATAAAGATCGTACTGAAAAAGGTCGATGACCAGAAGAACGTTATCGCGCTCGCCAATAAGCTCTATACGAAGCTCGACCCGGGATACATGGCGATACACGGGAGATTCACCGCCGGCGGCAGTCAGGATGCGACGCTCTTCGGCGCAGCGACGAATAAGGCGGCGTTCGCGGTGCTCTCGCAGTCGCTCAAGCCGCTGAGCGGATCGTTCACATTCATGCAGAACAAGAAGATGAAGAACGGCATTGCGCTTGCGGCCCCGCTTGCATCGAAACTCGGTGTCGGCGTCGGCGGAGCGGTCGGCGTGCGATATACCGCGCAGTTCTCCGGCGTGCAGGATAATAGCTACACGGTATATGCCGTGTATGATCCGGGCACGAATTTCGGGGCATACACAGCGCTCGCATCGGACTATGTCATGGCGGATAAGAAATACTATGAGATGCTGCCGGCATATGTCGCATCGATCCCCGATGCATACAAGCCGACAGGGAATATCACCAATGCGCTTTCCCGCGAATGGAAGAAGCTCGACCGCACGAGCACGACCATGGAGATGACGGATAAAATGCGTACGCTCCGCCGCGAGAAGCCGTCCACCGCCGTGCTTGATGTCGCGACGCTCTATGAATCGCTGGAAATAGTCAATCAGGTGGGGAATGTGGTTACCGCCGTCGCCGTGGCCATTGTGATAGTGCTTTTCTTCATCATACTCATCGGTGTGTTCAATACGCTTCGCATGACCATACGCGAGCGTACGCGCGAGATCGGCACCACACGGGCCATCGGCATGCAGCAGAACGATGTGCTCCTTTCGTTCGTGTTCGAGACGTCGTATCTTGCGCTCATCGCGTCCATCGGCGGCACCATCGTCGCGTTCATCCTCATGTTCCTCGCGAGCCGCTTTACCATCGTTACCGACAATATATTCTCGATGTTCCTCTATGAGCGGCACCTCTACTTCATGACGACACCGACGATGGTGATATCGTACATCATCGCGATAACGGGCATTACCGCGTTCGTCACGTTCTGGCCGGCGCGGCGTGCGGCGAAGCTCTCGGCATCGGATGCATTACGGCATTATGAATAGGACACTCACCCCATCCCCCGCCCCCTGCCCCTCTCTCCGGGGGATGTGAGCGTGGGGAAGGGGGGGATAGAAATAAAATGACCAGGAGCCCAACAATGAATCTGAAAATCGCTATTCTCGGAACAGTGATCGCGGCACTTGCGTTCGGTGCGAAGCCGACGGCGACCGAGATTATGAAGAAGGTCGACTATCTGAGCGAACAGACGGGCGATGTGAGCGCCCGCGTGAGCATTATACAGCAGAAGGCGGGGCAGGGCGTCAAACAGATAGAGATGCGCTATTTCCGCCGCGATAAGACGGATTCGTTCATGATGGTCATCGACAAACCGGATTCGGACAAGGGTAACGGCTATCTCAAGGTGAGCGATGATATGTGGATGTACCGCAAGAATACGCGGACGTTCACGCATATCAATCGCGATGAGACCATAGAAGGCACCGATGCGCGCGCGGGTGATTTCGAGGAGCGCAAGCTCGTTGATCAGTATAAGCCCCTCAAAGACGCGAAGGGTGTTGATATCGTCGAAGAGCTTACGCTCGGAAAGAACAAGATACCGGTCTATAAGATCACGCTTGTCGCCTTTAAGAACGATGTGACATACCCGAAGCAGGAACTGTGGGTCGATCGCGAACTCCTCCTTCCCAAGCAGGCGAAGGCATATTCGCTCTCGGGAACGCTTATGAACACGATAATTTACCGGGAGTATACGATAATCGACGGGAAATATGTGCCGGTAAAGACGACGTTCATCGATGAATTCGAGAAGGGAAATGTGAGCGGCATGCAGATAACCGATATCAAGACGACGCCCATCGAGGAATCGATATTCACCAAGGCGTATCTTGAGAATCTGAGCAAATAGGGGGGCGTGTTATGAAGAAGTTCATCATTCTCGCGATCGCGGTGCTTCCGGCATTCGCGGCGAACGATTTGGCAGATCTCCTGAACACGGACGCTGATGTGACGACGAATTCAATCGTCACGATAAAATCGACGAATGTGGAGGAGCCGACGTCGCCTTTGACCATCACCGGGCAGCTGAACAGCATATCCTCGTACAGCATGGTGCGCGAGTGGGTGATGCGCGGCGGCGTGAACGCGTATAATAACAACCGTATATCAACATATATGAACGCGGAGCTTTTCGTTGACATACGTCTGCGAGAGAGCATCAAAGGCTTCGCTGATGTTTCGATACGATATAATCCGATGGGTGATATTGTCGCGCACAATGTGAGTCAGATCACGAATGTGATCACGCTTGGCGCGACGAATTATACATACTACGATACGAATTATATAACGCTTGTCGTGAAAGAGCTTTTCTTCGATGCGAACATTGCGAAAGCCGTCTACTTTCGTACCGGGAAGCAGGTGCTGGCATGGGGACAGGGCTATTTGTGGAATCCATCCGATCTAATCAATATCCAGAAAAAGGATTTTGCTAATAGCACCACGGCGAATCTCACCCGAGAAGGGACATACGGCATAAAGATGCATATCCCGTTCGGCACGGTAGCGAACATCTACGGCTTTGTTGATATGCGGGATGTACAGAATTTCAGGGATATTGGCGCTGCCGGCAAGTTCGAAGCCGTGCTTTTCGGCTGGGAAGCATCGATATCCGCCGTCGCACGGCAGAACTACATCCCTGTCTATGCAGCCGATCTGACCGGGCGTATCCCATTGATAAATGTTGATATTCGTGCGGAGGCGACACTATCATATGGGTTCAATAAACCGCATTTGATCGGCATTACGACGAACGTCATCATGTTCTATACCAATTATTCCGCGGTCACCGACAAATGGGATAACACGTGGGTCACACGGGTGTGTCTCGGCTTTTCAAAAAGCTTCACGATGTTCGATGTGACCGACAGGCTGACGGACATCGGTGAATATCTCTACAACGGCGCGGGATATAATGAAGCGATATTCCGTGACACGGTAAAGAAACGCTTTTTCGATCCGGTGTTCAATCCCTACGGGCTGTATGAGATGAACTACACCGGCATGCATTATGCGTTCCTGAGCGCAAGCTATCTGAAATTCATCCTCGCAGATATGACGTTGAATTTCAATGCAATTGCGAATTGCAGCGACTGGTCCGGAGTGCTGTCACTCGGTCTGAACTATAATCCGGTGTACAATTTCACTCTTGGGCTGACGGTCTCAGGCTATGTCGGCGAGGAGAACGGCGAATTCACGATGGGGAATGCCTATTCAGCATCCGCCCCCGGCATGTCCGTAACGTTCAACGCGCAATTGAATTTCTAAGTTTGAAGCGTCCGTGGGACTGCTTTTCACCATTGCATGGCGGAACATTCTCCGGCATAAGGGACGCAGTTTCGTTGTCGGAATAATACTTTTTTTCGGCGCGCTCGTCATGACCGTTGGCAACGGCGTCGTTTCCGGCATGGACCGCGGTATTCGTGAGCATATTGTCAAGCGCTTTACCGGTCACATCGTGATCGTTTCCACGAACCAGAAATTCGACATGGTGATAACCACCCCGTTCGGCAAGACCGTGCTCCCGCTGTCCGGCTATACGAATGTGAAGTCGGTGCTCGAGGGCGAACCGTTCGTAGCACGGCATCTGCCTATGGCTAAGGGCATGGCGTTCATACTCTCGGAATCCGGCAGCATGGGGCGAAGTTCGCTCATCGGTGTCGAATTCGACAAGTACCGGGAATTCTTCGGTGATAATAGTGCGCTTGTCGAGGGGAAATATCTTCGTACGAATGAGCGCGGGCTGTTAGTGACGACGGTCTCTCGCGAGACGATATTCGATACGAGCGGGTTCTGGATAGTCCCCGAAGGCGGAACGATCGATCTGTCGACATTGAGCACTGATGCGTCGAACGCGGATGCGCTTACGGTAAAGAACGATGTCGTGCTCATGGGTTTTTCCGATGACGGCGCGCTCAAGGATGTGCGCGTGCCGGTGCGCGGCGTGTTCCGCTACCGCGAGCTCAATAAACTTTGGGAATTCATGAATATCGTGGATATCGAGAGCTTTCGGGAATGTTTCAACTATGTGTCGGCATCCGCCGAGCGCGTCGTGCTGGCGGAGGATACGAAAAAAGCGCTTGCCGCCGATAGTTCCGATCTGTCCTCGCTCCTCGATGATTCGTCGGTAGTCGCTGTCGATACGAAAGCGCAGCCGCTGGCGCTCAAAAAGACAATGGCGCGGTCCATTCCGCCAATATCGCAAACGCTGGACTCCGGCGGATATACGTATGTATCCGTGATGCTCAAGGACGGGATATCGGTCGAGGATGCGGCGAAACGCATCGATGCGGATCTCCGAAAAAAAGGCGCCGACGGACGGGCGGTGCCATGGTATAAGGCGGCCGGGTCGGTGGCGGATTTTGCCGTCATCATACGCGCATCGCTTTTCGGTTTCGTCGCGTTCATATTCTTCGTCGCGGTGATCATCATCATGAACACGCTGTCCATGGCCGCGATGGAGCGTACCAATGAGATAGGGATGATGCGTGCTGTCGGCGCGTCGCGCGGTTTTACCGGCGGCATGTTCACGGTTGAGACGGTGATACTGTCGGCTGCGTTCGGCGGCGGGGGCATCATCGCCGGGGCCCTTGTAACGGTGGTGCTTACGGCAATGAGGATAACGACCGGTAATGAGATGATACAGCTTGCCTTTGGCGGCGATGTGTTCCGCCCCCTCGTAACGGCGGGTGATCTTGCCGTATGTGTCGTCATGGTGGCGGTGGTGACACTTGCGTCGGTCATCTATCCTGTTATTATTGCACGAAGAATAACGCCGCTTGATGCGATTGCGAGGGATTGATGATGAAGACACTCACCCCCTGCCCCCTCTCTCACAGGAAAGTGAGAGAGGGGGTCGCAAAAAATAAAATTTTCTTGAGAATGGTGACAAGGATATGAATACAATTTTAAAATATAAAAAATATTTTGAAATTAAAATACATCCGGTTCTCCCCCTCTCTCGCATTTTCGCGAGAGAGGGGGAGTCAGAGGGGGTGAGTGTGCAAATTCATAGGAGGGGTGTCGTGCTTTGCGTGGCGGTATGGGTGAGTGTTGCCTTCTTTCTTTCCGCTGCAGAGCTTCCTCGCGTTGCCGACCTCATGAGCCGCGTCGAGGCGCTCGAGGAACAATTGACCGATCTCTCTGCGCATGTGAAGATCGTCCAGGAAAAAGCGACGCAGGGGATAAAGGCCTACGAGATGCAGTTCTATCGCCGCGATGCGAACGATAATTTTCTTATCGTCATGACCGACCCCTTGCCCGAACGTGGTAACGGATATCTTCGCGCGGGCGATGACATGTGGATGTACCGCAAGAACACGCGTACGTTCCAGCATATCAATCGCGATGAGGCGATAAGCGGGACTGATGCGAAAGCGGCGGATTTCGAGAAGCGTAAGCTTACCGCGCTTTACAAACCGGTGACGGAGCGTGCGTCCGCTACCAACATCGGGAAAAGTGCGCTCTACCGGTTCGAGATTGTCAATAAAGTGAACGATGTGAAATATCCAAAGCAGCTCTACTATGTCGATCGGTCGAACGGGCTCCCGAAAATAGTTCAGTCCTATTCGCTGTCCGGAGCGCTTATGCAGACGGCGGTGTACATCACGTGGGGTATGGTCGAGGGGAAGTACATCTGGCTTAAGGCGACGTTCATCGATGAATTCGAGAAGGGCAATCGCTCGGTGGTGGAGCTTTCCGGCATTTCTACGAAACCGATATCGCACGGGACGTTCACGAAAGCATATTTGGAGAATCTGAGCAAATGACAGACTTTCGCACTGGTCGCCGAGTAGTACTGCAAGTTCATATCGAGGCGAGCAAGTGAAATTCATGCACGCGTTCACGCGTATCGCGCGTTTGAGCCTGCGCAATCTCATACGTCAGAAGCGGCGATCGATACTGCTCGGGGTGGCCATCGCCTTCGGCATGATGGTCCTTACGCTTGCGCATTCGTTCTCGCATGGACTTTCGGAAACGGTGTTCAATCGCGTCATGCGCTTCCTGACGGGACATATCGAAGTGATCGCCGTCGAGCACGGGAGGAAAGCGCCCATCATACGCGACAAGGAGCGCATACTCGCCGCAGCGAGAACGCTTCCCCACTATAAGTATGCGCATGAGAGCATCATCATTTACACGCGGCTTATCGGCAATGCACGTGCGGATACATCGGTCATCATCGGCGTCGAGGGGAACGCTGAACGCATCGATGAGGCGAAGTCGATGAATTTCCATACTGTCGCCGGCGATCTTGCCGATTTCACCAACGGCAGGATAGCGTATCCGATACTCCTCTATGAGGATAAGGCGAAGGCGCTCAATGTGCGGGTGGGCGATACGGTGAAGATACGTTTTCAGAACATCGACGGCATAGAGCAGAGCGCGGCGTTCACCGTGGCGGCGTTCATCCGCGCGGTGGGTTCGTATCAGAGCATGGCGTCCCTCGCGCTTTTATCCGACCTCAAGGAGCTCATGGGATATGCACCGCATGAAAGTGCAACGATACAGCTGATACTGTCCGACCCGAAAAAGGCAGAGGGCGATGCGCGACTCCTTCGCAATGCGCTTCTGCCTGCCATTGCCCGCATCGACGGAGCGTTATCGCATACGAACGTTCCTCTTCTCGGCGTTGCGACAAATCACGCATCGGTATCGAACATGGGCGCGCTTTTTTCGGTTGACAGCTCGCTGCTGACGAATACGGGGCTCATGTTCATCCCGCGGCAATTCGCAGCGGGTATCGCTCATCGATCGAGGGTGTTCTATACGTATCGTCATGCCTATCTGCCGATATCGGTGACGAATGACTATACCGCATATATCGTCGATGCCCCACTGCCTTTCGTTTTCCTCAATGAGAACGACTTGTATCGTACCTATTGCCGATCGATACCCGCGCGCGGCGGGCATGCGGCCGACGTGCCGCCATCGATTACGGAGAACTGTGTGCGGGAATGGATGCTCCTTCCCGGCACGAGGGACGATCGGGCGCTTAAGAAAAAATGGCGCGCCGCATCGAAAAGTAAATTCACCGGCACCATACTCGATGTGCGCACCATGTACGAACATGATATCGGGAAATATTATGCCGACCTCGAACGCGCGCTCTATGCGATCACCTGGATAGGCGTCATCGTGCTTTTTTTCATCATACTCGTCGGCGTGGTCAATACGCTGCGCATGTCCATTCGAGAGCGTACGCGGGAGATCGGCACCATGCGCGCGCTCGGCATGCAGTCAGTCGATGTGCGTAACCTTTTCATCTATGAAGTGCTTTTTCTTGCGTTTTTTGCATCGGTGGCAGGCGCGCTTTTCGCGTTACTGGTCATGCCGCTTATACAGCTCATCTCCTTTGAGACGGAAAGCGCCGCGGGAATCATACTCGTGAACAAACATATTTCCTTCGTACCGGTGTTCTTCGGCGGCGGCGGTATGCTCGCTATGGGCGTCATCGGTGCGGCGGCACTGCTCATCTTCGCACGCATCCGATCGAAGCGCATGGCCGCTGTCATGCTTATCGTATGCATCGCTCTCGGTTTTATCGTGAGCGCTGTCGCCGGGAGCATCAGTACCAACGGCATGCTTCTACTCCTCATCGCGGTGGTGACGGCATATTTTCCCGCGGACAAGGCGGCATCGATGAGCGCGACCAAGGCGCTCAGTCATTACGAATGAAGTGCATTGATAACAGATCATGATGTAGGAAAAAGAAAACCACAGAGCGCACAGAGGTAAAGCAGAGAAGATAAAAAGCCGGCAGCGAAGAGGTTGCTTAATGAATGAAAGCCGCAATAATATCTCTTTGTATTCCCTCGGTTTTTTCTCTGTGTCCGTGGTTGCATTTTTTCTTTTTAATGTTTTTTGTTTACACGATGCATTATTGAATGTATAATCAGTACATGAAGAATTTCCATCACGTGTTCGCTGGGGAGCATGAGGGCGAGGACGAACTTACCGTCTGCTCGCTCGGACAGGTGACGAACAAAAGTGTATACAAGAGTGCAGAGCCCGGGAGACCGGTCTATATCTTTCTGTTCTTCCATACTACGGCGGTCGTTGTCATACGGGGCATGCGCACGCGCGTTGTGCCGATGTCGTTCGTGGCGTTCCCGCCGAATATGCCGCTGTGCTACGGCGATGAGAAGGGATATCGGCATTCATGGATATCCGTCCGCGGATCGCTCATCGATCAAGCGTTGCGCCGTTACGGCGTGCCGATGGCAGTGCCGATAGCCTGCGCGGAGTATGCATTTTATGAACGATGCCAGCATGCCGTCGACACTGAGATGATAACCCATGACCGTCCGAACACGAGCGTACTCAGGAATCTGTTCGATAATTTTTTCATCGATATCGGGCGGCTGGGCGTCGACGGGGCGGATGCGAAACACCGTATGAGTATCGTGAAGCGTCATATCGATATCCACTATATGGAACGTATACGGCTGCCGGGGCTTGCGCGTATCGCCGGGCTTTCGGTATCGCGGTTCTCGAGCGAATTCAAGAACGATTACAAGCTCTCCCCGATAGAGTACCTGATACAGAAGCGGCTTGATGAGGCGGCGCATCTGCTCACGGTGATGACGATGAGCGTGGAAACGATAGCCTCCGAGGTCGGCTTTGCCGATGTGGCCCATTTCTCCAAAACGTTTAGCCGGCGTTTCGGAGTAAGCCCTCGGGCGTTCCGGCGCGGTAAGAAAACACAAGAAACAGAATAATATCACATGTTCCCGGGATGTTTCCCGGTATACTATATCGCCATCGGGATCGACCACAATGAGGAGCACGCTATGAAACGTATCGGATTCGTCGGGGCGGGAAAACACACGCAGTGCATACATTTGCCGAACTACGCCGTGATACCCGACTGCCAGATAGCGGCGATAACCGATGTCGATGCCGATCTTGCGAAGCGCGTTGCCGCGCACATGAACATACCTAAGAGCTATGGTTCTCACACGGATATGCTCGCGCATGAGAAGCTCGATGCCGTCTGTGTGACGCTCCCGGCTACACCCATGGCGGAGACCGTGATACGCGATTGCCTTGCCGCGAAGCTGCCGGTATGCGTCGAAAAGCCCTTGGCATGGTCGGTGGCCTCCGGCGAGCGCATTGTCGCCGATGCGAAGAAGCACGGCACGCTCCTTGTGGTAGGTTATCACAAGCGGAGCGATCCCGCATCCATTTATGCCAAAGGCGAGATAGAGCGCTTCGTGAAAAGCGGTGAGCTCGGCCCCATGCGCTATGCGCGATTACAGGTGACGCTATCGGGCGACTGGATCGAGAACAATTACCGCCTGGCGATGAAAGGCAATGCCGTCATACCTCCAATGCCGTTTCCCGCGGGGGATCATGCGAAGTTCAATGACAAGGCGAAGGGAAAATTCTTCTCGTTCGCCGGCGCGCACAGCCATCAGCTCGATCTTATGCGCTGTCTTCTGGGGGACGCATACACGATAACCTATGCCGATCCTACCGGCGTCATGTTCGCCATTGCAAGCGCGCACGGCGTGCCCGGCGTCATGGAATTCTCGCCGTATAATGCAACGGACTGGCGTGAGTATGGCATCATTTATTTTGAAAAAGGGTATGTCCGTGTCGATCTCCCCGCGCCCCTCGCAATAAACCGCCCCGGGCGCACCGAAGTGTATCGCAATGACGGCGCAACGGTACCGACGACGACGGTAGCGACATTCCCTGCGAAAAGCGCCATGGTCTCGCAGGCGGAGAATTTTATCCGCATGTTGAACGGCGAGAAGGGTTCGCTTTGTCCCGCATCCGAGGCGCTTGAGTCAATCGGTGTTGCCGAGGATTGGGCGATGCGGCTTTTTCCGAACTGAATATCCGTGCATGACCCGCAGAAGGTTCGGGGATACAATCTGCGGCGAAGCGCGCTTGAAGCGCATCTGAAAAGTACACGCGGCGAGGAAAGCTATGATAGTCATCGAGAGACTGAAGATCAAACCCGATCCGAATTTTGAACGATTAAAAAACGTTTTGACGAGAGCTGGCATGCCGGACCGGGTGCCGTTTTTCGATCATGGCGGTTTGATGCCCCCGTATTTTGCCGAACGGATAAAAAAGAATGAATGCGCGAATGAGGAGGAATACAATTTTCGGCGGCAGATCGAATGCGCTTTCAATCTCGGGG
>ERZ1292625.3575-Hain-H41-01um-R1-3575-length-12455-cov-5_pt1 | contig 12455 bp, 10 predicted proteins | sample MGYA00564400_ERZ1292625 | MGnify/ENA primary metagenome ERZ1292625 (study PRJEB36523, sample SAMEA6512639) | groundwater metagenome | collected 2019-01-08 | study: AquaDiva: Metagenomics assemblies of 32 groundwater samples
TCAACCAAATTCTGGACAAATCTTCACGTGTACAGATTTAATTATTAATGAAATGTCTATATTTTCCCCGTGAGCCAAAAGTAATATATTTGGAAAACAAAACAATAGCCAAGTGCGGTAAAATGATTAGATGGTAACGGCAATTGTCTTTTCAAACCTAAACATACTCTCCTTAAATTTAGTGGAGTATCTACTTAACAAAGAATGCAAGGTCTACATTGTTTCAGAAGATCATAAACACTGGCAAAAAAATTTTATTAACGATAAAAACGATAACTTGTTGTTTTTTGAAGATGATAGGTTCCTCCCACGTGATGCCAACTATGTTTTTAGTGTGAATGGTTTTGGAAGCTCTCCGGAAAAAGTATATTCAGAACGAGTGACTGAGCAAAATATTACCTGGGCGACTAAATATGCAACTGCCTTTAACTCCAAACTTGCTCTTATTCTTCCTCTTATGTTAGTTAATGACTATCAAATTCTGGCAAATAATTTATATAAAAAACAAAAAGACAATTTGACCGACGACACCTTGGTTACTTTTGTTGGTGAGGTGTATGGCCCAAGAATGCAATTAACAGATGGTGCATTGGCGACCAAAATCATTAAAGAAGCGGTCTTTGTTTCTGTTGTTTCATTGCCGACAAACAATAAAAACATTTATCTTGTTTATGTAGAAGATGCTGTTGCTCAAATTGTTCGCAGTTTATTTTCTTTTGGGTTTGAAGAAAAAGAAATTGCCATCACTGAAAGTGATACCACTAATAATTTTTTCCAAACGCTTTCCACCTTTCTTCCCGACCTGTCTTTTGTAAAAGAACCTATGCAAGAGTATCGCCATATAGAGCGCACTTCTTTGGTTGCCCCTGCAACTAAAACTCGCGATGGCTTACAAAAAACTTTAACTTGGTTGTCTCAATATTCTTTTGCTTCAGTTGATACTAAAGAGAGTGCAGCCAGACAAATATCAAACCAAAAACCAAAAATAAAAAAAACAGTAGTTGGTAAAACCCAGGAAAAAGTAACTAGAACAGCCAAATCCTCAATGTTTGTGTTGACCAGTTTACTTATTCTTGCCTTTATTGTCTTTAGTCCTTTTTTGGCATTGTCTTTGTCAGCAGCGGGATTTAAATATTCATACAATCAAATAAAAACTGGCGATATTGCACCTGTGCAAAATGTGCTTTCTGTTTCAACTGGACTGGCAAGGTTTAGTAGAGCTGGCTTAAGCGTTCTTGCGGGACTGCCACTCCTGGGGGATTATTTTAAGTTTACCTATGACACGGCAAATGTTTTAGAACTATCTGGAAAAGTTGCCTTAGATGGTTTCGATTTTTATAAACAAACTTCTCAGTTGTCAGCTAATGTCTTAAATGATCAAGAATATGACTTGCAAATAGAAGCTGGTTTGTTAACTAAAAAATCTATTTCTTTGCAAAAGAATAGTCAATTACTCAAAACCAAAACTCAAACACTGCCAGTGTCACTGCAAAAGCAATTGCTAACAGACAAAATTGAGGAACTATCAAAATATATTGATGCTTCGGTAGTAGTATTTCCCAGACTACCAACCATTTTAGGAGCTGAAGGGAAGAAAACCTATTTAGTCTTATTCCAAAACAATATGGAACTTCGCCCCACGGGAGGGTTCATTGGTTCATTTGCTTTAGTTACTTTTCAGTCTGGTAAGTTGGCAGATATTACGGTTCACGATGTTTATACGGCAGATGGTCAGCTTAAGGGTCACATTGAACCACCTACTCCAATCCGTGATTATCTTGGGGAAGCCAATTGGTGGTTACGGGATTCTAATTGGAACCCAGATTTTAGCATTTCTGCTCAAAGAGCAGAGTGGTTTTTAGAAAAAGAAATGGATAGGAAAGTTGACGGTGTAATTGGAATTGATTTGGAAGTGGCTAAATCAATTCTGGAGCAGACTGGACCAGTACAACTAACTGACATAAACGAAACCATTGATTACAAGAACATGTATGACAAGATTCAATACGAAGTTGAAAGTGATTTTTTCCCTGGCTCCCAGAGAAAAGCTAATATCCTTATTTCCTTAACCAAAGCCTTATTAAGTAAACTTACCCAAATACAGGGGGACAATTCAGCAAAATTAGCTCAAGAAGTTTTTACAAATTTAAAACAAAAACATCTGCAAATTTATTTGCATGATGGTGAATCTCAAAAAGGCATAGTCAAAGCCGGGTGGGCAGGGGAATTAAAAACTACCAAGTGTTTGCAAAAAAACTGTCAAAATTTATTGGTTGCAGTCAACGAAGCCAATGTGGGTGTTAATAAAGCTAATTATTTCATTGAGCGAAATATGCAACTGACAACCAAAGCAGAAGGAGAAAGCATTAAAAATAGTTTGTCTGTGAACCTAATCAACAATGCAGTTCCAGCATTGGGCCTTAAGGGTAAGTACAAAACTTATGTTAGAGTGTTTTCCAACACTGGCAGCCATTTTACCAGTATTGAGGTAAAAGAAACTGGAGGGAGTAAGTTTCCAAACATTGAAGTCGAGGCAGCTGCCAACTACGATTCTGCTGGAACTTTAGTTGAAATTGAACCAGGTCAGACTCAAAGTTTAATCTTTGAGTGGACTACTCCTGCTGATTTTGATTTTGTCAGCCCAGGACAGTTAAATGTTAATTGGAAAAATCAGGCAGGCCTTAGCCCATCTCCAATTTCAGTTAGTTTGACCACTAAGGCTCAAGTGAGATATAATACCAATCTAGCCCAGGACGCGACATTTGTTGCTAGCTGGTAAGAAACAAAAATGGATAAAATTGTCTTAAAAGCACAAAAGAGAGAACTTCAAGGAAGAAAGGTTAGTCAATTGAGAAAACAAGGTATGACGCCTGCAAATCTATATGGTAAAGGTATTGAATCTGTGGCATTGCAGTTTGATGCCAAGATTCTCGAAAAAATATTAGATGAAGCTGGAGAAACACAAATTATTGATTTACAACTTGCCGGAACTGGCCACCCAGTATTGGTGTCTAATGTCCAAATCCATCCTGTATCCCAAGACATAGTGCATGTTGACTTTAGACAAGTTAACTTGAAAGAGAAAATTGAAGCTTCAGTTCCGGTTGAACTCGAAGGTGAGTCTCCTGCTGAGAAAGCTGGTAATACGGTGGTGGTCTTAATTGATGAAATTCAGGTTGAAGCACTGCCTGCTGACTTACCAGAGAAATTTGTAATTGATGCAACTGTACTTACTGAAGTTGATCAAACAATCTTTGTTAAAGATCTTCCATACGACAAGCAAAAGGTAGAAATTAAAACTGACCCAGAGCTTATTGTTGTTAAGGTAGAAGCTCCACAAAAAGAAGTTGTGATTGAAGCCCCAGTTGTTGAAACGCCAGAAGGTGAAGTACCACCGCCAGCTGAAGGTGAAGGCGAAGCAAAAACTGAAAGTCCAGCTGAAGAAACTCCTACAGAGTAATATTTATTTTTCCAAAGTGAAGTAATTGGGGTCTATTTGAACAGCTTTTAGTTGATATTTTTCAGCTGTGTCATGATTGCCCATTTCATCTTCTATTTTTGCCAATTCCAACCAACCATCACGGTAAGTGGGTGAGTCAGTCACAATGTTTGTCCAAAATTGTCTTTCTTTTTCCAAATCAACTTGGCTACCAAGAACTTGAACAATTGGTTTTTTGTTTTCAAAGAAACGAGAAAGGGTAAACATTGAAAGAGATAAAACTACCAGACAAAAACACAGACTCACAAAATCAAAAACATGAACACTGAAGTTATTTGGCTTGGCAGATTTGGGCATGTACCTAAATAGATACTACGATACTTTGCACTACATATGCAAGGTTATTTCGTTGGCCAGTGGGAAGCAATCAGTTGGTCTTTTTGACCTAACTCGCTCCAAACTGCTTCAGTAACAAATGGCATGAATGGATGAAGTAGTTTTAGGGATTGCAAGTATATGTGTTTTAAAACAGCCAAGCCAGTTTTCTTGTCTTGCCTTTGTTTTACTTCTTCAATATAGACATCAGCTATCTCATGCCAAATAAAATCATATAGAGTTTCAGCAGCCAGTGAGAGTTTAAAGTTCTCCAGAGTTTGAGTAACTATTTGAATAATCTCAGCAAGTCTTGATACCATCTTTTTGTCAGTCTCAGATGTTTCTAAACTGGCAGAAAATTCAGGAATTAAAGTTTCTCCTTGTTCCTCGATTAACATTTTCAAAAACCTTCCCATATTCCAAACCTTATTTGAGAAGTTTCTCATACCTTTTACTTTTTCATCTGAAAGAATAACTTTGCTTCCAGCAGGAGTTCCGTAAATTAAGGAGAAGCGTAAAGCATCGGCTCCATATTTATCTACTAATTCAAGCGGGTTAATAACATTGCCTTTTGATTTACTCATTTTCTTACCCTCCTTGTCGGCGACCGTTGCCCATAGATACACATCTTTATAAGGAACTTCATTTTTTAGATACAGCGAAAACATAATCATTCTGGAAATCCAAAACTTCAAAATGTCAGACAGAGTCCCAATAAAGTCAGTTGGAAAACGAGTTTCGAACTCTTTGTCTTTTAAAGTAACCAGTGGCCATTGACCCGATGAGAACCAGGTATCAAAAGTATCAGTTTCAGGTAAATACTTCTCACCCGGGCTGTCACTGCTTATTTCATACACTGATTCTTTTGGAGCAATCAGTTTTTGTAAACCTGCCTTTATTTCTGAAAGTGAATGTTTTTCAAGTAGATCTTTAGTTTCTCCAGTGACAATTTTTTTATTCTTATCCAGAAAAATAACTACCAGATTTGGATTTTGGTCAATATTATACCAGACTGGAATTCTAATTCCCCAAACAATTTGTCTACTTATTGGCCAGTCATGCATTATCTCAAGCCAGGAGAGCATGTGTTTTTTGAATCTCTTGGGATGAAACTTAACCTGCTCGTCTTCAACAACCTGAATAACTTTTTTCTTAAGATCAGAAACTTTAATAAACCAGTTAGGAACTGTTAACGGTTCCAAATCTCTTCCACACTTGTAACAGGTTATAATTGAATGAGTGTAATTGGTGTCAATTTTTTCCATAAGACCTATTTGTTGTAAATCATGTGCAACTTTTTCTCTCGCTGCCTTAACTTTCATCCCCGCATAAGGTCCTGCTATTGGTGTTAATTTTCCATTGAAATCTATAATCTGTTTAATCTCTAAGTTGTGTCTTTTGCCCATTTCAAAATCGTTTGGATCATGTCCAGGAGTAACTTTAACAACGCCAGTACCAAAGTCGGGGTCTACTGCGTTGTCAGCAATTACTTTTAGTTTGAATTTTCCATTTAACCCTTCTACTTCTACCTCTTTTCCGATCCAGTCTTTATATCTTTTGTCAGCAGGGTGAACTGCAATAGCAGTATCGCCAAATTTGGTTTCTGGCCTAACTGTTGCTAAAATAAAAGGGCCATATTTTATGTAATACAGTGGATCAACGCGTTCTACATGTTTTACTTCCAGTTCTGCCAAACTGGTTCCACAGTGAGTACAGTAATTAACAATATAACTGTCTCGATAGACAAAACCTTCAGTGTGCATTTTGGTGAAGGTTTCATACACTTGTTTAGTTACCTGGGGATCAAGTGTAAATACACTTCTGTCCCAATCTGCACAGAACCCTAGTCTTTTAAACTGTTTGTATATTTGCCCTGAGTTGTCTTGTACAAATTTAAAAATATTGGTGTATAAGGTCTTACGGTCAAAATCCATTCTCGACTTACCCTCTTTTGCAAGATGCTTTTCATAAACATACTGGGTTTCAAATCCAGCATGATCCATTCCCGGAATCCATAAAGCCGACATGCCCAACATTCTTTTGTAGCGCACTAAGATGTCGTCTACGGTATACATTGCGTGACCGGCGTGCAATGAGGCGTTGGCATTAGGAGGAGGCATTAAAACTGTATATGGCTTTTTGCCAGCAACTTCCTTAAAGGCACCAGAAGTTTCCCATTGTTTGTAAATTTTCTCTTCGTAGTCTTTGTGGTTATATGCTTTGTCCATATTGACAATTATATCAAACTACGTCTGTAATTTTTAAGTTTGGGTTCGCAGTTATTTTTTGCCAACCTATTGGTCTGTTGTGATAGTAGGCAGCACCTGCAATATAGGCCGCATTATCGGTACAAAGTTTGATTTCAGGCACATGGAAGTCGATTATCAGCTTTTTAGTTGTCAGTTTGGAAACAAATTTTTCCCTTAAGCGTTTGTTGGCTGCCACACCCCCGGCTAGCAAAAATGATGTCGGTTTGTATATGTCAATGGCAACAATTATTTTCTCAATCAGTGAGTCGACAATTGCTTCCTGAATTTGAGCTGCTAATTCTGCACGGTCACTAAAGACATTATTTTGAACAGCTTTTAATACTGCAGTCTTAAGTCCAGAAAAACTCCAGTCAAGCGTGTTTTCATTTGAAAGAGGTCTGGGAAAATAATTTAGCTTTTCTACTTCTGGATTTTTTGTTTGCAAATATTGCTCTGCCAATTTTGATAAATTAGGACCTCCTGGATAGGGGAGACTTAATAACCTTGCAGTTTTATCAAAAGCTTCTCCAGCAGCATCATCACGAGTTCCGCTAATCCAATCCATCTGGGTGTGATTTGTCATTAAGACCAAATCGGTGTGACCTCCAGAAACAACCAATGCTAAACAAGGAAACTTTGGTTCTTTTTGCCCTGTCAGCCAGTTTGCATAAATATGTCCCACAAGATGGTTAACTGGGATAAGTGGTTTGTTCCAAAGATATGAAAGTGTCTTTGCTGTTTCAACACCTACTAGTAATGAGCCAATAAGTCCTGGACCCACAGTTACTGCAAGTGCATCAATCTCAGATAATGGTGTTCCTGCTAGAGCTTGAGTAATAACTGGCAGAATTGATTCTATTTGCTGTCTGGCGGCAATTTCTGGAATTACCCCCCCAGTTTTAGCATGCATATCCGCGGAAGTTGCAATAATGTTTGTAATTATTTTTCTGCCATCCTCAACTACGGCAGCAGCTGTTTCATCACAACTTGATTCAACTGCTAAGATTTTCATTTACTCTTTTATTTCTGTTTCCCCTTGATATTCCTTCTTTGCTTTCCAAACAAACAAACCAATTGCCAGGATTACTAAAGCCCATCCAAACACTCCCCAACCTTTTAATATTTGTTCAAAAAGATCGCGTTTACTACCAGCAATGTAACCCAAAACTACCATTAAAGCAGTCCAGGCAAAGGAAGCAATACTGGCATAGGTTACAAATTTTAAGAAGTTATATCTTTGTTGGCCAGCAACATAGGAAATAAAAAATCTCGTCAATCCTGCCATCATGGAGGTAGTTAAAATCATTGGTCCATGTTTTTGCAATACCTGTCCTGCCCGTTTGGCATTTTTTTCTTGTTTAAACAGTCTGACTAAACCAATTCTTTGGTAGCCCAAAAAATATGCCAGAAGAAATGATGATAGTTCTCCTAAAAAACCAACCCCTAATATTCCCAGTAGTGACAAGTGACCCGAGTAAGCATAAAAACCACCAATGGCAACAATTAAGCCTCCAGGAAAAACCCAAGCGATGGGTGTGGCTTCTGCCAAACTACCAAGAAAAACAACTGGATATCCAAATGCTAAATAAAATTCTTCCAGTTTTTGAATAATTACAACCGACTCCATGGTCAATTATAGCATTACACTATATAATTAGATTATGTCTGACACTGATCCATTGGGAAATATTGAAAGTGCCTTAACGCAATTAAATAAAATTAAGCAAGATATTTTTATTGCCAAAGAAAATGCTCCGATCTCAAAGGAAGACTTTGAAGCAAAAGTAAAAGATATTAAAAACGGAGGATGGAGAAATCAATTTTTACCAAAAAACGGGGCAGTTGTTATTGAAGATCCACATTTATATCAACTAACTTGCAATTACTTGGGAATTGTTAATAACGATCATCATGGAGAAAAACACGAACTTAAGCATAGATGGTTGGCAGAAGAACATAACCCTAAAAATGTTAATTTTGTTATTGTGTGTGGGCCTCAAATTGAAATCGGTGGTCAAATGAGGCCAGTGTATTTTTCTTTCATGAGGTTTGATATTGATGAGGACAAAACAAAAGACAGAAATAATGAAATTGAAATTTTAGCTGACATTTCTGATGTTGGTGATGGGATGTCTACTAGCGATATTTTAAATGTTTTGGCTAATCTGAAGCGTGACCCTAAATAGCAGTTCCTCTTAAATAAACGGCAGCCCAGGGTCTGTAAACTGACGTAAATGTCTTTTTGTATATTTCCTTCCCATCTTTGGTAACTGTATAGTCAAAAACTGTTTTTGCCCCCCAGGCTTTGTGTTCAACTTGTTTTACAGTTCCCAGTGGTAGGGTTGGGTCGTCTTGGTAAACATCTGGTGGTGGAGCGGTTTGGCTTAATATTTTGGGCTTAGTGACGGTTGACACCCTGCTGTCGTTAGTTCCATACAATTCAAACACTAGAGTGAAATTTTTACTATCAGCTTTAGCCTGAATAAGAATGTGACCCGGTGTGTTATTGGTAAATTTCAAGTCAGTTGTTGGCGTAAAGATGGTTGCATCCAGTCCTGGCCCTGAATCCTGTTCATAATAACCAACGCGGTAAGCATGAGCTTGACGCTCATTAATTGGTAGTCCGGCGTTTAAAGCAGCTCTAAAAATAGTAGTAGACACCTGACAAACTCCACCACCATCTCCTAAAACTGTTTTACCTGATTGAATAACATAGGCTTCTTGAAAACCAGAGAGTTTAGAAATATCGCCAATGGCATTATTGAAAGAGAATGTCTCTCCAGGCTTAATAAGAACACCGTTTAAGCGAGAAGTTGCCAGAGCAATATTATACACACGCGATGGAATTGAACCTCTGTAAAGGGAAGTCCCTCGACCGATTAATTCCTTAATACCTAAATTGTTGACATCCTCAGTTTGAACTTCTGGTTGCTTAGTCTCAACTGGAATTGTTAATGTTAATTCATTCTGGTCACTTATTTCTAAACTGGCTAGAGACTCAGTTATCAATTTACTTAAGTCTTCAGTTTTAACCACAACTCCACTTTTGGCAGGAGCAAATTCTTTTACTTTTCCATCCTCAAAAGAAAAAGTAGAGTTTTGAGGATCACGGTTAATTTTCTTGGCAATATCGGAAGTAATTGTTTGAATCTGACTAGTGTTGTATTTTACTTTTGGATCAATCAAAGCAAGTAATTTCGCTTTAGTGAAATTGAATTGCTCAAACTCAAATGTTAATTTTAGGCCTTTCCCCTTTAACTTTTCGGCGCGTTGTTTAAATTCTAATTCTTGAGTCGGACTAAGAGTTGGATCGATATTCTTTTTATCGACATTTATTTTTGAAAAATCTAAGTTTGCCAAATGCTGGCCAATGTCCAATCTTAATTTTAGTTCGTCTATCTCCACTCCTTGCTTACCAGAATTAATGACAATCGTGTCGTTGTTTAGGGTTGCTGAGGGGTAAACTGTTTCTGTTTCTAGTACTCCCGAGATAACCGAAATATTTTTTGCTAATGCTTGTTCGTTTAAGTCAACATTAAAACCAAGATTTGTTTTTTTAGTTAAAGCAGTAATAATTTGGGAAGCGTCAAATACAGGATTCCCAGACCTGCCTTGTTTGTAGGCTTTTAATGCCGTGTTTTCGGTGTTGTAATTAACATCAATTGAATCTTGGGGAATGGTAAATTCTTGATCTGTCGAGACAACGACAATGTCAGCTGTTTGGCTGGCTTTTGTTTTAAGTTGAGTATTCGCTTGTTGGAGAGTCAGTTTTGACAAATCCACCCCAGCAACGCTAATACCGGGATAGATTTTATCTTGATAGTAGAATTGAAATCCAGCAATTGGTATGAGAACTAGTAATAAAACAACACAAACAACAATAATCAGTCTTTTACTGACTTTAAAAGTGAATTTAAAATTTGCTGGCTTTTTTGCTGTCACAGGTAACTGTATGATAACATTAAACGTATGAATGACCAACCTGTCCAGCCTGCCCCTCAGGCACCAATCAATCCATCACCTCAACCACCAGTAACAAGCGAACCAAGAAATATTTTTGTAACTGAAGAAATTAGCACACCCCCCATATCTACTGTTTCTTTGCCAACCATGCCTGTCAATGATGGAATTGATCCACCACCTCCGCCAACCAACGCAACGGTTCAACCGGCAGATTTTGATTCTGGCAAAAAGGGAATGAGTTTGAAATTTCCCTTAATAATTTTGGTGATTTTAGTATTCCTTGCCGCTATTGGATTTGGAGTTTGGAAATTTGTTTTACCTATGCTTTCGGGAAAATCCCTAGTAACACAGAAAGAAACTACAATTACTTGGTGGGGATTATGGGAAGACCAGCTTTCGGTTTCGCCAATCATTAGTGAGTACCAAGCTGCTCATCCAAATGTGAAAATAAATTATGTTAAACAATCTCCCCAAGATTATCGAGAGCGGTTAACCAATTCTTTGGCCAAAGGAAATGGTCCCGACATTTTTTCCTTTCATAACTCCTGGGTGCCAATGTTTAAAAACGATTTAGATGTGGTTCCAGCAAGTGTTATGAGTGTTGAAGATTTTAACAAAAATTATTATCCGGTAATGACGGCCGACTTAGGTTTGGGAAATGGACTGGCTGGAATTCCCAGAGAATATGATGGTTTGGCCTTGTTTGTAAATGAAGAGCTTTTCAATCAACAAGGAAAAACTGTTCCAAAAACCTGGGATGAACTGCGGGAAACTGCCAGAAGTTTAACCATTAAAGATGAAACTGGAAACATTAAACAAGCAGGAGTAGCACTTGGCAGAACCGAAAACGTCGATCATTGGCAGGAAATTTTAGCCCTTTTGATGATTCAAAATGGCGTTAGAATGAATAATCCTGCCGGTCAAAACGCCACCGATGCCTTGTCATTTTTTAGCGCATTTTCAGCAATTGATGGAGTTTGGGATCAAACACTTCCTCCTTCAACTATTGCCTTCTCATCAGGGAAAGCGGCAATGTACTTGGGATCCTCTTGGAGAGTTTTTGAAATTAAACAACAAAATCCGACTCTAAAATTCAAAGTTGCTCCAGTTCCCCAATTGGCAAAAATAAGCGCTTCTGATCCAGATGTCTCGTATGCTACTTATTGGGTAGACGGAGTTTGGAAGAGAAGTGAAAATAAAGCTGCCGCTTGGGAATTTGTAAAATATCTTTCCAGTCAAGAAACACTTCAGAAAATGTATACAGAAAGTGCCAAAACAAGATTATTTGGTATGCCATATCCACGAGTTGATATGGCAAGTTTAGTTTCAACTGACCCAATAGTTTCAGTTTTTGTTACCCAAGCCCCAGCTGCTAAAAGTTGGTATTTGCAAAGCCGAACCTTTGATGGAGTGACAGGAATTAATAGCCAGATTAATAAATATTTTGAAGATGCAATCAATGCTCTAAATACTGGTAAACGAGCAGATGATGTTTTGCTAACTGTAAATAAAGGAGTTATTCAGGTATTATCCAGCTATGGCCTTGTCTCCCAAACTCAGTAAAGCACAGATTGCCTCCGTTTATTATCACAGCAAATTTGATTACCCGCTAACATTTTCAGATTTAAAAAAGTGGCAAGCTGATTTTAAAGTGGGTAGCACAAAAAACATTAAAGTAAGAACAAAAAAGATAAGCAAGGAGAAGTATTTCTTTATTGGTGGTGACCAAGCAATAAATAGACGCATAAAAAGACAAATCCAATCGAAAAAGAAACTTCAAATTGCCAAAAAGGCTGCTGTCTTTTTAAAACACATTCCAACTATTAAGTTTGTAGGAATAACCGGTTCACTGGCAATGTTTAATGCTGATACCACTTCTGATATTGATTTAATGATTATTACGACAAGTGGAACTCTGTGGTTGACTCGAGGGATAAGTTTAGTACTGCTTAAATTGTTTGGCTATAACTTAAGAAAGTCAGGGGATAAGATAGAGAAAGATAAATTGTGTTTGAATTTATGGCTTGAAGAAACAGATTTAAAATGGCAACAAAAAAATGAATTTATCGCTCACGAAATTGCTCAAATAAACCCCCTTATTAATAAAGACAAAACGTTTGAGAGATTCCTGTCGAAAAACAGCTGGATAGTAAAATTTTGGCCAAATGCAGTGAAAATCTCAAAACCACCTTCAGGGTCTCACCCTGAAGGTGAGAAGATACCACGACTTCAGTCGTGGAGCTTCATAGAGAATGTTGCTTTCAAACTTCAATATTTATATATGAAGAAAAAAATTACAACTGAAGTTGTTAGTTTAACTCGAGCCCAATTTCATCCTGCGAAGTAATTATTGCTCGGTTTCAATACATAGAAAAGCTTCACCAAATTTTCTGCGTTCTTGTCTATTAAGATCCCCACCGTCGATTAAA
>ERZ1292625.3576-Hain-H41-01um-R1-3576-length-12450-cov-12_pt1 | contig 12450 bp, 16 predicted proteins | sample MGYA00564400_ERZ1292625 | MGnify/ENA primary metagenome ERZ1292625 (study PRJEB36523, sample SAMEA6512639) | groundwater metagenome | collected 2019-01-08 | study: AquaDiva: Metagenomics assemblies of 32 groundwater samples
TGGGGACTCTGGTTTCTTTTCTTGATTGGAATCGCAGGGCTCATTGTTGACGGGACTATTGTGTACATTACGTACCTTAAGCGAAAAAATAAAAATCCCAATAATTAGAAAATTTGTGCAGACGATGTAACTAAGCGCATTTTTTGCAAACCCCGAAAAACTCAAGGGAATGATCTTGTATAGAAGAAAACGAAACTGATTTTTTAAGAACGAGTTTTTCAAGTTCGTCGGAATCGCAGTTTTTGATGTCCTCTATTTTTCCGCATTTCTTGCAGATAATATGATGATGGTGGGTCGTACCCATTGAAAGCTCATATCGCGAACCAGTTTCCCCAAGGTCGATTTTGCGTATAATTCCTGAAAGGGAGAGCGCTTCAATTGCGCGATAGATAGTCGTTTGATTCAATTTTACGGGAAGTTTTTCAGAAATCTGCTGTACACTTACGGGGGAAGTGCTTTTTTTGAGGACATTTAAAATAGCGATTCTTCCGGGGGTGACTTTACTGTTTGCGCCACGGAGCGCGTCTTTGAAGTCTATTCTAGGAGAAGTTTTCATAAAAAAACTATACCATAAACGCAAAACACTTGCAATTACGCGCTCTTGTCTTTTTCCCATTGTTTTTGTATAAAAGTCTGGTATAGTGTCAGGTACAGGGCGATTAGCTGTCTTGGTAGGTAATAAAAGAAGGAAGGGCGATTAGCTGTCTTGGTAGGTAACAAAAGAAGGAAGGGCGATTAGCTCAGTTGGTAGAGCAATTCATTTACACTGAAAAGGTCGGGGGTTCGAGCCCCTCATCGCCCACAATAAAAAAGAACGCACTAGGGCGTTCTTTTTTATTGTGGGCGATGAGCAAGCAAACTGCTTTGCTTGCGTAGGGGCTCGAAAGGCGCAACTATATCGAGCGGAGCGAGATGGTGAGCTGGGGTCGAGAACACTTAGGCTTTTGTGAACGAAGTGAAACAAAAGACTTAGTGATTCGTGACCGAGCCCGCCCACAAACATTAGACATGGATGCGAGAGCATCGGTGTCTTTTTGTTTGTGTGTGCGATGAGGGGCTCGAAGGACGGACGATTCCACAGAATCGCGTCGCGTACTGTCGATTAAAACGCGACGAGTATACAAGATTGTAGTTTCATTGAAAAAAGTTATCGCGAATGATAGAATAACGCCATAAACAAGAAGTTCTTTTTGATTTTATAAAAGAAGGAGGTGTCCAGTGCTTATTATTGAAAAAATAGAAGTTATTGTGGTGGTTTGGTTCTCCGCTCTCTTGATTTCCCTCGGGTCGTTTGGAGAATTGAAGGGTTGGCACGAACTGCGCAAGGCTGTATTTCCTTTTCGTTCACTGGAAACTTGGCGACGCAGGTTTAAAATCGTCATCTGTTACCCCATCGCTTTTTGGTTTGGGGGAGCGGAAGCTTTACGGTGGTCCAGTCCTCTCCACGAGCTATTCTTGTGGCGTGTGCGACTCCTGTGGAGGAAGCTCTGGGTTCGCGGAGATGAGTTTCATTCATCTCTCGATATGGATATTGTTGCGATGTACAACATGACGGAGTCAGAACGAGAGGTGTATGGCCGGGATCTTGTGAAAAGAAGGATTATCGCTCACGAACGGGATTTGAGTAGGTAGGTTTCTTTATTCAATTAAAAGGGGTCTACGGACCCCTTTTTTCTTTAGTAAAAAAAGGATATTATTGCCTATATGCAAAAACGTCTCGAATGTGAGGTTGCGGGCCGAGTCCAACTAGTAATGTTCAGGGATTTTGTACAGCGAAAAGCGAGCAACCTCGGTGTTTTTGGGACTGTAAAAAATAATCCTGACGGTTCAGTATCTGTTGTTGCGGAAGGTGAAGAAGAAAAACTTAACACACTTCTCGACCTCATCCATAGAGGATCTATTTTGTCGCGCGTAGACCATGTGAAGGTTTTATGGGGGGAGCCCTTGGGGAAACATGATTCTTTTGTTATCCTATACTAACTTATGTCAAAGCAGTCTATTGAGTGTGTCGGTGTCATTATGGATGGCAATCGCAGGTGGGCCCGTGAAAAAGGGAAGCCCATTTTTGAGGGACACCGCGCGGGGTATGATACGCTTGCTCAGGTGGTAAAGTGGGCGCGTGAAGCGGACGTTAAAAATGTTATTGCTTATACATTTTCTACCGAGAACTGGCAACGATCAGAAGACGAAGTCGGATATTTGCTGAAGCTCTTTAAGTTTGTTGTCGAATCGGAAGCAGACCGCATGGTTGCCGAACAAGTGCGCGTGAAGTTTGTCGGCGAGCGTGAGCGTTTCTCCAAGGATCTCCAAGAAGGAATGAATCGTATTGAAGCGATAACCGAAAAGTCTTACAAGATTACACTCTATCTCGCCGTGTCATATGGAGGACGCGCTGAGATTCTTCATGCAACAAACACACTTCTTGGAGAGGGCGCAAAGAGTGTGACTGCCGAAGAGTTTTCAAAAAAACTTTGGACATATCCTATGCCTGACCCTGACCTCATCATTCGCACTGGTGGCGTCATGCGACTTTCGGGGTTCCTCCCGTGGCAGGCTATTTACAGCGAACTCTTTTTTCTGGGGACAATGTGGCCGGATTTCTCTGAAACAGAGTTCCAAAATATACTTAAAGAATATGCTGATCGCGAGCAGAGGCACGGTAAGTAGTTTTGTTTTACATTCGCACATACTCCTATTATGAATATTCCTGTTTTATATGAAGACGATGAAGTTGTCGTTATCAACAAACCCGCGGGACTCGTGGTGCATCCTGATGGGCGCACAAAAGAAGAAACGCTTGAGGATTGGATAAAGAGTGAGTACCCAAAGATAGCAGAAGCCCGTGTGGGGGAGCCAATCATTTTGACAGGAGGCGAAGAGATTCAAAAACCGGGTATCGTTCATCGTATCGACCGCGACACTTCAGGAGTCCTTATTATCACAAAGACGCAAGAATCTTTTTTAAATCTGAAATCTCAATTTCAAGCGCGCACGATCAAGAAAAATTATAAAGCAATCGTGTATGGAGGTTTCAAAATTCCTCACGGCATAATCGACAAACCTATTGGTCGCTCAACAAGCGATTTTAGAAAATGGTCAGCTGAGTATGGAGCGCGCGGAGAGCTTCGTGAGGCAACGACGGAGTATTTTGTGAAGGGGGAAGGGAAGGCGATAGCGCAATATGAAGGGCCTTCAAAAAAGAAAAAGGGAGATGAGACGATAATACTTTCATATCTTGACGTTTTCCCACAAACAGGAAGAACTCACCAGATTAGGGTTCATTTGAAATCGATTGGGCATTCAATCTTGGGTGACAAGGTCTATGCTCCAAACTCACCTTTAGCGCTAGGTTTTACTCGCACTGCTCTTCATGCATCATCCGTGACCTTTAAAAGTTTAAAAGGCGAGGAAAAGACGATAGAAGCGCCTCTGCCAGAGGATTTTAAGCACGCTCTTGCAGAACTAGGGCTCGTGTGATAGAGTATCGGATATTTGCGAAGAACGCATGAATAAAGAAATTATGGAAAATACAACGATACAAATGAGCCCCGTAGCTACCGCAGAGCGTAAAAACCTACCTCTTCATGCAGGAGCAACCGTACGAGTTCACCTCAAGATTGAGGAAAAAGGAAAGATTCGCCTTCAGGTTTTTGAGGGTCTCGTTCTCGCAGTAAAGGGTGGCACTAGCAATGGCGCTATGTTTACTGTACGAAAGACCGCGAGCGGTATCGGTATGGAAAAGATTTTCCCTCTCTATTCCCCAGTTATCGACAAGATTGAGATTGTGCGTCAGTCCGAGGTTCGTCGCGCAAAGCTCTATTTCATCCGCAGCAAGGTAACTCGCGAAGTGCGTCGCAAGATGCGCCACACAAAGACGGGTGTTACCGTCCCTATGCAGGAAGGAGAGATTGTCGAGGAGGTAGTTGCAAAGGCAGAGTAGTTATACCATCCCCAACTAACCTCTTCGCATTGGCTCAAAAATATCGGCTGCGACTTTGAGAAAAATCTTTAGCGTATCTCGATATGCTTCATATTTTCCTCTTCGTCTCGCTCGAAATTTTTGAGCCAATTACGCGAAGGACTTAATTGGGGATGGTATTAAACAAAAGCGGGCGCAAGCCCGCTTTTCAGTTCCGCTTGAACTTTTAGGGCTTTTAGCCTATGATGGTGAAGTTACATAAATATGCCCAGGTGGCGAAATTGGTAGACGTACTACCTTGAGGTGGTAGCGCCCGCAAGGGCATGGAGGTTCAAGTCCTCTCCTGGGCACAAAATGAAAGGCGGAACGCGAAAAGCGTTCCGCCTTTTGAATTTTGTAGCACAGGGGAGGACTCGAAGGGCGCAGGCGGTATACAAGAAGAGCGAAGCGAGTGCTTGTCGCCGAGCCGGGGCCGAAAGTACTTAGGAGCGTAGCGACTTAGTAACTTGTGGCAAAGTCCTCTCCTGGGCACCATATAAAAAAGCTTCCGAAAGGGGGCTTTTTTATATGGTGCCCAGAGCGAATGAACTGCTTCATTCGCGCGAGAGGACTTGAAGAGGTTGAGTATGTTTTTGAAAATGTAACCATTTGAAAAAATGCGAAACCTGTACCGAATCTGTAAGATTCAAGATTCCTCTCCTGAGTTCAACACCAAAAACAAAGAAGCCGAACGCGAAAGCGTTCGGCTTCTTTGTTTTTGTGCCCAGGAGAGGACTTGAAAGACGGAGGCGGTATACAAGACGAGCAAAGCGAGTGCTTGTCGCCGAGTCGGGGTCGAGAGTACTTATGAGCGTAGCGAATTAGTAACTCGTGACCAAGTCCTTCGCATGCTCAACAAAAGTTGCCGAACGCAAAAGCGTTCGGCGACTTTTGTTTTTGGGAGGAGAAAAAACTCCCCGAACGGCGTACCGTTCAGGGAGTGAGTTTTTCAAACTGTTAATGATGGTGGTCGTGTCCGTGATAATCGTGACCATGACCGAACCAAATTTTCTTCGCAGTATAGAGCATATACAGCGTGAGAATAAAGAGAAGTCCGAAGTCCATCCATTTGAGAGCCTGAGCGTAGAGCTCTTGGTCAAAAGGAAGCATTGTCCCAAGCAGAGCGAATCCTCCAATGATTGCGATGAGCCCACTATGGAACATATCGTATTTCGCGTGTGCGATGATTGCTATTAAGCGCGGGTTAAGACCGAGGTGGTGTTTTGCCCGAGCCAGCATCTTCCAGCGGAGTGCATGAATTGCTGTTGCCAAAACGCAAACAGCGACAATCGCGAAGGGAACCACGCGGTACGTGCCTTCGGTCAAGCGCTCAACCGCATGCATACCGACCGCAACTGCTCCTATCGCAAAAACGGCGACAAGTACTTTTATTCCGACCTTTTCGATGACATCTGAATTCCCCATCCTTCGAGCCATGATGACTGTAAAGAAGCCTAGGAAGTCCATTGATGCATCAAACAGAGCATGAAGTGCATCTGATGCTACCGCCATACTCGCGTAGTAGCCGACCGCCCATTGAACAAGTCCTGAAAAAAGAGCGAGTGTTCCCACTGCAAGATAGAGCGGAGCCTCACAGATACAAGGTGCGTTAGGTGTGGGACAATCATCGAGATGTCCCGTTCTGAGAAAGGACATCATAGTAAACCTCCGATTGTGAAGTTACAAAAAAGAAACCTGCCGTAACTATAGCACAAAAATACCTATTGTCAATTGCTTCAAAACCTGTTACTATGGATTGATATTCAAGGAGGGCTCGACACATGCGACCCTTTTCTGATATAACAGATGAACCAGAATTTTTTGATTGACCAACAAAACTCTGGAATTTGTGTTTGTGGGTATATAACATGGTGGCTATGGTGTAACGGTTAACACTAGAGCTTGTGGAGCTCTCAATCAGGGTTCGATTCCCTGTAGCCACCCAAGAACAAAAAAGACCAGCATTGGAATGCCGGTCTTTTTTGTGCTCTCTTCGGGGGTGGAGCAAGCAAGCTATTTTGCTCGCTTCGTATCACTAAAGAATCTTTTTATCTTTTATAAATTTTGCCAACATAAGGCTAATTGCTATAGCGAGAAGAATATGGATGAATCCGCCGATGGTGTAAGATGTGATCAAGCCGAGGAGCCAGAGAATAATTAAGATGACTGCAATTCTGGTTAACATAAAATTAATTGGTTAAAGTAGTATGGCCACTTAATGCCATTAGCCAAATTCAGTATAGCACGCCTAAGATTTACAAATTATTATGAAAAACATCACCCCTGCTGAAGCCGACAAAATTTTGAAGGAAGATAAGAATGCGATACTTGTTGATGTGCGAACGAAAGACGAGGTGTCTGAAATTTCTGTTCCTGACGCAAAGCACATTCCGCTTGATGAACTTGCTGGGCGCCTCGGAGAAATTAAAAATTTTTCACACGTCCTTTTTCTCTGTCGTTCGGGGGGACGAAGTGCTGAGGCTTGCTCAATCGCAGAATCAGCAGGCTTTTCAAACGTAATGAATGTGGCGGGCGGGATTATTGCATGGGAGAAGGCGGGACTCCTTGTGGCAAAGGGATAGTGTGGCATTATATAGACAGTGAGAAATTTTGTGAATAACGCATTATTCAGGTTATACTGAATTTCATGGATACACACCTCATTTCTATATCGGTCATTGAGGGGCTGACAGAATTTTTGCCAATTTCTTCTACTGCGCACCTCATAATTGCAGCAAAACTGTATGCCGTAGATCTCACTGATGCATATATTAAATTCTACCTGCTGTTCATTCAGCTTGGAGCTCTTGCCGCGGGCGTTTTTATTTTTGCCAAAAGGATATTCACGGACAGAACACTTTTTGTAAATATTTGCATCAGCTTTATCCCGAGCGCTGCTATCGGTTTTCTGTTCTATAAATTATTCAAAAAATTGCTCGAAGGCAACATGCTCGTGCTTGCGCTCGCACTTCTAATCGGCGGTATCATATTCATTTATCTCGAAAAGGTGTTTATGCGAAAGGGGGGCATCGAAAACATACAGGATTTCGGCAAGAGTGAGATAACAAAGACAGATGCCTTCATTGTGGGACTCGCACAAGCGGTAGCAATCATTCCTGGTGTTTCTCGCTCGGGTGCGACCATTGTTGCAGGTATCCTTCGGGGGATTAAGAGAGAGGTTATTTTCGAATATACGTTCATTTTGGCGCTTCCTACGCTAGGGGTGGCGGTTCTCTATGATGCGTACAAATCGAGGGACATGCTTTCAAGCATCAACTCATATGGAGATTTGCTCCTTGGTTTCGCGGTGGCATTTGTAGTCGCAAGTATAACTCTTTTCATTTTGAAAAAATATCTTTCAAGAATATCGCTTACATTCTTTGGTTGGTATCGCATTATCCTCGCTTTTTTCGTACTCGCTTTCTTTGTTATATAATTGGTAGTACAATGAGAATATGAAACACGGATTTAAAGAAAATATTGAAAAGCTGACGCTCGAAAATTCAGACTTTCGGCACATTCTCTATACAGGAGAACATTCTCAGCTCGTACTCATGTCGCTTCTTCCGAGAGAGGAAATCGGACTCGAAACGCACGAAGGGATTGATCAATTTTTTCGATTTGAGCAAGGGCAAGGAAGAGTAATCATTAACGACGTTACATACGATGCCGCTGATGGAGATGCAATAATCGTTCCATCTGGCTCACAACACAATGTTATCAATATGTCTGATACGACAGACCTCAAATTTTACACGATATATTCTCCTGCACATCACAAGGACGGTATGGTTCGCAAGACAAAGACGGAAGCAGAAGCAAGCGACCCAGAGTTCGAAGGTAAAACGACAGAATAGCGATGCTCACACTTAGCGAATGCCATACAAGGACGACTGTGAACGCTTGAAATAAATATGTTTGAAAATGTTAAAAATTTTTTGACCGCGCACCAAAGAGTGGCGTCTTTTTCTGCTATTTTTTTAGGATTCATTGTGGACAGCCTTACGCTTCCGCGCGTTGATGTTCTGTGGGGAAATATTCTCCTCCTCTTCTATATTGTTGTTGCGGCAACGAGCATATACTTCATCAATTTAGGGTATTATGCGAGAACGAAAAGCGCGATACAGGAACGCATGATGCCGTTTCTTCCTTTTCTTATACAATTTTCATTTGGCGCTCTTTTTAGTGGTTACTTTATTTTTTATGCACGTAGCGCCTCTCTCGGAGCGAGCACAATATTCTTGCTCATGCTTGTAGTACTCCTTTTTGGTAATGAATTCTTTAAGAGTCGTTATCAGAGACTCGAATTTCAAACGAGCATATTGTTTTTGGCAATTTTCTTCTTCGCAATATTTTATACTCCTATCGTCATGAAAGAGATTGGCGCGAGTGTCTTTATCTTGAGCGGTGTCGTGAGCCTACTCATCATCGGCGTTTTTTTATTTTTTGTCTCGCGCGCTCTGGGCCAAGCGTTTTGGAGTATAGAGAAGGTAATATTCAGAAGCATACTCGGGGTATATTTATTCTTAAATATTCTGTATTTTACAAACATAATTCCTCCCATCCCGCTTTCGCTTAAAGAATCAGGTGTTTATCATAATCTTGTAAAAACGACGGACGGGACGTACCTTGTATTGTCTCCGCATCACGCATGGTATGATCTCAAGGAAATATATTATCCGGTGTTCAAGCGATATCAAGGTGAGCCAGCTTACTTTTTCTCGGCGGTGTTTTCGCCTACAGACCTTAACACAAAAGTCTTGCACGAGTGGCAGTATTTTGATGAAGAAAAAAGAGAATGGACAACGACTGACAGATTGCGTATGGAGATTATCGGTGGGCGCGAGGGTGGATATCGAGGATACTCGATGAAGCAAAGCTTGGTTCCCGGAAATTATCGAGTAAACGTAGTGACTTTACGCGGACAGATTCTCGGTCGCACGAACTTCAGTGTAATTAATGTCGCCGAGAAGCAAAATCTTGAGATGAGAACACTTGGGGAGTAGCATTTTTTCATCGTCTATATTTGGTTTTGGTGACAGCGTCTATATGATATGATTAGAATCATGAAGACATTTTTTGAAACATTCACAAAGACGATATATGACCCAGCATTTTACAGGAGTGTTGCAGAAGCTCCACTAAAAGAAGCTTTGGTTTTTTATGTAAAGGTCGCGTTGTTCCTCGCAACAGTAATGACCATTATTTTCACGATCGTTCTCGTACCGCAGGGAATACGTTTTGTTAAGGAGCGCGCGCCAATCTTGGTAAAGCAGTATTACCCAGAACAGCTTGTGGTAAGGATAGACAAAGGCGAGGCCTCAGTGAATGTTTCCGAACCGTATATTGTATTAAATAAAGCAGAAGCGCCACAGGCGATGAGCGAAAAACCGGTAAAAAACCTAATCGTCATCGACACCCGAAGCGATTTTGAAACTAAAAAATTCAATGAGTACGACACTTTTGCGCTTCTTACAAAACATGAGTTTGCCACAAGGGATGATAATGGAAAGATAACAATACAGAACTTGAGCGGATTTCCTTCGGTTGTTATTGATCAAGCAAAACTTCTTTCGTGGGGTGAAAAGATTATGAACTCGCTCACCGTAGTTGTTCCTCTTGGAATCACCCTCACTCTGTTCCTGCTTTTTATGGGGTTTATAATATACATCATCCCGCTTCTCTTGTTTGCCCTAATTCCTTATTTTGTGGCGAAGCTAAAAAAGATGTCGCTCACCTACAGCGGTGCATACAAAATGAGTCTGTATGCAGTAGTTCCTGCGCTCGCGCTCAAAACACTTTTGAACATCAGTGGATTTATGTTTATTCCTGCATATTTCACTCTTCTCATCTTTATTCTTATCGTTACACTGAACATGCGCGAAACAGAGCCAGAGCAGTCAAAATTATTTGAGAATTAGAATATTTTCAAAACACCCGCTTTTGAATTATTAAGAGGGTAGAGAGGTCTTTCGGTAAATCATTACAGCGAGGATAAAAAGAAGAGCAGAGACCCCCGCAGAGACGAGACAGAAGATACAAAATGCTTTTATGACAAATGCTTGTAGATACACAAAGTATGCAGACGAAATGAATCCGAGCGTTGCGATGGGGAGAATAAGTCGCGCGAAAAGAACTCTTTTGGTATCGAGATAAAGAATTGCGAGAAATCCGATAATCAAATAAAACGCCATGCCGTACGCTGAAAGAGGAATGCCAAGGAATGCCGAATATGGAGATTTGTCCACAGTGTCACACCCAGAGAAGCCCAAGGCGCAAGGGATAGGCGCTCCAGATAGGCGTTTAGCGAGGAGGTAAGACGAGTCGGCAAAGCCGATGAATGAAAGGAGAATAATAGACCCGATCAAAAATGTCGAAAGTCGTTTATCCATTAGATTCGGCGACAGCAGACTTTATGAGCGCTTTAAATTCATCAGGGCTTTTTGGGTTCGCCATTTTTTTGCCATTCAAATAAAATGTAGGGGTTGAGCTGATGCCGGATTTTAGTCCTGTCTCTTTGTCATGCTCTACTGCATCTTTGGTTGCTTGGGAGTCGCGGTCTGATTTAAATTTCGCAATATCGAGCTTGAGTTCGGTTGCGTATCCTTCAAATATTGATTCTGCGGTCGTGGAGTCCGACCAATCGTTTTGGTGTTCAAAGATGAGTCGATGCATTTCCCAGAATTTACCCTGGGTCCCTGCTGCTTCTGATGCATATGCTGCGGCGAGGGCATTTTTGTGCTGGGGAAGAGGAAAATGTCGGTACGTGAAAGTGAGATTACCCTCGTTTTCTTTCAAAACTTCTTCAACAACAGAATGATAATATCCACATGCAGGGCATTGGAAGTCGCTGTATTCAACGAGAGAAACTGTTGGCAGGGAAGCACCTTTTGTCCACTCATCCGAACCGACTTGTTCAGAAAGAGTTCCAGTGGTTACGCGAGCAGGCTTTTCTCCTGTGGCAATTTGCCATACGGCGACAATCGTAATACCCACAATTAATAACGAAGAAACCCAAATAATGACCCTTTTTTGTGTATCCATAATAGAGCATGATAACAATGTTAATGGAGTAGAGCAAGCCTATTCGCCCACAAGGATGTTTTCGTGTACAATAATCCCATGAAGTATAAAAGCTCGGGAGTTAATAATAAAGAAAAAATAGCAATAAGCAGGGCAGAGACTTCTGTTCAAGAATACGTTGCAACGATGCGCCGTGCGATGAGCGACCGTAAATACACGCTTCCCGAAGCATCGCTTCGTTTGCCGTTTGATACAGCGCTCCTTGAGGAGTCCCGTGCTCTCGCGACGAAACTTGGTGGACAAAAACTCAACTACGTTATTGATATTGGCATTGGAGGTTCGAATCTTGGCACCAAGGCGATATATGAGGCTATGTTCGGAACGCTTGACGGACACAGTCCATTTGCACCCAAAATGCTTTTTGCTGATACGTGCTCCCCAGAACTTCTTTCAGATATCGCAGAACTACTACTACAGGAAGTAGCCGCAAAAGAAGAAGTCGTTATTGTTGTCGCGAGCAAGTCAGGAACAACGACTGAGACGATGGTTAATGCTTCGGTCATTATTTCTGTGCTAGAAAAGAAATTTGGGAGCATGAAAGAACAGATTGTTTGTATCACTGACGAAGGATCGCACTTATGGGAAACAGGAAAGCGAGAAGGGTATCATCTTTTGCCAATACCAAAAATGGTCGGGGGACGGTATTCGGTTTTTTCTCCTGTCGGAATGTTTCCACTTTTCGCGCTCGGGCTTGATGCGGAGAAACTTTTCATCGGGGCAAAAGATGTCATCGACGACACGGTCGCACGAGGGGAGGAGAGCGACACATACCGTGCCGCACTCGATGTCATAGCTTGGCACGAAAAAGGCGCGCGTATTTTTGATATGTTTTTGTTTCATCCCGAACTTGAATCTCTTGGCAAGTGGTACCGACAGCTTTTTGCTGAAAGTATCGGAAAGGAAACAACAAAAACGGGCGAAAAGACAACGCACCGCATGGTGCCGACGGTTTCACTCGGATCGACCGACCTGCACTCCTTCGAACAAATGAATCTCGCGTTCCCAGAATTTTCTGCGAAGTTTCTTGTTCGCGCGCACGCTCCGCACTGGGAGCATGAGTTTATTGCTGATGACAAGGTGTTTGCCCCACTCGTTCCTGGTGTCTCTGGGCGAGCACCGTGTCAGGTTATGGACGCCATCTATGGTGGAGTGATTGAGGCGTACCGCGCACGCGGAGTTTCTTTCGCTGAGGTTGAACTCCAAGAGCTATCTCTTGAAGAACTCGGAGCATTTCTTCAATTTCACATGTGTATGGTTATGCACCTCGCGAACCTGCTCAATGTCGATGCGTTTAACCAACCAAATGTCGAAGAGTACAAAAAGGCAACCAGGAGAATTTTGGAGGGAGAAAAACGACAGTAGCGCATTTTTTTATGATATAATGAGTAAATATTAATAATAAGATAAAG
>ERZ1292625.3579-Hain-H41-01um-R1-3579-length-12442-cov-14_pt1 | contig 12442 bp, 8 predicted proteins | sample MGYA00564400_ERZ1292625 | MGnify/ENA primary metagenome ERZ1292625 (study PRJEB36523, sample SAMEA6512639) | groundwater metagenome | collected 2019-01-08 | study: AquaDiva: Metagenomics assemblies of 32 groundwater samples
GCTGCTCCTTCCTCCACTTACGAGCCATAACTATCCCTTACCTCACTACCTTATCCCCTGCTTAGACTACTTAGCCAAATACTCGCTGTCAAGATTTTTTCAACAAAATTACAGAAGAATAGTATTGTAGGTTATCTATTCATTTCCTAAACTGCATTGTCGATTGAAATATTTGATTCTAAACCAAGCTCGAGTATTTTTCCTTGATTCTTACGTTTACTATGAAAAGACAATCCTGTGCCGGCTGGAACAAGCCTGCCGACGATAACATTCTCTTTAAGTCCACGCAAATCATCCTTTTTACCCATAATGGCGGCTTCTGTTAGAACCCGCGTTGTTTCCTGGAAAGATGCTGCCGATATAAACGAGTCTGTAGATAATGACGCTTTTGTAATGCCCAGAAGCATGAATTCATAGGTAGCCGGCATTTTTTTCTCAGCGATCAATCGCTCATTCTCAATTAATAGATCAGCACGTTCAACTTGTTCACCAGGTATAAACGTTGAATCTCCCGCATTGATGATCTGAACTCGCCTTAACATTTGACGTACAATGACCTCAATATGTTTATCATTTATCTTAACACCTTGTAAACGATACACATCTTGTACTTCATCAGTGATATAGCGTGCCAGTGCCTCAACACCTTGCAAACGTAATATGTCGCGTGGATCAGCAGGACCATCGACAATGATCTCGCCTTTATTAACAACCTGCCCATCATGCGCCATTACATGCTTATCCTTAGGTATCAAATATTCATGGACAGTACCTTCAAGATCTGTAATAACGAGCCGCTGCTTACCCTTGGTATCCTTTCCAAATGACACAATACCTGTCACTTCAGCTAACATGCCTGCATCTTTTGGCGATCTCGCTTCAAATAATTCCGCCACGCGTGGCAAACCACCTGTAATATCTCGCGTTTTCGATGTTTCTTGCGGAATCCTTGCCAAAACTTCACCAACACTCACTTGTTGTCCGTCACGCACGGTGATAATGCAGCCGATCTGGAATGTTATGCTTACGGATTGGTTACTGCCGACTATCTTGATTTCATTTCCATCATCATCCAAAAACTTGACTAATGGACGCAGACCTTTTGATTGACTAACACCACGACGTTTTGGATCAATTACTACCAGCGTTGACAACCCAGTAACTTCATCAATCTGTTTGGCAACTGTCACGCCTTCTTCAACATTCTCAAAACGTACCTTGCCGGCATATTCAGTAATAATTGGCCGGGTATGCGGATCCCAGGTGGTCAATATTTGGCCCGCCTTAACGGCCTCTCCATTGCGTACTAATAATGTCGCACCATAGGATGCTTTGTGCCTTTCACGCTCACGGCCATTTTCATCCTGAATGATGATTTCACCACTACGGGAAATGGCTATTAATTCATTTTGTGCATTAGTAACATAACGCATCGTAGAGGAGTAATTTACCGTTCCATTTGATTTACTCTCAACCTGACTCACCACAGCTGTTCTGGATGCCGCACCGCCAATATGGAATGTGCGCATGGTCAATTGTGTGCCTGGCTCTCCAATTGACTGTGCTGCTATCACTCCCACTGCTTCGCCCACATTAACCGGAGTACCGCGCCCTAAATCTCGACCATAACATTTGGCACATAATCCAAAACGTGTTTCACATGTCAACGGAGTACGCACTTTTACTTCATCAATACCTAAGGATTCAATTAAATCGACAGCATCCTCATCAAGTAATACACCTGAAACAAAAATCACTTTCTGATTCTCTGGATTAACCACATCATTCACTACGACTCTACCGAGAATCCGTTCACGTAATGCTTCGATAATCTCGCCGCCTTCCACCAGCGCTTTCACGACAACACCATTGCCCGTATTACAGTCTTCTTCCGTAACAACGAGATCTTGTGTGACATCCACCAGACGACGAGTCAGATATCCGGAGTTTGCAGTTTTTAATGCCGTATCGGCCAAGCCTTTACGAGCGCCATGCGTTGAAATAAAGTATTGTAAAACATTCAAGCCTTCACGGAAATTGGCAGTAATCGGCGTTTCAATAATTGAACCATCAGGTTTTGCCATCAGCCCTCGCATACCTGACAGTTGACGAATTTGCGCCGCCGAACCTCGGGCACCAGAATCCGCCATCATATAAATTGAATTAAAGGATTCTTGTGTCAGTGGCTTGCCATTCTCATCCAATTGGATTTCACCAGTCGCTTGATCGCGCACAGACTCTACACCCAGTTGAGTCATCATTGCTTTAGCAACCTGATCACCCGCGCGCCCCCAAATATCCACAACCTTGTTATAACGCTCGCCTTGCGTTACCAGACCTGAAGTATATTGCCCTTCAATTTCCTTCACTTCCTTTTCTGCAGAAGCAATAATATCGCCCTTTTGTGTTGGGGTTAGCATATCATCCGCACAAATCGAAATACCGGCACGAGTGGCATAAGTAAAACCCGCATACATCAATTTATCTGCAAAAATGACTGTTTCGCGCAATCCGCAACGTCTAAAGCTCGCATTAATCAGCTTTGAAATTTCTTTCTTCTTGAGTGTCTTATTCAGTAGCGTGAAAGGCAACCCTGGAGGAAATATTTCAAATAACAATGCCCGGCCTACCGTTGTTTCATAGCGAGTAATTTTTTCACATCGCTCATTATCGGTATTAGTGTCATATTCCTTAATGCGAACTGTTATTTTTGCATTGAGTTCAACGTTCCGGCTTTCATAAGCACGCGATACTTCGCTCACATTCTGAAACAACATACCTTCACCGCGTGCACCTACTTTTTCACGCGTTGTATAGTAAAGCCCGAGCACAATATCTTGTGATGGAACAATGATTGGTTCTCCATTGGCCGGAGATAATACATTATTGGTTGACATCATCAATGTGCGGCACTCCATTTGTGCTTCTAAGGAGAGTGGCACATGAACAGCCATCTGATCACCATCGAAGTCAGCATTAAATGCCGCACATACCAATGGATGCAATTGAATTGCCTTACCTTCAATCAACACTGGTTCAAAAGCTTGAATACCCAGACGATGTAGAGTCGGCGCGCGATTCAACATAACCGGATGCTCACGAATCACATCTTCCAGGATATCCCATACCACCGGGCTTTCATTTTCAACTTCACGTTTGGCAGCTTTTATGGTACTTGCAATACCCATTATCTCCAGTTTATTAAAGATAAACGGCTTAAATAGCTCAAGTGCCATCTTTTTCGGCAAACCACATTGATGCAGTTTAAGCTGAGGCCCCACAACAATAACAGAACGCCCGGAATAATCGACACGTTTGCCCAATAGATTCTGACGGAAGCGACCCCCTTTGCCTTTGATCATATCAGCCAAGGATTTCAATGCACGTTTATTAGCGCCAGTCATAGCTTTACCACGACGGCCATTATCCAATAATGAGTCAACAGCTTCTTGCAGCATACGTTTCTCATTACGAACAATAATTTCTGGCGCCTTCAGCTCTAGCAGTCGTTTTAATCGATTATTACGATTGATGACGCGCCGATACAAATCATTCAAATCAGAAGTTGCAAAACGCCCGCCATCCAGGGGAACCAGTGGACGAAGATCTGGTGGTAACACAGGCAATACAGCCAATATCATCCACTGTGGCTTAATTCCAGATTTATTAAATGCTTCAAGCACTTTAAGCCGTTTAGAGATTTTTTTGATCTTTGTTTCTGAACCTGTACTCTCCATTTCACGCCGCAGGTTCTCAATCTCAACACAAACGTCCAGGCTACTCAACAAATCACGAATGCCTTCTGCGCCCATACTGGCACTGAAATCATCTCCGTATTCTTCTGTTTTGATTAAATAATCATCTTCTGTTAACAATTGGCCGCGCGTTAACGGTGTCATGCCCGGATCGGTAACCACATAAGCTTCAAAATACAGCACGCGTTCAATATCGCGTAACGTCATGTCCAAGACCATGCCTAAGCGGGAAGGCAGTGACTTTAGAAACCAAATATGTGCAACCGGTGAAGCCAGTTCAATATGCCCCATACGTTCCCGGCGCACCTTGGATAAAGTCACCTCAACGCCGCATTTTTCACAGATAACACCACGGTGCTTCAAACGCTTATATTTTCCACACAAACATTCATAATCCTTCACAGGGCCAAAAATCTTGGCGCAGAACAAGCCATCTCTTTCTGGTTTGAATGTACGATAATTAATCGTTTCAGGTTTTTTTACTTCACCGTAAGACCACGAGCGAATTTTCTCTGGAGAAGCGAGACCAATCTTGATCGCGTCAAACTCTTCTTTGTGAGTAACTTGTTTAAATAAATCTAGCAGTGCTTTCATTTGTCACTCCTGTAAATCAGGGGGCAATAAAAAATTATTCGATATAAATTAAGCAATAGGCCTGCGGAATAAACCCAGCTGCCTATCCCATCATTCTGGATAATCAGTGTTGCTCTAAATCAATATCCATACCCAGTGAACGTATTTCTTTTACCAATACATTAAACGACTCCGGCATTCCGGCATCAATCTTATGATCACCCTTAACAATACTTTCATATACTTTGGTACGTCCGGTAACATCATCTGATTTAACGGTTAGCATTTCCTGCAATGTATAGGCTGCACCATATGCTTCCAGCGCCCAGACTTCCATTTCTCCAAAACGTTGCCCGCCAAATTGAGCTTTACCACCCAACGGTTGTTGAGTCACTAAACTATAGGGACCTGTCGAGCGCGCGTGCATCTTATCGTCCACCAGATGATGTAGTTTCAGAACATGCATATAACCAACTGTCACTTGCCGGTCAAAGGCTTCTCCAGTCCGGCCGTCGTATAATGTAACCTGACCCGATCTTGGCAATCCAGCCAATTCCAGCATGTCTTTAATCTCACCTTCGGTTGCTCCATCAAATACAGGTGTTGCAAAAGGAACTCCCTCAGTTAAATTCTCAGCTAATGAAATTATTTCATGCTCCGAAAACGAAGATAAATCTTCTTTTTTACCACTTCCATTATAAATCTTGTCAAGAAACTCTCTGATTTCATTTGCATTCCTCTGTGCTGTCAGCATCTCATCAATTTTCCTGCCGAGCCCTTTGGCTGCCCATCCTAAATGCACCTCAAGAATCTGCCCCACATTCATACGTGAAGGTACTCCCAGTGGATTCAGCACCACATCGACAGGTGTTCCATCGGCCATATAAGGCATATCCTCCAAAGGTACGATTTTTGAAATCACACCTTTGTTACCATGACGCCCCGCCATCTTGTCACCTGGCTGCAAGCGCCGTTTAACTGCAATATAGATCTTAACCATTTTCTGCACACCAGGCGCTAATTCATCTCCTTGTGTGAGTTTTTTCTTTTTCTCTTCAAATGCGGCATCAAACGCTTTTCGCTTTTGTGCCATACTTTCACGCACTTGTTCCAGTTGTATACTCGCCTCTTCATCGGCTAAGCGGATATCAAACCAGTAATGCGGATCAAAGCTCTTTAAATATTCAGCAGTTACCTCTTTTCCTTTAGCCAGCTTATTGGGTCCTCCTGTGGCAACCTTGCCAATCAATAAGCGTTCAAGACGTTCAAATGCATCTTCTTCCACAATACGCATTTGATCAGCCAGATCTTTTTTATAACGGTCGAGCTCATCATCAATAATCTGTTGCGCACGTTTATCACGCTCTATGCCTTCCCGCGTAAACACCTGCACATCAATGACTGTGCCAGAAATTCCTGACGGTACCCGTAGTGAAGTATCTTTGACATCGGATGCCTTTTCACCAAAAATGGCCCGTAATAATTTCTCTTCGGGTGTCAGCTGCGTTTCACCTTTCGGTGTCACTTTACCCACCAATACGTCACCTGCCTCAACTTCTGCACCAATATAAACGATACCTGATTCGTCAAGGCGCCCTAACTGGTGCTCAGATAGGTTCGGAATATCAGCCGTTATCTCTTCCGTTCCAAGCTTGGTATCCCGGCTCACAACGGATAATTCTTCAATATGTATGGATGTAAAACGATCCTCAGCAACAATCCGTTCAGATATAAGAATCGAATCTTCAAAGTTATAACCGTTCCACGGCATAAAGGCCACCAACATATTCTGCCCTAATGCCAATTCACCCATATCAGTGGAAGCACCATCTGCGATAACATCATCTCTGGCAATCTTGTCTCCGATCTTAACCAGAGGACGCTGATTGATATTGGTGTTCTGGTTGGAACGTGTATATTTTATAAGATTATAAATATCGACACCTACTTCACCCATACGGGTCTCTGCATCATGCACTCGAACCACAATCCGGCCAGCATCAACATAATCTACAATCCCGCCACGCTTAGCCCGAACAGTAGTGCCTGAATGTACCGCCACTACCCGTTCAATACCAGTGCCAACGAGCGATTTCTCAGCACGCAAGCAAGGCACTGCCTGACGTTGCATATTTGAACCCATCAAAGCACGATTCGCATCATCATGCTCTAAGAATGGAATTAATGAAGCTGCTACTGAAACAATCTGCGCAGGTGCTACGTCGACATATTCGATTCGATCCGGTGATGACAAAGCAAATTCATTTTTGTGCCGGCAAGAGACAATCTCACTAATAAACTGATTTTTGTCATCAAGCTCAGCATTTGCCTGTGCAATCATATAGTTACCCTCTTCAATCGCAGACAGATAATCTATCTCTTCCGTTACCCGGCAATCTTTCACTTTACTATAAGGTGTTTCAATAAACCCATACTCATTGGTTCGCGCATATAACGCCAACGAATTGATGAGGCCAATATTAGGTCCCTCCGGCGTTTCAATCGGACATACACGACCATAATGCGTTGGATGCACATCCCGCACTTCAAAACCAGCTCTTTCTCGTGTCAGCCCACCAGGTCCCAAGGCTGAAATACGGCGTTTATGCGTAATTTCGGATAGTGGATTAGTCTGATCCATAAATTGAGAGAGTTGACTTGATCCAAAGAATTCACGTGCCGCCGCTGAAACCGGTTTCGCATTGATCAAATCATGCGGCATCAAATTATCTGATTCCGCTTGACTTAATCGCTCTTTCACTGCACGCTCCACACGCACCAACCCGGATCTGAATTGATTTTCCGCCAATTCTCCCACTGAGCGTACCCGCCGATTACCTAGATGATCAATATCGTCTATTTCTCCACGTCCATTACGCAGCTCTACCAGTATTTTGATAACAGCAATAATATCTTCATTCGATAGTGTCTGAGATCCTGTCAATTCAGCTCTACCCACTCTGCGATTAAATTTCATTCTACCTACAACCGACAGATCATAGCGCTCAGGTGAATAAAACAATCCTGCAAACAATGCCTTAACAGCTTCCTCAGTCGGCGGCTCCCCAGGCCGCATCATACGATAAATAGCGACTTGGGCAGTTATTTCGTCGGTTGTTTCATCAATCTTTAGCGTTTGAGCGATATAAGCACCATGATTAAGATCATTTACATAGAGTGTATTAATTTTCTTTATGCCAGCTTTCTGAAGCTTGGCCAGCACCTCTTCCGTAATCTCATCATTCGCCAGCGCTACAACTTCACCCGTTTCTTTATCGACTATATTCTGTGCAAGTATCCTTCCCAGTAAAAAATCTTCAGGTACATCCAATTGATCAATCTTGGCTTCCTGCATTTCGCGTATGTGTTTAGCCGTAATACGCTTATCTTTCTGCACAATGATCTTTTTGCCTTTGGCTAGAATATCAAAACTCGCCACTTCACCACGCAAGCGTTCAGGCACCAACTCAAACCGGATACCTTTGTCTGAGAAATGAAAACAATCAAATATAAAGAATTCTTTTAATATCTGCTCTGAAGTGCAACCAATTGCTTTCAATAAAGTAGTAACCGGCATTTTACGGCGACGATCTATTCTGAAATACAGGCAATCCTTCGGATCAAACTCAAAATCGAGCCAGGATCCGCGATAAGGAATAATACGCGCAGAAAACAATAATTTTCCTGATGAATGGGTTTTGCCACGATCGTGTTCAAAAAACACACCCGGTGAACGGTGTAACTGCGAAACAATCACACGTTCGGTGCCATTGATAACAAATGATCCGGTATCAGTCATCAAAGGAATTTCGCCCATATAAACTTCTTGCTCTTTGACTTCCTTCACAGTGGGCTTGGATACTTCTTTATCCATGATCGTAAGTCTTACCTTGGCCCGTAATGGAGATGCATAGGTAAGCCCCCGCTGCTGGCACTCCTTGACATCAAATACAGGTGATCCAAGCTCATAACTTATAAAATCCAGGCGCGCATTTTTAGTATGGCTTTCGATTGGAAAGATTGAGTTAAAAGCAGCCTGGAGTCCTTGATTCTGACGTTTATTAGGCGCTATTTTTTCCTGCAGGAAAGCAGCATATGATTCGAGCTGAGTAGCGAGAAGAAATGGAATTGGCAATACGCTTGCACGTTTGGCAAAACTTTTACGAATACGTTTTTTCTCGGTGAACGAATAGCTCATGAATTTTCTCCGGGAGAAGAAGACAGAGGATTGAAGAGTTGAAGCCAGATAACTATCAATTGCAAGTACCCACAATGACACATTAAATGGTCAAAATGCCAAAGGCTGGCAGCCTTAATGTCCGCCAGCCCCGGAATTTTATAATTTTTTTTATTTAATTTCGCAAGAAGCACCAGCTTCTATCAATTGTTTCTGGATTGAAGCAGCATCCTCTTTAGATACACCTTCTTTAACAGGCTTAGGTGCACCATCAACCAAGTCTTTTGCTTCTTTCAGACCTAAACCGGTCACCGCTCTGACTACCTTAATCACATTGACTTTACTATCACCTGCTGATGTAAGAATCACAGTAAATTCAGTCTGCTCAGCCTCTGCAGCCGCTCCGCCGCCACCAGGTGCTGCAACTGCAACAGCGGCTGTTGCAACAGCTGATACACCGAATTTTTCTTCCATTTCCTTAATCAACTGCGACAATTCAAGCACAGTCATGTTTGCAATTGCTTCTAATATTTGATCCTTAGTTACAGCCATTATTTTCTCCTGGTTATTTTCTATATTCAGCTATGAGTTAAATAGAAGTCTTAAGAACTATTTGTTATCACGTACCATGGCCAAACCACGCACAAATCTAGCCGGCACTTCGTTAAGTGTCTGAACAAATTTGGCAATCGGTGCCTGCATTGTTCCCAGCAATCTAGATAACAATTCGTCTCGACTTGGCAATGCGGCAAGTGCAGTAATCTCGTCACGTGACATTACATGCTCACCCATTGCACCCGCTTTGATCACGAACTTCTCATTGTCCTTAGAAAATTCATGCAACACTTTCGCGGCTGCTACTGGATCAGTGCTGATACCATACGCAAGCGGACCCACCATATGCTTAGCTAATTCTGCATAAGGCGTGTCAGCAACAGCACGACGAACCAATGAATTTTTTATGACACGAAAATAAATTCCTGATTCACGAGTTTTTGCTCTCAGCTGCGTCATTTGACCAACTTCTATCCCTCGATACTCTGCTATGATAATAGCTTGAGCGTTAGCTACTTGAGCATTCACTTCCGCTACTATTGCTTTTTTCTCTTCAAGATTAAGACTCAAGGTTCATTCTCCATCAGTAAAAATAGTACTTGGTTACAATAAATCATCCTCTTCCAAATACTACAAACTGGTGACCTTAAACCAGGAAAATATAAATTCCTGTTCTGGGTACACCATCTACGCTGGGCGTCTAACACAATTTAAAACTCAAACTGACCATATCACAGTTCAGTTATGTTAAACATTTAAGTATCGCCAAGCATCTCCCATTACTAGAGAATCAGCCACTCTTTGATACCCCAACGGTCTTTGATAATCCACTGAATGCACATACGCGCGCATTCAGTGACCCAAAGTTCTTTATTGCTGCTACGTTATATTCGTTTGATCTATCCTGACTCCAATACCCATGGTACTGGAAACAGATACTTTCCTCAGATAAACACCTTTTGACGAGGCTGGCTTTGATTTATTCAACGCTTCAATCAATGCCATTAAATTTTGTTTTAATGCATCCACTCCAAATGACGCCCGCCCTATCGTGCAATGAATAATACCAGTCTTGTCAGCTCTGAATTGCACCTGCCCCGCTTTAGCATTCTTAACAGCGCCTGCGATATCCGTTGTAACGGTGCCGACCTTCGGATTCGGCATTAGACTGCGTGGCCCGAGAATCTGACCTAACTGACCAACCACTCGCATAGCATCCGGGCTTGCAATTGCAACATCGAAGTTTATGTTGCCTGCCTTAATTTCAGCCGCCAAGTCATCAAAACCAACAATATCTGCGCCCGCTTCTTGAGCTTCTTTGGCTTTATCACCTTGCGCAAATACTGCGACCCGGACTGTTTTCCCAGTTCCTGCCGGCAAAACCACCGATCCGCGTACCGCTTGATCTGATTTCTTTGCGTCGATACCTAAATTAACCGCCACATCAATAGATTCATTAAACTTAGCTGTTGCAGCTTCTTTAACAAGCCCCAGCGCCTCATCAATCTGATAGGTCTTATTACGATCAACTTTCCCTGCTATAGCTTTATAACGATTTGATAAACGCGCCATTTTATATGCCCTCTACCTCTATGCCCATGCTTCTTGCACTGCCTGCAACAGTACGCACAGCAGCATCTAAATCGGCAGCCGTCAAATCCGGCATCTTCGCTTTAGCAATTTCCTCCGCCTGATTGCGACTCAATTTACCTACTTTGTCTACATGTGGCCTTGGACTTCCCTTACTAACCCCAGCAGCTTTCTTGATTAGAACTGATGCCGGCGTCGTTTTCATTACAAATGTAAAACTCTTGTCGGCATAAGCCGTAATAATTACCGGCACCGGCAATCCAGGCTCAATCTTCTGCGTGGCCGCATTAAATGCTTTGCAAAACTCCATGATGTTCAGTTGACGCTGACCCAATGCGGGGCCAATGGGTGGGCTCGGATTAGCCTTACCAGCCGGCACCTGTAACTTAATATAGCCAATTATTTTCTTTGCCACTATGCTCTCCTGCTGGGTACAAACGAGTAATTATTCACTCTCCCCGGTTCTATACAATTAAAAAAACAGCAAATGATATCTGTTACGATTTTTCTACCTGATTGAAATCCAATTCAACGGGTGTTGGCCGCCCGAATATCGAGACTGAAACTCTGAGCTTGCTTTTGTCATAGTTAACATCTTCCACATTGCCATGAAAATCCGTAAAGGGTCCATCCTTAACCCGCACAGCTTCGCCTATCTCAAACAATATCTTCGGTTTTGGTTTCTCTACGCCTTCCTGGATTTGATGAAGTATATTATCCACTTCCTTCTGACTTATCGGCGTGGGCTTCATAACGGAACCACCGACAAATCCTGTCACTTTATCTGTATTTTTGACAAGATGCCATGATTCATCAGACATCTCCATTTCCACCAACACATAACCAGGAAAAAATTTCCGCTCACTAATACTCTTTTGACCGCTCTTCATTTCGATCACTTCTTCTACCGGCACCAAAATCTGACCAAACATATCTTGCATTCCAGCCCGCTCAATGCGATCCTTTAGTGCACGTTGCACACTTTTCTCATAGCCTGAATAAGCATGAACCACATACCATTTCTTACTCATTCTTTCCTCTGTGAGATATGATCAGACATCTTGATCCATCATAAGCTTGACGAGCGACATCAAAGCGGCATCAATAAGCCATAAAAATAAAGCCATTGCAACAACGAAAGCGAATACTACACCCGATGTTTGAAGTGTCTCTTTACGATTTGGCCACACTACCTTCTTTGTTTCCTCAGAGGATTCCTTACAAAACACATAAAACTCTTGACCTTGAGTTGTGAATTTCGCAATAACCGCTGCCAGCAGGAATCCAGTCAATATCGACAACACACGTATGACCATCGCGCTTTCACTTAAATAAATGAATCCCGCAATACCGGTCACAACAAATAGAAATACAAACCCAAGCTTCAGTTTATTCACGTTTAAAAAATCCTTTATGCTTTATAATTATAGTGTTTCATGCGGCAAATAGCTCTTAACAGTTTTAGTCAAGGCTTAACTTTTTATAAAAATCATCCATCCTATTAAAAGCTATATCTAACGCCAGATCTATAATACTCAAGCCATTCTTTGATTTCTAGATTATGTTTTGGGAAATACTATTCCAGTTTAGTATGGCAGGCCAGGAGGGCATCGAACCCCCAACCTTCGGTTTTGGAGACCGACGCTCTGCCAATTGAGCTACTGGCCTTTTTACCCGGAACTTCTCTAAAACTAAAAACTTTCAGAAACAATTACTTTTCCGATCTTTTCCTATCACAAAATCACTCAATAATCTTTGCAACAACGCCAGCGCCCACAGTTCTTCCGCCCTC
>ERZ1292625.499-Hain-H41-01um-R1-499-length-59085-cov-64_pt4 | contig 12441 bp, 17 predicted proteins | sample MGYA00564400_ERZ1292625 | MGnify/ENA primary metagenome ERZ1292625 (study PRJEB36523, sample SAMEA6512639) | groundwater metagenome | collected 2019-01-08 | study: AquaDiva: Metagenomics assemblies of 32 groundwater samples
AGCGCGAGCCCGTACCTGTCCGCCAGCCCGCGCTCGACCAGCGCGAGCTCGGCGGCGGCGATGCTATCTCGGTCTCCTGAATCGAACTGCTCCATGCGCGAGTCGTGAAGCCGTGCGCACGAGAAGCCCACGCCTTCTGCGCCATACATATGTTCGTGCGCACACGTCGGCCAGCAGAACCGCGCGACGCGCAGCGCCTCTTCGCTCGTGAGCGTCACGGGCGGGCCTCCAGGAAGGCGCGGATGTCCGCGAGGTCGTTCGTCGCTTGTAGCGCGTCCAGTTCGTTCCTCGCCCGCGCGTGGCGGAGGTGTTCGGCGAGACGCGGAACGGCCTTCGAGAGCAGTCCACTCGCCTCTCGCAGCTCCGCGTCCCTCCGCGCCAGCTCGGCACGGGCCTCGTCGCGTTGTTCTCGAAGGACTCTATCGTCGTCGCCGGAACGCCTGACGAAGTCGCTCCACTGCGCATCCTTCAAGCGCAGCTCGGCGCGGGCGGCGCGCAGCTCGGCGAGTGCGGCAGTACCGGCCGTCAGTCCGCTGAAGATCACGAGGTCATCGTCTTGGTCCGGGCGCGCTGGCACGCTCACGCGCATGCGCCAATCGCGCCTGCACACGTCGGCCAGCGCTGCCGTCGCCGCCGCGATCAGCCGGTCGAGAGCGTCAAGGTCTACGGGGTCAGGCATGGGGAGTCTCCTTCATCTCGGCCAGCAGCGCGCGCGCGTCTTCGCTGAACGCGACAGCGTACCCCTCGGGGCGGTCAGCCAATTTGCGCAGCAGCTCGACGACGCGGCGGTCGAGGGCGGCGCGGGCGTGCGGCTTGGGATGCCGCCTTGCCATCCGCCGCGCGCGCCGCGCCGCCCAGCGAACGGCGGCGTACATCGTTTCGTCACGACGCGCATCAGCATCCCACGCGCGTGTGCACGGCTTGCAGAACACGAGCCCGGCCGAGGGATCACTGCACACGATGCAGTAGCTCACGCGCCACCGTCCCTCGCGCGGGCCAGCGCGGCCTCGATCGAGGTCAGGATGTCGGGGCCAAAGCCGATGCCCGGAGTGCGGAATCCGGACTCGACGCGCCACCTGTCGTCCAGCAGAAGCTCCCCACGGAGCGTGAAGATTCCAGGCTGGCCCAGATCCGCCACGACGCGGGCGCATCGGAGGAGGTGCAGCAGCTCGGCCTTGTCCATCTTGTCCACGACCCACATGAAGCCGCGATCGCGCGCGTCAACTTGCAGCTCCTCGATCCTCTCGATGCCCATGCTCATTTGGCTTGCTTCTTGATCTGGCTCGCGATCCACCGCCGCATCCGATGGAACCTCTGCTGCGGCGTCTCGTTGTCGATCGCGCCTTCGTCGTTCATGTACTCGACCTCGCACGCCATCGCCCGAGCGATCCCGAGCGCGCCGCCGACGGCCTCGCCGTCGTAGTAGTCGATGGCGTCAGCGTCGAGGCCGCGCGCCTTGCAGACCGTTCCCAGCGCGCAGCAGGAGCCATCCGCATCGACCAGCTCGCCCGCGATCAGGGCCTTGTCTGGCATGGCGTCCATCGCCGCGAGCATCTCGCGCAGGAAGCTCTGGCCGCGCTTGCCTTCTAGCGCACGCTCAACGGAGGCGCGGTAGAGTTCGATGTTGTCGCAGTCGTCCGTGTACCCGCTGCGGCTCATTTGGCTTTCCTCCGCGCCTTCCGCTTCGGTCCGGAGGACCGAGCGGTGCCAGCGCCTTCGGCGCTAGGCTTGCGGCGCTTCACGGGGACGGGGCGGATCGCTGCCACCGCGCGGCACGCCGCAACGACTCGGCGCAGAGCCTGCGCGCACTCGGCAGGCGCGCCGTGGCCCTTGATCTGTTCTGCCTGGAACTTCGCCGTCCACTTTGCGATCGCGTGATCCTCGCAGCCGAACGCGAGTCGGACGGCGCCTCCCTTTGCGCGGTAGAGCGCCCATCCGTAGTGATCTCGGCCAGACATCAGGACTTCGCTGGCCCCCTCGCCGACGATGGCCCACGCGCCGACGCTGGCCCCCTCGCCGACGCTGGCCCTCTCGCCGACGCTGGCCCTCGCGCCGACGCTGGCCTCCTCGCCGACGCTGGCCCACGCGCCGACGCTGGCCCCCTCGCCGACGATGGCCCACGCGCCGACGCTGGCCCACGCGCCGACGATGGCCCACGCGCCGACGCTGGCCCTCGCGCCGACGCTGGCCCTCTCGCCGACGATGGCCCACGCGCCGACGCTGGCCCTCGCGCCGACGCTGGCCCTCTCGCCGACGATGGCCCACGCGCCGACGATGGCGTCAGCGTGAATGTCCGCCGTGGCGTCGATGTACGCCTCGACTCCAGTGCCGTCCGGGTTGAGGCGCTTGACGAGCGGGATGCTCATTTGCCCTCCATCTTCCGCAGCGCGGCCTGCGCCGCGTCCGTTCCGGTGCGGGCGACCATCTCCACGACCGGCCCGAGGCGCTCACGGAGGAAGGCGGCGAGCCCCGCATCGTTCCACAGCTCCCTGCCCGTCGCGTGACGCGCCATGCGGTCCGCCCAGTCCTGCGCGGGCGCGGCGGCAGAGGCGCGAAGTTCGGCAGCTCGCTTGATCATCCAGCGATGGCCGCCAGCCGGACACTCGCGCGTCACGATCTCCGCCGCGCGCTCCAGGATCTCGGGCTCGGTGAGGGCCGGAGGCGTCGCAGATCGCTCGGGGAGGTTGCCCTCACGCCGTCGTGGCGTCTCCTGCGGAACCTCCGGCCCGTTGTCCTCTCCAGCGCGGATCAGGCGTTCGATCTCGGCGAGAATCAGAGCGCCAGCCTTTTCCAGCTCGCGGACGCGATCGTTCGGAGTCGGCTTCCACGACGACTGGTGCCACGGCCACTCCTTGGGCGTGCCACCAGCCGTACAGTTGCGCCACTCCTTCGGCATCGCGTAGTCAGCCGCAGCTATCGCCATCTCTCCGGTGCCGTGCTCATCGTCGTGCTCCGGCGTCCAGCCCTCCGCCTCGACCTGGCGGCGCCGTTCGGCAACGACGCGAGCGATCGCGATTGCGCCAGAGGAAGACCGGCCAGCCGGAGCGTCGGCGTGGGCTTTTTGCTCCGGCTGGCCAGCACGGCTTTCGCCAACAACCTTGCTCTGCTTCTCTCCGCCCAGCGCGGCCAGGCGGCGGTCGATCTCGGCGCGGAGTGCGACGTACGGCCCTTGCGCGTAGCCCCTCATCAAGTGCGCGCGCAGGCTCTCCAGCTCCTCGCGCACCGCGCGGCGGATCTCGGCGAGCGCGAAGTCGGCCATGATTTCGGAGGTCAATCGCGTCGTGTCTGGCGCTCCCGCCAGCCACGCAACGCGCGCCCGCTCGGCCATCCCCTGGTCACGCTCCATCGGTCGGCTCCTTCTTTGGCGGCAACCCGATGAGCGAGCGGTAGAGTTCACCCGTCAGGCGTACAGCGTCCTCGCGCGTCACGCCGTCCTGCGCGCAGAACGACCGGAAGATCCCAGCGAGGAGCGGGACCGCGCCGTCGCTGATTGCCTTCGATGCCTGATCGATGGCGGCGATTTTGGCTACGCGCTTCCGGTCTGCGTCGCTCACGGCGCGACCCTCTCGCGCAGCGTCGTCTCGACCACGAGCGCGCCCTGCGTGCAGCGCGCGGAGGAAGTCGCGCCGTCGAAGCGCACCCACGTCTCGCCGTCCCCGTCCACGACGCACTCGTGGATGGGGACTCCCTGATTCCGGAGGAACTCCGCGAACGCAGCGTGCGGGATCATCCAGCGGCGCGTCGTGGCGACATCTTTCGAGAAGAGCACGACGTCCTTCGAGACCTCGAGAGCGCTCACCGGCTGATCCCCTCTGACAGCGGAACGCGCCGCGAGCTCGTGGGGAAGGTCGACTCGACTGTCGCCCGCATCCCGACCGACCGGCTGTAGTCCCGCAGCGCGGTCGTGTTGCACCCGCGGATCTGGAGCCCGCCAGCCGGGAGTTCGCCAGCCTGCACGATCTTGCGCTCGCCCCAGACGCCGGAATCCTCCAGCGTGAACGAGCGCGCGGACATCTGCGCGCCGCCGTTGCGCGCGCAGCGGATGATCGAGTTCCCCCAGTCGACCTCGCTGTATCCCTCCGCGACGATGTTCCGGATCAGGACGTGGCCGTTGCCGAAGCCGACGTTCTCGGCGCCGGTCTCTTGGTCGTAGCTCAGACCTTCGCTCGAGAACATGATCGCCTTGGAGCGATCGTTCGCGGTGACGTCGCCGAGCGCGCCGCTGCCGGTGAACGAGCAGCGCTCGATGCGCCAGTGCCCGGCCGACCCCTGCGCGACGATGCCCGCTCCGCCGCGCCACGAGTGCGGCTGGTGCCAGTCCGCGAAGGTGGAGTCGAGGATGTAGAAGCGCGCGCTCGGCCCGGGCCACGCGGTCTCGGTCGTGTCCGAGCGGACCTTGAAGCACTCCGCCGCCGCCGACTCGAAGATGCACCAGCGGACGTACGCGCCGTGCTTCGCCACGCCGTGGAGGTAGGCGTCGTGCTCGACCGCGTTCTTCCCATGGAAGCGGACGCGCAGCAGCACGACGTCGGCCTGGTACGAGAAGAAGAGCCACTTCGGCCGGCGGTAGGCGAGCGAGACGGTGAGCCCGCTCCCGCCGCCGCCCGTCGTAGCCGCCTGCGGGGGCGGCAGGGACGAGTAGGAGCCGTTCAGGCCGGAGACGACCTCCAGGCGGGTCACGCCACCCGCGGCGTTGACGGCCGTCACGCGCAGCGTCGGAGAGGCCCCTGCGCCTCCGACCACGCGCGCCTCCTGCCCGACCGCGTAGCCGCCACCGGCGATGACCACGGAGGCGCCCGAGGCGCCGTAGCTCCCGAGCTGGTCCGCCACCACCTCGCAGTCGATCAGCCGCGCCTGGAACTCCGGCACGAGCTCGCGGGCGAGGTTCTGCTGGCCGAAGACCAGCGCGCGGTCGTACCCGCAGTGCACCGTCGCGCGCTCGACCTGGACGATCCCAGCGTGGCGCCCGACGGCGACCGTCACCCCGTCGTAGCTGGTGCAGCGCAGGTGCGTGATGCCCACGCCCTGGCCGACGAAGCGCACCCCGTCGAAGTCGTCGGGCTCCGGATCCGAGTCGTCGCCGTCGTCGAGCCAGATCTTCGGGTCGAGGATTGTCGCACCGTTCTTGAACCACCCGACGTTGATCGAGCCCGCGTTGCCGGCAGGGAGGTTGACTTGGTAGAGCCGCGGAGAGGCGGAGACAGCCGACAGGCCGGCGCGCTCCGCACCAAGCTCCGCCACGTCGCCACGCGCGGCAAGCGGATGCACGTCCGGCAGCGCGCCTGCGACGTCCACCGTCTCGCCACCTCGGTCCGCGACACGACACCCGGGCGCGGCGTTCAGGGTCGCAGCTGCGGCAGCAAACAGAGCGACCATCGCGGTCAGCGATAGCAGCCGAAGAAGTCCGGGACGATTGGTCATGCCTTGCTCCTGGTCTTGTCCGCCCGACGCGGGCGCCGTTGTCCGCCCGACGCGGGCCGGCACGCGCCCTGTTATTCCAGCCGCGGCGCGACCACGCAAGAGGAAACGCAATTTTTCCGAACTGCCCGGGCGGGCGTGGGATTACCCTGCCGGCCATGAACTACCCCAGACTCAAGCGCCTTGCCGGGCTCACCGATGCCGCCGTCGCCGCCGCGCTCCGCAAGGAACTCGGCCAGGTCCGCGGCATCTCCTACTACTCCGTGTCGCTCTGGTCGCGTGGCGTGCTGCCGGTGCCATGGTGGGCCGAGGACGCGCTGGCCAAGGTCTGCGCGGCAGGCGGACGCAAGCAGCGCGCGACTCGGGACTTGCGGAAGGTTCGCAAAAATTGCGGACGCGCCGTTGAACGCGGACGCACGTAGAGTAGGGTAGCGCGCATGGACACGACCACGCTTCCGCGCTCGACGCTCTCCCTCCCCAAGATCGGCTCCCTATGGTGCCGACGCGACGATTGGCTCGGACCGCGCTCGCCCGTGATGCGCGTCTGGATGATCGGCAGACTCGGGTACGATCTCGACGACGTGCGGCTCGCCGACGATCACGGCAACTCGGCCAGCATCCCGTTGCGCTGGTTGCGTGATGTTTACGCGGAGGTGCACCCGTGAGCGACGGCAGCTTCATCCTCACGCTCGACTTCCCCGCATACCGCGCGCTCCGCAGATGGAACGCATCCGCGCTCCGCGCCATGCGACAAGGGCCACCCGCGCGCGTCCAGTGGGAGCTCGCCCATCCGAAGGAGAGCACGCCCGCCATGCACTTCGGGCGCGCGGTCCACACGGCGCTGATCGAGCCGGAGCGCTTCGCGCGGGAGTACGTGCGCCGGCCGGACAACATCGACTACCGCACCAAGGACGGCAAGGCGTGGCGTGACGAGCACGCTGGCGAGGAGGTCCTGACCGGAGACGACTGGTCACGCTGCGCGGACGTGGTCGATGCTGTCCTTGCGCACCCCGCGGCGGGGCGGTCGCTCGGGGCAACCGTGCTCCGCGAGGCCACGCTCACCTGGCAGGACTGCAAGGCCCGCCCAGACTGGATCGCAGATGGTCGCATCGTCGAGTTCAAGGTCACGCGCCACGCAAACGCAGGCGAGTGGATGGCGCATCGCGCGTTCGCGGATGGCTGGATGCATCAGCTCGCGTGGTATCGCGAAGGAGCGCGCGCATGCGGCATGGACGTGCAAGGCGGGCGGCTCGTGCTCGTCTCTCCCACCGCGCCTCACTTCGTCCACGCGCTCGAGGTCAAGTCCGACGCGCTCGACCTGATCGCGCTCGAGAACAAGCGCACGCTCGAAGCAATGCGAGAGTGTGAGGCGCGCGGTGTCTGGCCTGGCACGCCCGAAGCGTGGCGGCTCGTGGAGCCTCCGGCGGGCGCGCAGCTCGTGGACGTGGGTGAAGAGGTGGAGTAGGTCGATGCGAACGCGCACGCCCATTACCGTTCGATTCTGGTCGAAGGTCAAGAAAACGACCGAGTGCTGGGAATGGACTGGCGCTAAGAAGAAGAGCGGCTACGGCTGTATCAACCCGGGAGGCGACGGAGGTTCACCGCTAGCGGCCCACCGCGTTGCATATGAGCTCTTGGTTGGTCCAATTGCGAGCGGTCTCGACATAGATCATCTATGCCGCAATCGAGCGTGCGTAAATCCACGCCATCTACAGCCAGTCTCGCATAGAGAGAACATCCTACGCGGCAACCACCCGAAGGTGATCGCTCGTCGCGCAGGTTTGTGCAATCGCGGTCACTCTCTTGTGATCGGGCAGTCGTGCAAGGAATGTAGGAGAGAATACAGAAAGGAATACTGGAAAAAACATGGGCGATAAACTCGAAGCTGGCGCTCTGTACAGAGGACCGTGTGGGGCACTTCGCGATTCAAACTGGCTTACTGCCGAAACATTGCCGGTCGATCGAGACACGATCGTCACGATCGAGGCAGTCGTGCGGCGCACCCTGGTTAAGTTCAAAGACCAGGAGAAAAAAGGCTACGGCTCGCTCCGGTTCGCTGGCCGCGACAAGGAGCTCGGCCTCAACGCCACGCACATCCGCGTCCTCAAGGCGCTGTTCGGCGGCGACACGACGGCGTGGTTTGGCAAGCGCATCGCGCTCTACATCGATCCGAACGTGAATGCTTTCGGCCAGATTGTGAGCGCGGTTCGGATACGCGCCAAGCCTGTCCCCGCCGATGCTGTGTCCACCACTGATCCGAAGCTCACCACCACTCCCGAGTAACCCATGTCATTCGACTTCGACTTCACCGAGTACGATCCCGAAGGCCGCTCTATCCTCAAGGAGGGCGTCTACCTCGCGCAAGTCCGCGAAGCCAAGGAGAAGACGAGCAAGACCAACGGGGACAAGTACCTCGAGCTCGAGCTCATCAGTCCGAACACGAAGAAGCTGCTGCTCTATGACCGGCTCTTCTTCGGCGAGAAGGCGCGCAACCTCGCGTTCTGCAAGCTCTTCGAGCTCGGCATCCCGCAACCGGAACCGGGCGGCCGGCTCGCGTTCACGACCTCGGACTTGGTGGGGCGGCGCGTAGCCGTCCTCGTCGTGCACCGCATGGGCACCGACCAGCAGGGCAACCCTCGCACCGAAGCGGTCGTTGCCGCGTTTACCAAGCGGCCACCGTTCAAGTTCTGCGGGTACCTGGCCGAGGCGCAGGCCGTCAAGGAGGGGCTCGTGGGAGAGGTCGCAGCGGAGAGCGTGGATGGGACGCCGTTCTGATGGGTACATATCAGGAGTTTCTCGAAGCGAAAGCGCGGGTCGATTGCCCCTCAGGTTTCGAGCCGGAGTCGATCATGCCGGCGCTTTTTCCGTTTCAGCTCGACATCGTGAGTTGGGCGTGCAAGCGAGGGCGCGCAGCCATCTTCGCGGACTGCGGCCTCGGCAAGAGCCCGATGCAGCTCGAATGGGCTCGCCAGGTCACGCGCCACACGCAAGGGCGCGTGCTCATTCTCGCGCCGCTCGCCGTGGCAGCTCAGACGAAGCGCGAGGCCGGCAAGTTCGGCATCGAGGGCGTCGTCGTAGCGCGCAACCAGGCGCAGGCGGGGACGATCACCGTCGCCAACTACGAGATGCTCGACCACTTCGACGCCGAGGAGTTCGCGGGGGTCGTCATCGACGAGAGCGGCATCCTGAAGAACTTCACCGGCGCGATCCGGACGCAGATCATCGAGACGTTCAAGCCCACGCCGTTCAAGCTCGCATGCTCGGCCACGCCTGCGCCGAACGACTACATGGAGCTCGGCAACCATGCGGAGTTCCTCGGGTCGATGAGCCGGCAGGAGATGCTGTCGATGTTCTTTGTCCACGATGGCGGAGAGATGCAACAATGGCGACTCAAGGGGCACGCCGTCGCCGACTTCTGGCGATGGGTCTGCTCGTGGGCCGTCATGATGCGCAAGCCGAGCGATCTCGGTTACTCAGACGAGGGGTTCATCCTCCCGCCGATCGAGTACATCGAGCACATCGTCGAGGCCGACCCGCTCAAGGCCGGGATGCTGTTTGACTCCGAGCCGTCCACGCTAGCGGACCGACGCAACGCGCGACGAGCCAGCATCGACGATCGCGTGGCGAAGTGCGCGGAACTCGTCGCGGCCCAAAACGATCAAGCGTGGCTCGTCTGGTGCGGGCTCAACAAGGAGAGCGAGGCGCTGACGGCGGCGATTCCAGATGCGGTTGAGGTCACCGGATCCGACGAGCAGGAGCACAAGGAGAAGTCGCTTCTCGCGTTCGCGAACGGCGACATCAAGCGATTAGTCAGCAAAAGCCGCATCGCCGGTCTCGGGATGAACATGCAGAAGTGCGCGCGCCAGGCGTTCGTCGGCCTGTCCGACAGCTACGAGGAGCTGTACCAGTCCGTGCGGCGATCGTACCGCTTCGGCCAGACCCAGCCGGTCGAGATCCACATCATCACTGCCAGCACCGAAGGCGCGACGCTGGCGAACGTCAAACGCAAGGAGCGCGACGCGGAAGAGATGGCTCGGATGATGGTCGAGCACATGGGCGCGATCAATCAGGAGGATCTGCGCGGCACCGGGCGCACGATGTCCAGCTACGCGCGCGACGTGCGCCGCGGCGACGGATGGACGATGCACCTCGGCGATTGCGTCGAGGTAGCGCGCGAGATCGAAAGCGAGTCGATCGACTTCTCGGTCTTCTCGCCCCCGTTCGCGTCGCTCTACACCTACTCGGCGTCGGACCGCGACATGGGAAACTGCCTCGATCATGCCGAGTTCTTCCGGCACTTCGAGTTCCTGATTGCGGAACTCCTGCGCGTCACCAAGCCGGGCCGGCTCTGCTCGTTCCACTGCATGAACCTGCCGACGAGCAAGGTGCGCGATGGCGTGATCGGCTTGTCTGACTTCCGCGGGCAGCTCATCCGCGCGTTCCAAGACGCAGGATGGATCTATCACTCCGAGGTCTGCATCTGGAAGGATCCCGTGACCGCGATGCAGCGCACGAAGGCGCTCGGGCTGCTCCATAAGACGATCCGCAAGGACTCGGCCATGAGCCGCCAGGGCATCCCGGACTACCTCGTGACGATGCGGAAGCCGGGCGAGAACGCCGAGCCGATCGCGCACACGAGCGACACATTCCCCGTCGAAGAGTGGCAGCGTCTCGCGTCGCCGGTCTGGGCCAGCTTCGAGGGCGTGGACGATACCGGCTTTCTGCGGTGCGTCGGAACGAAGGTCGAGAAGTCGAGCGAGTACATCGACGGCGGCATCAATCCGGGCGACACGCTCCAGCGCGAAAGCGCGCGCGAGGAAGCCGACGAGCGGCACGTTGCTCCGCTCCAGCTCGAAGTCATCCGGCGCGCGATCCGGATCTGGACGAACCCGGGAGACCTCGTGCTGTCCCCGTTCGGCGGCATCGGCAGCGAGGGTTACGTCGCAATCCAGGAGGGCCGGCGCGCGGAGCTGATCGAGTTGAAGCGATCGTACTGGGAACAGGCGTGCGCGAACCTCGACGCAGCAACCCATGCCAGGCGTCAACCGGAGCTGTTCGTCCAGAAAGGCGTCGCATGATCCTCGTCTTCATCGCCTCACCGTTCCGCGCCGCAACCGACTGGCAGCGCGCCGAGAACGTCCGTCACGCCGAACGTGCGGCGCTTGAGGTCTGGAAGGCCGGTGCGTGCGCGGTCTGCCCGCAAGCAAACTCCGCGCTCTTTCACGGCGAGTGCCCGGACGATGTGTTTCTAGCGGGCTACCGCTCGCTCCTGCTCAGGTGCGATGCGGTCTACGTCGCCGGCCAAGAGTCGGAAGGTGTCAAGGCCGAGCTCGCCGTTGCAACGTGTCCGGTGTTCTACGACATGCCTGGCCTCGTCGCGTGGCTCGAGCGGAGCGAGGCTCCGCTGTTTCACCGTGGGTAGCTACCCTCGCCCATGCACGCGCTGCACCCACACGCGCGTCCTTGACTCGCACAGCGTCTGCCACGCTTGCAACGTCGGGCTCGTGGTCACGTGCATCGACTGCGGGAAGGAGCGTTCTACCGGGAGCAAGGCCAATCGGTGTCGCGCGTGTGCTGTGCGGTTGCAGCAGGGCGTGTTCCGGATTACGCACGTGCGGCCGTGATCCTTCGCGACTACCAGCTCCGCGCCGTCGAATCCGTCCGCGGGGAATACCGGCTCGGCAAGCGGCGCATCGTGATGATGCTGCCAACCGGATGCCATCGGAAGGGTCAGCGCCTTCTTCGCGCAGACGGCCGCTCCGTACTGGTCGAAGAGGTCTCCATCGGCGATCAGATCATGGGGCCTGGGGGGACGCGCCGCGTCGTCGTGCAACTGGCGCGCGGATGTGGGCGCATGGCGCGGATCGTTCCAGTCAAGGGCGAGCCGTTCGTTGTGAATGAAGACCACATACTGACGCTGGTCAAGACTCAGGAAGGCAATCAATTCCTGTCTGAGCGCGGTGGGCGGATGGTTGATGTTCGAGTCGGCTACTACGTCAAGTGGTCGAAGAATAAACGCTCACTCTACAAGCTCGTCAGGAGCGGGCCTGCCAAGTTTGGATGCGCGCCGTCGCAGCCGGACATGTATCGAGAGCTCGACCCGTACTTCCTCGGCGCTCTCCTCGGAGACGGCACACTGCGCCACACGGGGATTACTACTGCGGATCCAGAGATCCGAGCGATGTGCTACGCGGAGGCGGAACGGTGGGGGTTGACGATCCGCGTGGACACAACCGGAGGCCGCTGCCCGACGTACTTTTTCTCGTCAGGGAAGGCTCGCAGCGGAGAGAATCCGATTGCGGCAGCGCTCCGCTCGTTCGGGCTTCACAAGGATGTCGAGTGCCATCAGAAGTTCATCCCATGGGCGTACAAGCACGCGGACATCAACACGCGCCTTGCCGTACTCGCTGGGCTGATCGACACGGATGGATCGCTTGATCGCGCGGGCTACGACTTCATCTCGAAGTCTCCGATGCTTGCGGACGACGTAGCGTTCCTCGCGCGGAGTGTGGGCTTGGCCGCATACGTCAACCAGTGCGAAAAACGATGCCAGAACGGGAACGGCGGAACCTACTACCGCGTCAGCATCTCCGGTCACACGGACATCGTTCCGTGCAGGATCGCTCGCAAGCGAGCCCCGCAGAGACAACAGAAGAAAGACGTGCTCCGGACTGGGTTCACCGTCGAGTGGCTTCCAGATCCGGAGGACTTCTACGGGTTCACGCTCGACGGGGACGGTCGATATCTCCTCGACGACTTCACAATCACGCACAACTCGGGCAAGACCGTCCTGGCGGCATCCATGATCCGATCCGCGACGGACAAGGGCACACGCACGCTGTTCCTCGTGCACCGACGCGAGCTCGTGCTGCAAGCGGCCGAGAGACTGCGCGCGTGGGGCGTTGAGCCTGGCATCATCGCCGCGGGCTCGCCCGAGCATCGAGACCGGCCGTGTCAGGTCGCGTCGATCCAGACGCTCGCGCGGAGAGAGCGACCGGAAGCCGGCCTGGTGTTCGTCGATGA
>ERZ1292625.3582-Hain-H41-01um-R1-3582-length-12435-cov-5_pt1 | contig 12435 bp, 7 predicted proteins | sample MGYA00564400_ERZ1292625 | MGnify/ENA primary metagenome ERZ1292625 (study PRJEB36523, sample SAMEA6512639) | groundwater metagenome | collected 2019-01-08 | study: AquaDiva: Metagenomics assemblies of 32 groundwater samples
GATGGGAATACTGAACAACGAACCCTTACCGAAGCATTAAAGAACCACGAAGGAATAGGCAATTACCTAATAAAAGTAACCCTGGGAGAGGGCGTTGGAAAAACAAGCTTTTTATTCTGGATTGCCTATCATTTTAAGTCCGAATATAATTTCATATCAATATCACATATAGGAGTACTTGACCTACAAAAAATTATTACGGCTGCCAAAAATCTTAAACAGGATAATGGCCTCCCGGTCGTGTTTTTATTAGACAATGTGTCAGACCCGGATATCTCAAATCAGCTTGAACGATTTATTAACGAAATAAAAACTATAACAGATCTTTCAGATAGCATATTCATTATCTGTGAAAGGACGTCCCGCTTTGAATCAGAATTTGGTAATAACCGTATTGCAAATATTTTCGGAGGAAACCTTATAACCATTGAGAATATCAATGTTGATCGAAGTAAACTTTTTGAAAAAGCCTACAACGCTTTAACCCGTAACAACCTGTCGCTGGCTGATGATGTAATTAAAGAACAAAGCCGAAATGAGTATCTGAAAATAAAACTGGATTCAATTTCTGAACAGATATTTTCACTGATACGGTTTTTAAAACTCAAAAATGAAATAAATTATGCGTTTGCCTGGGAAGACTGGCAATCATTCATTAATAGCTCTCCTTCATATTCGCAGCTTCGGCATCTTTATGCTGTTGTCGCCTGCTTTTATCAGTTCGGGATACGGGTGTCGGTAAACATACAATCTGAAATATTACAGTATACCAGACCGCCGGAAATTATTTCTGCAATTCATGCCTTTGGTAATAATGATTGTCCTATTCAATTATCCGAAGATGGCGGTTTTTTGAAACTACATCATGAAAAGCTTGCAGAGTGGTATTTCAGAATGCCAGAAAATAGGCAAATTGCAAAAGCTTTCTTTACCAGGTTTCTAAATGAAATTACCAGCGAGACCAATGCAAAGCTGATACGCAAGATTAGAAAAATCTCAAAACTGGAAGAATTTCAGAGCTCCTTTTTAGTCGAATTCTTTAACCCGAATAAATACATTGAGATTATTGATACATATCTGGAACTTCCCGACGTATCAGACACAGAAAAGAAGAAGATGCTTGTAGAGAGGGGCCTAACATATATTTCTCTCAATAAGAAAGATGAAGCAATCAGATCTTTTGAGTCTGTATTACTGATTGAGGAAAATAACAATCATGCAAAAGACCAGCTTGCCAGAATATATCTTGAGTCACCGAAAAACTATGCTAAAGCATTTAATTATTATTATCAGATTTATAAAAATGATGGAACATATGCTCTCGGGCATTTGTATGCAATTATCGGGAAATGTAAAAATGAAGGTATAGAACCAGACTCTATAGGTGTTTTCCATTTCAGTGAGAATGACCGACTTGAGATTTCTTCAATGTTTATTCAAAGAAGGATTCTTGAGCCGGCTATAACAATTTTAGATTCCCTATCAGAAGATACTGCGTCATATGAAATTGCAAAGCAGTATAATACCATTGCTCACTATACTCCTTTTGCAGATGAAACAATTGAAGAAAAGAGGACATTATATAAGAAGGCAATTGATTGTATTGGGCGATCTGCTTATGAATCACATTCGATAGACTTCCATGTTGACTATGCTGTTTTTTTATATAGAATACGAAAATTTTCAGAGTCCACCGCCCATCGCAACGCAATCATCAAAGACCTCAAACCAGATGATAGAATAAAATTTGAGGAGCTCTTTTTGAGTAAAATTAGGAGAGTAACAAAACTTTTTTTTGTCAATGTTCCCGATAGGGATAATAAAATGGCGCTTCAAGATTTCTTATATGAACAATGCCGACATGCTGCTGCACTGATAAATAAAGACATGGCAAATATCGAGACCATCATAAAAGGCATTTTAATTTTACACACCGTTCGGTTTCACGCAGGGGGTGTGTTACCTAACGTCTCCTCAGACGCAACTTTGCAGCTCGGATATGCTTACACCTATCACGCCGAGAAGCCTATCAATGAACTCTCCCCGGCGGACAGAAAAATATTGGCTGAAAGTTATTATGATTCAGCATTACGGAGCGGAGCGGAATTTTCTCTTGGTGATTGCTATGATATGTTGCGAAATTTGCAAAATTTTCAATATAGTGATAAATATGAAAAATCAATAAGAGTCATTCAGTTGTTTTTTAAAAATCCTTGGAATAGAAAAGTGCCTGGTCTATACCGGATGCGGGGCAATGCACATTCGTTTCTTGGGCATTATGAACAAGCAATAAAGGATTATGAGAAGTCACTGGTGTTATTGCCCTTGTTTAGATATAAAAGTAAAGAGGATTTTAAAGGAGACAAAGCTTATGTTTATAATGGGATTGCTTCAATGGCATGTGATATGTTTGAGAAAAATATCTCTATCAATGGTTATGATTTGGCTCGTGCACTTTCATTTGCCTCACAAGCAGTGGTACTAAAACCGAAAAGTCCTTATTTGAAAAAAACTCTTGAAAGAGTTAAAAATCTCCTAGGATAGGCATAATTTTATTTTTCAAAAATTGTCTTTCCAAGCTGCCGCCGTACATAAAGGCGGCAGCTTTTTTGCCTTTTTGATACAAAAAAGCGGAGAGTGTTGTTCTCTCCGCTTCATGGCCTTTAGAAGGGTAAGTCATCCACGACTTCCTCTTTGGGAGCTTGGGGAGCGCCTCCTCCTTTAATGTGCTGGTGAACGGTAATTGAGTTCACATGACAGTTAAGGGAGGCTTTAGCTTCACCATCCAAGCCAGTATAGGCATTGATATAAATGCGGCCACTGATCTCTACTAAGCTTCCTTTAGTGAGCCGTTGTGCAATCTTTGAACTAATCCAGTAGGAGCAATTGTAATAGGTGGTGTGGGTGACCCCATCCACTGCTCCCTTGGGTTTGTAATAGTCATTGATTGCGATTGCGAAGTTCACCACCTCATTGTGGTCTTTCACCTTCTTTACTGTGGCATCTTTGGTGATGCGTCCGATAAGTACCATACGCTTTTGTTTTAGGTTAAAAAATGAATATTCGGCTTCGCCTGAGTTAGGCCAGCCTTAGGCAACCGAATATGAAGCGTTGGGAAGGAGGGCAAGGTTTGTAGAAAAAAATACTACCCACGCAGACATGACTCCTTTAAAAATGGGTGGAGATTTTTTTCGTTGCAACCTGAAAGGCATGACCTTGCCCGACGGCTGTGGGAGGAAATAACTTTGCCGACTGGCTGGCCGAAAAAAGTTATTTAGCGTTCTTGCCAAGTTCTTTCACCTTAGGCATCTCATTGTATGTTTTGCCATTAAGAATTCTTCCCGATGCTTTTTTATTGGTACCGCCCCATTGCTTGAAGAAAAAGGCCACACCAGCCTTTTTACATTGCTTTTGAATATCAGTGACCCATTCTTTTTCCATTGGCCTAGGTGTCCTGCCACTTTCACCACCGACAATAACCCAGTTAATTTTTTTAAGGTTTAAACCTTGTAGTGGACCAATAAGAGGTTCAAGTGACAGGAATTTAACTTTAGCCTTAGTTTTTCTTAGATAATCAATACGAGAAACTACCTTTTGGTTCTCAACAGAAACGCCCATCCAAATATTATGTGTCCATTTGAATTGAGAATGAATTTCAAATAGCCTTTCTGCTCTTTTTGTTAGAACCTGAAAAACATGCTGAGGATTTTTATTCATCACCGCAAATACTTTCTTAATATAATCAACCGGAACATCTTTATGAAACAAGTCACTCATTGAGTTGACAAAAACAATTTTAGGGCTTTTCCAGGTATCAGGGATGGTTAATGTATCAGGATGTATCCTAAGTTTAAAATTGTCTTTATATTTCTCTTGCCCCATTGCCATTAATCGTCTCGACATTACCTCTGCGTAGCAGAATTTACAACCCGCTGAAATTTTTGTACAGCCAGTTGTAGGATTCCAGGTCATCTCAGTCCACTCGATAGAAGATATTGCCATTTATTTAAATTGAAGTACGCAAGAATCGTTTAATAAAACTGACACTTTATGCTCAATTTCATCTGTAAATTTAGCTGTAATCTCCTCATCTGTGACTAATTTCCTTAATGCTCCCACATAATGACGACGTGAGTATTTGAATGACGTTTGATGCTCCTCAAACAAGCGAGAAGCAGTTATTGTCTTTCCCTTATAAGCTATGACTAATAATCTGCTCAAATCATTCACATTTTGGTCTCCGAAATCAAAAAGGTTATTACTCTCCATATCAAGCTTCTTTGCATCGAAGGTGTAGGTTCCATCTTTTTCCAGTGTCGTACCAATGTTATCAAAATCATGATATATCTGTTTTACCAAGTCATATCCTCTGGAATGTTTCGTGAAATGTAAAATATAGTGACTGGTTGCAGTACTATCCTCCTCCTGAAACCGAAAGGCGGTATAAAAAAGAGTATCAGAAATAATTTTTTGATATTCTTTGGCAAGGTTTTCAATAATTAAATTTAATCTATCTTCTACCCGAAGTTTATACTTCCTATCATTTCGCACATCATTAATTGTTGTGGGGAATAGATCCAACATTAGCTCATCAAACTTTTCGTTTTCAATTGCTGCATGAATTCTTTTTGTGTTTACAAATAAGAACATTTCATTTCCCCAATTTTGCATAAACTCTGCAAGCACTTTTGTTTGAACGGCCTTATATCCAAAGGGATCTATAAACAGTAATGTGGGATGAGGGTTTTTGCCGTCCAGTGTAGTTACTTTTTTCATAAGATAGTCGTTTAATTCCTCGTCCTCGCCAACAGTCTTATCCCCAAAGGCTGGTTCATATGCAAATGTTCCATTTGGAAAATGAGAATTAAAATTATTTTTTAATCTTTCACAATACTTATTGTCATTAAAAAGTAACTGTACTGATGAAGAAAGCTGTGCATCCGAAGAACAAGCCTTTCCAACAAGTATAGGGGTGGATAGGGCTCCATCCTCATAGATGCCCGGACCTGCAAATAAATCGAGATACCTTATTTGTGTCTGTGGCTTTTTTAGAATAATACGGCAATACTTTGGAAAGTACTCTGAAACGATGTTTGACTTGATTCTTGATGAACGGGTTTGTTGGGCAAAGAAATTATTATCCATGAATTTTCAATTGATTTTGGAGGTTTAATAACCTATAAAATTAATTATTTCCTCACAGAATTTGTTTGAAAAAGCAACAAAATAATTTATTGAATTTTCGTGGTTAGAAACTTTTATTTCAATGCGCCACCGTCCTGCGCCATGCGTTTACCGTAGCTGCGCTGTAAGTATTGTAGATATGCAAGCGTAGCATAGCGTGGCTTGTCTTGCGTGGCATACTTGTATGGGGAGGTAGTGTGCCAGCAAGACAACTCTCGGCTTCTTGTGTTCCAGCGACGGTAAACGCCAGCAGGTGGCGCCCCCACGGCAAGGCAGCGGAAAAGTATAAGCTACGCCTTTGCCTGGCATACTTTTTTGATTGCCGCAAGCGGTGGGGAAACAATGAGGAACTGCGAGAAGCTGTATGTGGTATGAGCGAAGCGAATAGGACATACAGATTCAAGGAGCAGTGGATGAAGGCGACCTCCTGCAGCCAAAAACCATGACAGCGGGTGCGAATGGGACATTTCCAAGGCGAAGCCATGGGAAGTCCCATGAAGTAACAAGCCCAACTCTATGCTAATAGTGTTGGGCTGTACGCTGGCATGTGTTTTTGATGGCAAGGGAGGGAGACCGAGACCTTTTAACTTGATAAATTATATATATGGAATCGGCTGATCAAATTCTTTCATGATCAAATACAAAGCTTTCATTAACATTGCCGCTGTTCTTACCTCTTTATTAAATTCAAGAGCTGCATATTGATACACACGATACTTGTTTGGGGTACCGATTTCAACAGTAATGGCATAAGAATCCATTGGCAGATAGTAATTAGGAAGCAATTCATGATAATCAGGAAGACTTTCAATACCCGTTGCCAGAAAACTATCAATAAAAATTTTCCACCCCGATACAGGATTTTTTGACTCAGTTCTTTTCCCAAACGTAGTTCTAAGTTGAAAATTTTCTGGTGGATCTTTATAATAATAAAAATTAGCGCTCCAGTCCAAGTTTTTATTTGTAAATACAATCACTTGCCCGGAATCTTCCTTTATATCATATGGTGCCCAAATTCTTATCTGCATCTCTGAACTCCCTTTTTCCAGCATAGGCAATCCAAGTAGTTGTTTAATTTCATTGGCCTTTCTTTGAAAAAAAGTATCTTCATCCATCCATTTCGGTACATCTCTGGTTATTGTATCGGGAATAATTTCTTTAATCTTAAGTTTAGTAGTTGGTTTGTTATCATGAGGATTACATGAGAGAAAAACAAACATGAACATTGATAATCCAAATAGTTTTTTCATAAAATAATATTATTGAATATATAGTTCAAAATGCCTTCAATGGTTTTTTCTGTTTTCTATGGGTAGTTTCAGCAGGTGGATTGTTTGAAACATCAGGAGGAGAACTGCTAGAAATAGTGACCCATTGATCAGTAACAGGTTTAAGATCATCAAGTTTGCTAACACCTTTCATTCTTACTGGCATTTCATTTATACGGGCATATGGAACTCGCCCTGATTGTGTAATCCGACCATTTTGGTCTCTAATTCCCCCATCACCCAAATCAAAGTTTTCAGCTATAATAACAGCTTTATATAGATCCCACCCGGGTCTATGAACACGTATTTCCCCAAGATTATTTAGCAAATAAAAGGTTAGATCTCCATTATTTCTTATTACGCCTACATCACCACTGGAATTATAAGTTCCTTGGCTAAATGATGCGCTCGTTGATTTGCTATCAAGAAAAGAATGATCGTGAATATGGGCTACAATTTCAGCCTTCTCAGGTAATGTTAGAGTTGCTTTATGATACTTCATATCCTTGCTTACATCAACCCCGGGGGAGAAATCTTTTGCACTTTCATCATCCTCAAGTCTTACGGCCCTAGTAAATCCAAAATATACCTCATTACCTATCATAACTCTATAAATCACAGCAGAGTACTCTGCCCTATTATTCTTCCATAGTCTTTGAAATGTCTTGGACCATCCGAAAGCCGCTGCATCCGCGCTCTTATATAAGGGATACCGCCATGTTCCAGGAGGATCTTCGGGTGGGTATCCTGGCAACATTCCATCATTGTCAATTAGCTCAAAGGGTTTATTGAAGCAGTAAACATAAGAAGAAACAGTTCTCATTAAATCAGCGAGTGGATCAATGGCATGCCATCTTCCTATTTGGGCATCATATATCCTTGCACCGTAATCCAACCACTCCAGACCACTACCATCAGAGAATTCTTGCCGTTGTTCTTCCTTACCGTTAAACTTTAATTTGTTGGATGGATTTCCGAAGCTTAAACTTTTTGAACTTATCGCTTGCATAGCCAACCCGAATGGATAATAATGAGTCTCCTCCAATATAGCTCCTCTAGTGTGCACTACTTGCAAATTGTCAAAGAACACATCCACAGGGCTTTCATTGCTCACATAAATATAAATATATCCGCTTTTCTGTGCTGTTAAATTTTGTAGTTCGCTGAAATGGTCTTTTAAAGCCGGAGTGTTATTCACAGCGCTAAAGCCCCCGCTTACAAATCTAAATTGCTCATCCAAAAACAAATAGTTAATAAATGCCTTTGGCCGTTGAGGATACCCGGCATTATCCCTGCCCGGGTCATTCAGATATGTATTACTTAGCGGCACTGTTACTCCGCTTATGCCGCTTAATTCTGTTGCATTGGTATGGCTGCCAGCCACAGCCCCCCCTGGGGTTCCCATCAATCCGTTTAAGAAGTCTAATATAGGTATTGCAGAGTTGCCACCAGTATTGTTTTGAAAGTAGTAACTCCTACCCAATATATCCAGCTTGTCCCCGGCCATTACCTTCAGTGTCATGCCGAGACCTGTTTTGTTAGTAGTGCTGTTTAATTTATATAGTTTTTGGCTGTTGGCAGCCTCAAATGCAGGGTCACTTGGATTGTTGCCAATTCCGTTGTCATTTATGTAAGCGGGCAATCCGGTTACCGTATTAGCTAAAACGATATTGGATGTTTGTATAGTGTAATACTGTTGTTCTGTTGCAATTTTGGCATCTTCCATGCTGGCAACAGGATACTTGTCCTGCTGTTGCTCTTCTGTCAAAACCATTCTCACATTTCCTAAATGGTCCTTCAGCATGTAATCATATTGCATACTTGCTGGTATTACGCCTGCCGCTTCTTTAAACCTTATTCTTCCTTCTTCGTGGCCTATAAACTGTAACCTGTCTGTATAGTTTCCTTCATCAGGTATCCAGCCGGTGTAAGGGTCTGGCCGGGTAAAAATATTTTTTGACTCATACACTATTCCTCCGATATAGGTAGTTTCAGTTGTTTTGGTGTAATTAGCCCCTTGCGGCTCAAATACTATTTTTTTAAGTTTATTTCCACCCGCATCATAAGTGTAAGTAATTGTTCCTTTACCGGTAACGGTTATCTCAGATGGAAGATTGAGATGATTATAAGTAATGCTGCCGATTGCTTTATTATTGTCAAGGTTCATATTGGCGTTTACATCATATGTATAATCCGTAATTGCATCAAATGAAGACTGCGGACTGCTTATGGTGAGCGCCGCTTTTGTAGTAGCCTGGGGGTGCGTAGTGCCGGTTTTAAAGTCTCCCAATTTTGTCAGTGCATCATTGTAAAAGTCGGTAACACTTTTTAGCTTATTGCTGTTTGGCTGGTAAGTGTATTTCAGGTTATCTATCTGCACACTGCCTGCTACCTTCAGTCCCCACTGCTGCATTTGCAAAATATTGCCATTAGCATCATACGCTGTACTTACATCCGTCCCATTGCCCATTTTCATATCAAAGTTCACTCCGGCACTCTGATTAAATATACCGCCAGTGTATTGTGTAAAGTCGGCCCTCATCAGCCGGTTGGCAGCATCATAACTAAAATCATATTTCCTTTTCTCGCCGTCACCTTTGCTTTTCCACACCACGCCTTCTATATTGCCGTTGTATTGCGGGTTCAGGTAGTTCTGCCCACCAATAAGGTTGTTGCTCGGTTTGTCGTACCCCAAGTCAAAGCCAAAATAGTTGATGCTATTTGCATCTCTCGCATAGTCACGGTTAGCACCCAGTATCCAGCCACGGATATTGTAGTCATAGGTCATTGTTTCAAGTGCAGCACTGGTATTGGGGTCAGTGCCAATTGATTTTTTCTTTACCTGCCCAAATTTGTCATATTCATTTTGGTCAATAGTTTTATAGCTGCTCATGGCATTGCTATTAACCTGTGTGTGACTTTGCTTCTTTTCGGTTTTTGCTAGCCTACCGAGGTCATCATAGGTCATCTGCGATACAACAACAGTGGTTTGAGCATTGGCGCCTGCCTTTTCTTGCTTTTGTATGGTTATAAGAGGCTGTCCTGCCCATGTATATTGGGTGGTTGCAATATCCAGCCCTCCGCTGATATTAGTGCTTTGCATCTGTATTACCCTTCCTTTCTCGTCATAGAAACTCACTATGTATAAAAAGTTAGAAGTGCCAAGTACTTTTATTTTATTACCAGTCACCATTCCTTTCACCTGTACAGTGGCTGTGTTGGCCTGGGCATAGGGCCAGGTGGTATTGGATGCTGTTTGAAAATAACTGTCATAAGCGTTGTTATAGCCGGATGTTAATGGTGATGGTATGCCCCAGTTGTAGTTGTCATAAAAAGTTTTTGTAAGCTCTTCGTATCCCGAACTGGTTACCGGATATGAAGAAGATATGCTGGCATTACTTAAATGAGTAACAAATGCTGTGGCATCTGTCCAAAGACCGGTTTCAACAGGCCTGTTTAAATCGTTTTCATATTTTGTCACCTGCCACTTATTGCTGCTGCGCATATTTGCATCCTGTGTCATTACCAGCCTGTCCCGGATGTCATAAACCATATAGACGACTCCTGCTCCAGGTACTTTTTTTAATATCATCCTGTTACGCTGATCATACTCATAGCGGAAACACTGTTCATTGAGTATGTCTCCATTCAGTGCGTTTATATCCCAGTTATTGGCAATCAATAATTCAACGCCTTTGGGCTGGATAACACACCTGAGCAGTCCAAAATCGTCATATATGTAATATGTGCAAAGCCATCCGGGATACCCACTACCGGTGGTGCCTGCATCGGCTGCTGCGGTTAACTGCACTTTCTTTAGAATAATTTGTCCCAGTTTGTCCTTAAACTCAATCACCTGTTTTCCGTGCTCATCTACCGAAACAGTTTTAAAAAGGCTATTAGAAGGGTAATTACCCGCTAAAGTGTAAACACCCCAACTGCCCGAAGCATATGTATCGGAGGCTGTCCAAATTTTAACTTCATCAGTAACAGTGTTAAACCAATATTTAGCCTCAACACCCCGATTGCTGCCTACCCAGCTATTGCCAATTGACATCGCCTTATTTACTCTGTTTAATGGAGACGACTCAAAATCAGTTTTGCTGTAGTAATATGTTTCTCCTTGGGAGCCGAATTGAGCATTCATAAATGTGGCCTGTTGCTGAAAAGGGTTCAGCTTAAATGCGCCGTCAGTAATTGATGTGTTTCCATCTGTATTATTTGCCGCAAAGTGCAAGTATTTGTATTGCTCTCTTCCAAACTCGTCATATTCCGTAGGGATTACCATATCTGCAAGTGTGCCATTGGTTTCAAGGGAACCCTGCTTTGCCACTGTTTGCAGTTGCCTTCCCAGCCCGTCAAAATAAGTTGTGGTTTGTTTTACATCTTTAAACGGCCTCGTCAGCAAATTGTTCCCGTCAAGTTCAGGTGCAGTGGCATCCCAGGTGCGAACAAAACTGACGGGTGTGTTTGATGGATAGGCAGCGGGGGGTGTTCGCTGGGCTTTGGCACCAAAAGAAACAATGCTTCCGCTTGCTATCAATACAAATTTTCTTATTGAGTTGTTGCTATACATGAGGTAATAAGTTGAGATAGTTTTAGTTTTCAGTTATCGCCTGGATCACGGTGCTGTCCATCGGGCTTACGCTAGGTGCAAACACGCCGATGATCTGCCCGTTTTTGTCAATTAAAAACTTCTGAAAATCACCAACAATGGTTCCGTTCAGTACACCATTTTCACTTTGCTGAGCCAGCCAGTTATAGATCGGTAGCATTCCGGCACCCGTTACATTGCCCTTTGCTGCCAGTTTGAATGTGACGCCATAGTTGTTCTGGCAGAACTGTTTGATCTCTGTGTTTGTCCTTGGCTCATTATTAAAGCTATTGCTTGGAAAACCTATTACAACAAGGCTGTCCTGGTACTGCTGGTGCAGTTGTTGCAATTGCGTTAACTGGCCCACTTCGTCTGCGTTTGTGGCAATATTCACAAGCAATATCTTCTTGCCCTGATAAGTGCCAAAACTTTGGCTATTGCCGTCAATGTCCGTAAAAGAGAGACTGTAGATGCTTGTTATAAAAATCGTTGCTGTAATTAGTAGTTTCAACATATAATTTCATTTTTTACTTTAATCAATTACAAAGACCTCCAATCGTACAAGGCGAAGAACCTGTTTCTGTATATATTGTGCTCTCGGAACAATCACTCCAGCGATATACATAGGTGCAGGTCCATACGCCACGGAAGTAGGTAGATGTTTTATAAATTTTTATACCTGTTTCGCAGATATTGTTAATACATTTCTTATCCACTCCGCTACAGTTGCTCTCATTACATGGCGGGTTTTGGGTGCATGTGCCGTTGGCATTGGCATACGCTTGCCCGTTGGCACTAATATCATTTTGGGCCTGCTGATCTGCATCAGCCTGACTGATGGTGGAGTTATATGTGCTTGCAGGAACGGTATAGGTTACCGAACTTCCAGTATATCCGGCCGGGCAATTGTTTCGGGTGAATGACTGACTTGCCTGCGCATTGTAGTAAGTGAGGGGGGATGCACAGTTTTCAACCTGCCCGGCGAAGTTGTAGCAGATTTTTTTTAAAATCTTTTTGTCCTGATCACGAATTATCGCAAGCCTGTTAAAAGCATCATACTCATGATAAGTGATACGATTATTGGCATCACATTGTGCTGTCATGCCAATGAGGGGAACGTAAGTATATGATGCCATTAATGCATTCTGAGGATATAAACGAAGCTCATCAATTGTTCCCGACCCCGATACAGTGACCACGCCACCCGAAGGGTTTGGCACTATATGCTCATAATATGTCCAGCCACTGATACTTCTCCCCGCTGTTGCAGTTGTACCATTGGCATTCTGTGTTCCATTTTTACTCCAATAGGAAACTGTATATGTGAGCGAACTGTTTAGTCCTGATTTGCTGACGGGACCACCGGAAAGTGCATATGCCTTTTTGCCT
>ERZ1292625.3585-Hain-H41-01um-R1-3585-length-12432-cov-5_pt1 | contig 12432 bp, 12 predicted proteins | sample MGYA00564400_ERZ1292625 | MGnify/ENA primary metagenome ERZ1292625 (study PRJEB36523, sample SAMEA6512639) | groundwater metagenome | collected 2019-01-08 | study: AquaDiva: Metagenomics assemblies of 32 groundwater samples
CTATTTAAACTTTTAAAAATTGAAATATCAACTACCTGATGCCGCTATCAAACTTAATTTCCACTTGGCTGATCTCCCCAAGTGTTACCTGAACATATTGTAGGGCGGCATAAGGCAATCCGCCGACAGCTTCTCCCGGGCCGATAATGTATTCACCGGCCGGAACTTTAATTTCAAATTTTCCGTCCGGTCCGACCGGAATCAATTTAATTAAGTTGCCGATTTTATTGGTGATCCGCAAAACGGTTTGGTGCGGCCGATCGGCGCATTCCTCTTCCTTCCCGACCTGGACTACCGGACAGACTGGTCCGATAGTTACCACTCCTTGTATGCCGGTCGCCGGCCCGGAAAGAGGAGCGGCCTCACTTTGCCAGGGGAAAATCCGGCACCACTCCTCGGAACAGGCGGCAGTAATGCCCAGCGCTAACAGGCCGGCAATGGCTAAGGTGGTCAGTGTTTCCATTATTGGATAACCGGCGATTATCAGCTTCCAGTCAATTTTTCCCCTCATATACTTGATTTTATCACAATTTTGTTATATATTTACCTCTAGCCCTGGGGCAGGGTATCACTTTAGGAGGAGTCAGTATGGTGGTCGCGACTAAGGCTTTGGAAGAAACGATCCTCCGCAAACTCAAACAGGAGAAACTGCCGCCGATTATTTTAAAAATGAAGAAGTTTTTCGGAACGCGCTCTATTGAGTCCTATACTTTTTTGAAGCTCAGTAGGCGGTTAGTTCGTTTTTTTGAGGAAGCGCAAACCGAAATTCTGAAAGTTTTCGTGGATTACGGCGCCGGAGTTGACTTAGATCCGCTGGATCTGCCATACAAGCTGGTCATCGGCGAAATGAACGGCGCCTTACCCAAGAATTTTCCATTCGTGGTCGCTATTTGCAAGTGCCAATCTATCCCGAATGAATGTTTCTTCGGAGTCGTTCCGAAAAGCCATATTCCAGGGATTCACGAGATGATTAGACAAGATATCGTGCCAATCTGCACCTGCGATACTCCCCAGAGTATTTCCAAACAGAAAATCACGCTCTGGCGATCTCCCGAAGCAGAAAAATGGCTTACTGGTTAGACTAACAAAAAAAGCGGAGTAGATTTACTCCGCTTTTTTCTTTTTCTCTCCAAACGCTCCGTCGTGCTTCCCATCAGTGCAGTCGCAATGTTTCAGATCTTTTTGGTAGTCGGGGCATTTCGGATCCTGGCATTTCCCTTCCTTTTCCGACACTCCCTCGCACCCGCCCAGACAAATGAAATGATGCATTTAGTAAGTATAAAGTATACGGTATAAAGTATAAAGTATGCCGATTGGAAATTCACACCGAACCCTCAAACAAAAAAGCCCGATGGGGGCTTTTGATTAGAGATTATTGATCCCAAATGTCCGAGGCGATTCGGAAATCGCATTTTGAGCACATTTGGATTGAGACCCCAAAGTATAAGTATTCCCTTCCGAAATAGTCTTTGCGATTATGAACACTCTGATGGCCATTGTATTCCTCATCTTTTAAGTTAACCAAGCAATGAGGGCAAGTACTAGTGATTGTACTGACCAAAACTTTTCCGCATTTCTCACACTCACATTTGAAATCAAGATTTTTTGGCTCCGAAACCGTAATCCTACCTTCGTAATTTCCCACGTAAACCCCGGCTACTAGAGAGTTTTTCAGATCGGGACTCGTTACTTGTTTCCAAGTATGTAAGCACTCATCTTGGAGCAGGGTGATGCGGGATTTCAATTTTCTAATTTCTGCACGAATAGCGGCAATTTCTTCTGACGCGCTTTGCGGCATTATGGCCTCCGATGAATAAAGGACTGAAGAGATATTAACCGATCTTAGATCCCGGCGCAACTTCTTTTTCCGGCATCAGAATCACCGGGCCGTTTTCATCTTTGGCGGCGAGCAGCATTCCCTGGCTCTCTATTCCCATCAGCAATCTCGGTTCTAAGTTGGCGACGATGATAATTTCCCGGCCGACTAAATTTTCCGGAAGATAAGTTTTGCCGATGCCGGCCACTATTTGCCGGTTTTTTGGTTGCCCGGTTTCATCCAGGTCACCGGCGTTCAATTGCAGTTTCAGTAATTTATCCGATCCCTCAACCCTTTCGGCGGCTAGGATTTTTGCCACTCGCAGTTCGGTTTTTGAGAATTCTTCAAAAGTCATTAGAAGATTTGCCCGGAAGTTTTAATGATTTCCCAGGATTGAATTTGACCGAGTGATTCTCCGGTTCCCAGCGCTTCACCCAGTTCACCGCCGAACTTTGTCCAAGTTGGAATACCGATCACGCAACGATTGTTGTTATCAATCGCCAGGCCTCCGGAGTTTCCTAAATCAATTTTAGCCGAAGTTTTATAGCGAGGGCCATATTTTGTCTGAATTGTTCCGCTGATGATTCCATCGGTAATAGTCAGGGTATTGCCTCCGAAAGCGGGATAGCCGAGTAGGGTTATCCGGTCACCGATTTTTATTTCGGAAGATTGGCAGTATGGCATTGGGAAAGCATCAAATTTTTCTTTGGCGTCAAACAGATGAAGCAGGGCAATATCCACTTCGGGATAATTTGGGTCATATTTCCCGATCAGGGCTACTCTCGGGACGCCTAGTTTGGCGTAAGATGGGGCTTCCGGCAGTTTGACGATACAAAAAGAAGTGGGGGATCCGGTTACGTGAAAGTTAGTAGTAATTGTAATTCCCTTGGCAGTATTTTTAGTGAGCCCGATTGTTCCTGAACCGGCGCGTTCATGAGAGCCGTTAGCGTCCTGGCAATGCACCCAGACAATCCGGGACATCACTTGGTTCAGCAGATTTTGCGGAAGCGCCAAGTGATCAATCTCACTTTGTGATTTTTCCAGTTCTTGAGCCAGACTTTTGTTTTCTGTCCGGAGATTTTTGAAAGAATCCGAGGTTTGCTGTTGCGCGCTACCTACTTGCCGTTCAATCAGCGCTAGTTGTAGTTTAGTACTCTGTAAGTCGCTTCCCAGTTGGCGCGCGACATAATAACCGGCGAAAATTACCCCTGATAAGGAGGCCAAGGCGGCGATAGAAGCGGTGGCGATAATAATCCTGCGCATTGCTACAATTCTAGCGTTTTTAAGCCAATTTTTCTATCCGGACGCCGATTAGCCGGATTTTTTTATTTTCCGGGTTTTCGCGATGATCTAGAAAGGGAGTCAGTAATCTTAAAGCTTCAAATTCCAGATCTCCGGCGATTTTTTCAGGAGTCGGTCGGGAAAACAAATTGCCGGTTCTGGAGATTGTTTCCGGCAGGGTTCGCGCCCGGGTTTTGGTGATGAAGTCGTCAAAGCGGATGGTAATGGCGATTGTTTTGAAAGAGCTGAATTCGCTTTCCAGAAAGCTCCGGACAATGCTGTTGCAAAGATTTTTTACCCGACCGGAAATGTAAGTGGAATCTTTTGAATCGCTAAAAAAAGTTTCCTGCTCGCCAATGGATTTGCGGTCGAAGTCTCCATAACCGGAGAGTCATCTTGTCCTCTGGATTTTTGGTAAATATCCGCCCCCCATTTCCCCAATAGTTTTTCCAATTCTGTTATAGAATATTTTTTTAAGTCCTGAATTTTAGAAATTTTCAAATTTGAGAAGATTTTTTCCGTTTTCGGACCAATCCCCGGGATTTTTCGGATTGAAAGGGGATTCAGGAAATCCTCAACTGCTTCCGGGGTCAGCACGGTCAGGCCGTCGGGCTTTTTGTAATCCGAGGCGATCTTGGCCACTAGTTTATTTGGACCGATTCCGATGGAGGCGGTCAGCCGGACTTCTTTTTTGATCGCTGATTTTATTTTTCTGGCGATTGTTTCGGCGGTGGAGTAGTTTTCGCAAAAACTTAAATCCAGATAGGCCTCATCAACGCTGGCTTGCTCCATAGTCGGCGTGAATCGGCGGATGATTTCCATAATTTCACCGGAAACTGCGCCATATTTTTGAAAATTTCCTCCAAAAAAGACCGCCGGCGGTTTGCCCGCGCTTTTCGCTTCCTCCGAGAGGCGCCAAGCGGTGGAGATTGGCAGAGCCGATTTGATTCCATATTCGCGGGCCTTGTAGTTTGCTGTGGAGACAACGCCTCGACCCTTTCCGTCTAAAGGATCCGCTCCGACAACGATTGGCTTGCCCTTATGACGAGGGTGGTCCCGCTCTTCTATGGCCGCGAAGAAAGCGTCCATATCCAGGTGTCCGATAATTCTTAGCATTCCGGGTTACTGCAAAAAATTTTGAGCGGCTAAATAAGTTCCGACAGCGGCGGCGGTTTCGGCTCGCAAAATTAATTTACCAAGCGTAACCATCGTCATTTTCGTTCCTTCCGCGGCAGTGGTTTCTTCTTCGTCCCAGCCGCCTTCCGGTCCGATAAAGATGCCAACTTTCGGCGGATAAACTTTGACTTTTGAAATTGGCATCCCGCTGGGCCGGAAGAATATATTGGTGCTGTTTGCCTCCGCGTGTTTTAGCGCGTCATTAAGGGTGAGCGGTTTGTGGATTTTCGGGACTATCCCGCGGCCGGATTGTTCCGCCGCTTCTTTGACGATCTTCTCCAGTCGTTCAAGGTTGATCGCGGTTTTTACAGTTCGCCGGGTAATTAGCGGAAATATTTCCGTCACGCCGGCTTCAGTGGCTTTTTGAGCCGCCAGTTCAAAATTTTCTTTCCTCAAAATTGAGCAATATAGAAAAATCTGGTTCTCCGGCTCGTTTACGTTTTCGCTGACGCTTTTAATCTTCAAAGTGACGCTATTCTTGTCTAAGGCGGTAATACTGGCCAGCGCCTCTTGTTTCTTCCCGTCGCAAAGGATTAGTTCCGCGCCCTCCTTTAACCGGAAAACATTTTTTACCTGATTAACTAAGCCACGGTCGGAAATCTCCAGGGATTCTTTAGAAAAATCAAAGTTGCCAATAAATCTATGTAACCGCATACGCTAAATCTACAACAGAAAACCAATAACTAACAACTAATAACTTATAACCAGAAGTTAAATTTTAGTTGCTTCAATTAACAGAAATAGGGGAATCTCTTTACGGGCGAGATTTTCCGCTTTAGCGCGTGGTCCTGGTTCGCTGGCCTTATTGGATTCCCATTCTTCTAATGTAGTTACCGCGAAGCCGTTATTACGCAGATTTTTGAAATAAACCTGTAGAGGGCGGTGGAATGAAACGGTGTATTCGCTTGGTTTATCGCCGGGATGCATGGAGATCTTCTCTTTGGATTCCGAAAGATAACCGTCTACTCTCCGATATTGCATCTTCTTACCATCGTCCCACCCCCAGGCGCTGCGCTTGGGGACACGGAAGGCCGGATGATTGAGTATCAGAAACAGTTTTCCGGACGGCTTTAATAGCCGGGCGCATTCGCTGAAGACCTTATGCAAGCTGTCCATATTTTGGATTGCCAAGACAGAAAATATTTTGTCTATGCTATGGTCGGCAAAAAACTCCATTCTTTCCGCGTCAGCGGCGCGGAAATTTATTCCGGGATGATTCTTTTTCGCCTGTTCAATCAGAGTTTTAGAAAGATCTATTCCCAGTACTTTAGTTCCCCTTTTTGCGATTTCTCCGGAAAAGAATCCCGGTCCACAGCCCAAATCCAAAACCACCTCATTTTTTTGAGGGTTTACCAAACGCAGTAAATTCGGAAGGATGACACTTTTTTGATAGTGCCCGATCACGTACTCGTCTCCCCAAGAAGTGCCTTTTTTTGCCGGTGCTGTCATTGATTAAACCTACAACAAAAAACCACCCCGACACAAACGGGGTGATCTTTTTTATACTTGATACTAACTACTTTTTACTTCTTCTCTCTGCGGGCCGCCAAGAGCGCCCAGGCGCCGATGGCCAAGTGTAGGACGGTGTCTAGGGGATTCTCCAGGTTAGCCCCGAATAAGCTGGTGCTGACTATCAAACTATATAAACCAACCATAATACTGACTACACCCAGGGTCATTACCAGCGCCTTTCGCAGATTACCGGGCATTACTATTGCCGCGACCAAAGCGATGCCGCCGACCACTAGATGAGCCCAATTTTCACCATTATCAAACCACCAGGCCGAACCGAAGATGCTTTGTCCCGGTGTCGGGCCGATAATACCGAAAAAACCCAATACCGCCACCAAGACCAGGACACCGCCACCAATCATCAAAAACTGTTTTGTATTCATCCCTCTATTGTACCAAATCCCGTTAACTAAAATTTGTAAATTCGGAAGGCCGGCTCACCCTTCTGATTTTTAATAACAATCGGGAGAAGTCCTTTGGCCAATAACGATTGTTCAAACTTCGGTCCGTCCAGAGTCAGCCGCGAGTTTTCCTTAACCAGTATTTTCTCGGCCGGGGTGACGAAATAGGTAATATGCTGGGGGAGTTCAAATTTTTGCAATTCCGCGTAACCCTCGGTTTTTACCACCGGCCAGCCGTGGTAGACCTGTAAGCGGTCAAAACTCCAGAATTTTCCGGCATCCTGGAGGTTGTTGTCGTAAATGAAAAGCGCTGAGTATGGTTGATTGCCACTCCGCTCCGCGCGGCTTAGATCCAAATCAATGATCTTGTCCAAAAATTGATATTTTTGATTCAAGACAAAAGCCGGGAATTTTCCCGCCAGCTCGCCGGCTAGCCAATTATCCAATTCGTTGTAACCCCATCGGTAGTTTTCGTAGCGCAATCTGGAGAAAGTAAAATGTTTCGCTCCGATCGGGTAGGGAAGGATATCGGTATTGATGGTATAGAAAATTTCCCAGAGCAGAATTAAAACCAAAGCGGCTTGAGAAGCTTTTCGGGATTCCGACGGCCACTCCGTCATCAGTTTTCCGGCTATCAGCGCCAGAAATGGCGTCAGCATCGCCAGAAATCTCGGCGCCGGGCCGATCACTCCGATAATCAGCATGGCTGTGGAGATAACGCAGATCAACAAGAAAGCGGAAGAGGTGCTGCGTTTCCGGAAAGTTTCCCAGAGCAACCAGCCCAGTCCAATCGCCGATATAATCAAGAATGGCCAAGAATTCGCTTTTGCCATCGCCGGAACAAAATCCTTAAGTCTACTCAACAAATTTCCGGCCGCTTCTTTACCGGGAGCGGACTGCCAAACTTCCGGATTTTGTCCGAGGAGATAGGATAATTGAAAATCAAAATGACCGACCGATAAATAAAGATTGAGATTATAGATGATCACTGGAGAGAAAATAATGATAGCCAGTAAAAGCCCTAGCCAGAGAAATTTTTCTTTTAGCCACTCCCGCCGGAACAATAAAATATAAATCAAAAAGATCGGCGCCAGCACGGTGGCGTTGTATTTGGCGAGCATTGCCAGGCCGGCTAAAACTCCTACAGCCAAGAGATATTTTTTTGCTTGATCGGCAAGCAAAAAGAAATAAATCGCCGCCAGCATCAGGGCAATCAGGATTGGTTCTTGAATTCCCAGCCGAGCGTTATGGACAGCGTTGACGGTGACCGCGTAAAGAGCGGCGGAAACCAGCCCGGCCTTTTCTGACCCGCCTGCCGGCGAGGCAGGGAAAAGTTTTCTTCCAATCAGGTAGATCAGATATACCGAAATTACTCCGGCGACCGCCGACGGCAGGCGAAAGCCGAATTTATTCTCCCCGAAAATTCCCATGGAGATATTTTGGGCGAGAAAAACCAGCGGGGGATGGTCGTGGAAGGATAATTTCGTCCACCAGGGGATCCCGCCTTCTTTCGGTAAATCCGCCGGGTAGGGAATAATTTTATTAGCGCGATTGATCGGATCAAACCATTCCAACGGCGTGGATTGTTTCGGCGCGTTGTCGTAATCCAGCATTCCGATCGCCCGGAAACCGTAGAATATTTCATCACTGCCGGTCAGATCGCCTTGCCAAAGCCAGACAACCCGGAAAAGCGCCGCGACCACTAAAATAGCAATTAAGAGTTTTTTCGTTACTGTCATTACCTTATAATAAAGCAATGCGCTTAACTGACAAACGGATTTTGCTTTTGGTTATTCTTGTCTATTTTGTTATCTTTGGCGTACTGACTTCATTGCGGCATTACAATTTTGAGACGCAGGCCTGGGATTTAGCGGCTTTTGTCCAAACTATGTGGAACACCACTCAAGGGCGGGTGATGTTCAATAACCTTGAGCAGGTTTCCAACCATCTTGGCCTACATATGAGTCCTTGGCTATTCGCGCTGGTTCCCGGCTATGCCGTTTTCCCGACGCCCTATTTCTTATTGATTGCACAAACTCTAGCGTTAGCTCTGGGCGCTTGGCCCCTTTATTTATTGGCGCAGAAAGTTATTGGCCGTAAGCCGTTATCCTTGTTACTTGTTTTTTTGTATTTGCTGTACCCCTCACTTCATTGGTCCAATTTTTACGATTTCCACGAAATTACTTTTTTCATTCCCTTATTTCTAGCCGCTTTTTATTTTGCGGAAACCAGACGTTGGGGTTGGGCGGGAATATTTTTTGCTCTGGCCGCCAGCACGAAAGAAGACGCGATTTTGGCGGTGATGTTCGCGGGAATATACTTTTTGTTTTGTAAAACGGACGTCATTGCGAGTGACAACTTTTTTGTAAGATTGCTTCACTTTGTTCGCAAAGACCATCGCTTCTTTCCGTCATTGCGAGTCCGCCAGCCGGCGGGCGCGGCAATCTTACCTTATTTTAAAAAAAATAAAATCAGGATTTTTGGATTAACGGTGATCGTCTTGGCTCTTATCTATTTTATTATCGCAGTGAAAATTCTGATGCCCGCGCTAGGCGGCGGAGTGCTGCGTTTTGACCGTTACGCGAATTTCGGCGCCACGCCCACTGAAGCTATTACAACTGCTATCACCAACCCCATTTTGGTGGCGCAGACCATTTTTACCGGAGAAAAATTGTTGTATTTACTGATTCTCCTGTTGCCGGTCGTATTTTTGCCGCTTTTTTCCTGGCGAACACTGATCCTACTACTACCGGGACTACCGGAAAATTTACTGACGAATTACACATTTCAGTTTAGCGGGTTGTACCACTACGACTCTATTTTAATTCCGGCTATTTTTATTGGCGCGATTTTTGGAGCCCGCAATTTTTTGGATTGGAAACCGCGATGGGAGCGATATTTGTTTTGGATTCTAATTACAGCGACGGCTATTAGTTTTTTGGCCCGCTCGCCGATTAATTTCAAGAATTTTCCTTTGCATTATTTCCGAACTAGCGCTCAAGAAACGGCTTATCGCAAATTAGTCGCGCTGGCGCCGCCGGGAATTTCCGTGGCCGCTACCACTAATTTAGTTCCCCATCTTTCCCACCGCGAGCACGCTTACGCTTTAGGCGTAGAAAAGATGGCGGTGGATATGGTGATTGCCGATCTGGCTGATACCTTTGGTTTTAAAAGCGCCGAAGAGATGAATCAATATCTGGAGAGTTATACGCAGAGCGGGTTTTATCAGGTCCAGCTTTTTGAGGAACGCTATCTGGTGATTATCAGCAATAAGTTGAAGTTAGTGCCAAAGGAGTAATGCACAGCCCAGCTGTTTACCCCCCCCTGGTTAGTTTATAAATTAAACCAGCGCGCGCCGCGCTTTATTGTGTATAAAAATAAATCAAAATTTCTATTATTCCCGATCGTGGCCGGTTTTTTGCTGGTTTTTATTTTTCTTACTCCGAAAGCTCACGCCGTCACCTTTACCTGGGATGGTGATGGAGGGGATAGTAATTTAAGCACCGCCGGAAATTGGGCGGGAGGAACGGCGCCGACCGGCGTCAGCGGCGACGCGTTGATTTTTACCGGCTCAACCGGCCTTGTTCCTAACAACGATATCGCCGCGGCTACATTCACATCAGTCTCATTCACGGCCGGCAGTTTCAAGTTGGGCGGGAATGCTTTTACTTTGGATGGAGGTTCAGCCGCCATCAGTAATACGGTCGGATCCAGCACTATCAGCGCGAACATTACTTTCAGTGTCGCGGCGCCAACTGTTTCCGTCTCGGACTCTTCAAGCTTGAACATAACCGGAACGATAGATAACGGCGGCTTGGCGATTACCACTTCTGTCGCCGGAACCTTCGGTGTGAGCGGAGTTATTTCCGGCACCGGCGCGATGATCAAAACCAGTACCGGCGTTCTGATCCTTTCCGGCGCTAATACTTTTTCCGGAGGACTGACAGTTAAGCAGGGCACTTTTATTCCTGCCGTCAGCAACTCTGGCACCACCAGCGGCGCCGCCGGTCCTTCGGGTAATGGTATTACGCTCGGAGCTTCCGATGGTGGCACGGCTAGTATTTTCGCAACTTCCACGGCCGCCTATACAATATCTAACGCTATTACTTTGGGAACCAGCGCCGTCGGATCAGTTAGCCTCATCAACAAGAATGCCGCCACCATCACCTTCAGCGGCGCCTTCGCTCTTAACGGTATTGATCTAGCAATTTCCATCAATACTGGTAACGGCGGAATGACCATCAGCGGCGGGATTACCGGCACAGGTAATGTGACCATCAACAACTTTGGCGTTTCATCCACGGTTACTATCAGTACGACCTCATTTAACAACACCGGCACTATCACCAGCACCGGCTCCAGCACCGGCACCGTTACCATCAGTGGCGGCATTGGCGCGAATGTTACTGGCATAACGCTGAACAGCACCACCTCAGCGCTAACTATTTCCGGAGCTTTAACCGTACACGCCACCGCCACCACTCTTACCAACAGCGCTGGCACAAAAATATTGACGGTATCGGGCGGTACTACCGGCACCGGTAATCTTATTGTGAACAACGACAGCTCTCTTGGTGCGGGTATTACTATTTCCGGGACTTCGGTGAACCACACCGGGACGATTACTCATTCTGGTTCGGGAACACCATCTCTAAGCAGCGCGGCTGTTCTTATTAGCGCCGTCATTGGCACTAATGTTACCGGCGTTACCATCAACACTACCGCCGGAGGGCTTCAGCTTTCCGGAGCCAATACTTTTACAGGAGGAGTAACGGTCAAAAAAGGTCATTTTATAGTTGGTGTCAGCAACAGCGGTAGTACCAGTGGCGCCGCCGGCCCATCCGGCACCGCCATCACCATGGGAGCTTCTGATGGCGGCAATGCTACTACATCAATATCTACTTCTAGCTTTACCATTTCTAATCCCATCAATTTGGCATCCGGCGCTGTTGGGTCTTTGGCCATTTCGGACTGCGCTGGCACTAGCGGTTGCTCTGCATCGCCAATTTTCAGCGGAGCGATCGCTCTTGGCGGCAACAATTTGTTTATATCTAGGACCTCCCTCTCCGGTGGGATGACCATCAGCGGCGGTATTACCGGCACCGGCAATGTGACTTTCAGCGGGACCGGCGCCGCTACGATGACTGTCAGCACAAATCCTATTAACAACGTCGGTACTATTAACACTACGGATGACGGTGGTACTGGCCTATTTACCATCAGTGGCGGTGTCGGTTCCAATGTTACGGGGATAACTCAAGGTACTGCCAACGCAGGGTTTACAATCAGCACCACTGCCCTGACCGTGAACAGCGCCGGCACAACTCTAACTCACACCACTTCCTCCACCGCAGGGAGGGTATTGACGGTATCGGGCGGCATTTCCGGAACCGGCAACCTTACTCTGAACATCAATGGCACTGCCTCCGGCGGCATTACTCTTTCCACAACTGCAATCAACCACACCGGCACGATTACTAACTCCGGCACGGGAACGGGGACTGCTTCCATCACCGCCGTTATCGGCACCAATGTTACTGGCGTTGTTCAAAATAGTAGTACTTCAGCTCTTTCGCTCTCGGGGGCCAACACCTTTACCGGAGGGCTGACAATCCAAACAGGAATCGTTAACGCGAATGTAAGTAATGCGACCACTGTCAGCGGAGCCGCTGGGCCTTCAACCGTTGCCATTACCCTTGGATCTTCCAGCGGCGGGGCCGCTACTTTGCGGACAACCACAACAGCGATTACAGTTTCCAATCCAATAACTCTCGGCGCGGGAGCAGTTGGCACCACGACAATCAGTAACGGCGCTACGACTATCACTTCAACTTTCAGCGGCGCTATTAATTTGAACGGCAACAATCTTGCCCTCGGTGTCACGGGAACCACCGGCACTCTGACTATCAGCGGCGACATCACCGGCACCGGCAACATAATTGCAACAAACGCCGGCACCTCCGGCTCCACACTGACTCTAAGTGGAAGTTCTATCAATAATGTCGGCACGGTCAATATAAATAATTCCAGCTCCGGCACCGTTACCCTCGGCGCTGTTGTAGGCGCCAACGTCACTCATTTCCGATATATATCTTCGGCGGCCGGCAAACTTACCGTCTCCGGATCTAATACTCTCAACGCTTTCCGTGATAACGACGGTTCTTCGGCCCACACTATTCAATTCACCGCCGGCACTACCCAGACCATCGGCACCTGGGAGGTAGCGGGCTCCAGCGAAAAATTAGT
>ERZ1292625.3590-Hain-H41-01um-R1-3590-length-12421-cov-10_pt1 | contig 12421 bp, 12 predicted proteins | sample MGYA00564400_ERZ1292625 | MGnify/ENA primary metagenome ERZ1292625 (study PRJEB36523, sample SAMEA6512639) | groundwater metagenome | collected 2019-01-08 | study: AquaDiva: Metagenomics assemblies of 32 groundwater samples
AAAACAGGGCCAATACAACAACAATAATCACATAACCCAAAAACACTGCTATAAAGGAAAAAACTCCGTGCTCTATCCTCGCGCCAAGCTCTTTGGTTAAATACGCAAAGATGATTCCGGCAAGAAGCGACCAGATAACTATGAGCGAAATTGAAAGGCGCAGTTCTTTCGCCATAAAAAATCTCTGTTTAATCTCTTTCGCCTTCCTCTTTTCCATTATAAATATTCTATCATTAAACATGAGATTATTATCAAGGATTATTCTTTTTATCACAACTCTGCTTTATGATGAGTATATGAATAAAAGGCATCTGAAGGCAACCACTTCATTCTTAGTTCTAATAACGACATTGCTTTACTGTCTCTGCGGCGATTCATCTGCATTCCTAAAACCCGCTAATCCCGGTTACGTCAGAGTTATTAAAGTGCATGACGGTGATACCATAAGCGTAATTCTAAACGGCAGGAAGGAAAAGGTGAGACTTATAGGAATAGATGCGCCTGAACTGAGGCAGCGGCCATGGGGTTCAAGAGCAAAAAAACGCCTTAAAGAACTTTTGAGCTCCGCCGGATGGAGAGTTATTCTTGACTTTGACGTGGAAAAAGCAGATAGATATGGCAGGCTCTTAGGCTATCTGATAACGTCGGAAGGCAGCATACTGAATGTGCGGATGGTCAAGGACGGTTATGCTGTGCTGCTTACAATCCCTCCGAATATCAAATATGTTGATGAACTGAAAATGGCGCAAAATGAGGCAAGACAGTATAGACAGGGGATATGGAGCGGTAAAGGACTTAAAGAAAGTCCGAGCGATTACAGGAAAAAACACCCGTACAGGTAAATGCTGTCACCATACTGCCGCTTGATTTCTTAACCGCTGCGCCTGTGCCGTTAAAAAATTATTGACAGTCATTGCTGTTATATGATATATAAAATATAGTTTATATAAATTAACAAGATAAGATAATTTCTAAGCTTAAAAAATAAATATACTTATACCTTCCATAAAAAAATATTTATGGAACTCGTAGAAGGGGTCAAGGCAAATGCGGGAACTTCAGGATACCTTTAAGGCGCTCTCTGATGCGACAAGGCTGCGGATATTAAAGCTGCTTGAACATGGAGAGCTGTGCGTTTGCGATATTGTCGCAGCTCTGGACATGATTCAGCCAAAGGTCTCTTTTCATCTGGGGGTGTTAAAAGAAGCAGGCTTTATAAAGGACCGAAAACACGGAAGGTGGATTCATTACAAACTTGATGATGCTGACATGTTCAAAAGGTCTTTAATCCTGTCTGTGCTTGAAAGAACATCTAATGCTGCCGCCGCAAAGGATAAAAAGCGGCTTGAGAGGTTTTTGAAGAGCAAAAATACAAAAACAGATTGCATCAACCTTGAAAATAAGATTATTAGGGTGAGAGGTGAAAATGCTTAAAGTAATGTTTCTGTGCACGGGAAATTCCTGCAGAAGCCAGATGGCAGAAGGGCTTGCAAGAGAATTCGGTAAGGGCTTAATAGAACCATACAGCGCAGGGCTTATGGCCGCAGGCTTGCATCCAAGAGCTGTTTCAGTAATGAAAGAGATGGGGATAGACATATCAAAACAAAAATCAAAAGGCATAGACGAATCTCTCTTGAGAAAAATGGATATTGTCATCACGCTATGCGGCAACGCGGAAGAGTCCTGCCCATGGACTCCGCCTGAGATAAGGCGCATCCACTGGCCGATAGCCGACCCTGTGGGGACAATCGGTTCGGAGGAGAAAATCATAAATGAATTCAGAAAAACAAGAGATGCGATAAAAGAGAGGATAATTAAATTTATTGCGGAGGTAAGAGATGCTCAGGGGATTGCTTGAAAAACTTCACAACTTCAGGCTTCTGCCGGTATTTGTTATCGCAAGTATGATTATCGGCATTGCCGTCGGTGAGTGGTACGGGATTTCAAACTTTGAACTCACACCTCCGATTGCTGCTATCAAATCCATATTCCACGGCGCTTATGAGTTCAGCATTCCAAACATGCTTGCATTGGGTATTGTTTTAGGTCTTTTTATGATGATGTATCCGGCTATGGCAAATATCAAGTTTGAGGATTTGGGAAAAGCTGCAAAATCTCCGAAACAATTGCTCATCGTCATGTTCTTTAACTATGCTATCGCCCCGTTCTTTATGCTCCTTCTCGCAAAAATATTTTTGAGCGGTGAGCCAGACCTTTACACAGGTCTTGTCCTTTACGGACTCGCCCCATGTATTGCAATGGTGATAGTTTTCACATACCTTTCAGCCGGAAATGGGCCGCTGGCTATAATCCTCGTTGCGATTAACTCCATTATCCAGATGATGCTGATTCCGGTCTATGCCAAACTCCTTTTAGGCAATGTAGGGTTTGATGTATGGGTTGTAGGCGAAAGCGTGCTTTTGTATCTCGGAATTCCCCTCATTGCAGGAATACTTACAAGATTTTTAGGCGTAAAAAGATTCGGCGAGGAGTGGTTCCATAAGCTGAAGTTTTATCTTGATACCATGTCTATCATCGGGCTTTTATTCACTTTGGTTGTGATGTTTGCATTGAAAGGAGACTTGATTCTTGAAAAACCGATGTTTATTGTGCAGTTGGCAATTCCGATGACGCTCTTTTTCTGGATTATGTTCGTTGTCGTTTACCTTACAGGGTGGAAGCTGGGACTGAATTATAAGGATGCTGTAGCAGTAGGATTTAATGCCACGGGAAGGGATTTTGAAATAGCTATTGCCATAGCAATTACGGCATTTAATCCAACCGTCGCGCTCGCAACGGTTATAGGCCCTCTGATTGAAGTGCCTGTAATGCTTTCCCTTGTATGGTTTGCAAAATCAACCGGTCACAAGCTATTCAAAGAGAAGATATAGAGATGTGGAAGAATATGCTATATCCCGATAGAAAATCCGAGGACTAAAGTCAAGGAGGCAACAAATATGAAAATTGAAGTCTATGACCCGGCGCTGTGCTGTTCATCAGGGCTATGCGGGCCAAGCATTGACCCTGTTCTGGTAAAGATGAACTATCAGCAGCGCTTCCATGGGAAAAAGCGGGGATTTATGAAACGGCATAAGAGACAGGAAAACGTGATGGAGGCAGCAGCTTGAAAACCGGACATTTCTATTTTGCTAAGAATAGGACATTTCTACTTTGGCTTGACAAATATAAAAATCTCACTTGATAAATATAACTTTCTAATATATATTAATGTTGCGTGGATAACGGCAGAGCATTCAGGGGCTCAAAGAGGAGACTATGAATCTGTCAGACATAATAGCACGTTATATGCGATTGAAAGATTTAGGAGTCCTTTCTGTAAGGATTGAGGGAGAGAGCCATCTCCTGAAGATATACATTGACGCCGGTGGGGTCAGTTCCCTTAGCCTCGGCGCCTGTAAGAACGAAGAATGTCTTAAGAGAATGAATGGTCTCACTTGCCTGGAGCATTTTTTTGTAAAAGGTGTAAAATCTCCTGCGCCGTCAAAGCTGCCTTTAACTGCAAGACTTATGGAACTCTTAGGAATAGACGATTCAGAGTTAAGCGCAGAAACAATGCCTTCAAACCCTGGTGTCAACATCCAGCCTCTCGTGATTACGGATGTTGAAGAAGAGATTATTGATTTAATTGGACCTATTGGGAAAATGATTGTAGATAATATCTTCTCTGAGATATCATACAGACGGGGGAATTCCATGCCATCGGAAGATTACTACTACCTCTTGGAGTCTCTCATAAAGGAATTGCCGGTTCAGCAGAAGACTTCGTTCAGTGAGAAATTTAAAAAGCGAGGCAAGTAACAATTTTGTGCGATTGGAAGATAGAGGCTTCATTGTTACAGAAAAGGTCAATTAAATGCAATATCATAAAGGAGGGTTTCTATGTTTAGAAATCTTAGATTGAGAAAAAGATTTGTGGTGATTTTGCTTATAATTTTCTTTGTATCTCTCCCAGTGATGATAGTCAGTTCCTACTATATCTTAAGAAAAAATGTAGATAGAGAGATATTTGAGAAGGCAGAGTTCTTTCTTTTCACAATGGAGTCTATAAGGAAACATGTCGGGAAGGTAACCAGACCAGCCGTGCAAAAAGAAATTCCTGATAAATTTATTGTTGAAGCAATGTCAACCTCATTCAATGCAAGAGGAGTCGCAGAGAGAGTCAAAGCGCAGTTTACAGAATATACCTTCAAACATATATCGCTAAACCCAAGGCACTTGCCAAACAAGGCCGATAGTTTTGAAGAAGGGATTATTAAGAAATTTAAGGCAGATAGGGGATTAAAGGAATGGAAAGGTTTTGTAAAGAAAGAGGGTTCTGACTATTTCGTAGTTGCAAAACCTGTTGTAAGTGATGGTACCTGTCTCCAATGTCATAGTTCTCCTGAAAATGCGCCAAAAGAGGTTATAGCAAAATATGGCAGTACTGCTGCCTTTGGATGGAAAGAAGATGAAGTGATAGCGTCTCTCATTGTATACGTCCCTACCAAAATTGCAATCGAAAATGCAAAGAGAGCGCTCCTTATGTTCACATCTTTTTATGGAGGCATATTCCTGTTAGTCCTTATCATTATTGACAGATTGATTATAGCCAGTATAATTAAACCAATAGAACATTTTGCGGACGTAGCGGATGAGGTAAGCCGGGGTTGGTTCGATAAAGAGTTTGCTGTTAAGACAAATGATGAGATAAAGACCATTGCAGATGCATTCACAAGGATGAAACTAAGCCTTGCCAAGGCCATGGATATTATGAGGAAAAAGTAATGGTTAAAGGAAAGGTCGTTGTCATAGATGACAGCCCCACTGTAAGAAAACTGGCTGAGATTGTCCTTCAGGAAGAGGGATATACGGTTTACACAGCAGAAGACGGGGAAGAGGGACTTAAGATAGCCGAGGAGGTATTCCCTTCTGTGATACTTGTTGACTTTATAATGCCTAAGATGAACGGCTATCAGTTCTGTAAAATGGTGAGAAACAACCGATTCCTCAAGAATGTCCCTGTTATACTCATCACCGCAAAGGGCGAGGATGTGGGAGAGAAGTTCACAGAGAAGTTCGGTGTGGTGGACTATTTTATAAAGCCCTTTCAACCCGAGGAACTCGTCGAGAAGGTGAACTCGATTGTCCAATCACAGAGGACCGGGGATACATCTGTATTCGAGGCGATGGAGGAACCCGAGATTGCAGGGGCAGTTTACACATCTGATATTGGTGAGACTGTTGATATTGGTGAGACTGTTGACAAGGTAATACGAAGATTTTTTTACAAGGAGTTTCCTGTCTTGCTTCAGAAAAGCATTGCGGATATTTTGAAGCAGACAGGGGTGTTTAGGGTGCCTGGCATCGCCTTGTCGGGAGATCTTTCTAATTTCAGTCTTTTCGATATTTTTCAGCTAATCGATACCGCTAAAGCAACCGGAAAACTGTCTGTCTATTCACCTGTTCTAAGTTCAGAAATATATTTTGATAAAGGAGGTATAGTTTACGCCTCAACGAGTAAGCAGGGAAGGAATATCCTTTCTGGAGACCTGCTTAAAAAGAGAAAGAACATCCCGAGGAAGGTATTTAATCGAGCATTTAAGGCATCGAGGGCGACAGGGGTTCCCATTCTCAGGGCCTTTGTGAACGAGGGTATTCTTTCTGAAGGCGAAATAATGAATATTCTGAAGGAAAGTATTGATGATGCGGTATACTCCACCATGGAGATTGAGAACGGAAACTTCTTTTTCGAGAAGATGCAAATACCCGATAATCTTTTGGACATTTCCATTAGACTGAACATTTCTCAACTGATACTTGAAGGTGCAAGAAGGGTTGATGAGAAGAGGTTTGCAGCCAAGATGTTCACGGATAACGGCATCGTTCTTATAAGGCTTCTGACAGATGTAGCGGTAGAAGATATCAATCTCGATGAAAATGAACTGAAGATATTCTCTCTCGTCGATGGAAAAAGAAACCTCGGAGATATAATAAAAATGAGCGCCATAGAGGAGAAAGAGGCGAAAAGGATCTTTTATACCCTGACAAAGGTTGGAATTCTAAAGAAAAAATAAAGGAGGAGGCTACTAAATGGCAAGGATTCTTATAGCAGAGGATAGCCTAACAGACATACAGTTCATAAAGTCTGTGCTGGCTGATACAGGGCATGACCTCTCAACGGCAATGGACGGGGAAGAGGCAGAGAGGATGATCAAAAACGAGCCCTTTGACCTGATAATCCTCGATGTTATAATGCCAAAGAAGAATGGCTTTCAGGTATGCAGGGAGATTAAGAAAGACGAGAGGTTGAAGAGTATCCCTGTAATCATGTTAACATCAAAGGACCAGGCAAGTGATAAACTCTGGGGCGAGAAGCAGGGTGCAGATGAATACCTTACAAAACCATGCGAACCCATAGACCTGCTGCTTGCAGTAAAGAAACACCTGAATCCATGAAGGATGAGATTGAAAACCAGATAGACGAAGGTACAATAGAAGAATCTACCTACTGTGTCTTCAAGGTAGGCGAGAAGGATTTTCTCTTACCTGTTGAATGGGTGAGAGAGGTGATAGATGTATCGCCCTTATTCCCTGTTCCACTGGCGCCTGAGTATATATATGGGGTGGTCCCTTTGCGTGGCAGGATAGTCCCTGCCATAGACCTATCAAAGATTTATCCGACAGGTAAACCTGTATATAACGATGCAAGGCTTGTAGTTGTTGATGTCGAAGTTGGACTGATGAGAGAGGCTATAAACGAAAATATAGGTTTTATCTCTGAAACGCTCCCATACTTTGTCACCTTTGGCTCTGATATCCCTGCTGATGATATAATAAACGTAAAGAGTTTTTTCCAGGCCTTTCGTGTAAAGGAGCCCTATTATGGCAGAGTTTGACCGTTCAGAACTGCTTAAATACTTCATTTCTGAGGCAGAGGACCACATAAACACCCTTGATAAGGGAATCCCTGAACTTGAGAGTGCCCCTGATAATGGCACTCTTATAGAAGACCTCTACAGGACAGCCCACACGCTAAAAGGTGCAGCGGCCCTTCTGAAACTTAAGGCCACGAGTAACATAGCCCATAGGATGGAGGATATACTCGAGAATCTGAAGGATGGGAGATCACGACCGGGCAGCGCGGTTGTTGAGCTTTTGTCATACATCCTCGACAATATTAAGGGGCTTATTCAGGACATCGTAGAAGGCAGGGGTGAAAATGCAGAGGTTGAACAGCAGGTGATACAGAGGATCGATGAGGTGATGGCAGGTGAAAAGGTAGAGGCTGCTACTCCTGATGAGGTGATTAAAGAGGTTCCTGCTGCTCCAGAGCCTGGAGTATCGGCAGCCCCTGAAAAACGTGATGCAGTTGGCAGAAGGAAGGAAGACTTCGAGTTCTTCTCAGGCAATTTTGTCAAGGTTGATGTCCAGAAGGTCGAAGAGATGCTGAATCTCATAGGTGAAATAACCATAAAGAAGAATTATCTTTTACAGAGGTCAAAGGAGACCGGCGAGATATCGGATGAGATATTTTTTGCAGGGAGGAAACTGCTTAAAGAGGTCAGTAACTTTGCTGAAAGATACGCCTACTCTATGTCCTCCGTACCGGGAAGCCTGAAATATATCGATCCCCTCCTCTCAGAGTTTGGCGAACTTGAATTCGACAGATACGATGACCTGAATCTCTTTTCGAGAAAACTTCAGGAGATGACAAATGATATCACAGAGGCGCTGAAGGGGCTTTCCGTTTTCTTTGATTCATTCGGTGATGATGTTAAGACAATAGGTAACATGATAAAGTTGCTGAGGTCTGACATCTCTGAGGCCAGGATGATAGAGATAGGCAGATTGTTTCAGCGTTTTTTCAGACCCATAAATGATATGGCAAAGCAATATGACAAAAAGGTTGAACTCCTTATATCAGGTGGTGATACAAAGATTGACAAGGTGATATTCGAAAGGCTCTTTGACCCCCTTATGCATATATTAAGAAATGCCGTAAGCCACGGGATAGAAAGGGCAGATGAGAGGCTACAGAAGGGAAAAAAAGAGGAAGGGCTTATCTTCTTTTCTGCCAGGAAGGAAGGCAATACCGTTGTTATAGAGGTAAACGACAATGGCAGAGGCATCGATACAGATAGGTTATTTGAGGAAGCTGTTAAAAAGGGCCTGTTGGGTCCTGATAACAAACCCCCGAAGGAAGATCTTCTCTCGTTGATTTTTGTGCCCGGTTTTACAACCACAGAGATCGCTGATATGGCATCGGGCAGAGGGATGGGAATGAGCGCTGTAAGGAGACTTGTATCAGCCATTAATGGAGTGGTTGAAGTGGATACTGATCTTGGCTGGGGAACGACATTCAGGATAAGGGTGCCTTCGTCTTTAGCGATAACAAATGTGATAGTCTTCAGTTCCGGTAATATAGAATTTGTGTTGCCTGCAAGCCTCATAGAGGAGATAATACAGCTTGATGCCACGGATGCTGAAGAGGGGACTGCCACGATAAATTACAGGGAAAAGGAGATTTATGTCAAGAATCTCTCGGAGATGTTTGGTATTGTGAGTAAAGTAGATAAACCAAGCAGACTTGCGATTATATGCAATATTACTGATAAGAAGGTGGCTCTGATTGTTGATGAGATAATAGGGCAGGAAGAGACAGTAATAAAGCCCCTGAACCGCTTCCTGGGTGGATTACACATATACTCCGGGACGACCATATCAGGCGATGGAAGGGCGAGATTTGTTATTAACCCCATGAGGATATTTGAAGAGCAGATACTGCCTGTCGCCATCAGGCCTATGGCTGATGAAGGTTATGAGGGTAGGAGGATCCTCATTGTTGATGATTCCCTGAGTGTTAGAAAATATGTAAGCGCCTTCCTTGAGGCGAGGAGTTTTAAGGTCTTCAACGCCTCCAACGGTGTTGAGGCGTTGAACATACTCGAAGATACACCAGTCGATTTGATTATCACAGACCTTGAGATGCCTGTAATGCACGGTTATGAACTGATAAACAGGATAAAGGGTTCGGAGAGGCTGAGGGAGATACCCATCATTGTCCTTACATCGAGAAGCGCTGAGAAACACAGAGAAAAGGCGCTGGAAAGCGGTGCAGAAGACTATCTTGTAAAGCCCTTCGACGAGAAGTCCCTCTCAGAAATCTTGAGAAAACACCTATCTGCAGTTGATCTCGCCTGAGATTGCTTCGTCCCGATAGATCGGGATAAATCGGGACTCCTCGCAATAACAAAAGTAACGTTCTCACTTAATTTGTCATTGCGAGCTGAAGGCGAAGCAATCCCTCTTTTGGATTATACCGTAACCTTTTCTGTTTTAGGTAATTTAAATCGTTCAACAGAAGATATGAGGGCATTGGATGTGGCTGAAAGGGACGCTGAGATGTTCGAGACATCCTTAAGGAGGTTCAGCATCTCTCTGGTTATCCTCTGGACCTCTTCCGTGGAAAGGATGACCCTGGATGTGAGTTCTTTCTGGGTATTTGCAGATGTATCAATCTCTGATATAACTGTTACCGTATCTTTTATGGAGGCATCGATCTCTTTGAAGGCAGCCCCTGTGTCTGTTGCAAGTTTGGTCTCCATCTCAACATATTTGGTCTCTTCTTCGAGGTGTTTTGTAATCCCTGCAGACTCCACCTGTATGGCGCTTATTATCTCTCCAATCTGTTTTGTGGATTTTGTAGCCCTTTCAGCAAGAGATCTGATCTCCTCAGCTATAACAACAAAACCCTTGCCCTGCTCACCCGCCCTGGCTGCCTCTATGGATGCATTTATGGCAAGGAGGTTAGTTCTATTCGCAACCTCTGTGATAAGCTGTGAGATTGTTCCGATCTCTATCAACCTCTCGGAGAGATACTTCATCCTTTTATTTATGACCTGGACAGTAGCTCTTATGAGCTGCACTCCGTCTATGGATTCAAGCACCAATCTATTACCTTTATATATCGCCTTAACTACCATCTCAGAAATCTTTTGCGCCTGTCTGGTCTTCTCAGTAATATCTGTCGCAGATTGAGCAGCGTCCTCTACAGCCTCCCTTGCATGCCTGACCTCGACAGTCTGCATCTCGGAATCCTCTTCCATTTCCTTCAGGACGCTCAATATCTTTGAACTCTCCATATTGGCATCCTGAGCTGAGATTCTAACCTTTTCAATGAGTTCTGTGAGGCCCTCTACCATGAGATTAAAGGCATCTCCAACCGACCCGAATATATCAGGCGTAACCTCAGCTTTTTGAGTAAGGTCTCCTTCGGATGCAGAACTGAGAAGGTTCAAAAAGTTAATGATATTCTCCTGATTTTTCCTTTGATCCTCCTCTGTCTGAACAAGATTTCGCAGGCGGTTTATGGTCTCATTAAGGGTTTTACCCAGCACCCCTATCTCATCATGCGTTTTTACCTGAATCTCTTTTGTTAAGTCTCCGCGACCTACGGCCTCTGCAACAGCAGTGATGTTTTTAATCGGGTTGACGATAGTCCTGTCAGCTATAATTATACCTAAGATAGAGATAAGTATAAAGGCAACGGCAAGTATCCCCACCACTTTAAAAATTAAGGAGTTGACCTCAGCCCTGATCTTTCCTGTAGAGATACCTAAATGGGCATTGCCCACCAGACCATTTAATATAGGGTAACTTATATGGATTATCTCCTGCCCTGACAGAAGGATTTCCTGTGAACTCAATTCCTTCTTATTCATGCCCTTGATCTGGTTAAGGAGGGTTGCTGGTGGTTCTGTACCAAAGGAGTGGGCAAGTATCTTTCCCTCGTCATTAGCCACAAGGCTGTACGCAACCGCCTCTTCTTTCTCCATGTCAGTAATCATCTTTTTGAGGATATCCGTGCTGTTCGTCAGGACAGGGTTGGCAGCGCTTGTAGCAAATGCACTGGCCAGAGCCACCCCTCTTTTTTCGAGCTCTTTCGAAAGACCTGACTTCACACTTGTGTAAAGGCTGTATATCACAATCCCTGTCATGAGCAAGGTGGCCATAACCACTATGCCGCCTATCTTTGTCCTGATACCCAAGCGGGTTTTCTTTGGAGCAGATCTCTTCAATGCTGTTCTTTTAGTATCCCTCATTGTAATCCCCCTTTACCCCGTTAAAAAGCCCAGGCATTTGGGCAGAGCGAAAAACTGTATAGCTCAAGCCTTTAGCGAAAATATTTCTGACGGGGTTTATCGTATGCATAGATTATCTGTTATTATTTCTTCTTTCCGGGAATCTTCTTGCTCTCCCCTTTTATCTCGTCCATAAAGACCATATCTTTATTCATATACGCCTTCCCTTCATGTGAGACGAAGTCGATGAATTGTCTCACATTTCCTTTGGCCTCACCCCTAGTGATAAAGGAGATCGGCATCTTCCACGGATAGGTTCTGTCAATGAGAGAGGACTTTGATGGCTTCACCCCATTTACAGAGACTACCTTAACAAATTTCGGGTTGATCATATTCATAGAGATAAATCCTATAGTATCAGGGCTTTTTCCCATTTCGAGGAGCACATCCTGATCTTCCTTGACGTCCTTACTGCTCTTGAAGAATGAGGTATCAGGTAGGATTTGCCTCCAGTGCCCCTCCCTGTCTTTGCAGTGCAGTCGGGTTATTACTTTGATTGGATTGTCCTTACCACCTACTTCTTTCCAGTTGGTAACCTTTCCTGAGAAAATATCCTTAACCTGCTGAGAAGATAGATTGGTGATGGGATTAGCAGTATTGATCACAATCACCAAAGCCTCCCATGCATACTGGTACGCCCTGATACCTAATTTGTTTATCTCATCATCTTTGGGAAAGCAACAGAGGCCTCCCACATCGATCTTGCCTGTCAGTACACCCTTGACTCCGGATGAACAACCACCAGGGATGGTTATGACCTTAATCCCTGTTCTTTTGGTAAACTCCTCTGCGGCACTTACAAGACCCCCATAATATGTGGCCCTTTCTCCGTTCCATATTATTACATTTTCGCTGTAGGCAGGATAAGGGGTTACAAAAGATATAAGAAGTGTAACACTGATGATGAATAATATTAATTCCCTCCAATTGGTTTTTGAGATAAAATTCATCCGCGCCTCCTTGCTTTATATCAAATAAATACTACTACAGCAACAAAAGCTTGTCAATAGAATATTCTCTGGAGTTTCCTGAGTTTTTATCCGAACTCGGGAAAGGTACGTAGGGAGATATAAAAAAATCTTAAAAAGTATTAGAGTGTGTTGAAGTGTATCTCCTTACTAAACACTAACAGATTTTTTATTGCCCTAAAAGAAGGTATCTTATGAGAATTATTATCGGGACTATAACATAGTCTGTAACTCTGAGGAATATAAGCCCAAGCAGTATAAAAAAACCGTAAGGCTCAATCCTGCTATAAGCAGCCGCCTGGCTGTGAGGCA
>ERZ1292625.3591-Hain-H41-01um-R1-3591-length-12420-cov-5_pt1 | contig 12420 bp, 22 predicted proteins | sample MGYA00564400_ERZ1292625 | MGnify/ENA primary metagenome ERZ1292625 (study PRJEB36523, sample SAMEA6512639) | groundwater metagenome | collected 2019-01-08 | study: AquaDiva: Metagenomics assemblies of 32 groundwater samples
TTTACGAATAGAGGAAAGGAGGGTGATGGAAAATGTTTAAGTTTGTATACAAAACCCTTTTTCGTTGTTTCTTATTTGGTATGTTATTCAGTACAATTTTTCTTATATTATCAGCATTTTTGTGTGCGTACTTTCGTATTCAGAATACTTCTTTCTTGACTGAATTGGGATTTTTTTCTGGATATGGATTTACAACATTATTGATAATAAAAAATCTTAAGATATAAATTGATTTTCTATCGGAGTTTCTTTTGTTAATTAAGCCTCACGTCAAATCAACAATTTTGAAAAATCAGTCAATCGTTTACATACCAACAATACCAAAAAACATGGTGATAATTCAAGACAATAACGAACAAAAACCATATAAATTTACCGAATGTAAATCTATTATTAAAAGTATTGATTGTGGAGATTACACTATACAAGGATACGAAGATCAAATAGTGATAGAACGTAAAGAAATTAATGACTTCTATGGTTCTATTACTCACGGCAGAGACAGATTCGACAAAATGTGGGAACGGTGTAAAGGCGCGGAATTCAAAGGATTATTAATCGAAGCGAAAGAAGAAGAAGTGTACTGCCCATGTATGTCGTGGTCGGGAATCAATCCTAATTCAGTCTATGGTTCTATCGTAGGTTTTGAAATAAAAAACAATGTGCATGTATACTGCAATACGAAAGAAATGTGTCGGCAACGTTTAATTAATTGGTTGGTTAAATTTTACAGAGAAAAAGAAAAGAAGGAAAAAATGTGAACGACAATTCAAAATTTTGCGAAAGTAAATTGTATGGGAAATTATAATACAATTATAAAGAATTCAACGAGAAGGGGAAGGTGAAAAAATGAGTCTGGAAGTATTGCTAACCATAGACACGATATTAATAATTATCGCAATGTGTATAAATACGGTGTTAATCCTAAATAATTTTGATAATATGAGATAACCATGCCTATGTTTAGAAAGTTACCATAAAAACGCCGCAATGCCCCAGGATTCATCCGTAGGGATGTAAGGCGTGCCTTTCCTTTCATGAAATATATTTAATAGACCGCCATCACCATCTGCTTGCAAGCGAATCGCAGAAGAAAGGATTAAAAATAGTAATGGAAAATGAAATTAAAAAATTGATTTCAAAGTATGATATGTATATTGTCGAAGAAGAGAATATCGGAACAAAGGCAAGGATTTCTGAAGAGATATACAGAGATTTGGATTCCCTTCTCAAATTATATCAATCGAAGAAAGAAATACCGACTGTCCATGATACTATTTATGCGATAGGTGAAAAATGAAACCAGAGTATAAACCAAAAACAGAATTGCAAAAGTTGGGGTATTTAGTTGAAAAATGCGGCGAGGCAATACAAGCTATAGGGAAAAGTATAAGATGGGGGCTGGATAGTGTCAATCCTGAATTGCCAGAAGAAGAGCAAGAAACAAATCGGGCATGGATATTAAGAGAGATTAAAGATTTAAAAATGGCAATCGAATACGTAGAAAAGGAGATAGATGATTAATGAAAATGCCAAAGATAAAACAATCTGAGAACGAGGTTGAAAAGGTAATAAAGAATTATCTAGAGGTATGCGGCTGGAAAGTAAGGCGGATAAACAATGCCGGAGATCCTGGTGTATCAGATTTGCATTGTACTAAAGCCGGCATGGATCAAATGTGGATTGAATGTAAGGCTACAAGTAAAAAGCCGTCCGAGGATCAGGAAATATTTATGCGAGATGTTAATTCAACGCCTTCTGGTATTGCCTTTTGGGCAGACTCTTTCAATATGTTTTTCCAACGTTACAATGGATTAGGATTACCAAAACAATAACATCCGGCGTCGGGCGACTCTCTAAGCCTCCTCCTTTCAAGTTGTCCGTTGCCGGATGGTTAATCAGGGGTGTTAGGATGTATGGATCATCGGCAGACTGTAACCTTTATTTTTCACACGCGCCCCATTTTTATCAAGATTTATGAGGGAGGATTGACAATGACCGTTAGGGAAATCGTACAAGAATATTTAAAACAAAATGGATACGAAGGACTATTTTGTGATGAATGTGGATGTGAGGTTGACGACCTCATGCCATGCGATAGTCCTATTATGGGATGTGAAGCAGGCTATAAAGTTGAGTGTCCAGGCGGAGATATATGTGATGTTTTTCCAGATTGCAAATTCCATATAGGAGAAAAGTAGAATGACAAATAACGACTTATTAAATTACGACGATGAAATAATTTGCCCGACGTGCAAGTCTATTGGGCGAATTAAAAAGCGGGATAGGATAATCTCTGATTTAACTTTGCCGGAGTTCAAAACGTTAATGGTGGATTGTTTCGAGATGCTCAAGCAAAGGGAACTTGATACCAGCATGAAAGAATATGATAGATTGACGGCTAAGCCTATAGTGGTATCTGATATATCTACAAGGGGCGGCGTGCCTGTTGCGAAAGAATGGTAATTATGGAAAGATGGTTGAAATATGAAAGTTACTAATCTGAAAAATTGTTATTGTCATACCTGCAAAAAAGCCTTCCATTGCCTTGGAATCGCTCGGCATAGAACAAAACATAAAGAAAGACAAGAGAGCTGTAAGACTACTTACACAAATGGGGGAACTTCTAAACATGACTATGCAGAAACCGATAACCAACAGCCGAAAGAGTTGATAAAATTACCTCAATAATCTTTTCAAAAAACGGAAAACCAGTTCCGAAGGAATGGTAGGAGAATGAAAATACTAGACAGCATTGCTTTAATTCTGATAATAATTAATTTATTTGTGGGGGTATATTTACATAAAGATTTTGCATATATATGTATTAATAGTGTAGCCATACTTTATTGTGCAAAGTTCACATTTTGCGAAAGGGAGAAAACATGAACGAACAAACATTTGTATGTCTTGGCGGTGAATGTCGAAAAAATGGCTAAAATGGGCAAACGGGAAGGATAGGGACAAACGGATGACGTGTATTACCAAAAACAATTATTTGCAAAAAAATCTAAAAAACTAAGAAGACACAAAGATAAAATTTTGCCAATATCTATAATTTTGAAAATACAAAACAATAGTATGGTATATTTTTATGGGAAGTATAAAAGGTGCAAAACAATTCATTTGATATGCAATACTGTACACAACAACAAATATTATTCTCTTTGCGGGATTGGGAAAGAAGCCAGTTCTGTCTCCACTGAATTTGAACACGAAATCACAGTCCCGTGTCCAACCTGTGAAAACCTTTACAATGAAATCTACGGACAAGAAAGTGATACTAAGCAATGCAAACCAAAACAGTGAAACCAAAAGTAATAAAACCTACAATATTGTTAGCCGATGGATGGGAAGAGCATTTTGTGTTTCAGGATTTTATTGGATTTAAAAATTGGGACATGCCAGTGCTGAAAAAGAAGAAAAGAGGATTTGTCGTAAATGAATATCAAATGTGTAATTTAGTAAAATTGGACGAATCGAAATTATTTCTTGGTAATTTTTCAGATATGTTAAGGGGGATGATGTATAGCGGACTGTTTGCTATTGTTAAATGCAACAACATGAATGATCGGGTGGTAGAAAAACAAATAAACAATATGAGGCAGGCTACAAATATTTCCAATAATTACATAGAAGAATTATTGACTAAAACAGAATATAGCAGTGAATTGGAAATTTTATTTGCTGATTATGGAAATAATTATATTTGTAAAAAATATTACAAAGAACGATTCGGCAGAGATTTGATACCGAAAGAAAACATAACAAGAAAAATTAATTCCAATATATTGAAACTATGTTTTGAAATCACTGGAACGAAACCAAATGTTTATTCTTTCAAAACCGAGAAAAATAAAGAGACAAAATATGTGTCGCTGTGGATACCGAGAGAGGTGTTGTTGGTTGTGGAAAAAATACAACAAAATATATACAAAGACTATGTGATTTCGGAAATATTAAGGGGGGCACTATTACAAGGATTATATATGATGGCGTGGTGGATTGTATTTGACAGGTTTAACACAGAAGAACAAAATATAATGAAGATAATAACAGGTCTCGAAAACATAATTACACACAATAATAATAGTATATAATAATATATAATAGTACATATATATACAACAAAAGATGACGACGAGACAATGGGACAACGAGACAGAAAGACAAACGACACTGTCCCGAAGGGACACAAAGACAAAGAGACAAAGAGGCGAAGAGACATATTTTGATTTATCTATATGTCATTTTATATATCACAATAAATGACCAAAGTCGTCTTTTTTTTGTCTTCTACTATTCGTTATCGAATAGTAATAGATTTCGTTATAGATGTAGTAACCGCGACTTGGCATTAACTTTTTTTATTTTATATATTGACATTTATCACAATGCAGTATATCATATCCGCATAAGTTTATTTTTTGGTATTTTTAATAGAAAAGGAAATGCGAAACATGGATAGATATGGGTATGTGAAAAATGTATCAGTTGCTATTCCTGCCGAACAATACGAAACATTGAAGGAAATTAGTGAAATGTATGCTTTGCCTATAAACCGATTGATGAAAAAGGGAATTGGAATGGTAATCGAACAGTACATGGAGAAAGGAGAAGTTGACAAAAAAACAGAAAACGAAGAACAAGGCAATAGCCAAGAATCGTCAGAATGTTAAATTGTGTTGAATTTGCTTTGAAATTAAATAAAATACAAAAACAAGGTGAAAAGGTAGTCGTGGATAGTCCGAGTCTCAAATTTGAATCAAGATTAAACAAATTTTGATATAGAAATTGATTTTAAAGGGGGCGTCGTGTGGCAAATTCTGGACTGGAAGAATATCGCAGAAAGTTAAAAGAGGGGCTGGTCGAAAAAACTAGAGACAAAAACAGACCCAGCGCAATAAAAGCTATTAGGGAAAAGTGCTTAGACTGCATGAACGGGTACAAAGAAGGGCGAAACGATTGTGGAATAGAAAAATGTTCCCTTTGGTATTTTATGCCATATAATCGCATAAGGACAGAAAAAAGAAAATTTAAAAAAATGGAAAAAGAAAAACAAGTAGTTAGTGAAATAGAGAGAAATTTACAGAATGAAAAAACTTAAATAAAAAAAACGATGGAAAAACAATTAGACATACCGTTCAAAAAATTTACCACACTACGACCGCAACAAGAAGAAATCATAAACACTACTTTGGGTTGTGATAAAAAATATTTAATGCTTAACTGCCCGACAGGATCGGGAAAAAGCCTTCAAAATATGATGATCGCTCACAATACCTCGCAAAAATCCCTTTATATTTGCAGTTCAAAAATGCTTCAAAATCAGCTTCATAACGATTTTCCCGAAGCTAAAATTTTAAAGGGACGCGGAAATTATCAGTGCAATCTACATCGTTCTTTATCCGCTGATTCTTGCATTGAAAAGTGTCACCCGTATAAGAAAAAATTGAAATGCCGTAATTGTAATTCATCGTGCGAATACTGCGAATTCGACAAACACATGATGATAGATTGTAATTATTATGACACAAAGTTTGATGTCCTTAAATCGAAATATGCGATCTTAAACACTCATTACTATCTTAACGAATTAAATTATTCCGGCTCATTCAAAAATTACAAAACAGTGATAATTGACGAAGCCGACACGCTCGAAGGGGTACTCACTGATTTTATATCTTTCTCAATCCATCCGAATTTGCTCAAAAAATATAATTTGCAAGAACCCGAATATGTGACCAAATTAGAGTCGTGGCTAGAGTGGGCAAAACAGAGCAAGGAAAAAATAGACAAAATTCATAGACAATATTTATGGGTTTTGAAAATTAAAGACGAGGAAAGAAAAGAATACGAAAAGGATATAAAAGAATTTAATTGTATTCAAGGATTGCAAACGAAAATTAATATACTCACAGAAAGCTTAGATGCTGGTTGGCTATTTGATCACAAAGACAAATTTGTTTTTTCTCCAATATGGTTGACGAACTCCCTAGCTGAAAAATACCTGTGGCAACACGGACAACGATTCGTATTATCCTCTGCCACTCTTCATCAGAAACCAATTATGGCAAAGTTATTGGGTTTGAATATTTCCGATATTGATTATCTTGAAACAGACTGTCCTTTTCCTGTCGAAAACCGGCGCATTGTCTATAAGCCTGTAGTTGCATTGAAAAAAAAATCAGATAATTACGAAGAAGATGAAAATAAAATAATTGACGAAATAGTCAAAACGATAGATGCACATAAAGGACAGAAGGGGCTTATAAATGCAGTATCCTACAGATTAACACAAAAAATTACAAAGGCTCATAGACGATGTATTACGCACAATTGTAATGACAAAGATGTTAAGCTATCTGATTTTTACAACTCAGAAGATTTAGTGTTTGTGAGTCCTTCGAGCGAACACGGACTAGACCTCAGAGACGATTTGGCACGGTTCAATATATGGGCGAAAGTACCGTTTCCCAACACAACAGACAAAAGAATATCGGCAAGACTTTTCGGAAGCGGACGTTTCGGGCAGGAATGGTATTCGTCCGTAACAGCTAAAAAATTCGAGCAAGGAGTAGGCAGAACAACGAGGAGCATGGACGATTTTTCGACTTCTTATATTTTCGATTCTCAATTTGACCGTATAATTCCCTATCTTTCAAAATCAGTAAAAGAAGCGATTGAAACGAAATGGTAAAAAATATTATATATGAAAACTAATCTTAGCGACTATCCAACAAAAATACAAAACAAAGTTAATGAAATTTTGTCTATTGATTTGGAAGACAGAATGAGAATTGTTTATCTGTCTTTACTGGAAACATTAAAAAAAGTACCGAAAAACAGACACGAAAAACTTCTTAAAGAATATTTAGTAGAAGGTCTTTTGGAAGACCTGTCCGATAATCGAGACACAAAATAATTAAATGGAAAATCCCATAGATATAGAAATGTGTGACAAGGATTTTGATGAATGTAAAAAATGCAATCATCTCGGAAGTCCTGATTGTTCAAGGTTTGTAAACGATTATAAAAGATACGATAATACAATTTGTGGTAAATGTGGTATGGAATACTGCGAGAGGCACAATTAGAAAATTAACTATGTGAACTATTTTATATCTTAGGTGGAAAAGCGCCGTAATGTCCCTTGTTTCAGCTATGAGGATACAAGGCGTGCTTTTTTTAAAATAAAACAAGATTTCTCTTGATAATCGTATAATAAGTGTGTATACTGTATACATGAAAAGAAGCAATTACCATCTAACAGAAAAACAAATTGAACGGCTCAGGGAACTGTCGGAACAAACTGGATTAACGGCTGCCGAACTCGTTCGCCGTGCAATAGATGAATATGTGAAAAAACAAAAATGAGAAAAACCTTCATATATCGTGCGAAAATAAATAGAGAAACGGAAGCCAACTGTGAACACTGGCTGGATATATGCCGTGATATCTACAATTCTGCGCTTGGACAGAGGATTGATATATACAAGAAAACTAAAAAATCTATTTCCTTTTTTGACCAGAAAAAACGATTGCCGCTCATTAAGAAGGATTTCCCTGAAATCAAGACAGTAAACTCCCAAACACTTCAGGACGTGTTTAACCGTCTTGACAAAGCATATAAGGCTTTTTTTCGTAGAGTTAAAACCGGAGGAAAAGCCGGTTTCCCGCGCTTCAAGAACCATAATAGCTATAATTCTTTCACACTCACACAGACAGGATATGCCCTTGAAGGTAGATATCTGTACATCAAGCATGTTGGTAGATTTAAACTTTTCCTTTCCCGATCGATTGAGGGAGACATTAAGACCGTTACTATCCGCAGAATGCCTACCGGCAAGTGGTTTGTCGCTTTTTCCTGCGACAATGTCCCTGCTAAACAATTTCCACAGACCAATAAGGAAGTGGGTATTGATGTTGGCATAAAGTCCTTTTGTGTTGATAGCGAAGGCGGGATAGTTGAAAATCCCAAGTTCTTTCGCAATATGGAAAAGCAGCTCAGGCGCAGATACCGGAAACTTTCCAGAAGAAAAAAAGGTTCTGGGCGCAGATACGAGGCAAGATTGCTGGTTGCAAAGGCGCACGAGAAAGTCACTAATCAGCGAAAAGATTTTCTGCATAAAGTTTCCAATAAATACATTAGCGATTTTCAGACTATTTTTGTTGAAGATTTGAAAATCAAGAACATGGTCAAGAACAGACATTTGAGCAAATCCATTTCTGATTGTAGTTGGGGCATATTCTTCCAATTTCTTTCCTACAAAGCTGAAAACGCTGGCAGGAAAGTGATTAGAGTAAACCCTAACGGCACATCCCAGCGATGTTCTACTTGTGGAGAAAAAGTTCCAAAATCTTTGTCTGTTCGTACCCATTGTTGTCCTTTTTGTGGCTTAAAAATCGATAGAGATTTGAATGCCGCTATAAATATAAGTCAGGCAGGTCGTGCCTGTCAGGCGTTAACCAGTGATGCGTTAGAACTGGTAGCCTGAGAATCCCCTGGCTTCAGCTATGGGGAGTGTCAATAAATCGAATACATTTTCTAACGAAATGTCTTGTGTTTGAGCCGTATCTAATAAATAAAATTTTCGGTCTTGACATTTTGACAAAACATTATAGTATATTACTATAACCATGAAAAAACTACCACACCAGCTTGGATGGCGAACCACATTACGATGGATAAGCGAAATACCAGAAAACGAGTGGATTTCGCCGAAAGAATATGCAGAATTGTTTCACATTCCTTTCCTGAAAGCATGGCGACATCTCAATAAATTACATAGCTGGCTTCTTGTCGATAAGGAAAAACGGGGCAATCGTACAATTTTCAGAATTAACAAAAAAGGATTGTACCACCTGGAACACATAAAGAATCAGAGATGGTGTACCTGCGATAAAAAACTGACCTGCATGGGATGCTTGATTGAATCAACAGTAAAAGAACATTATGGCGAAACAGGATATAGTTATCTTTTGAAACATTTGATTTATTACGAACAATAACAGAGAATTATACAGAAATGTTAACCAGGGAAGAGTTGCTGAATGCGGTCAACTGGAATTACAAAGATTGGTATAATCGTGGAAAAACCATAGATAGTAAATATATATCATATTTAGAAAAATCTTTTTTGGTAAACATTACTAATTTTGATAAAAAGAATATTGATATTGAATTATTATTTATAGGTTTCTACGAAGGCGTTATATTTGCTTGGAGAGTGTCAAACCTTGACATACGAAAAGAAATAAGCAAGATAGCTGAGGAAAATTTTCATGGATTTTTCGATGCTTTCGTAGAACGGTCTCCGCTGTTTGCGAGTTTAATATAAAAACTATATTGACCATAAAAAACAAATGCTACCACAATCAGTATTGAAAAATTTAAGAACGTGTCAAGTTTCGGGATACACAATTGCTACGGCTCTAAATTATTATGGGTTTTTTTGGGATCGCGGCGTAGGCAAAACAAGTCTCGAATTGTGCATCGCTTTAAACAAACTTCAACACGGAAGAGTTTTGATTGTCACGAAAGAAGAGCTAATTTACGATAATATTTTACAAGAAAGAAGTAAATTAATAAAAGAATGTAATTTTCCTGAATTTCAATTCGCTACTTTGCTGGGATCGAGAAAAATAATATCAATAAAGAAGAAAATATTTGAGAGCCATCATGTACCAGATAATTACAAACCACAAGTGTATTTGACGAGTTTTAATGTGTTTCGAGACCTGTGGGATGAGATTTGCAACGGAATCAATACATTAATTGTTGATGAGTCAGGATTATTAAGAAATACGTGGTCGAAAATATCGTTAGCATTCAGACATGCAAAAGATAAATATAATTTTGAAAACATTTACTTATTGAGCGGACTGCCTGCGCCCAACTCAGAACTCGAATATTTTACACAGTTATATTTAATCGCCCAAAACAAATTCGGGAAAAGTTTTGAAAAATATAAGGAAGAAAATTTCAGAATTGCAAAACAAAATGAACCAAATGCCGGTAAATATATTCTGAAAAATCCTGTAGAATTTAAAGAAAAATTAAAAGAGGTCTCTGAGTATATAAGCAGACATGACGTATTTAAAAACATTCCCGAACCAATACAATTAAAAAGATATTATTTACTTACCGACGAACAAAGAATTTATTACGATATTGTTATTACGCAAACAAAAAAATATATCAGAGAACATAGTGGCGGGTCTGTAGAAATTTTAATCCCATATATTGTAAAACAGATTCGATGGTTACAGGTAATATGTGGATTGTATGTCGCAGAGGATGGTACAAAAGTTAAGCTTAAAACCAATTTATACGATACCATTTGGGATGCAATCGAAGATGTTTACGAACCGATTTTATTTTGGTGTAATTTTGACTACGAACAAGCAAATATTGTAAATTATCTGGCAAAAAAAGGCAAGAGTGTTGGATTTGTACATGGCGGGCAATCGAAAGAAGATCAAAGAATTGCAAGGCAAGCTTTTAAAGATGGCGAGGTACAAAATTTAGTCTTAAAACCACAGGCGAATGCACATGGACATAATTTCCAAAACGTATGTAGTTTTGCCGTGTATTCGACACTGACATATTCACTTGATAACAAAGAACAAAGTTTTGACCGAATATTCAGACCTCCCTATACAAAAGCATGCACGGAATTATGCTTAATTGCTAAGGATACCGTTCAAGAAGTAATTTACGAGGCTATACAAAATAAGAAAAATTCAGTATTGGAAGTGTTGAATTATTTGAAAGCGAGCTAACTGCTATGGGATTTCTTCCAGAAACTACAGAAATTAAAAATATAACGTTTTTTGACCCCAAAATTGGTTGTTATAAAGTCGGTGGATATTGTTTTGAGAAGTTGCTTGGAACACAAGTTGTCATTGATAAAATTTTATATTATTCACATGTTGATTCCAGCAATCCTCTGATAAGAATAGGACTGATTGACAAACATGGTCGCGAAATAAAAACCATAGTATTTCGTGGCAATTATTATATAGAAATTTAACAATAAAAACACGATAAACAAAAACTATAATTGAAAAATCAGAAAAGAAGGAGGGCGACAATGATACGGGAAATTAATGACGAAAAACCAAAACCACCACCGCCGCATGAAGATAATTGTGGTGAGCATCCACCATTCTTGGTGGCGAACCAAAACAAATTAACTGGGCTGGTAGAACCGATAGTTGTTCGTGCCAGATGCGAAAGATCATGCAGTCGATTTTGCAGAGTTTGTGATGTTTGTAAGTACAAATGCGGACATATTAACAATCACAAATCGCTAATTGATAATTTATGAACAACGAACAATTATTAAAATTTTTCGATATACATAAAACCGGACAAATAGAAATCAAGCATTCTTGGAACGAAAAGTTGTACAACACCACTATTTCTTTAGAAGACTTATTACAGTTGATTCGACTTTATAGTGAGAAAAATAATGAGCAACCACAACAACCATCATAATGATTTTGATAACGAAAACGACAATGATGAATATATAGGTTTTAACTCTGTAGATGAAGACACAGCAATAAAATTAATTTGTCCGATTATGAGCGATGGCGGTAATACTTTGAATTGTTTTGCTAGCGGGTGCATGGCGTGGCAATGGACAAACAGTGTTAATAATAATATGGGAATATGTTTAATGTTGTGATAATTATTATGACTACGATACAACAAAAATTTCTAAAAGAACTGAAAAATTTATTCGATAAATACAAAGTAAGAGTAGACGATGATGATATATATTGCGGTGAAGATGAAATTTATTCGGAAACAATCTATACTATAAAAGACGAAGACGGAAATATTGATATCGAGATGAAAGACTTGCAACTTTATTTATTTGGTATTGAAAAAAATACCGATTTATAAAAACAGAAAGGGAATAATATGACAGAAACAAAAACCAAAGAAGAGGATTGGACGACAGAAAAAGAAGAAGACAAAAAAAGCGAAATAGTTGAAAACGAAACAGGGGAAATAGCAGAAGAAGAACAGATACAACTCGGAGAATGCAGAAAGCATCCGGCCACGCCTGTTCCGATAATAGCAAAAGATGGTAAAAAACAAATTGGAATCGAAATGTTTGGTGGAATTAAATCTATGGTAGTGTACGAATTCCCTCAATGTGTGGGAGAAGAATGTAGTTCCGATTGGTGCGTCGAACACAATTGTTGTATAAATATTTGCAAATATGATCATGTCGGCTATCCAGCAGACGAAAACGAAAACAACAATTTGTGAACAGAGAAAATTATAAATAATGCCTGGCTCTGACTTGCCTTGTCAACCAGGAAAAGGGGCATGGAGCGGAATGCGAACGATAGGTTTCGATACCGACAATACGCATTCCGCCATGTCTTCAAAGAAATGTT